>Ga0209698_10003402_pt1 | contig 17798 bp, 14 predicted proteins | sample LitLauG_LLR_2012_FD_187203 | JGI IMG/M metagenome (GOLD analysis project Ga0209698, IMG submission 187203) | Freshwater sediment microbial communities from Pennsylvania, USA - Little Laurel Run_MetaG_LLR_2012 (SPAdes) (version 2) | ecosystem: Environmental > Aquatic > Freshwater > Creek >...
TGCGCGGCGTCGCTGAACCGCAAGTCCGAAAAGAGCTGCCTCAACGTAAATCTGCGCGGCACGCTGGAAGTGTTGACGCTCGCTCGTAACGCCGAGCACTATCACGGGCTGCGGCGCTTCAGCGAAGTCAGCACCGTGGCGGTGGCAGGAAAGCGCAGCAACGAAGTTGTTACCGAAGATAAGTCGATCGAATGGGATCGCTCCGACTATGATCCCTACGCCCGTACCAAGAAATTTTGCGAACACATGGCTCGCGTTCTGCTCCCGGACACGCCGAAGATGATCTTCCGACCCAGCATCGTTCTCGGCGATAGCCGCCATGCCGAAACGACTCAGTTCGATATGGTGAAGGCGTTCGTGTTCCTGGCCGGCTTGCCGGTACTGCCGTTCCGGCCGAATGACAAAATTGACATCGTCAACGTGGATTTCGTCGCCGACGCCATTGCCGCATTGCACCTCAAGGATCAGCCGAAGTACGACACCTATCATCTCTCGTCAGGCACTTCGTCGCAGACCTTTCGCGAACTGACCACAGCTCTCGCCGACGCTCAGCAGAAGCGCCGCCCGGTATTTCTGCCCTTCACTGAGAAGCCTTTCGAGGGCTCGGTCAAGTTCCTCGCGAACCGAAAAGGCCCGCTGGGTCACGGCGCATCTCTGATGAAGGTCTTTATGCCGTATCTCGTCTGGAATACAGTATTCGACAACGCGCGCGTGACGTCCGAACTCAGCCGCAAGCCTGTTCCGTTTTCGCAGTACAGCTTTCCCTTGCTGAAATTCAGCCGCGAGAACAATTTCGAGTACAAATACCAGCCCTGGCCGGGTGCCCGAGGAGGTACAGCCGCATGATGGATGCAATCCTCGAAGCCTGGGTCAGCGCCAACATCGAGCGCGCTAAAGCCCGTTGGATGCTGGGCGGCAATAAGCCATGGCAACCCGGTGGAAAACTGAAACTACTCTTTGCCGGATACAACGGCACCCGCAACATGGGATCGGATGTGCGCGTGGAAGAGATGCTGCGACAGATCCGGCATATTTTGGGCGCTGATCGCGTCGAGTTCAGCGTGATGAGCCAGAATTTCGAGTTCTCCAAGGGATACTTCGATGGCACCCGGCAAGTTCATCTGCCAGATATCTTTCCGCCGTTCTTGTCCGATGAAGTCCCGAGGCACCACGGCGTGGTTGCTTGCGAAGGCTCGATGTTCAAGAGCAAGTTCGCCAATGCGCTGACGACGATGATGATCGGCTCCCTGGGGATCGCAGCAGTCGAAAACAAGCTCTCGGTGGGCTACGGCGCCGAAGCCGGCCACATGGACCCGCTGGTCGCGAAAATGTGCGCCCGCTATTGCAAGAATTCGCTGGTCATCACCCGAAACGAAGAATCACGAGTCATCCTGAGCGAGTTGGGAGTTCCTACTCAACTCGGAACCGACACTGCCTGGACGTTCGAGCCGAAGCCGGCGGAATACGGGCAAAGCATTCTCCGGCAAGTTGGCTGGGACAGCAAGACGCCGGTGCTGGTCGTTTGTCCGATTAATCCGTTCGAATGGCCGGTGAAAGCGTCAGTCGCGAAATATGCGCTGCACAGCCTTACCGGGGCCTACAAAGACAGTCACTACCGCACCGTCTACTTCCACAACTCCGGACCGGCAGCTGATCGCGCCTATCAGCATTATCTGACATCAATTGCTAACGCCGTCGATGCATTCCGCAAACAACGCAATGTATTCGTAATACTGGTAGCTACCGAACGCCTCGACGCGCGTCCCGCCAATCGTATTTCCAAGACACTCGGTGGAGTCCCGGTTCTGACCAGTGATCAGTACAACATGTACGAACTGGTCAGCATTCTGCGCTCCTGCCACATGATGGCTTCTTCCCGCTATCACGGAATCGTGACCTCGATGCCCGCGCTCGTGCCATCGGCCGGAATCACCATGGACGAACGCATCCGCAACCTGATGCGCGAACGTGGACATCCGGAGTTGCTGATGACGGTGGACGATCCTGATCTCGAACCGAAGCTTTTGGCCGCGCTTGAAATCCTGGCTACGCAGGGTGAGCGCATTTCTGACGGCATCGCACGCACGGTTGTAAAGAATCTGAAAGTCATGGCGCAGATGGGCGTCTTCTTCGAAGAGGAAGTCCAGCGGCGGTATGCCGAATTCCCGACGCGCAGTGGCGGGTGGAGTTGGGAAGATTACTTGCCGCCGATGAACGAGTCGCTGCGGCAGTTGATATCCGCCTTTAGTTAGTCGTCCTGGTCCCAGAACCTGATGCCCTTCGTTGGAGACATTTTTTCGCAACTCAAGGCTGCGCCTGATCGTCGCGTCCTTCAGGAAATCCGCGATGGCCAGGTGACGGGTATGACCGGGCCTGAGTTGCTCGAATTGGTGCGCAAGGCGCGGACGTTTCTTGCGTCGAAGGGTCTCAAGAAAGGAGACCGCGTCGGCATTCTGGCGGCTAACAGTATTCGGTGGATCGCGATGGATCTGGCGGCAATGGCCGAGGGCCTGATCGTGGTTCCACTGTATTTCCGTCAGGCTCCCACTGAACTGGTCGCGATGATGAAAGACAGCACCCCTTCGCTGATCTGCTGCGGTGATGGCGCTCTGCGCGATGGGATTCAGAAGGCCTGGTCCGAAACCCCGCCACTTGTCCTGTTCGACGAGATTTTCGCGGGTGCCGAGGGAATTTCGCTGGATCGCCCACAGGTACGCGACGAAGACCCGGTGACGATCATTTACACCTCGGGTACGTCGGGGGAAGCCAAGGGAGCAGTGCTGACTGCGGCCAATGTCGGCTTCATGCTCGGCTGTACTTCGGCCCGCCTCGACGAGTTGATGGGCGGCCGCACCGGGCAAGACCGCATCTTCCACTACCTGCCGCTGAGTTTTTGCGCCTCGTGGATTGCCGTACTTACTTTCATACTGCGCGGGAGCCTCGTTACCCTGAACACCGACTTGACGAAAATCGCGAGCGACATGCCTGCCGTGGCTCCGCATTATTTTCTCAATGTCCCGCAATTGCTTGAGCGCATGCGCCGCGGCGTCGACGATCAGATCGCGCAAAAGGGAGGCATCGCGCAAACCATCTACTCACGAGCCAGGGCAGAATGGTCTAGCAAAAGCGGCAAAGCGCAGACGGGCGATTCGTTTTGGCTCTGGCTGGCAAATGCGCTCGTCTTTCCGAAGATTCGCCAACAAATAATCGGCGAGAATCTGAAAGCACTGATCTGCGGCTCCGCTCCGCTGACTCCTGAAACGCAGGACTACTTCCGTATGCTTGGTATTCCCGTGCTGCAGGTATACGGTCTAACCGAGACAACCGGCATCTGCACGATGGATGATCCGAAGAATCCGGTGCCAGGACACGTCGGTCCTACGATCCCGGGAATCGAAATGAGGCTCGCTGACAACGGCGAAATGATCGTCAGAGGGCCGAATGTTTTTCCAGGCTATTGGAACCGCCCCGAGCAGACAGCTGACGTGCTGCGCGACGGGTGGTTTCACACCGGCGATCAGGGGGAGTTAGACGAAACCGGCACGTGGAAAATCGTAGGCCGCATCAAGAACCTGATCGTCCTCGGATCCGGTCATAAGATCTCGCCGGAAACGATAGAAGACGAGGTTGCAAAGCAACTCCCAAGCGCGCAGCAGATCGTCGTCGTCGGCAATGGACGCGGGTATCTATCGGCCATCGTGACCGGCAATGTGAACAGGGAACAGGTGCAAGCCGCCCTCGACGCGGTCAATGCGCACCTCCCTCACTATAAGCAGATACGCGCATTCGTTATACGGACGGATCCATTTTCCATCGAAAACGGAATGCTGACGGCGAATGGCAAGCTCAAGCGCGATCTGATCTCGGCACGCATGAAGAACGAGATCGATGACATGTACCCGGTAAAGCAGGCGGTATGAGTTGGCGCGACGCATGAAACAATTTCAAGGGCAAACGCTGTCCTGGGATCTCAAAGACGGCATAATCGAGCTGACGCTGCATCGTGAGCCGCTCAACGAGATCGGCTCTGCCACCCTTGAGGAGTTGGAAAAATTCGTGGCTGCTCTCGATCCCCTCAGCCGGGAAGCGCATGCGCTCATTCTTTACAGCAAGCTGAAAGCGGGATTCTGCGCAGGAGCCGATTTGCGCCAGCTTTATGGTTGGATCCAGGAGTTCGGACAGTCAGAGGTCGCCAACCACGCCCGAGAGTATCTCAAACGAATCCACTCGGTGATGAACGCGCTCGACACAGCGCCGCTGACCACCATTGCCGCCGTGCACGGTGTCACTTTTGGGGGCGGATTCGAACTGGCTCTAACCTGCGACCTGATCATCGCCGACAAACTGGCGCGATTCTGCTTCCCCGAGCTTCGGTTGGGACTGATTCCTAGCTTCGGTGGAATTCCGCGCCTGAAGCGCGATCTGGGTAACGCTGTCGTTCGCGACTTGCTGCTGACCGGGCGTAGCTTCAACACCACGAAGGCACAGCAAATCGGATTGGTCAGTCAGGTCGTTGGCGAGGGCGAGGTCCTGGGCGCGGCCCGGGCCACAGCCAGGCAGATTGGCAAGTTCGACCGTGCCACGGCAGTATCAGCCAAGCGCTTCATCAAGCCCATTCCTTTGGATGAATTGCGCAAGGAAATCGATATGTTTTGCGAACTTTTACCCCGGCCCGCGGTGCAGGCCGGCCTGAAGAAGTTCGTGGAAAGCACCGACGCCCAGCCCTATTTGCCTTAAGGCAGACTGAATTAGAATGAATGACTGACTATGCCAACAGCTGAAAAGACTCTTGATGAGATCCTCACTCTCGCCGCGGCGCATTTCAAAGTCCCGCGCGAGAAGCTTTCGCCCGACGACGATTTCTTTAAGACCCTGGGCATCGATAGCCTGCAGGCTCTCGATTTGCTCACGAAGCTGGAGAACCACTTTCGCGTGGAATTGCCGGACTACGAACTGCAGGGCGTAACCGACTTTCGCACCTTGGCGGGCAAGATCCAGGTTCGCCTTTAGAACTCACACTGATTTCACTTGTTGATCGGTAGGGAACACCGCCGCAACCCGGTCTGCGCTTTGTTCGATCGGCAATCTACAATCTAAAATCAGCAATTTCGTGATGCTCGATCTCCGTCAATACACATGCCTCGGCGCGGCTCTCCGTGACGCTCTCGACCGCTTCTCCAAGGAAGTGTGTCTCATCGAAGCCGAACGCGATCGTGAAAAACTCCGCCTGACCTACTCCGATTTCAAGGAAGTTGCACTTCCCCTCGCCCGAGCTCTGGAGGATGCCGACTTCGATCCCAACGACCGCGCAGCCATCATCATGACGAACCAGTCGAAGTGGCTGATTTCAGCCTATGCCATTTTCTACTGCGGAGGCGTGGTGGTTCCGCTCGACTACAAGCTGACCGCTGCCGAACATCTGCAACTCCTCGCTCATTCCAAAACCAAGGTCCTAGTCGTCGAATACTACCTATGGCGCGCGATCATGGCAGATCCCGGGTTTCAGAACATCGGAACCAAAATCGTTCTTGTCACAGAAGCCCCGCTGGGCTCGGATCTCGCGGGCGCATTCCGCTGGGAGGACTTCAAGCGTAAAGGCGCGCCCGATTTCGTCATGCGCCAGAAAGATGATGTCGCCTGCATCGTTTACTCCTCTGGAACCGGAGGCCGTCCCAAAGGTTGTGTCCTGACGCACGAAAACTACTTGGAGCAAAGCCGCTCGCTCACCGCATGGTACCCGTTTTGGCCTGGAGTGCGGTATCTGAGCATTCTGCCCACAAATCACGCCATTGATTTCATGGTGGGCTTCATCGGTCCGTTCGTGTGCGGAGCGTGCGTCGTGCATCTGCGCACTCTGCGTCCCGAGTACGTACGCGATGCTTTTGTCCGCTACCGCATTACATACGTCGCGCTGGTCCCTATGATTCTAAAGAATCTTGAGCGCGGCCTGCGGGCCAAGTTCGACGAGCTTCCGTCATGGAAGCGGGCATTGCTGAACTCGATGATTGCCGTGAATCGCGCTCTGACTCGTCGGCGCCTTAACGTCAAGTTCAGCCGCATGCTGTTGGGCAATATCCACCGCGGATTCGGCGGAGAGTTGCTGGCCCTGTTCACGGGCGGTGCCTTCATGGAGCCATCGACAGTGCAGTTTTTCTACGATCTCGGCATTCCAGTAGTAAATGGTTATGGCCTTACTGAAGCTGGCACCGCGCTGACGCTCAACGATCTGAAGCCATTCCGCGCCGACACGGTAGGCAAGCCGCTTCCGGGAGTCGACTTGCGCATCTTGAATCCCGACTCTGAGGGAATCGGCGAAGTGGCGGCTCGAAGCAAGACCGTGATGTCGCACTACCTCGACGATCCCGAACTCACGCTGGAGACGATCGTCGACGGCTGGCTGCTCACCGGTGATCTGGGCCGGTTCGAGGCCCACGGCCATCTCCAATTGTTCGGCCGCAAGAAAAACATGATCGTGACCGAGGGTGGGAAGAACATCTATCCCGAAGATATCGAGACCGTGTTCGACGGCCTGCCGGTGAAAGAATATAGCGTGTTCGCGGCGAACTACATTTGGCCGCGAAAAGAATTGGGCAGGGAAGCGCTGATACTCGTGCTGCGCCTGGAGCAAAACCAAAGGCTCGATAGCCCTCTACAGGAAGAGATAGCAGCCCGCAATCGCAAGCTGCCCGACTTCAAGCGAGTGGGCGGTTATCTGATCTGGGAGAAGGATTTTCCCCGCACCGCGTCGATGAAGATCAAGAGACAGGTACTGGCTGAGGAAGTTGGAAAAGTAGTAGACAGAAGTACCGTAGTGCAGTTGTAGCGGCGTGCGGCCGTTGTCAGTGCGGCATCTTGCCGCACGAACGCCGCGAGGACCACGGTGCTTTGGTTTTTCTAACTGGGGCAAAGGACAGTGGGGCAAACCTATCTAGCCATCGTGAATCCCGCGGCGGGAGGCGGGCGGAGCGCCAAACTGCTCGGCCCGGCGCTCAAACGCCTCCGCGACGCTGGTCTCGAAATCAAAGTCGCTACAACCCGCTCTCCAGGGCAGGCGACCGACATCGCCCGCGATGCCTACAGCCGCGGTGCCCGGAACTTCATCGCCGTCGGCGGCGATGGCACGTCTTACGAAGTCGTGAATGGCCTGTTTCCGCAGGCTATCGGCAACGAGGTCCCGACTCTGGCTTTCCTTCCTCTAGGTACCGGCAACTCTTTTCTCCGCGATTTCAGCGACTGCGGTGTGGAGCATGCCATCGAGTCTCTTATTGCCGATAAGAGACGCGCCTGTGACGTGATGCGAATGCGGCACCGCACCGGCGAGATTTTCTACATTAATCTGCTGAGTATGGGCTTTTCGGCGGACGTCGCCACGCTTCGCGCGCGCCGTTTCAGTCAATGGGGAGAGATGGGATACTTCACCTCTATCTTCCTGACGCTGACACGATTCAACCGCCGCCCTTTTCCAGTGCGCGTTGATGGCCAGGAAGTCTTCGACGATCGCCGATGCCTGTTCGTCACCTTCAACAACAGCAAATTCACCGGCGGCACTATGATGATTGCCCCCAAAGCCGAGGTCGACGATGGCCTCGTGGAATATGTCCGTTGGGGACCGATTGGAAGGCTCGGCCTGATTCGGAACCTTCCAACCCTCTACGACGGAACTCACATCCAGCATCCGCTGGCAGAACGCAGAGCGGTGTCGCGCGTGGAGTTCAAACTCGACGCTCCCGTCGACGTCATGGTCGACGGCGAAGTATTGTCCTTGCACTGCGAGGAGCTAGATGTGCTGCCCAAGGCGCTGAACGTTGTCGCCTGATTCCCGTGATATAAGAAATGAGTCATGTCCGACGAAAGACGAAAGCGACAAGAAGCCCGCCAAAGCGACGGCCGCAAGACCAAGAAGGTGCTTCTTTATGTCATTATTCTGGCACTCCTTGCTGGCGCATATCTCGCTGGCCGCTACTACAAGAACCGCAAGTACGATTCCTTTGCCAAGTGCCTTGCCACCAAAAATGCCATAATGTACGGCCTCTACTGGTGTCCGCACTGCGCCGACCAGAAGCGCGAGTTTGGCTCCTCGTTTCGTTACGTGCGGTACGTCGAGTGCGCGAGCGAAAGCGATCCGCATGAGTTAACGCCAGACTGCAAGGCTGCCGGAGTCAAGTTGTTCCCCAGTTGGCAGTTTGGGAGTGATCCGCCGAAAGAAGGCGTGCTCACCTTGCAGGAACTTAGCCAGAAGACCGGGTGCAGCCTGCCGTGAGTGAGTCGGCGGCGGACAACCGAATGTGGTTCTTCGTGATTGCGATCCTGTCGTTCGCTGGCATAGCCGTCTCGGCGGCTTCTCTTCAGCGCCACTACGCGAAATCGACTACCGAGTTCTGTGATTTCAGCCAAAAATTCAACTGTGACATCGTGAACCGCAGCGAATATTCGGAGGTAGAGGGGATTCCTGTAGCCGCAATCGGCCTGCTCGGATACGCGACGCTACTCTTCTTGTCGACGTTCTCGAAATCCCGCGCCGAGACGCCCAATCGCCTGTTGGCGGCCTCCCTTGCCGGATTGTGTTTCGCTTTATACCTGACCTACATCGAAGCCTACGAACTAAAGACCTGGTGCATCTTATGCGTGGCCTCTCAGGCACTGATCGTTCTGATCACCGCGTCGGCTGTCGTTGTGAAGCTAGGAAGAGCGAGGGCATGAATCGGTGTGCCGTTGTATCCTAAGAAAGCGCTTTTTCCTGGATGGAAGAAACCCAGCAAACTGAGATCAGCAGTTCCGGCGTCGCTCCCGGCGTCATTCGTGTTGAAGCTGCGACCGGCGATCTGCGTTTGCACGAGTTCCGCAGCCGTTTCTTCCGCAACACCAGGTTTCTGCGCGTCTGGCTTCCTCGCGGTTACGACGACAGCGAGAATTCCGTAAGGCGCTATCCCGTCCTGTACCTCAATGATGGGCAGAATCTCTTTGAGCCTTCCACCTCGTTCACTGGTGTGGAGTGGGAGGTCGACGAGACCGCCGAACGGTTGATTCGCGAAGGGCAGGTGCCGTCCATGATCATCGTCGGCATCGATAACGCCGGCAAAGAACGCTTCCGCGAGTACATGCCGCATCGCTCGCTCAGCCCGATGATGCTCCGTGTGCAGGGCAATCGCTACCCTAACTTCCTGATTAAAGAAGTGATGCCGTTTGTTGCGCGAAATTATCGAGTCGCCTCCGGACCAGAGAACACCGGCCTCGGTGGATCGTCTCTGGGTGCTTTAATCTCCCTCTATACCGCGGCTGTGCATCCGGGCTGGTTTGGCAGACTGCTCATCGAGAGTCCGTCTCTGTGGGCATCGAATCGCCAGATGATCAAAGACAGCCGCAGCATCAAGCAGTGGCCCGAGCGGATCTTTCTGGCAATGGGAACCGCGGAGACGGGGCGCGAAGACCGGAACCGAAGCATGGTCGACGACGTCCGCGAACTCGCTGGCATTTTCCGCCACGCGGGCCTGGACGATCGCCGCCTCCGTGTGATGATCGAAGACGGCGCCACTCACCACGAGTCCGCATGGGCTCGACGTTTCCCGGATGCGCTGTCGTTTCTATTCGGCAAGCGATAAAGATGTCTATCGCTCCTGAATCGTAGATCCGACTTTCGAATCGAGGGAATATGGGCTGGTCCCATCGTCGGCGGGATGATCCCTCTTATGTCCTGCTGGTATGTGAATTTGCAATTCCTATTGGCCAGAAGTGTCCTCGCAAATCGCATACGATTCCAGGTATCCGCAAGCCGGACAGCGCAGAGTTGTGACCGGAACGAGTTGATCTTTCTTCAGCTTGAGACCCATCCAGAAGCTTGGTTCGGGTTCGCCCGGAGACCATGTTTGCTGGGCGAATCCATCATGTCTGCCATCCAGCAAGAAGCCGAACTCCATTTGCACGTGACACCGAACGCACTCGACATGCTTGTTCACGTTATCTCCAACCTGTGTCTAACGCACTATTCCACTCCCGCGCCAGGATTGATCCATCAGAGAAGTTCTAAGAACACCCCGAAAAATCCCAAAAACGCAACCGCCGCTGATGCGCTCATCCACAGTGCATCTGAAATGTTGTCACCGGAATAGCGCGGTGAGTGCACGGACTAGTCCGCGCCCGCTCCGGCAGCCTGTGCCTTCTGCAGCAGTTTGCGCGCCTGTGAGATCAGTTCCGCCACTTCGAAAGGTTTAACGAGGTAGGGAGTGCTGTTTTCCTGCAGGAAACTGCGCCCGTCACCGGGATCCACACTGTTGGAGAACGTATACAAGACGTGAGTTTCCATGCCCGCGCAGTTTTCTTTCAGCCACGGATAAGATTCTTTGGCATTCCATTGGTCCGCCATCTTGCCGCTCATGATGATTGCGTCGAAAGGCTCGGAGAGCAGGCGAGTCTTGACGTCCTGTGCATTCTTAGCGGTCACGACCGAAGCGCCGGCTCCAGTCAGCACGTCGCGCTCGAATTCGAGGACGGCTTCTTCTTCCTCGACCAGCAGCACGCGTCCGCTGACCGCGCCCTCGTGCAGGCGTGGCACAGGCTTGGCAGCCTCGGGTTGCGCTGCGGTGGCAACCGCAGCTGGCAGCTTCACCTCGATCATCGCGCCCCCTTCCGGATTGTTGCTGGCCAGGATGTCGCCGCCGTGTTCCTTCACGATCCCATAGCAGATACTCAGTCCCAGGCCCGTGCCCTTTCCGACGCTCTTTGTCGTGTAGAAGGGATCGAAAATGCGTTTGGGATCTTTGATTCCCGCGCCACCGTCGATGAACTGAGTGCAGACGTGCCCGTTCTGCGAGGTAATGCGAATCTTCAGAGCGCCCGTGTGGCCTGTCTCGAGAATCGCGTCGACCGCGTTATTGATGATGTTTAAGAAGACCTGCTCGATCTGATGCGGGTCGGCGACCACCATTGCCGGCTCTGAGGGCAGTTCGCTCTGCACCTGAATATTGTTGCTCTTGAGATCGTAATCTCGCAGAGTGAGGGTCTCTTCGAGCACTTTGCGAATATCTACTTCGTCGCGCTGCGGTTTGCGTTGGCGGGCGAAGGAGAGCAGGTTCTGCACCACGCGATGCGTGCGCTGCGCTTGCTTGAACAGCTTGGTGACGAAGTCTTGGGCGCGCGGATTGAGGCCTTCGGTTTCGAGCAGCTGTGCATAGCCGAGAATGGCCGTCAGCGGATTGTTCAGTTCGTGCGCCACGCCCGCGATAAGCTGGCCAACAGCCGACATCTTCTCGCTCTGCAGCAACTGCTCCTGCGTCTTGCGCAGGTCTTCATAAGCGCGGCAGGTTTCTTCGTACAGCCGGACCTTCTCGATCGTGGTCGCCAGTTGCCGGCTGATGGCGACCAGCAAGTTCTCGTCGCTCGAAGAATACTGATATCCCAGATGGCTGCATAACCCCATCAGGCCGACCGGCGCGTCCTTCGCCCAGAACAGTATCCAGATCCAGGAACGGTCGGAATCGGAGCGCAGGAACTCGGCCACTTTCGGCGGCAGGTGCGGCAAGTACTCGGTGGTAACCACCTCGGCGCGCGAACGCATTACCAGGTCGCCGAAGCCTTCGGAGAAGGAAATTTCTGCAGGACGTCCCTTGTCACGGCTGCGCGGTCCCCAAGCGGCGCGGCGGCGATAGGTAGGGCTGTCCGCGTCGGAGAGATAGACCGTGCCGCTCTCGGCGCCAAACAAAGTGACTACCTGCCGCAGCGTCAGGTTGAGGATCTCGTCCAGGTCGAAAGACTGCGCCGCCACCACAGCCATGGCGTTCAGCGCGTTCAGTTCGCGGTTGCGGCGCTGCATCTCATCTTCGGCGCGCCGCTTCTCCGTCATGTCGAGAACGAAGCCCTGGTAGCGCTCAACTGCGCCTGTCCCATCCCGCGTGGCGAAACTGCTCTCGACCGCCAGCAGCAGCGTCCCATCCCGGCGGCGGAGCGTGACTTCGAAGTTGCGAACATAGTTGTGAGCTTCGATTTCGTGGCGGAAGGCGTCGCGCTGCTTGGCATCCACGCAGATTTCTTTGTCCAGGTTCAGTACCAGTAACTCGTCGCGGTTGCTGTAGCCGAGCATGTGTACGAACGCGTCGTTACAGTCGATAAGCCGTCCGGTAGGATCAGCGACGTAAACCCCTTCCTGCACCTGTTCGAAAAGCAGCCGATAACGTTCTTCCGCCGAGCGCCGGTCCGTGATGTCGCGGACAACGTGAATCGTTCCTTTTTGTTGTGTTCCCTGATCGGTGTAAGAGGAAGTAGAGACCACCGAGAATCCGCCAAAGCAGGGATCGGCTCCTTCCGTGAATTCCTCGTCGCCGCCCATGGCGCAGTACGGACAACCGGTCCACTCGCCGTAGCTGTGTGGTAAGGCCGATTCGCATGTGCTGCCAATGACGTCGGCTGTGGCCTGCCCGATCTGTTCGAGCAATACCTGGTTCGCCTTGATGATGCGATAGTCGGAGTCGTGGGCGAGGATGACATCGTGGATGGAGTCGAATGTATTCATCCACTGGCGCTGCGAACGCAGGACCTGCTCAAGCAGGCGGAAGTTTTCGATGGCGAGGGCGATTTGCCGGGCGCAGTTTTGCAGGAATTCGAGTTCATCTGCGGTCCACTGGCGGGTAGCGGAGTGTCCGATCATCATTAGACCGACGGGCGCTTTGTTGCCCGCGACCGGCACGATGACAAGCTGGCGAATCTTCTCGACGGCAAGGCATTCGACGGGCTCAGTGGCCGCTTTATCCGCCTTCTCCACCTTGGGCGCACGCTTCTCCCACAGTTTCGAAACGTCGTCGGTAATCTGGGCAAAGCCGGCGTCGCGCAGAAACTCCGCAGAAAGACCGGCAGCATGAGTGGCGACGAGATGACCGCCTTCGACCAGACGGAACCAGCAGGCACGGACGCTGGAAACGCGCTGCAGTTCTTCGACGGCGCACTGCACCACACGCCCGTACTGCTGGGCGGTGGCGATGCTTTCCGTGATCGCCTGCATCGCCTGCAGCCGACGGGTCCGGGCGCGCATTTCGCCGAGCACGAGCAGCAACATGGTGATGGGCAGCGCAATTTCAGCTGCGATCAGCGCCACGGCAGGAACCTGCTCGGTCAACAGAGCCCAGGAAAGATGCAGCACCAGCAGGCACAGGGCCAGGAGCCAGGCAGAGACGTGCCACCGGCCGCGACGAGCGCGCAATAGGGCAATCGCCGCCACCAGCAAAACCACGCGATAACCGACTTCCAGAGCGAAACGCAGGGGTAGCGATTCGGACCACAATAGCACGCGGGCGCCGGCGAAACCGACAAGCACCGGCGTGATCACCATGAGAGGAATGATCAGATCGCGAACGCGCACATACAGCAGGACGGCTCCGGCCAGAAGGCCAACGGCGAGGACAAAGGTGGCCTGCACGACCACTACATCGAAGGGCGCGGGAATTCTGGGCGCAAAGCAATGCTCGGAGAAGCGCGAAACCACAAATGCTGCCCAGCCCAGGACCCAGAGTTTGAAATAGCTCTCTCGGAACGCGCGCAGCGCGAGCACCGACGCTGCGAGCAGAGCCAGCAGCGTCCATTCCTCGGCCGACGGCCGGGCCAGTCCCAGCCGTGTCACCACGTTCCAGATTGATAACAGGGATGCGCTCATCGCGTTTCCGGGCGTACGGAGTCCTCGTCTCTGAATATCATGCTGGGCCGGAATCTCGATGGAGTTTCCGACCCTCAATGATTACTTTCGGAATCTCGCCGAAAAGGTACAATCGCCGATAGTCTTTCGTGCATAACCATGCCTGATCGCATCCTTGTTGTTGACGACGAAGAACCGATTCGGGAAATCGTCGCTTCCATGCTCGGGACCGCCGGATATGCCTGCAAACAAGCAGGTTCGGGCATGGAGGCGCTCGCCGTTTTGAACTCTGGTGAAGACTTTGAGCTGATGCTTTCCGACCTGATGATGGCCGACCTGGACGGCATCGGACTGCTCGAGCGCACCAAGGAAAAATACCCCGACATGCCGGTTGTGATGGTTACCGCCGTGCACGATATCTCGGTCGCGTTGGCAGCTATCCGGAACGGCGCCTATGACTACCTGCTGAAGCCGTTCGAGCGCGAGCAACTGCTCAACACCGTCAGCCGGGCGCTGGAGAACCGGCGACTGAAGGTGGAAAACCGGAATTATCAGACGAATCTGGAATCGCTGGTCAAGGCGCGCACCGAGCAACTGCAGGCGACCGTGCGTGAGTTAGAGCGCTCCTATGACATGACGCTCGAGGCCCTGGGCGATGCGCTGGACATGAAAGATGCCGAAACCGAAGGCCATTCACGGCGAGTCACCGCCTTCACAATCGTGATTGCCAAGGCCATGGGTCTGCCGCCGGAGCAGATTCCCACCATCGCACGTGGTGCGTTCCTGCACGACATCGGCAAGCTCGCAATTCCCGACGCGATCCTCCGAAAGCCTGGCAAGCTGACTCCTGATGAGATGGCAGTCATGAAGGAGCACTGCTTTAAGGGGTACCAGATTGTTAAGAAGATCCCATTTCTGGTTGAGGCCTGTGACATCGTCTATTCCCACCAGGAGCGTTTCGACGGAACCGGCTATCCCCGCGGATTGAAGGGGGAGGAAATTCCCCTCGGAGCACGAATCTTTTCAGTAGCCGATACGCTGGATGCGATGACTGTGGACCGGCCCTATCGCGCGAAGCAGAGTTATCAGGCGGCGCGAGAAGAAATCGTTCGCTGGAGTGACAAGCAGTTCGATCCGGATGTGGTCAAAGCGTTTCTGGAGATACCGGAAGATATTTGGGAGCGTTTGCGAAAAGACATAGACTCGCAAATTTCGCGCATCGCATATTCCGCAGGGGCCAAGGGCTAATCAGCTCGCGAAAGTGGGAAAGGTCCAGGGCCGCAATCATTTGAAACTGCTTTTGTGGGTTACGGTGCTGTTCACGGCGTTAGGACCTGTTCCATGGGATGGGCGGCGTTTCCCTGGTTTCCCGATGATCCGCGCGTGGTGAGTTATGAGGAAGTATTGACGATCGCCGACCGCGGCTTGAATCGCGCGAAACGGGCGGAAAAAAATTGTGTGGTCGGAATGTCCCCCGCGCGGGGAAACTCTCCCGCTACCACCATTGCCCGGCCACACTCCGCGCCGCTTGCCATCGACACCTTTGCGGTGGTGGGCCCTCCTCCAGCGGCGCCGTAAATCAAAGTAAACACTAGTGATTAACCGTGGGCAGTAAAATCTCTTCTTTTTCGCATCCAAATTCGCGTAGCGACTTTCAGTCGAGAGAGGTTTCCTATGTCCAATCGCATTCTCCGCGTCACAGGTCTGATTTCCGCTTTGCTGATGGCATTCTGCACGACGATCTTCGGGCAAGACGCGCCTCCGGTTCCAGCCCGTACTGTTGTGCAGGGCACGATCGTCTTGATCCAATTGACTGATCGCCTGGACACGCACTCAGTGAAGGCCGGCGATCACTTCCGTGCTCGCCTAGCCGAGCCTCTGATGGCGTCCAATGGAATGAGGGTTGAGGCCGGACGCAAGATCAAAGGCCACGTCAGCGCTGTTGAACCCGGCTTGCACACTCGCCTGCTGCTGAGTTTTGACGAGATTGAAACGGCGCGCGGGTGGCTGCCTCTCATCGCGACCGTGACCGGCGTTCCCGGAGAACACGGGTTGAAGCAGGTTGGAGAAGAGGGAGAGATCGGACGCAAGGGAATGACGAAGGAAGAGATCGCTGAAGCTGTAGTGATTGGTGCGGGCGAAGGCGCGGCTCAGGGAATGCACTCCGGCGGAAAGCGCGGAGCAGCGTCGGGCGCTGGCTCTGGTGCCGCAAACTCGGCCATGACGGCCTTCGAGTCTGGTCACGATCTGGTCCTCGACAAAGGAACCGCCCTCGAAATCCGGCTGGATCGGAATCTGATGATTCCCTGACGCAAGCGGCAATCCTCTCGCACTCGCAAGACGGCTCTCGTCCGGGGTTCTTCTGAAGACACGGCTTGGGGAATTTGCTCCAGTGTCCGATAATCCCTGCATGAGGTACGCCATGAAATTTGCATTTGTTCTTTTCGTAATTCTCATCTTTTCCGTCGGAATGTTCGCCCAGGAGCATCCCGCGGTCACCGCGCAGCCCAACAGCGTTTACGTTGGTGCTGACGGAAAATTCGAAGCCGCTCCAGACACCGCGCAGATTCAAATGAACGTTTCGGTGCAGGATGACAATCCGCAGGCGGCGTATCAGCGGGCATCGAAGAATGTAGATCAGGTGCGGCAGGTTCTGCGCGCCAATGGGCTGGATACGAAGCTCGCTACAGTGGGATTCTTGTCCGTTCAACCCATGTACGAGTGGAAGCCGAAGCAGCGAGTTATTGGCTATCGCGTCACCACCGACGTCACGCTCAAACTGAAAGATTTTTCCAAGATCGGACCCATCACGCAGCAACTCGCCGAGGCCAACGTCAGCGAGACCCAAACGCTGAATTACATTCTGGAAAATGTGGACGACGCCAAGAATCATGCTGTGGAAGACGCCTACCGGCGCGCGCGGAACTCCGCTGAAACCGTGGCCCGTGCCAGCGGAAGAGCCCTGGGTGATCTTTCGTATGCCTCGGTCGACACTTTCGAGAATCCGCGAATTGTCATGCCGCGGATAGCTCGTGCCATGGCTGCTGCCGCACCCAATGCAGCCGCTCCCGCCCCGACGGAGGACTTCACGCCCCAGACCGTGACGGTTACGGCGCATGTGAATGCGCTGTTTAATTTGAAGTAGGAGAAGACCCTCACCACAGAGGACACAGGGGATCACAGTGGAAGTCCTGTGTGCAACTCTGTGTCCTCTGTGGCGAACTATGCCATTGCGTGATGCTCGGGTGTTGAGGACGGAACGGTCAGGGGCTCGACCTGCAATGTGAGTCCGTCGACTCGGCGAACGACTACCAACTGTCCGACCGGTAGCGGAGACGGCGCGACCGCATCCCAAAGTTCTCCGTGTACGAAGACTTTTCCCTGCGGCGAAAGCGCAGACTGTGCGACACCGGTTTCGCCAACCAGTCCCTGTTCTCCGGTGACGACTTTGTTGCGGCGCGCCTTGAGCGCGATGCTCATCAGGAACGCGGTGATGATCCCAAGCGGAACGCTTACTGCCAGCGCGGTCGCCAGATGAACTCGCATTTCCGGAATCGGAGCATCCACAAGAAGGAGCCCGCCGAGTGTGAGCAGGACGATGCCTCCTGCCGTGAGCACGCCGTGAGAGACGAACTTGGCCTCCGCGGCAAAGAGCACGAACGCGCCGAGAATCAGGCCAAGGGCGGCAAAGCGGGTCGGCAGCAGATTAAGCGCGAATGCGGCGACCAGGATGAATACGACACCAATCGTCCCCGGAATGACTGCCCCCGGATGATTGAACTCGAAATACAGAGCAAGGGCTCCAATGGCAAGAAGCAGGAAGGCCAGGTCGGGTTCCATGAGCGCGTCGAGAATTCGCTCTTTCAACGTCATATTGAAAGGCACAATCGGCTGTCCTTCAAGGTCGAGCGTCGCTGACTCGCCGTTGAATCGCTTGAACGGTTTCCCCTTCATCTGACGAAACAGATCTTCGGGACTCGATGCGACATAGTCAATCAGATGCTGGGACAGCGCCTCCTGATCAGAAAATGACTTCGACTCGCGCACCGCACCTTCTGCGGCCTCGATATTGCGACCGCGCTTTGAGGCTACTGAGCGCATGAGTGCCGCCGCGTCGTTCTCGATCTTGCGGTTCATTTCCTCGTCGGGCTTGAGTTGTACTGGACCAATCAGAATCACAGGA
>Ga0209698_10003403_pt1 | contig 17795 bp, 16 predicted proteins | sample LitLauG_LLR_2012_FD_187203 | JGI IMG/M metagenome (GOLD analysis project Ga0209698, IMG submission 187203) | Freshwater sediment microbial communities from Pennsylvania, USA - Little Laurel Run_MetaG_LLR_2012 (SPAdes) (version 2) | ecosystem: Environmental > Aquatic > Freshwater > Creek >...
AGTGCGGTCCCAGCAAGAAGGGCGGCGAAGCTACAGCCAATGGTGGCGCTGAGGGAAGATTAGTCCGATCGTAATCACTTAAGTCCCGGTGCTGGAAGTTGGGCAACAATATACGTCCCGGAGTAGAAGAACTCTTACAACTGTCGAAACTAGGCGATTTCACTCAAAACCCCGGCAGGGGCATGATGAGTGCAATGGGGATGTTTCAACAGTTAACTTCCCGAATCGCGATACCCATGAGACCATCACCGCATCTCTCTTACTGCCAGGAGTGAGTCATGCACACTTTGCTTCAGGATCTCCGCTACTCTGCGCGTCAGCTCATCAAGAGTGCAGGATTCACGCTGACCGCAGTGCTCTCCCTGGCGCTCGGCATTGGAGCAGCGACCGCTGTGTTCAGCGTGATTTATGCCGCGCTCGTAAGTCCTTATCCCTACCCTGCGGCGGATCGAATTGTACGGCTCACGGTGGACAGCAAAGCAGGTGCCGGGGATCCCGTCGTCCTAAACGGTGCCGAGATTCAGACTTTGCGTCAATCCCCCGTGGTCGAGAGCGTTCTGACCATGGACTACAACGCGCTGATGCTGACCGGGCAAGATCTTCCGGAGAACGTCAACGCCGTAAGCCTGATCTCGAATGCTTTTCAGGATCTCGGCGTTCCCCCGCTGCTGGGGCGCGGAATCTGGCCATCTGACGCAGTCGATGGCCAGGAGCCGCAACCTGTCGTACTGCTGTCTTACAAATTCTGGCGCAAACACTACTTATCCAACCCAGACGTATTGGGTCACACTCTGCAACTGGATCACAAGAATCTTGAGATCGTGGGCGTCGCAGCCCCGCGATTCGCCTGGGGTGAGGGAGACGTATATCTCCCGCTGAAGCTGATGCGCGATCCGGGGCGCACCTCGGTCATCAATTTGCTCCTGCGGCCCGGCGTCAGCCCGGCCGCGGCCGACGCCGCGCTTCAGCCGCTCGTGGAACAGTTCGCCAGCTACATGCCGAACGATTTTCCCGACGTCTTCAAGGTTCATGTGCAAGGACTGAACGACTGGGTCGTCAGCTCCTTGGGCGGAACGCTGTACTTGCTCTTTGGCGCGGTGATGTTGCTGCTCGCGATCGGATGCGGGAACGTCTCGATTCTGCTGCTGGCGCGGGGCACGGCCCGACAGCATGAGTTGGCGGTTAGAACCGCGATCGGTGCGGGCCGTCTTCGGATCATTCGTCAACTGCTCACCGATTCTCTTCTTCTCGCGGCGATTGGAGCGGGGCTAGGCGTTCTGACTTCCTACGGCGCTCTGGCGCTGATTCAGAGGCTGCTGCCCCGATCCGCGTTTGCCTCCGAGGTCACGATTCGCATCAACCTGCCCGTTCTTCTTTTCAGTGTCACCGTGGCACTGGGAACGGGCGTGCTGTTTGGGCTTTGGCCGGCGCTGCAACTCTCACGGACGCAAATCGGCCAGATTATGCAGTCTGGCACGCGCCGGGTAGCCGGCAGCGTCCGCGGACGCAGGACCCATAGCATGCTGATCGCCGCGCAAGTGGCGCTCACATTATTGTTGCTGGCGGCTGCCGGCTCTTCCATGAAGGGATTCGCTCAGTTGATCCATCAGCCCCTCGGTTACGATCCGCACAATGTGATGGCGATCGGCATTCCGTTGCGCGCAAGCTCCTACGGCACTTGGCCGGCGCGTGCAGCCTATTTTGAGCAACTGCGAGAGAAAGTCGCGGAGACACCTGGCGTGATCACAGCAGCGATTTCCACCGATGCGACGCCGCCGAGGAATGGATGGATTATGGGATTTGAAGTTTTAGGCAAACCCATGGCCCCTGGTGCAGGGGCGCTTTTTGATTCGAGTGGGTCTGAGATCGGATCGGTCAACCTGATTGGCCCGGAGTACTTCGCGGCTTTGCGCATTCCCGTGCTGGCAGGACGGATTTGGAGCGACGCCGAGAATAACAAAGGCGCACATGTTGCCGTGATCAACCGTACGCTGGCGCAGCGCTACTTTCCGAATGGCGATGCCATTGGGCACTCGCTGAGATCGGGAGGTCTCGAAGGCAATCCCGCCACAGTGCTGTCGCCGCCAAATATCGGAGCTACCTGGTTCCAGATTGTGGGCATCGTCGGGGACGCCCGCAATGATGGACTCCGAAGTGCCCCTAGACCATCAATCTACGTGCCCTATACATTCAGCATGGGAGAGGGCACGGAGATTCTGGTTCGCTCTGAGGTTCCACCCCTGACGCTGCTACATGCCGTGCGCGAGCAGTTGAGGGCCATTAACCCGGATCAAATCAATGGCGCTGATGATCTCGAAACGCGCCTCACCTATGAACCTGAGTGGCAGCAGGAGCATATCGCAGCGTGGATTTTCGGCGCCTTTGCGTGGCTCGCCCTCGCCCTCGCCGCCATCGGACTGCACAGCGTGGCGTCCTACACGGTGGCACAACGGACCAATGAGTTTGGGATTCGTCTCGCACTGGGAGCGCAACGCGGAGACTTGCTGCGAATCGTGTTCCGGTCGGCCTTGGGAAGCATGGGTGCTGGAATCTTCGCAGGCGTCGCCCTTTCGCTGGCCCTGAGCCAAATCATCGCGAAGTGGGCACAAGGGAATGCACGCGATCCAGTCATTCTCCTGGCCGGAACGATTATCCTGGGCTTGGTGTCTGCGTTGGCCTGCGCGATACCGGCGCGTCGCGCCTCTAAAGTCGATCCGCTGGTTGCCCTACGTTTCGAGTAGTCGCGCCTCCCGGACCGAACTCTCAGTTGACGTAACCAGGGCGTTACACTCAGAATCCCTGTTCCGGGCATTTTGAGCGTAATGGGAATGTTTCAACAGTGGGGAAGAACAGATTCGCGACCAAGCGAATGGTTGCCACTTGGAGTTAATCAGTGAAGATTCAGCCGGTTCCCTATTGTTATGAATAGATACGCCAACAAACAAACAGATATTTTCGCCGCAGCTTCAATCTTCGTCCTCCTGGCAGCAGATTTAAAATCGACGAGCAAAAGCTCACAGACTACGACAATTGCAAGGAAAATAAATCCGGCGTGGATCCATACAATTATCAACGGAAACAGCAGATAGATGAACGCGAGACCCTGCCAGCCTGGGAGAAGGTGCCAGTGCTCTAACAGTACGTATGGCATCACGATAAAGACGATGAGTGCGGCAGAGACAGCCAAAAGAAGCGTAACGGAATGTAGAAAGCGCACCAGATTCTTTTCAACGTTCATGGCTATCTCTACAAAGTCGCCGTCGTGGCAACTCAATGATTGATGGAGACCCGGCGGTGCTGAAAGATAACTGTCGTAACCAGGCGTCTCTGACAATGTGGATCCATTGCACTCAACCCTCCAATGAGTGCAATCGCGGGATGGGGCTGAGCTAGACGGCCACCGACGCGTCCGCCCGCCGAGCCGGAACATTCTGCGCAACTGCCCAAGCGGCGGCTCCGAATATCCAGGAAATGAAGAAGGCCGTCCAGCTCAGGCGCGTGGTGGGAGCCGCCAACACCGCCGGCAGCCACACCAAGAACGTGTAAAGAGTGATCTGTCCGGCTTCTGCCCAGGCGGCAATCCTCGGAAGCACGTTAAACCGGACTCCAAAGCCGCTGGCAATCTGTCCCGCTCCGGTGAGGTAAGCCCAGCCCTTGCGGAAGGGGAGCCAATGGGGCACGTAGCCGGCGGTTGCGTCCACGTAGACGAGATGCGAAAGGCCAATCGGCACAATCGAAACTGCGAACAGGATACGCGCCATGCGTACTCCGCGTTCGCCTGAAAGGAAGCCGAGAGGCGACCCTTGTGGAACACCACTTAAGCGGGCAAAGAGTGTCCATCCACCGGAGAGCAGCAGAGTGAGTTCACCAAGCCCAAGCCAGGAACCTTCTGTTCCCGGGTTGGTGACAACGTCCGGCACTTTGAGCAGGGCCCACAAAATGAGATACGGAAACAGAATACGCACGGACCAAGTCCGGCTCCCTGGAATCAAGAGTCCGGCCCCCAAGAGAAGCATGAGAACCCCGGAGGCGTAGGCCACCGCAGTCCGTGCCGGGAGCCACGCGGGAACTGGCTGCCACACCAGCGCAAAGTCGCCATAGAAAAGAGCGAGCAGGCCGAGCCCAAGCAGACCAATTACAAAAAGAGTCAATGCTGGTTGTTGATTGTCGTTCATGAAAATGAGAATTCACTGCAAGTGACGCGACCGCAGGATGGCCCATCCTTCAGGGCGCGTTTGGCGACCGTAGAGTGGGACTCTGATTCTAAACTAATGACTACAACGCCGAGCTTCGCGCGTGCGCGGAACACGCCACTCGCGATCCTGAGTAAAGCAGGCACACCTATCACTCGAGCGAAACGGCGCTCCTGACTGGCGCTTCCCATCCCGGTGCTGCTTTCAGTTCCGTCCGCTGCAGAACTGTGCGGCCTTTTCAAATAGTCCTGCGCACTCAACATCCGGCTTCCCCATACGTCCAGCATCACGCCCACTGCCAATGCAACCCCGACCCAAAGGTTGATGCGCTTCATGGGTGCTCCTTCCAAGAGCCAGCGCATACTAACATAGGTGAAATCGGGTTCAACATTCTGATCGGGAGCGAAGGCGGGAGAATGCCCGTTAGTGGATGAGTGCTATCGCGATTTATCAACAACAACGTTTTAAGAGTCGACAATTACGCACAGGCAAAGTCTTATCTTGCAGGCTCATTTCGAGCCGAGCTCGCCATCGTACTGTCGGATAACCCCGTAGCACTCACAGGCGAAGGCTTCGAGTTTCTTGCGGTTCACGATCTTCACTGCGCCACGGGTGTACTCGATGAGCCCCTTCTTCTGCAAAACACCAGCTGCCAAGCTCACGCTAGGCCGATCTGTCCCCAGCATGGTTGCGAGAAAATCATGGGTAATGGGCAGCGCCCCTGAATCCACTCGGTCCTGAGTCATCAGCAACCAGCGCGCAAGGCGCTGCTTAATCTCGTGCAGCCGATTACACGCGGCTGTCTGTGCAACCTGCATACCCCGAATTGCGGCATAGCGGTTCAACATCATTCGCAGGTGTGGAGTGGATTCCAACGTATCTTGCAAGGCTCCGACTTTTATCCGAAATCCGTCCCCGGTGACTTGTACCACCGCCCGCAGCGGGCCCCGGCTCAGGCCAACCGCCGCCGGTGTTCCGGTAAAGCCCTCATTGCCAACTACGCCAGCTTCGGCGGTTCTTCCATCTTTCATTACGACTACAAGAGAAATCAGACCTCGATTCGGGAAATACGCAAACTCTAGCTTTGCGCCGCTCTCGTGAAGGACTAGATGGTTTGGCAAGCGGACGTATTCGAGGTGTGGACGAAGGGAGTTGTACTCGCCATCGGAGATCGATAGAAGTATTTTGTTGCTGACTGGCTTTCCGGCGGCATTTGTCCGCTCGCCAGACTGCACGATTTGGAGTTCCTTGCGTGCCACGAGCGGGGACCGAAAAACCTCCAGGAGTGGGGATGAACTCACCCGTCGTGTAGTGCGAAACAGGAACTCCGCTGATTCGTGCTACTCGGTGGAGTATACAAGGGCCAAAGGCGCGCTTCTGTAGGGTATCGTACATTGGCCTCACCGCTGCGACGCGCAAGCATCGCGAGACACGAAGCGTGACCAACAGTCAAAACGATTCCGCTTCATTTCAATCCGCAGGGTCCCCAAAAATCAGACGTTCCCACGAATGAAGTGTTTTCCCGTATGTAGGTTGCCCGACAGACCATCACAATTAGCACGTGATATTACTCCAACGGGAAAACTAATGGGTCCCCGTGCGGCGGCCAAGAAACTCAGCGAATTCGACCCCAAGACATTCCTTTCGACCATCGACGGCGGCAGGAAGATCGCAGCCTTTTCCAAAAAGCAGACGATCTTTGTTCAGGGCGACTCATCCGATGCTGTTTTCTATATACAGAAAGGAAAGGTAAAGCTCACGGTCGTGTCTGAGCCCGGGAAGGAAGCCACAATCGGCATTCTGAACGAGGGCGATTTCTTCGGAGAAGGTTGCCTTGCAGGGCAGCTTGTTCGCCTGTGCTCCGCGACGGCAATGACCGATTGCTCTGTGATGCGCATCGATAAGAAGTCCATGATGGAAGTGCTGCACCGGGAATCCGCGTTTTCCGATATGTTCGTGGCGTACTTGCTGACCCGGAACATCCGATACGAAGCGGATTTGGTTGACCAGCTTTTTAATTCTAGTGAAAAGAGACTAGCTCGGATTCTGCTGTTGCTGGCTCACTTCGGCAAGGACGGCGTGCACGAGACTCCAATCCCCAATATCAGTCAGGAAACCCTCGCAGAGATGATCGGCACGACTCGCTCGCGGGTCAGCTTTTTCATGAACAGGTTTAGGAAATTGGGGTTCATTGACTATCACTCCGGTGATGCTGTTCAGGTTCACAGTTCACTTCTCAACATCGTTCTCCACGACTAGAACTTCATTCCGAGAACGGCGATGCTTTCGTGCACCGAGGAATGAGAACGAATCCATGACCGCCCTGGATGCACCCCGCAAGCCGAACATGCGCGTGATTCGCTGCCCTTATTGCGTCGAGAGCGGCAATTTCAAGGTAATGATCCGCCAGGGCGGTGCGGAGACTTGGTACCTGTGCGCTCGATGCGGACATCTGACCTGGCCGACGAATCCGTCATTTACGTGCACTTGCGCCAAGTGCGTCGAGCTATCGTGACCCCGAACTTCGCGGCTAAATGTCCGACGGTGTGATTGCTGCCTGTGTCACGGTGGGCCCCACGGTCACGATTGTTGATGTAACCAGCGTTTGCGCTCAAAACCCGCCATGCCTCCTCCCTTGCCAACCGTACGCCCCGCATAGGAAACTTGGGCATGAGGGTCCTATCGCGATTCCTGGCGGCGGCAACGGACGCCTCCCACTTCCCTGCTCCCTCCGTCCCTGAAGTTGCGTTCCTCGGCCGTTCTAACGTCGGCAAATCGAGCGTGATCAACTCCCTGGTCGGCACCAAGCTCGCCCGGACCAGTTCCACTCCCGGACGCACGCGCAGCATCAACTTCTTCGAAATCCGCTGGCCCGGAAAGCCGCGTCCCGAGATGATCTTCGCCGATCTCCCCGGCTATGGATACGCCAAGATTTCCCGCGAGATCTCGCAGGAATGGCCCAAATTCATCGAGCCCTATCTCAACGAACGCCCTACGCTGGCCCTCTGCGTGGCGCTGATCGACGTCAATGTACCGCCGCAGCAGAGTGATCGCCAGTTGCTCGATTTTCTCAGCGCCAGCGGGCGCCAGGTCCTGCTGGTTGCCACCAAGAGCGATCGCCTCTCAAACAATCAGCTCTTCAACGTTCTCCGCACTCTCGGGCAGGAATATCCTGCGGCCCGCCTGCTTCCCTTCTCCTCGAAGACCGGCGCCGGACGCGATGAACTGTGGAAACAAATTCGCCAAGTGGCGGTGCCTGTCACCGCCGAAACTCCCTCGCCCACAACTCAACGTTAGGAAATTCTAATACGCTGCTGAAGGTATTTCAGGCCCGGCCGTTCCCTCAGCGGCTGAAGCCGCCATCGATATTGCTGCCTTACGGCGCGGCTTAAAGAGTGTGCGTGAGAACTCGTTTTTCGGGCTCGCGGTGGAACAAGAACAGGCAGTTTTTAGCCGCGAAGCGGCGCTAGAATGCAGCCCACGGCGCAAGCCGTGGGGCAGAAGTGGAACGTGAGCAAGCCCCAAAGGGGCGAAAGAACAGTTCTCACGCACGCTCTGAAGGCCGCGCCCTTTCAAACCGAGAACCAAACCGGAGTTTTTCAATAGCCTGCTAACTTCTCGGCCCGCCTAATCTCCTCCACTCTTCCAACCGATAGAGAAGAGAGAGTTCCTGGAGTGGGTACAGTGACCCGCTCTCTCCAGTGCGGACTCAAAAACTCAAGCGACGTTTCATCGCAGGATTGCTATGGCTGACGAAATCAATGATGGCACCGCATATCTGAGGGCCCTGAGACAAGCTACCGGTTCGCAATCGGGGGCGGCCGCAGCGCCGGCGCGCGAGCCAGAGCGACTGGTCGAGAATACATCCACAGTGCAGAGCGGAGAAGACTTTCAGGGCGCCGAGAAACGCCGCAGCCAGCGTTACAAATGCGAAGGCAGCGCCGAGGTGCGCGAGGAGGGATGCGACGTCCGCACCTGGGCCAGCTTTACAGACATCAGCTTGCACGGCTGCTACGTCGAGGCGCAGGCCACGTATCCTGCGGGAACGCTGCTGCACATGAAACTGGAAGCCAACGGCATCCGCGTCGAGACCGCGGGCAAGGTGCGCATCTCGTATCCCTACCTGGGAATGGGAATTGCCTTCGAAGGCATCTCGGATGAGAGCGCGGCCCGTCTGAAGCAGCTGCTGGCCAGCCTTTCCCGTCCCTGCGTGATCATGGGACCGGGCGCCAACTCACCGCATCCGTCCACTGGCCCCATGGAGGCCGTGCCTCAGATTACGAACCCCGAGGCAGCCGTGCGCGCTTTGGTCGAATACTTCGAGATCCACCAGGTGCTGATGCGCGATGATTTCCTGAAGCTTCTGAAGAAGAGCCAGAAGTAAAAGGAGCTTCTAGCTCCTGGCAGGCTGCGGAAAAAGTAGATCAGTGAACCGATTTTGGGTGGCGCAGCGCTTCACAGCTTGCGGAAAAATGCAGTTTGCAAACCGTTTTGAAAGGGCGCGGCTTCAAGCCGCGCCGCTAACTTCCTCAAAATCAGTCCGGCTTTAGCCGCTGAGGTCGAGACGTGGGTCGCGAGAGGGTTTTTCCGTAGCCTGCCACTTCTAGCCCCGAGCCTCGAGTTTTGCGGTCTCAGAGTTTCCAGGTCGCCGCGGCGGCTCAAGTCCTCAAGACAGTGCCAGTCTCTGCGAACTCGGCGGACTTTCTCCGCGAACTCTGCGGTAAATCAGCAAGCTCGACGCTCGCACCGGCCGCAGACTCGACCGGAACCTTCTTTGAAACGTTTCGTTCATGACATTTCGCTATGATGATGGGTCATGTCTCTCTACTTGATAACTGGCATTGCTGGATTCATCGGATCATCTCTGGCCCGGGCTGTGCTGTCTCGCGGGGATCAAGTGCGCGGCGTCGACAACTTCTCTACGGGCAACCGCGAAAACATCGCCGAACTTCTCGATCGCATCGACTTTCGCGAGGCCGACATCGGAGATCTCGACGCGATGCACAAAGCTTGTGCCGGAGTCGACTTTGTTCTTCACCAGGCGGCGATTCCATCAGTGCCGAAATCTGTTCTTGACCCGCTGGGCAGCAATCGCGCCAACGTCGACGGAACTGTCAACGTGCTCGTTGCCGCGCGCGACGCGAAAGTAAAGCGCGTGGTCTACGCGGCTTCGTCCTCCGCTTACGGCGACACGCCCACGCTGCCCAAGCACGAGAACATGAAGCCGGACCCGATCTCTCCCTACGCCGTCGCCAAGCTGGCCAGCGAGCAATACATGATTTCGTTTTACCGTTGCTACGGCCTTGAGACCGTCAGCCTGCGCTACTTCAACATCTTCGGCCCGCGTCAGGATCCGTCTTCTCCCTACTCGGGCGTGCTCGCCAAATTCACCACTCAGATGCTGCGCGGAGAGCAGCCGGCCATCAATGGTGACGGCGAACAGAGTCGCGATTTCACCTACATCGACAACGCCGTCGACGCGAACCTCTTAGCCTGCACGGCTCCGGCGCAGAAGGCCGCCGGAGAAATGTTCAACGTAGCCACGGGCCGCCGAGTCACGCTCAATGAAACCTTCGACCTGCTGAAGGGATTGACCTCTTACAAAGGACAACCGAAGTATGGCCCCGAGCGCGGCGGCGACATCAAGCACTCGCTCGCCGACATTTCGAAAGCGGAAGCAGGCCTCGGCTACAAGCCCAAGGTAGATTTCGAAGAAGGACTGCGGCGCACTGTGGAGTGGTATCGAGGAAAGTAATTGCCGGGCGTGTCGCTGAGTTACACTTTGACATGATCCGCATCGCATCCATAGCGGGTTGGATTGAAGCCTTGAGGCAGGACCTCCGCTACGCAGCCCGCGGACTTTGCAAGAGCCCTGCTTTTGCGCTGGTCGCCGTCCTGACGCTGGCCCTCGGAATCGGCGGCACCACAACGATTTTCAGCGCCATCAATGCACTTCTTCTACGTCCTCTTCCCTATCCTGACCCAGATCGGCTCGTAGCCCTATCGAATAGCTACGCGAAATTTCCGCAAGCGCGCGGACCGGTCTCGAACACGGATGTGGCCCACTGGCGAGCCGACAACCAGGTGTTCGAGCAAATCGAGTTCGTGTCGAGGCCAGACATGGTCGCCATGTCCAGCGCGGGATCCGCGGAACGCGTTGGCGTGCAACACGTCAGCGCTCGCCTGTTCCCGTTGCTCGGGATCAAATCCTTTCTGGGCAGCCTTCCCACCGACGAATTGACTGAACAGAAGGGATCTGCCGGTGTCGCCCTTAGCTATGAATTCTGGCAGCGCCACTTCGCGGGCGATCCGAAGATCCTTGGTCGAACCGTTTTCGTTGATACCTTTTCCGCGCCTGTTATAGCTGTTTTGAATCCAGGATTTGATCTCTTCGGGTCTGGGCCACCTGAAATTTTCGAAATCGGCAGTATGGGAAATGTCGCGGCTTCTGGCATCAATGATGTGAGATGGTTCCTTGCCATTGGGAAACTGAAACCGGGCGTCTCTCTCTCGCAAGCGCAATCGGCGATGAACCTGACGGCGCAACGACTGGCGCTGGCCTTTCCCGAAAATTACAAAGATTCGGGAGTGAGCCTTGAGCCCTTACAGAAGGGCCTGTTCGGCTGGTCGGCGGAGGTCTTCTACTTACTCTTCGCAGCAGTGGGGTTCGTTTTGCTGATTGCGTGTACGAACGTCGCCAGTCTGCTGTTAGTTCGGGGGGACGGACGGCGAAAGGAAATTGGAGTACGCGTCGCGCTGGGAGCGAGCCGATGGAGTGTGATCCGGCAACTACTGTCTGAGAGCGTTCTACTTTCGCTGGTGGGCGGAGTCGCTGGTCTGATTTTGTCTTTCTGGGGCATTCGGATTCTCAATGCGCTGTCTTGGGGGCTGCTTCCGACGGCGGGAGTTTCTCTGGACGGCAGGGTGCTGTTATTTACGTTCGTTATCTGCCTTCTGACGGGACTGGTGTTCGGGCTGATCCCGGCGTACCGGGCATCGAAGAACGACCCCAATGAATGTTTGCGCGAAGGAGGCCGGAGCACGGCTACCAGGTCACGGCACCGCACGCGAGACATCCTGGTGGTGGCCGAGATCGCAGTAGCGCTGGTGTCGTTGATTTGTGCGGGGCTGATGATCAACACGCTGGCTCGTGTCTTGCACACGAACCCGGGGTTTAATCCAGACCATCTGCTCGCAGCGGAAGTGCGGCTGACTGGAGAGAAATACATGGACTCCAGCGCTGAGGACAAAACCGGATTGAACGTGATCCAGCCGCCAGTCGGGATTTTCTGCCGGCAGGTGCTGGAGCGCGTTAGAAACATACCCGGCGTCGAGGGTGTGGCACTAATCGACTGGCTGCCGCTCGCGGAGAATGCCCAGCCTGCTGGACCGGCGTTCACCATTGCAGGCCGGAGCGCAGTGGCTCCCGCGGAAAAACCGAGCGTTCTCCTGGGTGCTGTTAGTCCGGATTATTTTAGCTTGATGGGCATCCCGATCGTGCGAGGCCGCGGAATCACCGAACAGGACACGGAGACATCGGCAGGGGTGGTCGTGATTAACGAGGCGATGGCGCGACAGTTCTGGCCAAACGAAGATCCCATCGGCCAGGAGATTGCCTTCGATTTCTCCCCAGAGGAACGACCTCGACAAATCGTCGGCATCGTCGGAAACGTGAAACAGTTTGTGCTAACCATGGATCCACAGCCCCAGTCATTCGTGGCGATATCGCAACTGCCGGCGCATACCGTGGCCGGTTGGACGGAAAGCCGGGTTCACAAAAGCCTGGTAATTCGCAGCCAATCTATGTCCGCGGGGCTGATCGAAAACGTCCGCAAAGTGATGTCGCAACTTGCGCCAGACTCACCCGTCTTCGGGGTCAGGACGGTGGAACAAACAGTCTTGAACTCGGCGCGGCCCTGGAGTGTTCTCTCGCAACTGTTAGGAATCTTTGCAGGGATGGCGTTGATTCTCGCCGCGATCGGGATCTACGGAGTCATTTCATATTCCGTCGGGGAGCGCAGCCATGAGCTTGGGCTGCGAATGGCACTGGGAGCGCAGAGGAAGAACGTGCTTCGTCTGGTTTTGGGGCAAGCCATGATGCTTTCGGTCCTCGGCGTCATGATTGGCGTGGCCGGATCTTTTGCCGCTGTGCCCTTGCTGGCTGAATTCCTCTACGGGGTGAAACCTCACGATGTGCTGACTACGGTTCTGGTTTCATCCCTCCTGATCGCTGTGACATTTTTCGCCAGTTATATTCCTGCTCGGCACGCCACCGCGATTGATCCCATGAAGACGCTGCGGCACGATTAGGGTTCGATCCGTTTACTGCTTAGGTGTAGATACTTTCTCGACGCGTACGACGGTACATTTCACTTCTTTCCCAGACGTCGACTTCAACTCGCCCTTGTTACCGTTGACCTCGTACTTCACCTCACTGCCCACCACGAAGTCAGTCGCCTTCACATTGGTATTCGGATTGGTCCGGCAGGTGTAATGGTTCCCCGTAGACTCGAAAACAAAATCGTACTGCTGCTTCTTTTTCTCCTTCTTATCGGTAGTGCCCGTGGGCTGAACATCCTTAAGGGTTGTCGTTCCTGAATCCTTCTTGGCCGCACTCGAAGTGAGAGAGCACGCCATCGTCAAGAGCAGCACTGCAATCCATCTGCGCATTGTTCATCCTCCAGAATCCGACGGGCCAATTGTACATGGAGTTGAAGAGACCGTCGGAACAGCGTCTGCTCAACGCTGCCGAGAAATCGCTACTACATATTGAGAGGGTCTCAAAGGGAGGAATTTCAGTTTCCTGGTAGTGCCGCTATTCATGCCGCAAAGACTCAATCGGATCCAGCCGCGAGGCCCGGAACGCCGGGATCATCCCGCTGATCAATCCTACGGCCCCCAAGATCAGCGTCGACGCAATCAGCGTTCCCGGCTGGATGATCAGTCGGATATCTCCCGCCTCGCCGTTTTTGGCAAACGCGCTGTAGAGGGTAAGCCTGCCCACCGACAACGCGACCACGTAGGCCAGAATCACTCCCAGCACGCCGCCGATGAACGTAATCGTCAGGGCCTCGGCCAGGAACTGCATAAGAATGTAGCGCCGCCGCGCCCCGAGCGCCTTCTGCACGCCAATCTCCCGCGTCCGCTGCGTCACTGAGACCAGCATGATATTCATCAGCCCGACGCCGCCGATGCCCAGCGTCAGCGTCCCGATAAACCCCATCAGAATCTTCAGGCCCAGCGTAATGATCTCGAACTGGTGCAGCTGGTTCATCAGGTTGAATACTCGTACCGCTTCCCGGTCCGACTCGTTGAACTTGTGCTGCCCGGCGAGAATCGACCGCACTGCCGGTTCGATCTTCTCGTATTCCGGCGTCTGATAGTTGAACCAGATCGTGTCCAGGTAATGCGTACTCTTCAGATCGCTCATCGTGCTGAAGGGAACGTAGACGACGCGATTGATGTCGTCGTTCCCTTCCTGCATCTTGGCGGCCAGCACGCCGACCACCTCGAAGCTGATGCCATCCAGCCGTATGTGCTCGCCCAGCGCGCTGCGCCCGGAAAACAGCTTTTCCTTAGCCTCCGAACCAAGCACCGCCACGCGCCCCCGCTGCACCTGGTCTTCCATGTTGTAGAAACGTCCCAGGCCCAGTTTGAGCGAACGAATGTCATATACATCGGGATTATTCCCGCTGACCGGAAACGTAAACACGCGGTTCTCGTACTGCACATTCGCCTGCTTGTCGACGCTTGGGGTGATGTGCGTGATCTGCGGAAGATTGGTGGCGAGGGCGTCAACATCTTCCTGGGTGAAGCGGATTTCGGCTCCTGACTTCTGGCCGCCGGCCTGCATCGAAGTTTTCCCGGGCACCACGATCACGAGCTTGGTTCCGAAGTTGGCGAAGATGTTGGCGCAGGCCTGTCCGAAGCCGTCGCCGTAGGCAAGCAGCATCACGACCGTCGCGATGCCCCAAGCCATGCCGAGCATGGTGAGCGCGGTGCGGCGCCGGTTGTGGCGCATCGCAGTATAGGCTTCCTGGAGCAGATCACGGACCATAAAGAATCTTTGTATAAATCGTTTTTGAAAGGGCGCGGCTTATAGCCGCGCCGCCCTGATGCCTGGAAAACGCGGGCTTCAGCCCCTGGGGTTGAGCTCCTCGTCCAGCAAATCAGTTTAAGCAATCAGTACGCTAGCGGCTAAAGCCGCCAAAATTCGGTTCGCGCAGCGGCGCGGCTTAAGCCGCGCCCTTTCAAGCCCTATTTTTCGAAAACACTCTAGTCATTCCTGTCGCAGCGCTTCCACCGGCTGCAGCATGGCCGCCTTGCGCGCCGGATACAGGCCCGCAATCACGCCGGCCAGCGTCAGGCATCCAATTGCGAGCATCGCCGACATGGGCACCAGTTTCGGCGGATCGAATCCCTGCGGCCCCTGCACTCCGCCCATCAATCCCATCAGACCTCCCGCAAAGGCCAAGCCGAGCATGCCGCTGCCCAGCGTCAGCAGCAATCCTTCCAGAAAGAAATGAAACAGGATATTCCGGTTGGTCGCCCCCAACGCCTTGCGCAACCCGATCTCCTGCGTGCGTTCGCTGACCGCGACCAGCATGATGTTGATGACACCGATCGCACCAAGAGCCAGCGTGACCAGCCCCACTGCTCCCAGAAACATGTTCATCACGTCGAAGATCGTGCCTACCATCTTCGATTCCTGGATCGAATCCCACTCGTCGAAGGCGTTCTCATCGCTGGCGTCGAACCCGTGGTTGTGCCCCACGATCTTGTGCACGGCGTTGCGAGCGATCATGTGCTCGGCGGTCACATGCGGCTGATACTCGACGAACGAGATGGAATTCTGGTGATTCTCACCTTTGAGCGGAAAGTTCGCCGCCATCACTTCATAGGGGATGTAGGCCCGGTTATTGAGCCACATGTTGTCGCCGCGGCCCAGGTGGGGCATGCTCCCAACCACCTCGAACCGCAGGCCGTTGATCAGGATGAACGCGCCCAGCGCCGGACGTCCGGGGAATAGAACTTTCGCGAGCTGGTTGCCCAGTACCACCACGTTGCGGCGCTGCGCCCCATCCAGATTATTGAGCCACCGGCCCTCCTGCAGAGGCAGGTAGCTAATCTCGTTCAGCTGAGGCTCGGTCCCGAGAACTTCTCCGCTGCCGTTGGAAAACTCGCTCACCTCGTGCAAGTCGCCGCGGGAAATCAGCGGGCAGGCATTGCGTACTTCGGGAGCGTGCCGAATGTCCTCATAATCCTGGTAGGTCAGCAGGTACGAACGCGCTGAAGTCATGTTGCCCTTGACCGCAGGGGCCCGCCCGGGAAACAGGAACATGATGTCTTTGCCGAATTCGGACAATTCGCGCTTGTTGCCCGAGCGGAAGCCTTCCCCAACGCCGACCAGCAAGAGCAGGGACCCCACGCCCCATGCAATCCCGAACATGGTGAGAAACGAGCGCAATTTGTGCGCCCACAGATTGCGGAAGATCTGCCCAAAGATGTCAAAAACACTCCGCATTAGATGAAACCTCGATTCCGATTCCGTGAACGCGCCCTGGAGTTTGGCCCTAATAACTAAAGACGGTGAATCCTGCACTTTAATTACAGAAGAATGTGGCTTTTTCCATCTGTGATGCAGAAATCAAGAACCAGGGAGCCTTTTTTCACTGATATCGAAAACGCGCACACGCCAACCAATCCCATCCTAGGGTAAGACGGCCATCCACAATAAAGGTTACGTCTGCGGCGGCCCTGATGTTCCGTAGTCCGAAGAGTTATTTGAGCAACCCGACGGCCTGCGGAGTCTCAGGTCTTAAGCCGTTTAGGAAATTGTGTAGTCCTCTTACGGTGTCATGGATTACAGCAAGAAACAAACGAGCCCTAAGGCATGGGTCTTGGGTCCGACGCCTGACGCCTGACGCCCGACGCCTGCTCCATTACGTTGGTTATCTACGGACCCGTTACGACCACGATACAGTGAAGGACATGACACTTTCCTCGATGGTGGTCTCGCGCGACTGGCAGGAAGTCAGCGTTCTGGAATGCATCCTCGGCGGTCTTCACATGGACGTTTCGGTCGAGTGCGAGCCTCAACGAGCCATGGACCGGCTCTCTCACTCGAAGATTGACGCCCTTATCGTAGATTGCGACCTGAATGGAACTACCCAGCTTTTTCGCGAACTGCAGACACCGGGGAGACAGTTCAACACTGTTCCCCTGGTCATCATGGGCAACCGCAACGGCATGGCCAGCCTGGATCAGTCCGGCGCCCTGTTTGCTTTCGAAAAACCCATCTCCGTCGAGCAGGCCGTGCGCACCCTGTCGGCGGCCCGCTGCATGATCCTCGACGGGCGCCTGCGCTATCACCGCATTGGCGTTGAAATACCCGTCTCGCTCAAGCACAAGGGCAGCAAAAAGTTGGACGCGCACCTGGTAAACGTCAGTCAGGGCGGCATGCGGATTTCGACGGAACGTGCCCTCGATCCCGGGGCCCTGCAGGTCTCCTGCGAGCTTCCGGGGGCCAAATCGCAATTGCAGGCGCAAGCCGAAGTCGTCTGGCAGGACAAGAGCGGCAATGTCGGCGTGCGTTTCGTGAAGATCCCGGCGCCGCAGCAAAGGGCGTTGGAACTCTGGCTCGCACAGCAGTTTCTTGCAAACTAACCCCGGTCGCCAGGCACCTCTCGTGCTAGCGAAACGGCTCTCGCCTTATCTCGCGATCCTGGCCCTCGTCCTCGGCAATCCGTGCCAGTCTCGTCCCCAGACTTCCGCCCGCGAAATATCGAAAGAATGCCCAATACAATCCTGCCATCGTCAAAGCGGCGCCGCTCACCATCGGCAGAGGCCATTTGGGAGCTTCCCGCGTAACGGACAGAAAGACCAGCGTAAACAGCAGCAAAGCTGCTACGACCACTAGCGTGTCTACGGTCCAGGCCAGTGTCCGCCCGGTGAGTGGCTGCGATAGCCAGTCGAGTTCGGGTGAAAGAGGCTCCGTCTCGCCGATCGCATCTTCATCTCTGAACTCCGGTTCCGGCGGCTCGCGCCGCACGGGCAGCGCAATGACTTTCACCGGCGTGGCCGAGACCACCAGGCCGTCGTCTACCTCTCCAGTCACGATCGAAGAGCGACCATTGCCCGCCGCCTGGTCGCGCACCGGGTTATCGTGCCTGGGAGCGAATATCGGTCCCGCGTGCTCGGTATGCAGGGAGATGCCTTCCAGGAGATTGCCAAAGATCCACTGGTTGATCTGCTGCTTCAGCGCCGGAGGCATGTCGAGAAACCGGATGCCGCACTGTCCCGAAAATGTGGCCCATACCACTTCGGCGCGCGTCTCCACCTTCAGCCGCGGGTAGCGCAGTTCAAAGCGCACGCGCAACTGCTGCCGCGGACGCACCGCCGCCACCACCTGCACTCCAATGCCGCTGTGTGTGAGATTGCGCACGATCCCGCCGTTCGCCTGATCGAGCGTGACGTAGGCCAGTGTGCGGAGCTCGTGCCGGTGCTGCGCTCGTGCCTGACGCGCGGGAGTGAGTCCTGCATCCATAAGCACCGCCGGATGTCGCTGTCAGCCAGAGGTATTCAGGAATGTTATCCCGCGGT
>Ga0209698_10003404_pt1 | contig 17789 bp, 19 predicted proteins | sample LitLauG_LLR_2012_FD_187203 | JGI IMG/M metagenome (GOLD analysis project Ga0209698, IMG submission 187203) | Freshwater sediment microbial communities from Pennsylvania, USA - Little Laurel Run_MetaG_LLR_2012 (SPAdes) (version 2) | ecosystem: Environmental > Aquatic > Freshwater > Creek >...
GAAAGCCGGCGAACTCGACAATGCCGTCCGTATCTTCCAGAAGATTCTGGAAATGGATCCGGAAAACAGTCAGATGCGGGTGAAGCTGGCGGAAGTTTATGTGCGCCTCGGCAAGAAGAACGATGCCTGGCAGATTTTCTCCGCCGCCGCCGAGAGCATGCGCTCGAAGGGATCGCTCAGCGGTGCTGACGAAATCCTGCAGCGCATGCTGACGCTCGATCCCGGCAACACCTACGCCCTGCTGATGCAGGGCAAGAACCTGCTCGAGTCCGGAGACGGCGCCGGAGCCGTGGCCGCCCTGCAGAAGATTTCTGACATCGATTCTAAGCCAGACGGCCTGCGCGACCTGCTCAAGGCTTATCTTCTCACTGGCCAACTTTCGGAAGCCGGTTCAGTAGCCAACAAGCTGCTCACCGTCCACAACGATCTCTCGGCGATTTCCAGCTTCGCCGACGCACTCATGCAGGCCGGTCAGTACGAAAACGCCCTGCAGGTCTACGATCAGCACGCCGAGCGCCTGCTGGCGGAAAACTCCGACAAAGTCCTGCAGAGTCTCCACACCATCATCGGCCACGTTCGCGAGAATCCCGATTCCCTCCAGAAACTTCTCGATCTTTTCAATAAGGCTGGAGAGAACACGCACGTCAGCGAAGTCATCGAACTGCTGGCCCACGCCAGTGTTCAATCCGGAGACCTGACGCGGGCACGCGATCTCTATCAGAAGCTGGCACAAGTCGAACCGCAGAACCCCCTGCACATGCAGAATTACCAGCAGGTGGTCAGCCAGCTGGGCGGCACCTCCGGCAGCAAGCTCATCACTCCGGAAGAAGCCGTCGTCCTCATCGACGATCTGGAAGCGACCGCGCCTTCGATTCATCAGCATTATTCCGACGAAGTCGCTCTCGCCGTCCGCTCGGCGCTTACCGATGCGGAGCTGTTCATCTCCTACAACATGCCGGCCAAGGCTCTGGGCCCACTGCTAACCGCCCTCCCGCTGGCTTCGGACGATCTGCGCCTGAATCAGCGCCTGGCCGCCTTGCACACCCGCGCCGGACGTTTTGCCGAGGCTGCGGTCTGCTGCCGCACGTTGCAGAATGTTTACTCCGAGGCAGAGTATCCGGATGAGGCCACCCGCTACGGCGAACTGGCGGAGCGCTATGAAGAGCGCACTTCGGCTCCCGCTCCTCGCGACTCCGGCGAGGAAGCTCCAATTTTCCTCGACGCGCCTGCGTCTGAAACTCCGGAAACAGAACCCGAAGCGGCAGAGTTCGCGATTGAAGAAGCTTCGGCCGAAATAACGATTGACGAGACCGAAGCAGCCGCGCCTCAGGAATTGCCAGTACAAGAGGAAGCCGCCGTCGAGCCCGCGGCGCCGTGGCCTGCCGTCGCTGCGCCCGCGGAGGAAACCAGTTCCGAACCCGAATTCGCGATCGTGGATGAATCTGCCGCGCCAGCGCCCGCCGAGGCTGCTTCGGCCGGCGAAGAAATCGATCTCTCCTCCGAGTGGGACGACGCGATCACCATCGAGGACGAAGCTGCGCCTCCCACAGCCGTCGAAGAACCTGTCGAGGTTGCGGAAGCCGCCCCGGAAGTTGCGCAGGTTTCCGAGGCTCGCATTGACGAGACCGTCGAGGAGATTCGCTTCTATGTCGGCCACGGCATGCCCGAGCAGGCTCTGGCCGCTCTTGCGAAACTGCAAACCCTGACGCGCGATCAGGCAAAGATCGACGAACTCCGCGCTGAGATCGATGCTGCGATGCAGCCCGCCGAGGAAGTCGCCGTCGAGGCCGAGCCGGTGGTCGAAGAAATCACGGCTGAGGATGTTCCCTCGATCGAGGTGGCTGAAGAACCTCCCGTTGCCGTCGAGCAGGAACCTGGCCCCGAACCCGTGGAAGGGATCCCGGTCGTGGCGGAAGCTTCTGTCGAACCCGAGCCGCACCCGGCACCCGTTCACGAGCCGGAGCCCGTCGCTCACGAGCCCGAACCGGAACATCAACCGGGCGTGCTGAAGGAATTCGTCAGCGATCTCGAATCGCATCTCGGTGACAGCTTCCTGCCAGGCGCAGTCGCCCATGAGCCTGCACCCGCTCCCGTCGCTAAAGCCAAGCCCGCAGCCCCCTCAGGCCAGCCCGCACCAGTTTTGGGAGAGTTTGTTGCTGACGTCGAAGCTTCCCTCGGGGAAGACTTCCTTAAGGCAGCTCCGGGCGCTGAGCCAAAACCGGCAGTTTCGGTTGCTGTGGCAAAAGCCGCGCCGCCTTCCGCTGCGGTCGCTCCGCCTGAAACCAGGGTCGAGACCAGAAAGATCAGTCCCTTAGCCGCAAGCGCCGCTGCATCAGCCTCTCCGGCAGCGCCAGTCGCACAAGTTGCCCCGCGCCCGATGCAGACTGCTCCAGTTTCCGCGGCGCCCATAGTTTCCGCAAGAACCGTAGTACCAGTCGCTCCGAGCGCACCGGTACTGCCGCCGACACCTCCGCCTCCTGCCGCCAAGTCTTCCCCGTTCGGCGAAGACGCTGGCATCGATCTGGCTGACATGTTCGGCGAGCTGAAAAAAGATCTCGAGGCCGATGTCGCATCCGCCGATGAGGATCCCGAGACGCACTACAACCTCGGCATCGCCTTCCGCGAAATGGGCCTGCTCGACGAGGCCATCGGAGAGCTCCAGAAAGCCTGCCAGTCCTTCGATCACGGACATCCTTTCCCGCAGATCATGCAGACTTACACCTGGCTGGCGCAGTGCTTCCTCGAAAAAGGGGTCCCGGAGGCCGCCGTCCGGTGGTACGACAAGGCTCTGAAGATGCCGACCATCGATGGCGAGACCCGCGTTGCTCTCCACTATGAACTGGCCGCCGCCTACGAAACGGCTGGCGATAAGACTTCTGCCCTCAAGCACTTCATGGACGTCTACGGGAGCAACATCGATTATCGCGATGTCGCCGAGCGCATAAAGGCCCTGAAGTCGTAAAATAGCCCGGATGCCTTTTGACTTCCCTTTTCCCGGGATCCAGCACTCCTATTCTTCCCACCGGAGCCGGAGCTGAATGAGTGATCCCATGTTCTCCGGCGCACCCGGCAAGGCGCCAGAGCCCCCTCGATCCCCAACCGACACGCCGGCCATTGTCCTCGAACCGTCGGAAAATCGGCCTCGGACGGTCCAGCTCTGGATGCACCGGATTTCCGTCTTCTTATTTGTCTTGATCAGCGCGGTGGCAGGGGTCCTGCTCATCATCTTGCCCTGGACACCGGAGTGGACCGATAACTATCTGCTGCTGTCGTTTCCGGCGCTTCGCAGCGTGGTGTCGAATGGCTTCTTTCGTGGTATCTGCAGCGGCCTGGGCCTGCTCGACATCTGGATCGGTTTCTGGGAGGCGCTCCACTACCACGAGCATCAGTAGCCAAGCCTTGTAGGGTCGAAAGGACTCACTTTATAAACCGCGCAACGGCGGCCCCGATTTCAATTCCGAGCTAGCAATGACTGACCATCTCAAATCCGCACCCGTAGCCTACGAAAACGAACCGTTCCTGAACAGCCCCGACGGCCGCATCCTGCGCATGCTGGCGGAATACCAGGAACCCCTGGCCCGCTTCCGCCGCGAGCAGATCCAGGACACCGTTGTTTTCTTCGGCTCCGCCCGCTTCCAGGGACGCAAGGACGCCACAGAAAACCTCGCTGCCGTACGGCAGAACCACACCGGCGCGTCCGCCGCTCAGCTGGAACAGGATGTGAAGCGCGCCCAGGCCGTCGTCGATATGGCCCGCTACTACGAAGATGCGCGCAAACTCGCGCACCTGCTGACCAAGTGGTCGATCACCATCCCTGCGCGCCGCCATCGTTTCGTCGTCACCACCGGCGGAGGTCCCGGCATCATGGAGGCCGCTAACCTGGGCGCCCACGAGGCAGGAGGCAAGAGCATCGGCCTGAACATCCAGCTGCCGTTCGAGCAGTACCCGAACCAGTTCATCACGCCATCGCTCAACTTCCAGTTCCATTATTTCTTCATGCGCAAGTTCTGGTTCGCTTATCTGGCAAAGGGACTCGTCATCTTCCCCGGCGGCTTCGGCACCATGGACGAGCTCTTCGAGATCCTGACTCTCGCGCAAACGGATAAGTTGGCGAAGAAGATTCTGGTCATCATCTACGGCAGCGAATACTGGAACAAGATCATCAACTTCCAGGCCTTCGTCGATGCCGGCACGGTTTCACCTCAGGATCTCGACCAATTCAAAATTGCCGACAATCCCGAAGAAGCCTTCGAGTTCCTTCGTGATGGCCTCACCAGCTACCACCTCGGCGACACTCCAAAGAAGAAAGGCGAGGTCTTGCCCGAGATCGCGAAGACCAGACCGTAGGAAAGAGCGGCCCTTCAGGGCCGCGTAGAGCGTTAGGATCTCTTGGGGCTTCAGCCCCGGTGGCCCACGAGATGGCTGAAAGCTGCCTCCTCTACTACATCACCGACCGCACCGCCTTCGCCGAAGACGAACCCACCCGCCGTCGCCGTCTCCTCGACAAAATCTGGGAAGCTGGCCGCGCCGGAGTCGATTACATCCAACTCCGCGAGAAAGACCTGACGACGCGAGAACTGGAATCCCTGGCCGGGGAAGCCTTCGATCTCCTTAGACAATTCAGAACTGAGAACCGAGACCTGAAAACTTCCCTCCTGATCAACTCCCGCACTGACGTCGCGCTCGCCGCCGGAGCCGACGGCGTCCATCTCCGCTCCGACGACATCGCGCCGCAGGAAGTAAGAGCAATATGGGAAAAATGTGGCGCGGGCGCTTCCGCCCGCGAACGCTCGCCACGAGAACCGCTGATTGGAGTCTCCTGTCACTCGCCAGGAGAAGTGAAACAAGCCGAAGCCAACGGCGCCACCTTCGCGGTCTTCGCCCCAGTCTTCGAAAAGACCAATGTGCCCCCGGCAGGACTGGCTCAACTTCGCGAAGCCTGCAAAGTGAAGATTCCCGTCCTGGCCCTGGGCGGAGTCTCTCTAGAAAACGCGAAATCGTGCCTGGAAGCCGGAGCCGCCGGAATCGCCGCCATCCGCTTATTTCAAGAGAACGACGTCCTCCAAATCGTCCGCACGCTTCGCCAAACTCCTGAGGGTGCCCCACCCTTGTCTCGCGATTCTGGCGAGACAGGGTGGGGAATTTGACTTCCGTTCGGTTCGCCCGGTACCCGGTTCCCTGCTCCTTCGGCGCAAGACGCGGCCCTACTCCGTCCACTTCGCTCAGCGCTGGTAAACTTTATCTCTGAACTCGCAACCGCGGCAACCACATGACGATTTCTGCCCACTCCTCGCCCACAACCCGGACGATCGACACGTCCTCGAGGGAACCGGCACTCGTCCCAATACCGGGATCCTGGTTCCTGATGGGTTCTGGGAGCGGTCAGGATTGCGAGCACCCCATCCACCGCGTGTGGACTGACGCATTCCTGCTCGCCGCAACCCAGGTGACAAACGAACAGTACGGCCGATTTCTGCTCTCGACCGGAACTATGCCACCGCCCTTCTGGAGCGATCCCAACTTCAACCGTCCGCAACAGCCGGTAGCAGCAGTTTCATGGCACGAGGCTCTGCATTATTGCGAATGGCTGAGCCTCGAAACTGGCCGCCACTTCCGGCTCCCCACTGAGGCCGAATGGGAGTGCGCCGCCCGCGGTGGGCTCGAGCAGAAGCAATTCCCCTGGGGCGACGATCCGCCGCAATCGCTTCCGAACTATGCCACGCGTTGGCAAACCGGCCCCGAGCCAATCGCGCAGTACTCCCCCAACGCCTACGGACTTTACGACATCGGGGACAACGTCCACGAATGGTGCAGTGACTGGTACGACCCGAACTACTACGCCATCTCGCCCGAGCGCAACCCGCAGGGCCCAGATCAAAGCCCGCTGAAGCCGCAGCGCAAGGCTTCCCGCGGAGGTTCGTGGCGCCACCACATCAAAGTCGCCCGCTGCGCCGCCCGCTCCAGCATTCCACCGGAATTCCAATACGCCGACTACGGATTTCGGGTAGCGTGTGATTGGTGACCGGAAAAAAGAGGAATTGTCATGCTGAGCGGAGTGAGAACGAGAGCGCAGCGAACGTTCTCGCGCAGTCGAAGCATCTCTACCTGCGGCAATGCCGCCTGCGCCATCGCCCGCCATTCGTAGTAATTGTAGGGATGCTTCGACTTCGCCGATGGGATCACTTCGCGCTCCCATCTGCTCCGCTCAGCATGACAACAAGGGCCGTTCGCTGGTACAACCTGAATTGAAAAGCTCCCATGTTCAATAAAGACCTTCTCCAATCCAAGCGCGTCCTCATCACCGGCGGCGGCACCGGCCTCGGCAAAGGTATGGCCGCTCGCTTCCTCGAACTCGGACCCACCGTCTACATCTGCGGACGCCGCGAAGAAGTGTTAAGAGCTACCGCCGACGAACTGAAGACGAAGGGTCCGATCCACGCCATCCCCTGCGATGTCCGCAGCCTCGAAGCCGTGGAGCAGATGATCGACTCGGTCTGGAAGGAAGGCGCACTCGACATCCTCGTCAACAACGCCGCCGGGAATTTCATCGCCCGCACCGAGGAACTCTCGCCGCGCGCCTGGGAGTCGGTGATCAACATCGTGCTCATGGGTACGCTGCACTGCACCATGGCCTGCGGCCGCCGCTGGCTGGCCGCGAAACGCCCGGGCACAGTGCTCAGCATCTCCGCCACGTATGCGCCCGTCGGTTCGGCTTATGTCGTTCCCTCCGCCGTCTCCAAAGCCGGAGTGGAAGCCTTGATGCGCAGTCTCGCCGTCGAATGGGGCGATCGCGGCATCCGCATGAACGCCATCGCCCCCGGCCCGATCCCTACACAAGGAGCCTTCTCGCGCGTCCTTCCGCGGCCCGAATTGGAAACGGTAGCGCTCGATCGCAATCCGCTTCATCGCTTCGGCACCATCGAGGAGTTAGCTAACCTCGCCGCGTTCTTAGTGAGCGACGGCTCCGGTTATATCAACGGCGAAGTCATCCGCATGGACGGCGGCGAATTTCTGCAAGGCGCGGGAGAATTCAGTAGCCTGGGCCGCATTCTGAAAGAAGAAGACTGGCAGGCGATCAAACCGCGCAAGAAATAGCGAGAAAAACTGCGAAAACGCGCTCGGAATTCCAGACCGACGACGAACGGCCAATGACTAGTGACTGTCTTTCTTCGGCATCACAATCGCTTTCAGCAGCATGTTGACCAGGCTGAGCACAATCGCGCCCAAAAACGCCGCCAAGAATCCATGCACCTGAAATCCCGGCGACAGCAGGGCCGACGCCAGTTCCAGCATCAATGCGTTGATAACCAGCCAGAACAACCCGAGCGTCACCAGAGTCAGTGGAAAGGTGATCAGCTTGAGAACCAGTCCGATCGTCGCATTGATGAACCCAATAACCAGCGCCGCGATCAGTGCGCTTTTCCACCCGCTGACATAAACACCGCTGACGACCTGCGCCACAACCCAGACCGCCACCGCGCTCAATACCCAATTCAAAAGTAGCCGAAGCATAGGCTTCTCCGATTCGCATCATAGGCCCGCCGCGACGATTTGTCATTCAAGAGCATTGCACTCTGTTCTTCCCTGCCGGTAGTGATCACGCGGTGTTCCCAATCTGAAATCCTCAATCTGAAATCTGACTTCTGACTTCAGCCCTGTCCCGATCCTGTCGCCTGGTCACACAACAGAAATATTTTACGCCCCGTTCTCCGAGCAGAAGTGCCCATACGGTACACTACGCAATTCGATTTCAAGGAGGAAAAGCATGCCAGACCCCGCACTCAGCGGATCAGAATTCAAAAAGCAACTGCAAGCCGGACAACCCAAGATGGGCCTGTTCCTCAACGCGCACAGTCCAACCGTCGCCGAGCAACTCGCGCACTCCGGATACGACTGGCTCTTGGTCGATACCCAGCACGGCCCCAGACGGCCCTGTTCTAGTTTGAACTCGAGGGTGCCCCACCCTTGTCGCGCTTTGTGCGACAGGGTGGGGCTTTTGACTTTCTCTGTGTTCCTCAGTGTCCTCTGTGGTGAGTTCTTTCTTTTCAAGTAAAATCAAACCTCCGCCATGCACATCCTGACTGAAATCGAAACCCGCGTCCTGGGCGCCTTGATCGAAAAAGACATCACCACGCCCGACTACTACCCGCTCTCACTCAATGCTCTGGTCAATGCCTGCAACCAGAAGAACAACCGCGACCCGGTGATGACACTGGACGAAAGCGCCGTCCGCAATGCCTTGGCCACCCTCCAGGAAAAGCGTATGGCCGGGCCCGCTGGAGGCGCCGACAGCCGCGTCACGAAATACGAGCACCGCCTGCAGGAGGTCTTCAACTTCGACCGCCGCGAAACCGCAATCGTCTGCGTGCTGCTCCTCCGCGGCCCGCAGACTCCCGGCGAACTCCGCGGCCGCGCTGACCGCATGTATCACTTCGAGGCGCTAGAAGATGTAGTCTCGACGCTTGACCGCCTAGCCGAACGCGAGCCGCCACTCGTTTGCATGCTCGCTCGCCAGCCCGGCACAAAGGAATATCGGTACATGCATTTGTTTTCCGGCGAACCGCTGGAGCCCACCGTTTCACGCGCCGCACTCGAGCGAGAGTCAACAGCTTCACCCGCACAGGAGACCTCCGTACACGCCGTCCCGCCGCCCGCGCAACGCCTCGCTCGGCTCGAAGACGAGGTTTCCCGTCTCCGCGCCGACCTCACCGAAGTCCAGCAACAACTCGCCACTTTCCGCAAGCAGTTCGAATGAGACGCATGTAGCGACAGCCGCCCCGGCTGTCCGGTCGAGCGAAGCTCGACTGCAAACGCTGCACGCCCATGGAACATTCTTCCGAGCCCGAACGTACAATGATGTAGAGCGAAGGAGGTCTCACATGTTCACTTTCCTGCTCTGGTGCATCCTGTTCATTCTGTGCTGGCCTCTGGCCCTGCTGGCCCTGATCGCCTACCCGTTCATATGGCTGATCTTGCTCCCGTTCCGCATCGTTGGAGTAGCTGTCCACGGCGTGCTGGAAGTGATCTACCTTGCAATCACGCTCCCTTTCCGCCTTCTGGCCGCCCCATTCCGTATCTGAGCCGTTAGCGAGGCCTTTCGGTCCAAGGTGAGTCCTCTGCGACCTCTACGCGATCTTCTCCGTGGCCTCTGCGGTAAGGTTTTGCTTTTGTAAGCTCCAAGCACGCAGCCGCCTTCCAACATACCCTACTCTTGATGTAGCCTCTAAGAACGCCACCTCTCAGGAGGACCCATGCGTCGTCGCGAATTCCTCATCCGTTCCGCCACCGCCGCAGGAGCGGCCTGGCTGTCGTCCAAGTCCATCTTCAAAGCCATCGCCGACCAGACTCTTCCGCAGAAATTCTCCGCCTCCGACACGGTGACGCTCGGCGGCACCGGTATCAAGACCAGCCGCCTCGCCATGGGCACCGGCACCGTCGGCTCCGGACACCACTCGCACCAGACCGCGCTCGGGGTGAAAGGCCTCTCGGATCTTCTTCTGAACGGATACGATCACGGCCTCCGCTTCTTCGATGCCGCCGACTCTTACGGAAGCCACCCCCACGTAGCCGAGGCTCTGAAGCACGTCCAACGCGACAAAGTCACGGTGCTCACGAAATCCTGGGCACGTGACGCCGCCAGCATGCGCGCCGACCTCGACCGTTTCCGCAGCGAACTCGGCACCGACTATCTCGACGTCTGCCTGATGCACTGCGTCACCGAAGCCGACTGGACCGACCGCTTCCGCAGCGCCATGGACGTTCTTTCGGAAGCTAAACAGAAGGGAATCATCCGTGCCCACGGCTGCTCCTGCCATACGATCGAAGCGCTCCGTGCCGCCGCAAAAAGCCCGTGGGTGGAAATCGACCTGGCTCGCATCAACCCTGTCGGCGCAGAAATGGACGCCGATCCCGCCACGGTCGTGAGCGTGTTGAAAGAGATGAAGTCAGCCGGGAAGGCAGTCGTAGGAATGAAGATTCTGGGCCAGGGTGCCCTTCGCAACCGTCAGGATGAAGGCATCAAGTACGCGCTGTCGCTCGGGATACTCGACGCCTTCACTATCGGCGCCGAAAGCAAACAGGAACAAGAAGACCTGATCCGCCGCATCGCCGCCGCGTAAACCAAACTGAACCAGAGGGTTCCCCACCCTTGTCGCGTTTTGTGCGACAGGGTGGGGATTTTGACTTTGAATGTGGGGACAGCCGCCATCGGCTGTCCAGCCGCGAAGCGGCGAAAGACCGGTTCTGGCTACTACCCAACCCTGCGGAATTCCCGGATCACCTCGATCGTTCCCTCAATATTCCGGTTCAACTCCTCCAAGTCTTCCGCCGGGATCCAGTATTCTCGATGTGTTGAATTGCCGACCACTTGCACGTCGTATAGGCGCAAGAAATCCGTCCGAACCTCGAACCTCAACACATACCCCTCATACCCGGATGCTTCGTCTTTGGTGTTCCAGTCTCGGGCAATTTGAACAGCGTAATCCTCATTGAGTACAGGATAGAAAAAGGCCTGCGACGCTAAGCGAGGAGGGAAAAGATGGAATCCGCTGGCCTGAATCAGCTCTAATTCTTTCCGGCCAACCGGGCGATACAACGTCGTGACGGCGTCAGACATCGCGCACTAACTCTCCATCACCTTCAACTCCGGACTCGCAATCAGCCGCGCCTCAGTCGCACGCTGCACATCCTCCGGAGTCAGCCCGGGCGCAATCTCTTCCAGCACCAATCCATCTTTGGTCACGCGAATGTATGCCATCTCGGTCGCAATGGTATCGACCACGCGCACTCCGGTCAGCGGCAGCGTACACTTCTTCAAAATCTTCGGAGCCCCTTCACGCGTCGTATGCTCCATCGCGACTACAACGCGCCGCGCCCCGGCGACGAGATCCATCGCGCCGCCCATCCCCTTCACCATCTTCCCCGGAATCATCCAGTTCGCAATGCTTCCAGTCTCATCCACTTCCATCGCGCCCAGCACGCTCAAGTCAATATGCCCGCCGCGAATCATGGCAAACGAATCCGCGCTCGAGAAATACGAAGTCCCCGGCATCTCGCTGACAGTCTCTTTCCCCGCATTAATCAGATCCGGATCCTCCGTTCCCTCGATCGGATACGGCCCAATTCCCAGCATTCCGTTCTCGGATTGAAGCGTGACCACCATGCCCGCAGGCACGTAATTCGCAATCAGCGTCGGCATCCCGATCCCCAGGTTCACGTAGAAGCCATCGCGCAATTCCCGCGCAATCCGCTTCACAATCCGCTCGCGCTTGTCGACATCTTTTCCAGGCTTGTTCATATTCGGTCGTTGGTGGCTAGTCGTTGGGCCTTTGCCCAGCGCTCTCCACTTGTCATCCTGAGCGAGGATTTTGCTTCGCGATAAGCGAAGCAAAACCGCAGTCGAAGGATCCCTACTCCCAAGTGACTACCGAGTACTGAGTACCGGGTACTAGCTACTGGGTACTGCCTTCCGCACCGTTCTCCGCTCAATCCTCCGCTCATACAACTCACCCTGAAATATCCTCTTCACATAGATCGACGGCGTATGAATCGCATCCCCATCCAACTCTCCAACCTCCACCAGATGCTCCACCTCTGCGATCGTGATTTTCGCCGCCGTCGCCATCATCGGATTAAAATTCCGCGCCGTCTTCCGGTAAATCAAATTCCCCGCGCGATCCCCCTTCCACGCCTTCACGAAGGCAAAATCAGCCGTCAGCCCTCGCTCCATGACGTACAACCGCCCGTCGAACTCTCGCGTCTCCTTGCCCTCCGCAACCATCGTACCCACACCTGTCGGCGTATAAAACGCCGGAATCCCTGCGCCAGCCGCGCGAATCCGTTCCGAAAACGTCCCTTGCGGAACCAGGTCCAGCCTGATGGTCCCCTTCAACACCATTTCTTCCAGCAGTCGATTCTCGCCCACGTAAGTTCCAATGTGATGCACAATCTGCCCCGCCGCCAGCAGCAACCCGTTCCCCACGCCGTCAACACCAACGTTGTTGCTGATCGTCCGCAGATTCCTCGTGCCTTTGCGGACCAGCGCCCGAATCAGGTTCTCTGGCATCCCGCACAGGCCAAAGCCCCCGATCATGATGGTCGCGCCATCAAACACGTCGCGGATGGCCTCATCCGCATTGGCCACAACTTTGTTCATAGCGCAAAGGATTCTAAATGAATTTCACCACGGAGGCACGGAGACACGGAGAAAAGCAGAAGAACAAAGAGAAGTGGGTCGAGCGGTTGGCTGGGAGCCACGCTCGATTTTCAGGAAGGCAGTTGTTGTCCTCCGTGCCTCCATGTCTCCGTGGTAAATCTATTTTTTTCTGACCGGCACCTTCCTCAATTCATGCGCCTGCTCAAACTCCGCCGCCAACTCGCGCGTCGCGAGGTTCTCCCGGATATGCGCCAGCCGCTGCTCCACCTTCCACAGCGCATCTTGCAGATTCTTCTTATTGCTGATCGCCACATCCCGCCACATCGAATACGGACTCGCCGAGATCCGCGTCATCTCCTGCAGAGCGCGCCCCCCCGCCGGAAGCAAGGGAGCCTCCGCCCCAAACTCCTCCACCAGCGCCGCTGCCAGCGCCGTCGAGATCATCTGCGGCACATGGCTGATCCACGCGCACAGCCGGTCATGCTCCTCAGCTGGCAGCATCGCGATCCTCGCCCCAATCGCATCGATCCATCCCGCAAACTCGGCGAACAATCCTTCATTCAGACTCTGATCGGGCAACGGCGAAAGAAACCAGACCGCATTCTTAAACAGATCCGCATCCGCAAAATCGACGCCGCTCATTTCCTTCCCCGCCATCGGATGCCCCGCCAGAAACCGTTTCCCCACATTCTTTCCAAACACCTTCACAGCCCGCTCGACCACTGCCGCCTTTGTGCTGCCTACATCCGTCAGCAGCGCTTTCGCCGGAAGCACCGGCCCGACGCGCTCAATCAGATCGCAGATCGCCAGCACCGGAGTCGCCAGCACCACAACCTGGCTCCCACGCACCGCGTCCCCTGGATCTGCGGTCCCATCGTCGATCGCCCCGCGCATCCGTGCCCGTTCCAGCGTCCCCTCGCGGTCGCACCCGACAATCCTCCCGGCAAATTTCTTCTTGCGTAAGGCCAGTGCCAGCGACCCGCCAATCAGCCCCGTCCCGATAATCGTGATTTGCCGGATCGCCATAACGAAAATTGTTGATTGATGATTATTGATTGATGATTGAAAAACCTTAGCCCGAGCCATTTGGTTTTTCAATCAACAATCAAAGATCAACAATCAACAATTCCTCCCAGCCGCCGTAATCCTACCCAATCTTCCTTCCCACCGCCGGCGCAATGATCCGCAATTCATCCATCAACTTTGCAAACTGCTCTGGGGCCAGCGACTGCGCCCCATCCGACCACGCCTTATCCGGCGTGCAATGCACCTCAATCAGCAGCGCGTCCGCCCCGGCCGCGACCGAAGCCCGCGCCATCGGCGGAACCTTGTCGCGCCGGCCCGTCCCATGCGAAGGATCGGCCGTCATCGGAAGGTGCGACAGCTTATGAATGATCGGGATCGCCGATATATCCATAGTGTTACGCGTATAGGTCTCGAACGTCCGTATCCCGCGCTCGCACAAAATCACATCGTAGTTCCCACCCGCCATGATGTACTCGGCCGACAGCAGCAATTCTTCCAGCGTCGCCGCGATCCCACGCTTCAGCAGTACCGGCTTGCGCACCTTCCCCAATTCGCGCAGCAGATTGAAATTCTGCATGTTGCGCGCGCCGACTTGAAGAATGTCCACGTACGGTAGCATCAGCGGAATCTGCGAGATCTCCATCACCTCGCTGATGATCAGCAGATTGAATTTCTCCCCCGCCTCGCGCAGCAGCTTCAGCGCGTCTTCGCCATGTCCCTGAAACGAATATGGAGAGCTCCGCGGCTTGAACGCCCCGCCCCGCAAGACTTTTGCCCCAGCCTTCGCCACGCCTTCAGCGGTCGAAAAAAGTTGCTCGCGCGTCTCCACCGAGCAAGGCCCCGCCATCACCACCACTTCATTCCCACCGACACCGATTCCATTCCGCAGCTGGACAATGGTCCCCTCCGGACGGAAACTTCGCCCCGCCAGCTTGTACGGAGAACTTATTCGATGGACTTCCTGCACGCCCGGAAGCAGTTCGAGATTGCGGATATCGAAGTCAATTCCCGATCCAACTGCCCCCAGTACAGTCATGCGTGCACCAGTCGACCGGTGCACCTCGAATCCGAGTTTGACCAGGTGCTCGATGACCTGTTGTATCAGCGCCTCGTCAGCGCCTTCCTGCATGGCAACAATCATAAAAAACCAGCTCCTGGCTCTTAGCTCTTAGTTCTTAGCTTGTAGCTTTGGCTTTGCCTTCTTACTTTCAGCAAAGCTAAAGGCCAAGAGCTAAAAGCTAAGAGCTGCTCTTAATCATTCACTTCCGAATCCAACTCCGTCTCCGCCTCACTTGTTTCCGGCGTGGACACAATCTGTTCCTTCTGAATATTCCGCATCACATCGATGACGCGTTCGTAAATTCGCACCAGATCGCGCCCCGGCAGCGGCCCATGATTCGCGTTCTGCACATTTTCGAAAACGACGCGTTCCCGGTCCGGCTCATAAATCGGCAACGATGTGTCCCGCTTCAGTTTCCCGATCGCAATCGCCGCCTTGGCGCGCTCGCTCAGCAGCGCCACCAGCTTGCGATCCACGTCATCAATTTTCTTTCGCCAGTCTTCGATATCCATAAGAGCCCTGAACGACCCCGAAGTGGGTGCCCCATCCTTGTCGCGCATTTTGCGACAGGGTGGGGATTTTGATTTTCCTCACCCGCACAACGTCCGCGGGTGCCCGTGAGACTAACCCGCCTTCACCGCGCAGCAACTGACGGCTGAGGGCTCACAGCTGACAGCTTTCTCACAAACTCTCCCACCGCCGCCGCCTCACGCCCCCGATTCCGCTCAATCATCTCCACAATCGCGCTTCCCACGACGACGGCGTCAGCAAATTCTCCGACTTCCGCGAACTGCTCCGGAGTCGAAATTCCGAACCCCAAAGCGACCGGCAACTTGGTCACGCGCCGCAACCGCTTCACCAGCTTCCGCGCATCCTCGGCCAACTGCTGCCGCTGCCCGGTAACGCCCGTGCGCGATACCGCGTACACAAAGCCCCGCGAAGCTCCCGCAATCCGCCGCAGCCGCTCATCCGGACTCGTCGGCGCCGCCAGAAATATCGGAGACAGATCATGTTCGTGCATGGCTCGCAGATACTCGCCCGCCTCTTCCACGGGCAAATCCGTGACCAACGTACCATCCACGCCAGCCGCGCGCGCCACTTTGCAAAACCTATCCAGCCCCATGCGCAGAATCGGATTCAAGTACGAAAACACAATCAACCCGGTCGACTGCGCCTGCTCGCGAATCTCCGCGGCGAGCGTGAGCACCTGCGCAAGTGAAGTCCCATGTTTCAACGCCCGCTCGCTCGCCCGCTGAATCACCGGCCCATCCGCGACCGGATCGCTGAACGGCACGCCGAGTTCGATCACGTCCGCCCCAGCCTCAATCGCCGCCAGCACGATCTCCCGCGTAGTTGCGAGATCTGGATCCCCGCAAGTCACATACGCCACCAGGGCCGGCTTTTTGTAGAAGGTCAGAGGCATGCGAGTCGGCTCAATAATGTTCCCAGGCGATGGTCCAATGCTCATCGGGCCGTGACGATTTCAATATCAACTGCCCGTCCGCAAAGCGGTACACCCGCGTCAGGTCCTTGCCGATCAGCGCTCGCACCAGCGATCCCTGAACGTGATGCGTGACCGTATGCGCTAGCTCATTCACTTCGTATGTGCCGTAGTATGCCTCATAGCCACCCTGATCGTACTTGACTGGATTATTCACATCGCGAGCACGGTCGCTGGGCAGCATAATCTGTACCGACATGTGTCCGTCTCGCGTGTAGACGATCGTGCCCTGGTGTTCGACGATGTGATTCATTTTTCCGTCAACGCCTTGCTCTTCCTCCCAGGCCAGCCGCCAGGCACCAATCAACTTTTCCTTTACCGAACCGACGTCGGACCTCTCAGTCGACTGCGGACTCGAAACTCCACCCAGCGTTAGCACAATGACAGCTGCCAACAACCAACTAAGGATTATTCTCATTAGCCCGTCCCCCGCACCGACAATCATTGGCGCCCATGATTTCCTTCGTGCACCTTAGTGCCCTTCGTGGTTGATGACTTTGCTCTTCAATCCAGCCTGAGGTTCTCGCGCAGAATTCCCACGTCCTTATCGCCCCGCCCCGACACATTCACAATCACGATCTCTGATTTCTTCATCCGAGGCGCGCGCTTGATTACTTCCGCCACCGCATGCGCCGACTCCAAAGCCGGAATGATTCCTTCCGTGCGAGCTAAAACCGTAGTCGCTTCCAAAGCCTCCGCGTCGGACGCCGGCACATACTCCGCCCGCCCCGCATCGCGCAAGGCCGCATGCTCCGGCCCGATCGACGGGTAATCCAGCCCCGCCGACACCGAATGCGTCAACGCAATCTGCCCGCCCGCATCCTGCAGCACATAGGAATACGTGCCCTGCAGCACGCCCGGCGATCCTCCGCGAAACCGCGCCGCATGATCCCCCAGCGCCTCGCCGCGCCCGCCCGCCTCCACGCCGATGAGCCGAACCTTCTTGTCTTTAATAAAGTCGTAAAAGATCCCGATCGAATTCGACCCACCACCCACGCAAGCAATGATCGACGAAGGCAACTTTCCTTCAGCTTTCAGAATCTGTGCCCGCGCCTCCCGCCCAATCACCCGATGAAAATCCCGCACCATCGTCGGATACGGATGCGCCCCCAGCACGCTCCCCAACAGATAATGCGTAGTCCGAACATTGGTGACCCAGTCGCGCATCGCCTCGTTGATCGCATCTTTCAACGTCCGCGATCCCGAATTTACCCCGCGCACCTCCGCCCCAAGCAGCCGCATGCGGAACACATTCAACTCCTGCCGCCGCATGTCCTCGGTGCCCATGTACACAACGCACTCAAACCCGAGTAGCGCACAGACGGTAGCAGTCGCCACTCCATGTTGACCCGCTCCCGTCTCCGCGATCACGCGATGCTTCCCCATGCGCTCAACCAGCAGCCCCTGCCCCAGGCAGTTGTTGATCTTGTGCGCCCCGGTGTGCAGCAGATCCTCGCGCTTCAAATAAATCTTTGCGCCACCCAGCTTCTCCGTAAGCCGCCGCGCAAAAAACAGAGGCGTGGGCCGCCCCGCATAAGTCTTCAGCAGCAAATCCAGCCGCGTCTGGAATTTCTTGTCGCGCTTCGCCTTCTCATACTCCCGCTCCAACTCGTCAAGCGCCGCCATCAAAGTTTCAGGGACATACCGCCCTCCGTAAACGCCAAAGCGTCCCGGCTCGTGTGGCGCGGGCACTCTTGCCCGCGCGCCGCTGGACGCGTCAGCTGCCCGACGGTGCCCCACCCTTGTCTCGCGCTCTTGGCGAGACAGGGTGGGGATTTTGACCTTCGCACTCCGCAGAACCGTATCCATGGATGGACTCTTGTCATTCCGAACCGGCAAAGCCGGTGAGGAATCTGCTTTCCTTTCCTTCTAAAGATCTGCCTGCATCAAGACGTCTTCCGATCCATCTCTCGCACTGCGCGCACAAACGCCCGCACCTTCTCCGGATCTTTCTTCCCGGGCGAAGCCTCAACGCCAGACACCACATCCACTCCCCAAGGCTTAATGACATCGATCGCTTCAACGACATTGTGAGGAGTCAGGCCTCC
>Ga0209698_10003405_pt1 | contig 17785 bp, 12 predicted proteins | sample LitLauG_LLR_2012_FD_187203 | JGI IMG/M metagenome (GOLD analysis project Ga0209698, IMG submission 187203) | Freshwater sediment microbial communities from Pennsylvania, USA - Little Laurel Run_MetaG_LLR_2012 (SPAdes) (version 2) | ecosystem: Environmental > Aquatic > Freshwater > Creek >...
CGCCAGGTGGGCGCCGCCCCAGACCCGCAGCGCCCGGTCCGCATCATCTGTTTCGGAGGCCGGCAGGAATACGAATCCTACCGCCTGCACTCCACCGCCGACGCCTATTACCTCGGCACCTCGGCCCGGGACTACATCGTCATGCCGGCCTGCACCTCTGGCGACTTCCATCTGGCGGCCCATGAGTATGCTCACCTGCTGATTCACTCCTCCGGCCTTGGGCTGCCGCGCTGGATCGCCGAAGGCATTTCCGAAGTCGCCTCTACCCTGCAGATCCACGATCGCGCCAGCAGCGTGGGCGGCGACCTCCCCAACCGCTCCCGCCTCCTCCGAACCGAAAAATGGCTGCCGCTCTCCAGTCTCTTCGCTCTCCGCGAAAACGATGTTGGTAGCGCCGTCTTCTATGCGCAAAGCTGGGCGCTCACCGCCATGCTCCTGCTTTCACCGGATTACGGTCCGCGCTTCCGGCTTCTGCTGGCGTCCCTGGCTTCCGGAGTGGGCGGCGAAGCGGCACTGCGCTCCGTCTACGACAGGCCACCCAGCGCCGTGATCCTCGACCTGCGTGCGTGGTTGGCCCACATTCCGCCACCCGTTCCTCTTCCCGGCATCAGCGGTCTCACGCTCCCCGGGCAGCCGGTTCCGGTTTCATCTCTCGAGTCGCGCGCCGTGCTGGCCGACCTGCTCCTCGCCTCCGGCGATCTGGACCGGGCCGAGGCCCAATACCGAGCCCTCGCTGCAGGGCCAAGTGGGTACCCCGGCACGGCGGAGGTGTACGCCGCGCTGGGCTTCATCGCGCTGCGCAAAGACGATGCCCCGGCGGCGCTGGCAGACTGGGAGCGTGCCATCCAACTCGGCATCACCGACGCCGGCATCTGCTACCGCTACGCCATGCTGGCCGACCAGCGCGGTCTCCCGGCCGCCCTGGTCCGCCGCGCACTCGAGCAGGCCATCTGCCTGCAACCCGATTTCGACGATGCCCGCTTCAAGCTGGCCCTGCTGTTGAAAAACGCCGGCCAGCCAGCGCCGGCCCTGGCGCAACTTAAGGCCATGCGGGCCGTTATCCAGCTCCGCGCCTTCGCCTACTGGTCCGCCACGGCCGACGCCCTGCTGGATCTTGGGCGCCGCGAAGATGCCCTCGCCGCCGCGGTGCAGGCCCGCGATTCCGCCCTTTCCGACGCCGAGCGCGAGCAGGCCGGCCGGATCCTCTTCATGGCCGAGACCGATCTCGCTGTCCAGTTGACTTCAGGACCGGATGGCCCTCACTTCCAAACCATTCGCGTGCCGCATGACCAGCCACCGCGCAACCCGTTCATCGAATCAGGCGATGAAATCCGGCGCGTCGAGGCCACCCTCACGCAGGTCGAGTGCACCGAAGACCAAATCCGAATCGCCCTTTCGGGCCAATCCGGAAGTCTGACGTTGTCCATTCCCGACCCTTCGCGGGTGCAGATCCGGAATACTCCGGGCGTCTCCTTTGAGTTCACGTGCGGTCCCCAGACGCCGAGGAGGGTGCTGGTGGAGTACACCGCCACCAACATTCTTCGGGGTTTGGAACTGCGTTAGCCACTTACTGCCCCATCACCCTATGGCAACCGGCTTTCCGCTTCGGGCCGGATCGCCCGGTGCATATCCAGCGCCGGCGGCCTGACCGCGGTCTGGCTGAGCATCACGTGCACCTGCCCGCGATGGTGCGTCTGATGGTTGAAAAGATGCGCCAGAAGCAATGCGGCCGGATCGGCATGAGGCTCCCCGGCGCTGTTGACGTATCGCACTTCCTTCGCCAGGAAGTCTTCGGTGGCGGTGGCCAGAAAAGCTTCGATGCGCGCGTCCTCCGCTACCCTGGCGGCCCGGAGACTGGAGAAATCCGGGTACAATTCGCCACCCAATGCCGGGGTGGTTGCGTGGCCGGTTCCGGTAAACCGCGCCATCCAAATCCGGTCCCCCAAGAGGATATGGTTCAGGGTCCGATGCACGCTGCGGAACGAGGCCGCCCGCTCCCGCCGGTACTCCTCGGCGCTCAGCCGGCTACAGGCGTCATAAAGCCGTTCATTGGCGATGGTGTTATACCGCGCCAACATCCGGAAATGCGCAATCAGGGATGCTGCCATCCCTCCATGTTACAGAGGAGTGCGGCGCCGCGGGCACGGGGTGATTGGTGGATGCAACGTTTGGAGACTATGCGACGTCTAACCGGGTGAGGAAGGAGGGCCAGGCGATGGCGCGCGCGATTCTGCAGTTTCTCGTCAGGTTTTTGAGCGTTGAACCGGTTTTCAGTTCACATGGCCGGCATGTCGCATGAAACCTGACCAGCTTGGCAGGGCAGCGGGCACGTCCGCGGGCCGCCCTTCCGTTACGGTCTCGGCGCTCATTCGAGGTGCTTCCCGGCAATTGAGGCTTGCATAATGCAGTGGCGGATTTCCTTCACATCGAGAACCGCTCCCTGACGGAGCCGTGGTGTCACTCGATTACGCGAGCCTCAATGACTCTTGTATGCCTCACCGGGAATTCCGGAGCGTAACCGTTTCGGGGCCACACAGTCCGAGACGGCTTTTCTTGTGGTGCGGGTTGATAACTCGTTAACAACCTGCCCCACACCTCCCCCACCGGTGCACCTGGTGGACGAATGTCTCCAGGCGGATGCGATGCGAGGGGCCTTCGCTCCCTCCGTAAACGAGTGTGAGGATGGGAACCTCGTGGAAATCGGCGCGAATAGACGGGATCACGGACGCGGCGGCCGTGCCCACCACACAGTTGATGCCGGCGGCGTTGATGACGCCCGAGGCCCCGCGCCTCAAAAAGTCCGCGATCTTAGCGGCAGTTAGTAAGATCAGATAATTCGTTCGCGGTCCCACATAGGGGCGCGCCAGACGAATCAAGTCTTCGACAGGCGGCTCGACGGCCAGGGCGGCGACGTCCGGGGAAACGCGATACAGGAGCCGGAACCGGAGTCCCGATGCGACCGCACGGCTCAGACCCGCTCGCACGGCGGCCGAAAGGTGACCCTGCTCGGCGAGTTTCGGGGCTTCCAGCGCTGAGCCGAGGTCGGTCGCGGTGGCGTAGAACGGGCTTGGCCAAGCCTCACAGCCCATCTGCTCCAGGCGCCGGAACAGACTCGCATTTCCAACCGGATTGACACGCGTGTATAAGTCGCCCGTGACTCCGACCACGGGCCGCGATCCGGGATTGCCCGTGCGCGGGACACCCCACAGTTCCGCGCAGGACTGAGTCAGAACGGCGCCGATGTCTTTTCGCTCGGCAACAGCCTGGGTCACTCTGGTCAAGCATGCGGTCAAGAGCCGATCCACAACACCGGGCTGCTCTTCGTATGGCCGCAGGCGAGTGGCCAGCGTGAAGAGAATGTCGGTCGTTAGCAGGCCCTCGTAGAGACGGAACAGAGCCGGTACGCCGACGAGGCGGCCGATCTGCTCGGTCGTGGGGTCCCAGACTTCGACTCCGTTCAGTCCCTGACGCTGCAACAGAATGCGGAATCCGTCGCCATATTGGTTCAGCAGACAAGGCGCCGTGCAGTTCGGCACCAGGAAGACGGCGTCGCCCTTGGGTGGCGGGTGTTGCGCGAAGCGAACCAGTTCGCCAGCGAGAATAGCGTAAGGGTGGCACTCGCGACCCGAGGCGCATCGCTCACCGAGACGAACGGTCTCCTCATCGGGAACCGGGAGCACCTCCGCTCCGAATCCTGCCGAACGAAGCACGGCGGCGTAGATCTGGGCGTGCTCGGAGAAGTTCGGCACAAAGAAATGGTGTCCGGCGGGTAACGCGCGCGGTCCGGGAGTCAGGGCCGGCGGCGCGACCTTGGTTTCCCGCCCTTTGAGATGCTCGGCGATCTCGTCGGAGAAAGCTTCCAGCCGTGTGACCAGGCCAGCCTCGCCGCGGTGCTCGTCGAATTCCAGCAGCAGCCGGGGCCGGTCGGACAGCAGCTCTTCCAGGTGTTTGACCGTGAAGCCGTCAGGCCCGCATCCGTAGCTAGAAACCAGCACGGGAAACAGGCGTGGGTCGCGCCGCATCAGCTCGATGACTCGAAGCTGATCGCGGTTGTAGTGCCACGGGATGGATTGCCAGCGCTCGGCAAGGTTTATTTCGTCTAGGGGGAGCAGATCCCAAGGGATCGCGGGGAGGCCGGCCTGCTCGAGATACCGGGCCAGCGAGAGGTTGAGAAACCCATCGTGGGTGTTGTAGGGCCGGCCAAGGACAACCGCGGCTCGCTCGAATGAGGCTTCCAGGGCCTGCTTCCCCAGTTGCTTCCGGGCATCCACAAAGCGCGCCTGAATGGCCTCTGCCTTGAGAAAGGCTCGGCGCACGCTGTCGAGGGAAAGTCCGAACGCATCGGCCAAAGCGAGAACGGGTTCAACCATTCCGATCATGCCGTTGCCTAACGCGAATTGCGCGGTGACGATCCGCGCCTTCCATTCGACGCGCAGCATGTCGGGGAGTTGCTGCACGAAGAAGCAGGTGTGAGAGGGATCGCCATCGCTTCGGGGCGGGCACTCCAGCAGGGCCGGGACGAAGATCTTCTCCACGCCGCCGGAGGCGAACAGGGCCTTGGCGTGGGCCGCGGCGCACTTGAGGGGCAGGCAGACCTCGGCGGGCAGACCGCCGCAGAACTCCTGCAGCAGTGCGGGTGTGGTGCGGCCGGACACCACGGGATCGTAACCGAGTTCGCGAAGGAACGCCGCCCAGAAGGGGAGGAACTCCAGGTTCAGGGTCGCGCGCAGCAGGCCCATGCGGGTGCGGCCGTTGCTGTCCGCTGGCAGGAAGCCTTCCATCAGCCGCTCGCGTTCGGCAAACAGTTCGGGGAAAGGTCGGCAGATTTCTTTCGGCTCACGGTCCCGCTCCGAGTAGCGGTCGCACACATCGCCGAAGTGAACCACCCGCGGGCCGACGCGCACGCGGTTCACCTGGCAGCGGTTATCGCAACGCTGGCACTCAAAGCTGCGCAGCGAGGATCCGGCGCAGGACTCGAATCCCAGGAAGCGGCTGCGGTGTGGCATGGCGCGCGCCGCCAGCATCGCCGCACCGATGGCGCCGGAAACGCGGTTGTACGGGTGAACGTACACGGGGCGTCCCAGCAACTGCCCGAATGCCGCGACCACCGCCCGGTTCGACGCGGTTCCGCCCTGGAACACAATCGAGCGCCCGATGGTCCGCCCGGCGACAACTTTCTCCAGGTAGTTGCGCGCCACCGAGTACGCCAGGCCCGCGCACAGATCTTCCAATGGTGCGCCGCGTTCCCGCGCGCGCACAAGTTCGGTGTCCATGAACACCGTGCAGCGCGTGCCGAGATCGCTGGGACACTGGGACCGCAGCGCCAACCCGGCAAACTCGCCGACGATTTGAATGCCAAGCCGCTGCGCCTGCTCTTCGAGAAACGAACCGGTGCCGCCGGCGCAGATCTTGTTCATCTCGAAATCGGCGAGCACGCCGTCGCGGATGGAGATGTACTTGGAATCTTGCCCGCCGATTTCGAAGATGGTGTCGACTTCGGGAACAAACAGCAGGGACGAGACCATCTGGGCGGTGATCTCGTTGTGGGTGACGTCGGCGCCAATGACCTTCGCCGCCAGATGCCGTCCGCTTCCGGTGGAACCGACGCCCAGAATATGGAGGCGTTCGCCAAAGCGCTCGTGAATCAGGTTCAGCCCTTCATTGAGGACGTCTACGGGACGGCCGCGCGTCGGCAGGTAGACGCCCTGGAGCACTCGGAAGTCCGGGCTTAGCAGCACCAGGTTGGTGCTCACCGACCCAACGTCGAGACCGAGGTAGGCTTCCACGAGTCCACTGACGGGCGCCGGATCTTCGATTGGGTGCTCCTCCTGGCCGGACCGGGGAAGCGGCGGCAGGATCGCCTGTCTGGCGCCGGTGGTTTGGGAAGCTTCGTTCCGGCGTTGCTCGAGTGCGGATACAAACTCCGCGATCGTCGTGAGGGGCGCATTCACGGCCATCTGCGCGGCGCCATGCGCGCCGAAAAATGCGGCGTCCTCCGGCGCCAGCAGTTGGCTTTCGGTGAGCCGCAACTGTTCGCGAAAGGCGCGCACTAAGCCGGGGTTGGCGGCGCCTCCGCCCACCAGCACCACCGGCGGCGCCGGCTTGCGGCCTTGCATCACCGTGGACACGAAGGTGCGGACCAAGGCCTGGCAGAGACCGTATGCGATCTCTTCCAGCGGAGTTCCCTTCTGCTGGAGGTGAATCATGTCCGACTTGGCGAATACGCTGCATCGTCCGGCGATGGTGGCGCCTCGGCGCGCGGCGGCCGCCATGACACCGAGCCGGTCCAGCGGCAAACCGAGGCGGCCGGCCTGTTGGTCAAGGAACGCGCCCGCACCGGCGGCGCACAGCCCGTTGCTGGCGAAGTCGATCACGGCGGCGCTGGCGTCCGGATCGTCGCCCAGCAGGATCCATTTGGAAAACTGGCCGCCCAAGTCGATCACCGTGCGGGCTGAGGCAAGCGCGTGCCGGGCGCCGAGCGCTGTGGCCACCACCTCGTTCACCGCCCGGCAGGGCGCGACTCCGGTAAGCAGCGTCTGGCCGCTGCCCGTCACCGCGATTTGAACTGGACCGCCTCGGTGCAAGGGCTCCGGGATACCGGCAGCCAATTGGCCGAGCAAAGCGAGGGGGTGACCACGATTGGGCGCATGAGAGCGGTATAAGGACTCGCCCTCAGGCGTGCACAGGACTATCTTGACCGCGGCGGCTCCCAGGTCAACGCCCAGCCGTCCGGCGCCGTGTGACTCGTCTCGCGGCATTGCTACCACCTCAGGACTGGTCAACTGGCATCGCTACAACTTCAGGCTACGCTTGCGGCGGCTCGGAAGCAATCGTTTTCTGGGCGCTTTCTTGGCGAGCGGCGCGGCAGCGATCCCCGCAGCGACCGTCAGGACGGCCCGACAGATACGGAGCAAGCGCCGCCCTTACCGCGTCTCGGGTTTGGCGCGAGACGTTTTGGGGAACGCAGTCCGAGCCGGTGTTTTGTTGTGAACCCGCGGCGGATTGCCAACCCGCCGGACCCAGGGTGCTCCCATAGCGCTAACTTAAGATTGCAACTGGATTTCGGGCGGGGGATTGTTTCCGGATAGCGCGTATTCCGCCCGAGCTTACACATCTCTAAACGCTACGCGACAATGGAGGATCTACTGCTCAGGAACGCTGGGTTCGGGACCACCGCCGGGCCGAAGCTCGGGCGGCCGAAGAAGACAGGCAGTTCTCTAAACATTGCATCGTAGGTGTCCGCAGAACAGGTTCGAGACGACGTCCTCGGGCATGCGAATCGCGCTCCCAACGCGGATATGCTTCCACTGCTGCCGCCCCGGGGCCTCGACACTGTTTCATTTCTCCCCCTCTCCTTGCTCGTGCTATTTGTCCCTCCCCGCTCCTGCAGTGACGACGATCAGATAACAAACCGCACCTAATCTCCTCCGCCATCCAGAATGTGACGGACTCGACCGACACGGCATTGATTCGCCGTTAATCCACCGTGAACGTTATTGATTCGAAACGGCCTTGGCCAGAATTTCCTGGTACTGCCAATTGTCCGCGAGGGCGCGAAACGGATTGAGGACGCCGCCGAAATGCCCGGCGCGGAGCCATGGAATGCAGGTTGAACGCTCCGCAGCCGCGCGTTCCAACCACGTAAGCGCCTGATCGGAGTGACCTGCCGACGCATAAGCGGCAGCGATCTCGCATGCCACGTATTTTCTGTTCGATAAGGCCAAAAGGCGGGCGATCACCTTCTCGGCGGCCTGGCGCTGACCGAGTCTGGCGTGTCCGGCAGCCAAGAACTCTAAAGCACGGGCGTTTTCCGGGTCGGCTGCCGCAGCCTCCTCGAACGCCACCAAGGCTTCCGGAAGCCGATTCTGGGCGGCAAGTGCCAATCCGAGATTGACGCGAGCGAGTGTGGAAGTGGAGTCGATCTCAAGCGCTTTTCCGGCCACCGAAACAGCGCCCGACTGGTCCCCAGATTCGAGATAGAGGCTGGCAGCATCCACCAGGATTGGCACGGATAGAGGATCCAGGCGCAAGGCTTGGTCCAACTCGCGGCGCGCATCTTGTAACTGGCCAGATGCCAGCAGAAGAAATGCGTACCACCAGTGTGCGGTTACGTACCCTGGATTCACCGCGATGGCCTTTAGATATTCGCGGCGCGCCGCTTCGATATCCCAGTCGTAAAACAGGTGTATGGCCCCAAGCGAAGTGTGCGCCTCGGCGAGGGATTCACTCAGTTCAAGCGCTCTGAGGGCGTAGTGCCTGGCTCTTGGCATCGTCTCGCGTGGATCCCTGGACGCCCACCTGCCAAGCTGCAGGTAGGCGTCTGCCAGACCTGCGTAGGCCCGGGCGTAAGTGGGGTCCAGCCGAACGGCGGCTTCGAAATCGCGGACCGCAGCGTCCAATTCCGGTTCGCTCCGCTTGCTCCAGTGATAACGCCCCAGCAGGTACAAATTGTACGCCTCCAGATTGGACGTATCTCTGACCGCGGGCGGCGGTCCGCCAAGACTCACCTGCAGCGCACCGGCAATTGACCTGGATAACTCTTTTTGAACGGCAAAAACATCCTTCAATTCGCGGTCGTAAGATTCGGACCACAAATGGTACCCGTCGGGAACGTCGATCAACTGAGCGGTAATTCGCAAATGATCGCCGGCCTTGCGAATGCTGCCTTCCAGCACAGTCGCCACATTCAACTGGTTTCCAACCTGCCGCACGTCTTGAGGTTTCCCCTTGAATTGAAAAACCGACGTACGGGCAACGACGCGCAGCCCATCGATTCTTGCCAGTTCCGATATCAACTCCTCAGTCATGCCATCGCAGAAGTACTCCTGGTCCTGTGTCGGACTCAGGTCCAGGAAAGGCAGCACGGCAATCGATTTTTCCGGTCTCGGCAAGGAACTCTTACGCGCGGAGCGGAAGACAGCCAAGCCGCTCAGAGCGGCGACCACCAGCAGCCCAATCCAAGCCGCGGCGGTGTGCCAGTTCTTTCGGGCAACGGGCTTGCGGGTCGCAATCCTCCCGGAATAATACCTTTCCAGGCGCCCACGTAGCCCGGGCCGCGGCGAGTTAACCTCTGGGCCGGAGCTGGTGATCGCAGGCTCAACCGCTGCTTGACGAAATACGGGTGCATAGCCGCCCTTCGGCAGTTCGATTACCAGCGCGTCGTTTTTCCCTTCGCCTACGTAATATTCACCCAGCCGCGCTCGCAGCCTGCCGGCCTCAGTCCGCACGATCGAATCCTGTTTGGGATCATGATCCGGCCCGCGCCCGAAGACCTCGAGTGCGATCACCGATTCCTTGATCTCGTCGTCCTTGCCCTCCAAATGCTGTTCGACAACGAACTGTAGGAACCGGGCCAAGCGCTCATTGCGGGAGAAGCCAGCGCTGGCAAGTACGCGTTCCAGTTGCCGTCGCGCGGCCTCTACCCCGAATTCCGCGGCAGCCATTGTCCGAGCATACCTCTTGTTTTCAGTGGTGTGCAAATGTATGAAACACCCCTCCTACACCTTTGGCCTTGTTTTGACACGGCGGGCGAGCGCAAGGTGAATGCAGGTCAAATACACTCCAAGCAAGCCTTGGACCCAAAGACAGAGGAGTGAGTAATGATCCAGAAGGAAAACAGAGTTAAGCAGATTTCAAAAAGGATAACCATGACGAGAACGAAGAACGTTAACCACAAGTCCAACAAGCGCATCCTGTATCTGGTGCTGCTGAGTACTCTTACCGCGGCCCCAGCGCTTGTCGCTGCGGACGATGCTGCAACCCAGGAGGCCGAGCACGCCCAAGCCGGTCACGCGCAAACTGCCGCCCCGGCCAAGTTGGTTCAACTCGTCCGCGACGCCACGAAGCGCTTCGCCGACGTGAATGCGGCCACCGCTGCCGGTTACCAGCCATTCCTTGGCTGCGTCAGCGGCCCGGATCATGGAGCTATGGGCAATCATTACGTGAACGGCGCCTTGGTCGGCGACGGTGTGCTGGATGCCTCACGGCCGGAAGTGCTGATATACGAAGCGTCGGGAGACGGATTGCAACTGGTCGCTGTGGAGTTCGTTGTCATCGCCGACACCTGGCTGGCAAGTCACAACAGTCCGCCAGTGCTCGAGGGGCAATCGTTCCAGTTCGTTAGCAGCCCGAACCGATACGGTTTGCCAGCACATTTCGAACTGCACGTCTGGGCTTGGCGGGACAACCCTCAGGGCGCCTTCGTGGACTGGAATAACAAGGTCACCTGCGAAGGTAAATAGATCGATGCGCGACGTCCGCTCACGCGATGGCGAGGCAACGCGATGTCTTTTCTGACGCAGGCGATGGCGCCCCAAAACCTCTGCCAAATCTGAGGGCGCGCGCCTGCTGCTAGAACAACGGCACGGTTTGAATAGCCGGAAGGAGACGCAAACAACGTGATCTGCTCCGCTGCCTTCCTTTCAGGGACCGCCGCGGCGCAGCCTGTTGCGGAATGCGAACGTCGGAGAGCCGCGAAATTATTCCTTCATTGGATTGAAGCGTGACATACAATTGAGTCCCTCCATCGGGTGGCCAAAAAAAGAACACTCTCAACGTCCGGGACCCGTGGTGGTACTCGTGAAAAGCGGCGCCCTAACGGAGACTCATAGCAATGGCTGCGTGACTGTGCATCCTGCCGGTTCGGCGTTCTTCGAAGCGGCGGGTGAAGTTCACAACGCTGTCAATCAGACCGGCGTGGTGACAGAAGTTTACGCGACGTTCCTTTCGCCGGCAGGCGCGCAGCCCCTGATACCGGCATCCGATTTGGGAAGAACTTGCCGCCAGGAAGACAAGTAGCAGGCGAAAGGGGAAGGATGGCGGCGCAGGGAAATCGGTTGCAAGCGGAAATTGCGTTGCGCCGTCAACCACAGAATGGGCATCGAGAGAACGATGCCCGCTCGCAGTGATGATTGCGAACTGATAGGCCGCCACTTGGCGACGGCTCGCGGCTAATCCAGTACTGTGCAATCTCCGCTCCTGCACGTCCTCTTTTCAGCCTCGACCTTCACCCAGATTGCGGACTACGCCATCCTTCGGCTGCTCGATACACCAGATAGAACAGAGATAGGCTGCTGCGGCGTGGTACAGCGGCGCCTGCGCCGGGTCCTGGACCGCACAATCCAGGCACGCCCAAGTGTACTTCACCAAGTGGGCGTCGTTCCGAATGGCGGCTTCTGTGGCGATTGTCTGCTCTATCCGGGGACGCTCATCCTGCCGGGCAAACCAGGCCACCGACGCAGCCGCGCGCGGCGAGTGAACCAGGGCTTCCGTCAGGTCCATCTCGACTTGTTCGAGCTCAGGCATGGGTTTGAGATTCCCATTTCCGTGACTCGCTCGGATCGCCATGACCCAGGTCGCGGCTGTGTGCGCTGCCTCGGCTGCAAACGAGCGTCCGGGCAAGAATCGAGTCAGCGCCCAGGACGCGTGCGGCAGAGTCAGACAGTGCGTCCAATAATACTTGGCCGGCTCGGGCTTGTCTTCGAGCATAGACAACGCTGCAATCCGGCAAGCGGTTCTCAAAGCGCTTTCGCACCGGACCTCATCCGTGCTGGAAAGCAGTGCATCTCCCAGCAGTCCATCGGGCAAGCCGGCTTCTTCGGTGGCTTGCATCATTGCTACCATCCCGGGACCCGGCGGTGAAACCACAGGTACAGAGCAGAGGATGGCGGAAAGCTCTGTTTCCGGATCTTTCAGAGTGCGATGGGTAGTGACGCGCTTGAGATTGAGCCCGGGCGCCTGCGCCAGTGCTCGCACACCGGCTCGAGCCAAACCCAATGCGGCGTGGCCGACGTCGTTGGACATCCTGGTCATCAACATCAAGCCGATGTGGGTATGGGCGGCGCCGGTCAACGTGCGCAGCGTGAGATCCGCAATCGAATCCAGAAGTTCCTGCAAGCCTCCGGCGTCGGCGAGGCTCACGCAGAGTGCATCGGCGCGCTCAACATCGCCTGCTTGGACGGCGCGACGCAGATGGAAAGCAGCATCCGACGAACGGCCAATCCGAACTCTTTCAGGTGGGCTGAGTCCTTCTCCGGCAGCTTGGTAGTGCGAGGCAGTTGCCACCATCTGTATTCCAGCCAGATCCCGGTCTGCCGGCGAGACCAACGGAAGCAAGTTGTACCGCGCCATGATCTCGAGCGGCGCGTGAAGGCGGAAACTGCTCAACTCCGGTTTGGGCTGCGACACGATTTGAGCGACGGCGCGGAAGAGTTCCGTTTCACTCAACGCCTCCAGCTTGCGGGTGTGATAGGACTCCACGACACGGTCCGGCGGGATGCCCGAGAGAGCCTCCGCAATCGGTTCCGGTTCCATGGGATTCATCATACTCTTACTCTACCCGGCACACTCCAGGGCCACAGCCGGCGAGCTCGAGCGTCTCGCGGTAGTTCGAAGGCATCCGCTCCGGCGGACAGGAATTTCCCAAATTTCCCAAATAGATCGTGTGTAACGTTTACTTGGGCCACTGGGCGCATGGTCACGCGCTACTCCGAAACTACGCGCGTCCTTGTGCATTGAAGCCAAGCCGACTCGGCCATTGTCCAGCTTAAGTTAGCGCTTATGGAGGTTGCCCCTGCCAAGCTGCCGCACAAATGTTCGTTGGCCTTGCCAATCCACTGTAGAACCAGTTCGCGTTTAGTTTCCTCAGGCGGCTTCATAGAGAATTCGGCCGTGCTTGTGCGCCGGATAGGCGATACCGCCGATGATGTCCTTTGTCGCCTCGAAACGCTCTGTCGCAATTACGATCACGTCCACCGGATATCCAACATCTCCCAACGCCCGGCGAATTCTCACGCTCTCCTCTCTGGTGTTGCCCGGAGCTGAATCGACGATGAGCAGATCGATATCGCTGTCCTTCGTCATCTGGCCCGCCGCGGCGGAGCCAAACAAAATGATCCTGTCCAGCCTGAACGGCGCTCAGCACACGGCGCCCGATTTCATTCCACAGGGTCATCGACGAAAGCGTCAGCTAGACTCGCGGTTACGAAGCACGTCGCGCGCCACCGCGGCCGTATTGGCGTGAATCGTGATGGTGTCCTCGACGCTCATGGCGTATCCGCCGGCCAGCACGATGGCTACGGGTATCTTGTGGCTCAGCGCGGTCCAGATCACCAGGTGGTCGCGCTCGCGCAACCCGTCCAAGGTCAGGGAAAGCCCGCCCAACTGATCTTCGTAATAGGGGTCGGCGCCGGCGACATACAACACCAGTTCCGGCCGAAACATGGCCAGGGCCGCGCGGTAGCCGTTGCCCAACCGGTGAATGTACTCGGCGTCGCCAATGCCATCGGCCAGGTGGATGTCCAGACTCGAAAGCGGCTTCTCGCTCGGATAGTTGTTGAACTGGTGAATGGAGAGCGTGAATACCGAAGAGTCGCCCGAGAAAATCGCCGCGGTGCCGTTGCCGTGGTGGACGTCGCAATCCACCACCATGCAGCGTTTGATCGCGCCATCGTGCTGCATTCGCCGCACAGCGATGGCGATGTCGTTGATGGCGCAGAAGCCCTCGCCGTGGCCGGAGAAGGCGTGGTGAAACCCGCCGCCAATGTTGAACCCGATGCCCGCCTTCAAGGCCAGGCGCGCCGCCAGGGTGGTGCCTCCGGCCGCCAGCCAGAAGGCTTCCACCATCTGCCGCGAATAGGGAATCTCCAGTTGCAGGATGTCGTGGTAGGACAGCGTGCCAGTGCGCAGTTTCGTTACCCACTCGCGGTCGTGCACCAACAAGACGTCCTCATCGGTGGCGGGTTCGGGCTGGGTGAAATCGGAGGGTTCGGCGAACTGCGTGCGCAATAAGCGATCATGCAGCCACTTGAACTTTTTCGATGGAAAAACGTGCTCGCCGAGGTGCAGATCGTATTGCTCGTGATAGACCAACTGGTACGGAAGCATGGGGCCCTCAGGCCTCGGACTGCAAGGCCGTCACCACCGCAACATTATAGATGTCTTCCGCCGAACAGCCTCGCGAAAGATCGTTGGCCGGCTTCGCCAGCCCTTGCATGAACGGACCGATGGCCATGGCGCCGCCCAGCCGCTCCACCAGTTTGTAGCCGATATTCGCCGATTCCAGGCTGGGAAACACCAGGGCGTTGGCGCGGCCGGCCACCTTCGATCCGGGGGCCTTCGACCTGCCCACCACGGCCGATACCGCGGCGTCGGCCTGCAACTCGCCATCCACGTTCAACTCCGGCGCCCGCGCTTGCAGGATGCGCAGCGCCTCCACCACTTTGTCCACCTGTTTGCCCTTGCCGCTGCCTTTGGTGGAGAAGCTCAGCAGAGCCACCGCCGGTTCGGCGTCGATCAGCACCCTGACGCTCTCGGCGGTGGCGATGGCGATATCGGCCATCTGCATGGCGTTCGGCTCCACTACCACGGCGCAATCGGCGAAGGCGATGAGCCCGTTATGCCCCAGCGACAGGTCTTGCAGGGCCATAATGAAAACGCTCGAAACCAGCCGCGCGCGGGGATGCGGCCCCACCGCGTGCAGCGCCGCCCGCACGGTTTCCGCGGTGCTGTTTACGGCGCCGCCCACGCTGCCGGCGGCGTCGCCGGCCGCCACCATCAAGGAGGCGAAGTAGAGCGGTTTGCGGGCAATCGCCCCAGCTTCTACCTGAGTGATCCCCTTGGAGCGCCGGCGTTCGTAATAAAGGGCGGCGTACTTGGAAGCCGCCTGCGAACTGGCCGGGTCCACGAACGCGACACCGGCGGGCGGGTTGGCGGGTGCGGTCCCGATGAGCACCGGCTTCACCACGCCTTCGCGCGCCAGGCGGGCCGCGGCCTCCAACACGCGGGGGTCCGAGCCTTCCGGGAACGCGATGGTCTTTTTCAGCTTGCGGGCCCGCTCAATGAGCCCCGACATGAAGAGTGTTGCCGATTGGGGAATTTCCGCCATTACGATGGAAACTTGAGTCTAGCAGCCTTTGCGGGGCAGGGGATCAATCGCCCAGGAACTTTCCGAATGCGCGCAGCCCCTTGACGTTGTCGCAGACCGCCTTGATGGCGGCCGTCAGCGGAATCGCCAGCAGCAGCCCCGGGGCGTCCCACAGAAAGCCCCAGAGCATCAGGGAAAACGTCACCACCAGGGGATTTAGGTGCACGCGCGACCCGACAATTTTGGGGTAGAGCAGGTTCAGCGCAATTAGGTGCAGCATCCCCACCGTCACGATCACCAGCACGTACACCGAGACGGTGTTGAGCGGCAGCGCGGCAAACAGCGGCGGAATCATGGCCAACGGCAGGCCGATATATGGCACCAGGCTCAGGACGCCGCTGAGCGGCCCCACCAGCATCGGGTACGGCACATGCAACATCCAGAACAGGGACGAACTGACGATCGCCAGCAGGATACCCAGCAGAAAGTTCCCCACTACGAAGGCGCGCACCATATCCGCAATGCCCTGCATGCTGCGCGCCGCCACCAGTCGGTCCTCTCCGTGAAAGAACTGCAGGAAACTGCGGTTGATGTGGTCGCGCCAGCTCAGCATGAAGTAGACCAGGAACGGAATGAACGACGCCATGAGCAGGATCTGGTAAAACGAGCTCAGGCGCGAGTAGATGTAATCGCCGATAGGCGTGTTCTCCTCGTGAATCCGGACCTCGGGAATGGCCCCCGCGCCCGTGCCTGGAACCGCGCCGGGGATCGGCGACTGCGGCGCGGCAACCCCTTTTCTGCCCTTGCGGAGGGACTGCTCGGCTTGTTGTTGCTGCTGTTGAGCCCTGCGCCGCTCCTCCTCCTGGCGCTGGCGCGCCGGCACCAGAACGCGGTAGGTCTGGTCTTCCATGCCGGATATCTTCTGCTGGATGTTATCCACGATCTGGCCGATGCGCTCACCGTATTTCGGCAACTCATCGTACAGCCCCGCCAATTGCGAGTACGCCCCAAGCCCGAGAACATAAAGGAGCGCCAGCGCGATGGAACAAACCACGAAGCTAGCCAGGCTGCGCGGAAAACGGATGCGCACCAACAGAGCCACGAACGGCTCCAGGATAAATGCAATGGTCAGGGCGGCCAGAGATGTGATAAAGAATACGCGCCCGAAGTAGAGAATCGCGATGATCGCCCCCATCGCCAAAACGGGCATGGCGATGTGCCGCGCGTCCCGCACGGCCTGGCTGGTGATAGCGTGAGGCTTGGTGATCAGCGCCACGGAGCAAAGACGACCCTTGTCTCGAATGTATCATGCCGCCGCGTCTATAATGAAATGAATTGACGCGCCTGCGGCCTCGCATTCTCGCCTTGGATCTGGGTAAACGACGCATCGGTCTGGCGATCAGCGATCCCCTCGGAATCACCGCCCAGGGGCTGCCAAACCTGGTGCGCGGAAGAAAACGCGCCGACCTGGACGCGCTCGACCAGATCGTGAAGGAGCGCGAAGTCGGCATGATCCTGCTGGGCAACCCCATCAACATGGGCGGCGCCGAGGGACGCCAATCTGGCTGGGTCCGCGAATTCGCCGAGACCCTGGAACGGCGCACCGGTCTGCCGATCCAACTCTGGGACGAGCGGCTGACCACGGTGGAAGCCGGCCGTGTGCTGCGCGAAAGCGGCATCAGCATCGAAAAGCGGGCGGCGGCGATCGACCGCCTTTCGGCAGTGATCCTGCTGCAAAGCTACCTGGATTCCGCCCACCGCGGGAACCTGGGCGCGGATGGGGAGGACGCGTGAAGGCGGTTCGCGTCTCGATCCTGGCGGCGCTCGCTATTGGCGGTTTCGCCGCCTACCGTCTGGCCACCCCGTACCAGGGCTTTGCGGGCGAGACCTTCGTCGATCTTCCGCACGGCACGAGCACTTCGGCCATGGCCGATCTGCTGGTGCAGGCGGGAGTCATCCGCGGCCGCGGCGATTTCCTCCTCGCCCGGCTGGTTTCACAGCGCCGGGTCCTGCAGGCCGGCGAATACCGGTTCAATCATCCGGCCACTCCGTTCGAAGTGGTGAGCCGAATCGCCCGGGGAGACATCTTCTTTTACGAACTGGTGGTACCGGAAGGCAAGAATATGTTCGACATCGCGGCTGCCACCGAGCAACTGGGCCTCTTCCAGGCAAGCCAGTTTCTGGCCGCCGCGCGCGACCCGCACCTGATCCGCGACTTGGACCCGCAAGCTCCCACGCTCGAAGGCTACCTGTTTCCGGATACGTACAAACTTCGCCGCCACACCACGCCCGAAGACCTCTGCCGCATCATGACCGGCAAGTTCCGCGAAGCCTGGCGAAGCCTGGGGCGCAACGAAGACGTACACCGCACCATCACCATGGCGTCGCTAGTGGAAAAGGAAAGCAAGTTGCCTGCCGAGCGGCCGAAGATCGCGGCCGTTTTTGAAAACCGCCTGCGCATCGGCATGAAGCTCGATTGCGACCCCACTACGATCTACGCGGCGCAACTGGAAGGCCGGTACCGGGGCGTCATCCACCGCTCGGATCTGGATAACGGCAACCCGTACAACACGTACCGCCACGTGGGTCTGCCTCCGGGACCGATCGCGAACCCGGGCCTGGCGGCCGTGCGCGCGGTGGACGCGGCGGAGCGTTCAGACTCGCTGTATTTTGTGGCGCGGCCCGATGGTTCAGGCTCGCACGAGTTTTCCAGCACCATCGCCGCCCACGAAAACGCCGTGGAAAGGTACCGCCGTGCGAACCGATAAACTGGGTACCGCATGCTTTAGCTTGCGCCCGGCCGCAGCGCAAGCTAAAGCGTGCGCCACCTCTGAGGGCAGATGTCTGGCAATACAGTGAAGCAGCGCTTGCGCGACTACCTGGCCGCGCAGCCCGTGGCCCGAATCACCGAAACGGTGTGGA
>Ga0209698_10003406_pt1 | contig 17784 bp, 15 predicted proteins | sample LitLauG_LLR_2012_FD_187203 | JGI IMG/M metagenome (GOLD analysis project Ga0209698, IMG submission 187203) | Freshwater sediment microbial communities from Pennsylvania, USA - Little Laurel Run_MetaG_LLR_2012 (SPAdes) (version 2) | ecosystem: Environmental > Aquatic > Freshwater > Creek >...
ACAGGCGGAGAAGGTGGGGCGCAAAGTAGAAAGGGGCAGCGCGGGCCTGCCTGTGGGCGTGCAGGTGGTGGCGCGACTCTGGCGACAGCATATGGCCTTAGCAGTCATGGGGACCATTGAGCAGGTAACCGCGCAGCACCCTCGCGAGGCCGCAGAGGCGCTCGGACAGCACGGGATTTCGCTTGTGCGGCATCGCCGATGAACCCTTCTGACCCTTGGCGAACGGCTCCTCCGCCTCACCGACCTCGCTGCGGGCCAGGTGACGGACTTCGAGGGCGAACTGCTCCATCGCAGTGCCCAGCGACGCGCACGCGTAGAGCACCTCGGCGTGACGGTCGCGACCGATCACCTGCGTGGCGGGCACGGCCCGCAACCCGAGCGCGGCGCAGACGTACTCCTCCACGGCGGGGTCGATGTTCGAATAGGTGCCGACGGCACCCGACAACTTGCCGACCGCGATGCCTTCGCGCGCACGCGTCGCCCGGTCGATGTCGCGTTGCACCTGCAGCGCGAAGAGGGCGAACTTGGCCCCGTACGTCGTGGGCTCGGCGTGCACGCCGTGGGTGCGACCGGTGATGGCGAGATCGATCGACGACACCGCCCGACGCGTCAGGGCGTCGCGCAGGTGGGTGGCCTCCGCGATGACGATGTCCATCGCCTTGGTGAGGGTGAAGCACAGCGCGGTGTCGACCACGTCCGACGACGTCAGCCCGTAGTGGATCCACGCCCCCTCGGGCATGCCGATCCGCGACTGGACCACGTCGACGAAGGCGGCGGTGTCGTGATTGGTGACGAGCTCGCGCTCGTCCACCTCGGCGACGAACGCCGCGTCCACCACCGGGCGGCGCTCGCGCAGCGCGGCGACGTCGGCCGGGGGGATGACGCCGCGCGCGCCGAGCCCCTCGGCGGCGAGGATCTCCACCTCGAGCATGGTGTCGAAACGGTGCTGGTCAGTGAAGAGCGCGGCCACGTCGCGGGGGGAATAGCGAGGAATCATGTTGCTCCTTTAGCGCGCGGACCGCGCGATATCGTGGCGCACGACGCGCCCGGCGAAAGTGATCTGCTCGACGCCGGCGTAGGCGCGCTCGCGCGCTTGCGCCATCGTGGCCCCGACGCCGGTCACCGCCACCACTCGTCCGCCACGGGTCACGAAGCGTCCCTGCTCGTCGCGCGCCGTCCCGGCGTGAAAGACCGTCACGCCCTCGCGGTGCTCGGCCAATTGACCGTCCGCGCCGAGACCCTCGATGACGTCACCGGCGCGCGGGGCGTCGGGGTAACCGTGGGCGGCCAACACCACCGTGACCGCGCACTCACCCGTCGTGGCGGGCGCGTCGTCGAGTCGTCCCTCGGCGACGCATCGGAGCAGCTCCTCGAGGCGATCGCCGTAGAGGGGCACGAGGACCTCGGTCTCGGGGTCGCCGAAGCGCACGTTGTATTCGAGCAGCATCGGTCCGCGCGAACCCCACATGACGCCGGCGTACAGTACGCCGCGGTACTCGATGCCGCGGCGGCGCAGTTCGCTCAGCGTGGGCGCCACGATGCGCGACATCACGAGTTCGACGTCGTCCTCGCTCAGGGTCGACATCGGCGCGTAGGCGCCCATGCCGCCGGTGTTGGCGCCCCGATCGCCGTCGCCGACGCGTTTGAAGTCCTGCGCGGGCACCAGCGCGACGCCCCGTTGCCCGTCGCAGAGCACCAGTAGTGAGCACTCCTCGCCGTCGAGACCCTCTTCGATGATGATGGTCGTACCGGCGTCGCCGAAGGCGCGTCCGCTCAACTTGTCGCGCACGTCGGCGCGCGCCTCGTCGAGGTCGTGGGTCACCAGCACGCCCTTGCCGGCCGCCAGCCCGTCGGTCTTGATGACGTAGGGGGCGCGGTGCGTGGCCAGGTACTCGAAGGCGTAATCGGGCTCGTCGAAGATGGCGAAGTCCGCGGTGGGCACACCGGCGTCGTGGAGGAACTGCTTCATGAACGCCTTGGACGCCTCGAGCTGGGCCCCGTCGCGACCCGGACCCACCACGAGTTTGCCCTGCGCGCGCAGCTGGTCGGCCAGTCCCTCGGTGAGGGGCAGCTCGGGACCGATGACGAAGAGGTCGGCGTCGAGCTGCGTGGCCGGCGTGTCGACGCAGGTGAAGCCGTGCGCCGCGATACCGGCGTTGCCCGGCGTCACGATGACCTCGGCGGTGGCGGCCAGGCCCCAGGCGAGCGCGTGTTCGCGCGCCCCCGAGCCGACCACGACGCAACGCCTCACGACGGTCGAACGAATTGCTCTCGGCCCGGACCCACCCCGACCACCGAGATCCGCACCTTGATGATCTCTTGGAGGAAGCGCACGTAGTCGCGCGCCGCGCCGGGCAACTGGTCGTAGGTGGTGTAGGCGCTGAGGTCCGTGCGCCACCCCGGGAGGGTCTCGTAGACCGGCACCACGTCGTGCAGGACCGACTGGTGGTAGGGCGGGTAGTCGTAGCGCACGCCGTCGGCCTCGTAGGCCACGCAGACCTGAATCTCGTCGAGGGTGTCGAGGACGTCCAACTTGGTCAACGCGATCTCGGAGAGCGAATTGAGCCGCGCCGCCTGGCGAGCCATGACCGCGTCGAACCAGCCGACGCGCCGGCGACGTCCGGTGTTGGTGCCGAACTCGTGGCCGCGCTCGACCAGGAGTTCGGCGAGGTCCCCGTCGAGCTCGGTCGGGAACGGGCCCGCCCCCACGCGCGTGACGTAGGCCTTGGCGATACCCACGATGTCGGTGAGGTCGCGCGGACCCAGTCCCGATCCGGTGCAGGCGCCACCGGCCACCGGATTGGACGAGGTGACGAAGGGGTAGGTGCCGTGGTCCAGGTCGAGGAAGGTGGCCTGGGCACCCTCCAGCAAGAGACGTTGGCCCTGGTCGAGCGCGTCGTGCACGATGCCGACCGTGTCGGCGATCATGGGTGCCACGCGCGGCGCCAGGTCGTCGAGGTACTTCTCGCAGATGGACGCCGCGCTGATGGAGGGGCGGTTGTAGATCTTGTTGAGCACGAGGTTCTTCTCGTGCAGCACCACCTCGAGCTTCTCGCGGAAGATCTTGGCGTCGAGCAGGTCCTGGACCCGTAGTCCCACGCGCGAGGATTTGTCGGCGTAGGTGGGTCCGATGCCCCGCTTGGTCGTGCCCAGCGCGTTCTTACCCAGGAAACGCTCGGTCAAGCGGTCGAGCTCCTGGTGGTAGGGCATGATCAGGTGCGCGTTCCCCGAGACCACGACCTTCGAGACGTCCACGCCCTTGGCCGCGAGGGTGTCGAGTTCGGTGAGCAGCACCGCGGGGTCGACCACCACCCCGTTGCCGATGACCGGCGTGATGTGGGGGTAGAGCACGCCCGAGGGGACCAACTGCAACGCGAAGGCCTCGTCGTTGACCACGATGCGGTGCCCGGCGTTGTGGCCGCCCTGGTAGCGCACGACCATGTCCATCTCCCGCGCCAGCAGGTCGGTCAGTTTGCCTTTTCCTTCGTCACCCCACTGGGTTCCTACTACCACTGTTGCGGGCACGGGGCTCCCTCGGAACGCTCGGTTTGCCCCTTCAGCCTACTGGAGGGCTGGAGCCCCCCTCAGCGAAAGCTCAGCACTCCGTCGTGGGCGTCGACGTGGATGGTGTCGCCATCGCGGTAGACGCCGTTCAGCAGCGCCAGGGCCAGGGGGTCCTCCACGCGACGTTGGATGACGCGCTTCAGGGGACGCGCGCCGAACGCCGGGTCGAACCCCTCGTGGGCGAGGGCGTGCGCCGCCGCCGAGCTGACGTCCAGGTGCAGGTGGCGTCCCTCGAGTCGCTCGCGCAGTCGCTCGATCTGGATGCCGGCGATGGTGGCCACGTCGTCCTCGGTGAGGACCCGGAAGCGAATGATGTCGTCGATCCGATTGACGAACTCGGGGCGGAAGAACTCCAACGGGTCCCCGGGGATATTGCTCGTCATGATGATGACCACGTTGGTGAAGTCCACCGTGCGGCCCTGCCCGTCGGTGAGGCGACCATCGTCGAGCACCTGCAATAAGACGTTGTAGACGTCGGGGTGGGCCTTCTCGATCTCGTCGAGGAGCACCACGGCGTAGGGTCGGCGGCGCACCGCTTCGGTCAGCTGGCCCCCTTCTTCGTACCCGACGTAACCCGGGGGTGCCCCGATGAGTCGCGAGACGGCGAACTTCTCCATGTACTCGCTCATGTCCAGTCGGATCATCGCGCGTTCGTCGTCGAAGAGGTGTTCGGCCAGCGCGCGCGCCAACTCGGTCTTGCCCACGCCCGTGGGGCCCATGAAGAGGAAGGACCCGATGGGACGACGCGCGTCGGAGAGACCCGCGCGCGAGCGCCGGATGGCGTTGGCCACCGCCACGACGGCCTCGTCTTGGCCCACCACGCGGGTGTGCAGCAGTTGCTCCATGCGCACCAGCTTCTCGACGTCGCCCTCGAGCAACTTCGCCACCGGGATCCCGGTCCATCGGGCGATGACCTGGGCGACGTCCTCGGCGTCGACCTCCTCCTTGAGGAAGGCCCCGTTCGCCTGCAGCGCCGCCAAGTCGGCGGTGGCCGCGTCGATGGTCCGCTCGATCTCGGGCAGGGCGCCGTAGCGCAGCGCGGCCGCCCCGGCGAGGTCGCCGTGACGCTCGAGCCGCTCCGCCTCGCCGCGCTTGTCCTCGTACTCCTGCTTGGCCGTGCGAATGCGCTCGATGGCGCCCTTCTCGGCCTGCCAGCCGGCGGCGAGCTCGTCGGAGTGTTCGCGTAATTGTGCCAATTCCTCCGCCAGCTTGTCGCGCCGCTCCCGCGACGCCGCGTCGGTCTCGTCCGCGAGCGCCATCTCCTCGATCTCCAATTGACGAATCCGGCGGATCACGACGTCGAGCTCGGTGGGCATGGAATCGATCTCGATGCGCAACTTCGACGCCGCCTCGTCCACCAGGTCAATGGCCTTGTCGGGGAGGAAGCGCTGTGGGATGTAGCGCTGTGACAACGTCGCCGCGGCCACCAGCGCGGCGTCTTGGATGCGCACGCCGTGGTGGACCTCGTAGCGCTCCTTGAGGCCCCGCAGGATCGCGACCGTGTCGGCGACCGAGGGCTCACCCACGAACACCTGCTGGAACCGTCGCTCGAGCGCGGCGTCCTTCTCGATGTACTGGCGGTACTCGTCGAGGGTCGTCGCCCCGATCAGACGCAACTCACCGCGCGCGAGGAGCGGCTTGATCATGTTGCCCGCGTCCAGGGCCCCCTCACTGTTGCCGGCGCCCACCAGGGTGTGGAGTTCGTCGATGAAGGTGACCACCTCGCCCTGGGCGTCGGTGATCTCCTTCAACACGGCCTTCAGCCGCTCCTCGAACTCTCCGCGGTACTTGGCACCGGCGACCATGGAACCCAGGTCGAGGGCGATCACTCGACGGTCGCGCAGTGACTCGGGGACGTCGCCCTCGGCGATGCGCAGCGCCAGACCCTCGACGATGGCGGTCTTGCCGACGCCGGGTTCGCCGATGAGGACCGGGTTGTTCTTCGTCCGTCGCGACAGGACCTGAATGACCCGGCGGATCTCGTCGTCACGCCCGATGACCGGATCGAGCTTTCCTGCGCGCGCTAGGACCGTCAGGTCGCGACCGTATTTCTCGAGCGACGCGAAGGTGTCCTCCGGGCTCTCGCTGGTGATGCGCATCGATCCGCGGATGGTGCGTAGCGCCCCCAACAGGGTCTCGCGGTCCGTGCCGAGCAGCGACGCCCAGGCCACGACGACGTGATCCACCGAGAGGTACTCATCTCCGAGCTCCGCGCGCAGGGCGTCGGCCTCGTCGAGGCCGCGTCGGGCGTCCGACGAGAGCCCCGGCTGTGTCCCACCGACCGCGCGCGGCTCGCGCGCGACGAGGGCGGTGAGCTGGGCGGTGATCGCGACGGGGTCGAGTGACGCGGCGACCAATAACGGTCGAGCGACGCCCGACGGGTCGTTCAAGAGCGCGAGCAACAAGTGCGCCGGCGTGACGTAGGGGTTCCCCGCGGCCCCGGCCTGGGTCGTCGCCGCCTGGAACGCCTCGCGCGTCTTGATGGTCCAACGTTGCGGATCGAGCGTCATCGCGCGCTCCCCTCGGTGCCGCGCCGCCGCTGCTGCGCGTCGAGGAACACGGCGATGGTGTTCGACACCGGCACCAGGTCGCGGCGATACTGACGGTGCGTCGCCGCCAGGGACGTCTGGGCGTCGCGGTCGCGTTGCGCGGACTCCTCGCGCAGTCGCGCGACCTCGGCCTCGAGACGCATGATGCGCTTCACCCCTTCGAGGTTCACGCCCTCGTTGGTGAGGTCTTGGATGCGGCGAAGGGCCGCGAGGTCGGCCTCGGAGAAGCGCCGCGAACCACCACTGGTGCGTTGGGGGTTCAACAAGCCACTGCGCTCGTAATTGCGCAACGTCTGGGGGTGGACCCCGGCGATTTCGGCGAAGACCGAGATGACGTAGACGGCGTGGGTGTTGTGAGTGCTCACGCGACCTCCTCGTGCAGGGCGACGCTGAGTTTCTCCACCAGCGCGCGTTGTTCCTTGTTGAGCTTCTTGGGGATCAGGACGTTGACGGTGACCAGGAGGTCACCGTGGGCGTGTTGACTGCTGGCCGGCACGCCGCGTCCGCGCACGCGCATCGTGGTGCCGGGCTGGGTGCCCGCGGGGATCTTGAGCGTCACGGGCTCCTCGAGAGTGGGCACCTCGACCGTGGTACCCAACATCGCCGCGGTCAGGGGGACGTCCACCGTGGTCGTCACGTGGCGGCCGCGCCGGTCGAAGTTCTGATCGGGCGCCACGTGCACGTCGACGAAGAGGTCGCCCGCGTGACCGCCCTGAGCGCCCGGCGCGCCCTTACCTTTGAGGCGGATGCGCTGACCGTCGACGACCCCGGCGGGAATGCGCACGTTGACCCGACGCGACGAGGGTTCGCGACCCGACCCCTGACAGCGCGAGCACGGCGTCGTGATACGACCACCGCGTCCGCCACAATGGGCGCAGACGCTCGACATCGCGAAGGGACCCTGGTCATCGTTGGTGACGCCGCGCCCCTGGCAGAATTCGCAGGTGACGAAACCCCCGGGCGCCGCGCCGCGACCGTGACACGTCGCGCACGCCTCCCCGCTCGGGAGCGTCACCGTGGTGGTGATGCCCATCACCGCGTCGCGAAAGCTCAGGTGCAACGCGGTCTCGAGGTCGGCGCCGCGCTGCGCGCGGGGACGCCGGTTACCGAACAGTCCGCCGAAGAGATCGCCGAAGTCGCCGATGTCGCCACTCTGGAAGTGGAAGCCGCCCGGCGCACCCCCGGCGCCGGGTCCGGAGAATCCGGCCGCCGCGGGGCCGAGGCGACGCACCTCGTCGTACTCCTTGCGCTTGGCGGCGTCACCGAGCACGTCGTAGGCGACCGAGATCTCCTTAAAGCGCTCCTCGGACCCCGGATTGGTGTCGGGGTGGTGCGCCTTGGCCAACTTGCGATAGGCGCGCGTGATCTCCTTGTCCGTCGCACTCGACGTGACGCCTAAGACTTTGTAGTAGTCCGTATCGAACCACTCGCGTTCGGCCATTTAGCCCTTCACTCTCACCATCGCTGGACGCAACACGCTGCCCTGCCACCGATACCCGGCGCGCATGACTTCGTCCACCACCTGCTCATCCTCGCCGTCACCCGCGACGTGGGCCACGGCGTCGTGGACCTGCGGGTCGAAGGCGACGCCCGGGTCGGCGATACGTTCGAGACCCTGCTTCTCCAGCGTGTCGAGCAACAGTGACCGTGACTGCGCTAGCGCCGTCGACTCCTCCGAGGGGGTCGCGGCGAAGTGCGCCGCCGCGAGGTCGAAGGCATCGAGCACCGGCAGCAGACTCGCCACCAGCGACCCCGCCGCGCGTACCGCGGCGTCGTCGGAGGCCCGCGCGACGCGCTTACGGTAATTCTCGAAGTCGGCCTGCAGGCGCTGGAGCGCGTCGAGGTATTCGTCGCGTTGCAGTTGCGCCTCGGCGAGGGCCGAGATGTCCGAGGTGACGGCGTCCTCGGACGCCGTCACCTCCGCGGACTCGAAATCGTCGCTCACCACTACTCCACGATCTCGGCGTCGACGATGTCCTCGTCGTTGCTCGGGGGTGTCGTCGCGCCGGCCTGCGAGTTGGCCTTGGCGGCCTCCTCGTAGAGTCGCTGGCTGAATCCCTGGCTCGCGGTCAGGAGCTTGTCGGTCGCGTCCTTGATGGCGTCGATGTCGGTGCCGTTGAGCGCCTCCTTCAGAGTGGCCAAGGCGCCCTCGACGTCCTCGCGCTCACTGCCCTGGAACGACTCGGCCTGGTCCTTGAGCAGCTTCTCCGTCGAGTACACCAGGCTGTCGCCGTTGTTGCGCACTTCGGCCTCGGCCCGACGTTTGCGGTCGTCCTCGGCGTGGGCCTCGGCGTCGCGCACCATGCGGTCGATCTCCTCCTTCGAGAGCGACGAGCCGCCGGTGATGGTCATCGACTGCGTGGCCCCGGTCGCGGTGTCCTTGGCCGACACGTGCACGATGCCGTTGGCGTCGATGTCGAAGGTGACTTCGATCTGGGGGACGCCGCGCGGCGCCGGCGGGATGCCCACCAGTTGGAACTTGCCCAGCGTCTGGTTGTACGAGGCCATCTCGCGCTCACCCTGCAGCACGTGGACCTCGACGCTCGGCTGGTTGTCGTCGGCCGTGGTGAAGGTCTGGGACTTCTTGGTGGGGATGGTGGTGTTGCGCTCGATGATCTTGGTCATCACGCCGCCCTTCGTCTCGATACCCAGCGACAGCGGGGTCACGTCCAAGAGCAGGATGTCCTTCACGTCGCCCTTCAACACGCCCGCCTGGACCGCGGCGCCGATCGCCACGACCTCGTCGGGGTTCACGCTCTTGTTGGGCTCCTTACCGGTCACCTTGGCGACGAGCTCCTGGACCGCGGGAATACGCGTGGAGCCACCGACCATGATGACGTGGTCGATCTTGTCCAGCGTCAATCCGGCGTCCTTGATGGCCTGGTCGAAGGGCTTGCGGCACCGCTCGACCAGATCGGCCGTCAACTCGTTGAACTTCGCGCGGGTCAACTTGACGTCGAGGTGCTTGGGGCCCTCGGCGGTCGCGGTGATGAAGGGCAGGTTGACCTGGGTCTCTTGGACCGCGGACAACTCGATCTTGGCCTTCTCCGCAGCCTCCTTGAGACGCTGGACGGCCATCTTGTCGGCGGACAGATCGACGCCCTCGGTGTCCTTGAAGGTCTTGACCAGCCACTGCATGACCGCGTCGTCCCAGTCGTCACCACCGAGGTGGGTGTCCCCGTGGGTGGACTTCACCTCGAAGACGCCGTCGGCGATGTCGAGGACCGAGACGTCGAAGGTTCCACCGCCGAGGTCGAAGACGAGGACCGTCTGTTCCTGGCCCCCCTTGTCGAGTCCGTAGGCGAGCGCCGCGGCGGTCGGCTCGTTGACGATGCGCAGTACCTCGAGGCCGGCGATCTGACCCGCCTCCTTGGTCGCGGTGCGCTGCGCGTCGTTGAAGTAGGCCGGCACGGTGATGACCGCCTGGGTGACGGTGTCACCGAGGTAGGCCTCGGCGTCGCGCTTGAGCTTCTGCAGGATGCGCGCGGAGATCTCCTGGGCCGTGTACTTGGTGCCGTCGATGTCGACGTTCCAGTTCTCGCCCATGTGGCGCTTCACCGAGCGGATGGTGCGCTCGGGATTGGTGATGGCCTGACGCTTGGCCACCTCACCGACGAGGACCTCGCCGGTCTTGGAGAATCCGACCACCGACGGCGTCGTACGACCACCTTCGGCGTTCGGGATGACGACGGGCTCGCCCGCCTCCAACACGGACACCACTGAGTTCGTGGTGCCGAGGTCGATTCCGACTGCCTTCGCCATGAAATGCTCCTTCAATCTGAGGGTCTCGCTCCCGGACTTTCCGAGTGCCAGACGTTGATGTCCAGTGTACAGAGTTGAGTCCCTTCTTGTCAAGAAAACGTATAAAGTTTCGTTCAATTTTGTTTCCATTGTCGGCAGTAAGGAGATGTGACTTATTAATAGGGTGAATTGGGACGCGGTGGTCGGCGTCACTACGATGACTCTGTGCCCGATCTGATCCTCCTCCGCCATGGCCGCTCCGAATGGAACGAGCTCAACCTCTTCACCGGTTGGCACGATGTCGACCTGAACGCCCAAGGCGAAAGCGAAGCGCGCCGGGCCGGAGAGCTCCTGGCCGACGCCGACCTCGACTTGCGCGTCCTGCACACGTCGCTGCTCACCCGCGCGATTCGCACGGCCGAGCTCGCCTTGCACACCGCCGGGCGCTCCTGGTTACCGGTCAAGCGCAGCTGGCGCCTGAACGAGCGCCACTACGGCGACCTGACCGGTAAGGACAAGAAGGAGACCGCCGAGAAGTTCGGCATGGATCAACTCAAACTCTGGCGCCGCTCCTACGACGTGCCGCCGCCGGCCATGCCCGAGGGCGACCCACGCTCGAGTGCCCTCGATCCTCGCTACCGCGACGTCGACCCCCACAAGATCCCCCTCACCGAGTGCCTCAAGGACGTGGTGGCGCGCGTCACGCCCTACTTCGCGGACGTGGTCGCCGAGGACCTGCGCCGCGAGGCGGTTCGTGGGGGTGCCGTGCTCGTCGTGGCGCACGGCAACTCGCTGCGCGCCCTGCGCAAGGTGCTGCAGAACATCGACGACGACGAGATCGCCGAACTCGAGATCCCTACGGGCATCCCCTACGTGATGAAACTCGACGACTCACTCGAGGTGGTCGAGGCTGACTACCTCGGTGATCCGGCCGCCGCGGCGGCCGCGGCCGACGCCGTCGCTCGCCAAGCGGGCTAGCTACTTCGCCCAAAGAGCTGCTGCGCGGGCCAGTCACTGCCTAGTGCGGCGACGAATAGCCGCGCTCGACGAGGAATGTCTCGAGTTGGGCCACGAAACGCGTGCCCGACGTCGAGGGATCGAGCAGGCTACGCAGATGGCCCGCTCGAGCTTGCTCTCGAAGGAATTGCTGGGCCGCGGGGGCGCGTCCCACGAGGTACTCATCAGCGGCCCAGGCCGCGATCACCCCGACCGAGTCGCTGTAGTGAGAGGTTTTTTGGGCGTAGAAGGCGCTCAGCCAACTCGCGGCGTCGCGACGAATCAGCGACGGGTACTGCCGAGTGACATCGGCGACGCCGTGACCGGTGAAACGTAGGATCTCGATCGGGAGTCCCGAGGCGGCGTAGTCGGTGAAGGCGTAGGCGAAGCCGTCATCCGCCGTGACCAGCACCGGATACGGGCTGGTCCCCACGGTCCTGATCTGAGCGACGGGATCGCCGAGATCGATCTCGGTCTTGACGTAGGTGGAGGTCGACGTCGGAGCGAAGACTTCCATGATGTAACAGCAGTGCGCACCGCCGCTGTAGAGACCGAGCACGACCTCAGGGGAACCGGCCCGCAACGTCACCACGCGCACCGGGTTCCCGCTCGCCGGTCCCCACGCGGGAGTGGGCCAGCAGTACGTTCCGCACAGGCTCGCACTGACGGGACCTTCGTAGAGCACGTGGCCCGCTCGCGAGATGGTCAACGTGGTGTGCTGAGGCGACGGATACGTGCCCTGAAACGACAACGTCGCCGAGACGTCGGCGGCGCTCGCGCGGTAGGTGGCCGCACCCGCCGGGGACGCACCGATGCCCGTCACCAGGCTGAGCGCGACGACGACCACACTCAAAAGTCGGACGGCGCGCCCGGGACGGCGAGCCACCGCGGTCGAAGAGAAATTCAGAGAAGTGTTCACACCACATCATGACCGGTGACCACAGAAAATTACGACGGCCCGCGAAGAACTTTCCCTCGAGCGAACCCCGGACACTCGCGATGCGCGGAGAGTTCCCGAGGCCCCCAACGACGAAGGGCGCCGGGTCTCCCCGACGCCCTTCGTGATTCCTGGGAGGAATTACACCGCTTCGGGCCCACGCTCACCGGTACGGATGCGCACCACGTGTTCGATGTCGGTGACCCACAGCATGCCGTCACCCACGGTGTCGGTGCGCGCCGCGTTGGCGACCGCGTCGACCACCTGGTCGGCGAGCTCGTCGGTGGTGACGATCTCGACCTGGAGCTTGTCGACGAAGTCGAACTCGTACTCCTTGCCGCGGTAGATCTCGATGTGACCACCGGTGCGTCCGAAGCCCCGGACCTGACTGACCGTCATGCCCGACACTCCGACCTCACGAACCGCCACCTTCACCTCGTCCAACTTGAACGGCTTGATAACTGCGCTAATTAACTTCATGTCGCTCCTTAGATGTTGTCTGAGTGAGTGTGGCTGGGGGTCATGACGGGCTCACCGAAGGTGGGCTCCGGGAAGGCCTCTTCGTCGTGGATGGCGATGTCGCCAATCGCGAGGACCTCATCGGATTCGCGCAGGCCCACAGTGAACTTCACAATGTAGAAGATAAGCGCGGTGATCGCCGACGTCCAGCAGATGACCCACACCGCGGCCAGGAACTGCTCCCAGAGCTGGTGGAACGAGTGGCCGTAGAACCAACCGGCGACCGAGAAGCTGCCCGCGCCGTTGTAGACCTTGCCGACCACGCCGTACTCGATCATGCCCGGGTCGGCCAAGATACCCACCAACAGACCACCGATCAGACCGGCGCAGCCGTGGGTGTAGACCACGCCCAGGGCGTCGTCGACCTTGGAGAACGGACGGACCTTGGACAGGTAGTTCCAGGCGAACCACACGACGAACGAAGCGATGAGACCGACCAGGATCGCGCCGGTGCCGTTGACGAAACCGGCCGACGGGGTGATCGCGACGAGGCCACACAGCATGCCGTTGAGCGAGCCCAGGAACGTGGCCTTCTTCTGCTTGGTGAAGGCCATGTCCATGAACATCCAAGTGAGCAGCCCGACGGCCGTCGCCACGTTGGTGTTCAAGACGGCCGAGGCGGCGTCGGCGCCCGCGTAGAACGGGTCACCACCGTTGAAGCCGTTCCAGCCGAGCCAGATGATGCCGATACCGACGGCCACCATCATCAAGTTGCTCGGGAAGGCGTTCTCCCGGTCCTGCCAGCGGCGCGGTCCGACGATGGCCGCACCCACGAACGCGGCGCAACCGGCGCTCAAGTGGATGACGTAGCCACCGGAGAAGTCGACGGCACCCTTCTGGGCCCAGAAGCCACCGCCCCACAACAGGGCGGCGTTGACGCAGTAGACCATGGTGATCCACAGCGGCACGATGAGCAGCCAGGCCTTGAACTTCAGGCGTCCCACCAGACCACCGAGGAACAGCAACGGGGTGATCGCGGCGAAGACGAACTGGAAGTAGGCCAGCGTCGCGGTCGGGAAGTGGAAGGGAATCAGAGTATTAGCTCCCGAGACCGCTTGTCCTTGCTCCGCGAACGCCGAGGCGATGGGCTTGAAGTGACCGATGAACCCGCTCCAGAACGAACCGGTGGGTCCGAAGTGGGATTGGGGCCCGAAGGCCAGGTTGTATCCCCACAGCATCCACACGACGAGCGTCAGTGCGAAACCAGCGAAGCACATCATCATGGTGTTGACGATCCACTTCTTTCGCACGAGGCCGCCGTAGAGCACGGCCAGACCGGGAAGGCTCATGAGCCCCACCAGCGTGGCCGAGACGAGTTGCCAGGTGTTGTCGGCCGGATTCAGCCAACCGGGATAGGGAATGTTGGTGGCCGCAAACAGCACATCCACTCCTTTTGGTCGGAGAGGGCGACGTTGACCTCAAGTTGTTCACTTCAGTGTGACCAACCTGGATTTCTGTTTCGTTAGCGCAATGTTTCGTGCGTATGAACTAGGCCGGGGCAGTGAACAATTAGGCGTAACGCTGAGTAATCATCGAGGCGATCTCCTCGCGGCGCAGACCCTGGGCCCGCGCCAGGGCGACCAGTTCGTCGACCTTGGCGAGCAAGGCCCCGCGCTCGACCGTGCCCACCACGCGCACGCCGCGGCCACGCGTCAACTCGACCAGACCCTCGTCGCGCAGGAGGTGCAGCGCCCGAATCACGGTGTTCTTGTTGACGCCGAGTTCCGCGGCGAAGTCAATAACCGGCGGCAAGCGCTCGCCGGCGTTGATCTCGCCCTCGGCGATGGCGCGGCGGATCTGCCCCGCGATCTGGTGGTGCAACGGGGTGGACGGCTCTCTTGCAACTTCCGCAATTCTCATTATACTATTAATACTAGTACAACTAAGGAGCGCCGTGGTCCTCACCACCGATCGACACCACGACCCGACGCCTCCGACGCAGGACCTTATTCCCGAGGTGCGAGAACGCACGCGCCGGCGCCGTCTGCGCACTGGGCTGCGTGTTCTCGTCATCGGCGCGCTTCTCCTCGTCCTCGCCGCCACCGGCTGGGTCATCGTCCGTGGCCCGGCGTCCGTCGTCACCTCCTCATCGCCGCCGGGAGGCGGTACCGTGACCTTGTCGAGCCTCGGACCCCACACGACGATCGGTGACGTGCAGATGCTGAGCGCACAACGGGGCTTCGCCGTCGCCTACTCCTTCGTCGACCAGCCCCGTCCGATGTTCTACCTCGTCGCCACCTCGGACGGCGCCCGCGCGTGGCACGTCGTGGCCCCCCTGGGTCACGACGGACGGATCTACTGGGCCCCCACCGTGGACTTCGTCACTGCGCGGGTGGGCTACGTGACCTTCTACTCGACGCCGCGCATCGCGGTGACCACCGACGGCGGGCACTCGTGGCGGACCCTCGCCACCCGCGCTCCGGGCCTCGTCACGAGTCCAATGTCCCTCGTGGTGTCGGGCCCCACGGCGACCGTGGTGTGGACCGCGTGCGTGCAGTCGCCCGTGCAGCATTGCCACTCGTATCTCACCACCTACCGGCTGGGTACCACCACGGCCCTGACCCGTCACGCCATCCCCGACTTCAACGAGCCCTATTCCTCGGAGCAGTTGCTCGACGTGACGGCCTCACACGATGCCTTTATCGTGTCATCGGGTGGAGGGCAGATGCACGAGTCACCCAACGCCGGGGTCACCTGGCGCTCGATCACCACGCCGTGTACCTGGACCAGCGGCTCGCAGATCTTCACCATGGCCCCCACTCAATTCACGACCTTCTCCAACGGCACCTGGTTGCTCGGATGCGGGCGAGCGGTCGGCATGATGCACGAGAACACCGGTCTCTGGTCCTCCTCCACCCAAGGAGCGACGTGGCACCAAGTGGCCTACACCGGCATCGGCCATCGCGACCAGGGAAATCTCATGGGCGCGGCCCTGACCTTCGTCTGGAGTAACGACCACCGGGTCCTCTACGCCCTGTGGCAGAGTGCTCTCGCGGGAGTGGGCTGGACGACCGACGGCACCCGGTGGCACTGGACCCTCAACGACAGTCCCAACGCGTCGTACCCGGCGTTCCTCACCCCCTGGGGTCCGCGCGGCGTGATCTATTCCTCCCCCGTGGACATCCTGGCCGGTACCACCGACGGGTCGACCTGGCTCACCCTGCGCGGTGAGTCGGGCGCGCCGACGACCATCACCGCGGGCCAGGTCGTCGTATCGTCCACCACCACGACGACGTCGGGTTCTTAGAACCCCGACGGCGGCGTCAGCGCAAGGAGCGCTCGATGAGCTGAGCGATGTCGAGCACCGCGACGTGGTCGCCGCGACCCTGGCCCTTCACCGCGTCATCGAGCATGATCATGCAGAACGGGCACGACGTGGCCACCACGTCGGCCCCGGTGGCGAGCGCCTCGTCGGTGCGCGCCATGTTGACGCGCTGCCCGGTGTTCTCCTCCATCCACATGCGCGCCCCGCCCGCGCCGCAGCAGAAACTCGTCTCGCGCGAACGGCCCATCTCCACGGTGACGGCGTCGGGGATGGCCGCGAGGACTGACCGCGGTTCGTCGAAGACGCGATTGTGGCGCCCGAGGTAGCAGGGGTCGTGATACGTCACGGTGCCCGCGTACGACGAACCGGGCGTCAAACGACCCGTCTCGATGAGGTGACTGAGCAGTTGCGAATGGTGCACCAGCTCGTAGTGACCCCCGAGGGCCGGGTACTCGTTCTTGAGCGTGTTGAAGCAGTGCGCGCAACTGGCGATGATCTTCTTCGCACCCACCCCGTTCAGCGTCGCCACGTTGGTCTTGGCCATCTCCTGAAAGAGGTACTCATTGCCCATGCGCCGCGCGGGGTCACCGGTACACGTCTCGCGAGGTCCCAGGACCCCGAAGGTCACGCCGGCGCGGTGCAGGACGCGCGCGGTGGCCTCGACGGTCGCGCGGGCGCGCTCATCGAGCGCCCCGGTGCAGCCCACCCAGTAGAGGTACTCCACGTCGTCGGGGATCGGCCCGTCGATGAGGGGGACCTCGAAATCGAGCGCGGCCAGCCAGTCGGCACGCTTGGCGGCGCCGAGCCCCCACGGATCGCCCTGGTTCTCGAGATTGCGCAAAAGGAGCGCGGCCTCGCTCGGGAAGCGCGACTCCATGAGCACTTCGTAGCGGCGCATGTCGATGATGGTGTCGACGTGTTCGATGTCGACGGGGCACTGCTCGACGCAGCTACCGCACGTGGTGCACGACCACAGGGCGTCGGGGTCGATCACCGTCGGCACGAGCGTGGCCACGTCACCGTCGCGCGAGGCCGACAACAGGCGATCGGCCGAGGCGAACATGTTGTCGCGCAACCCCATGATGAGCAGTTTGGGACTCAGCGGCTTCCCCGTCGCCCAGGCCGGGCACACCGATTGGCAGCGACCACATTCGGTGCAGGTGGCGAAGTCCAACATCTGCTTCCAGGTGAAGTCCTCGACGTGACCCACGCCGAAGACCGTGTCCTCGCTGACGTGTTCCATGTCCATGTCGGGCGTGGTCGCCAGCGCCCCGAGTGCGCGGGGGCGACGCGAGAGACCCACGTTGAGCGGCGCGAGGAAGATGTGCAGGTGCTTGGAGTACGCCACGAACACCAGGAACCCCGCGATGACCGCCACGTTGGCGAGGAGGAAGAACGACTCGAGGAAGCCGTTGACCCCGACGCCCAGGGGGCCGAGCATCCGAGCGACGATCTGCGAGGCGAAGGCCCACGGTGACGAGGTCGTCTGGAAGTAACCCACGGGGGACGAGGCCGCCGGGTGGGAGGTACCGGGCCGGAGGAAGGGGAAATGTCCCGTGTTGATCTGCGCCCCTCGGTACAGCAACAAGGTCACGATCACCGACGCGATCATCGCGAGGACTGCCCACGCGGCCCCGGTGTGCGAACCGAAGAATCGACTGCCGCGCTCGAGACGTTGCGGAGCCTGCGTGACGCGGATCACCGCGAAGACCACCAGCGACGCCAGCACGGCGCTCGCGAAGAAGTCCTCCGTGAAGGCGAGCCAATTGCTCTGTCCGATAATGGGAATATGGAAACTGCGCTGGAAGAGCGCGCCGTAGGCTTCGACGATGGTGGTGAGCAGCACCGTGAATCCCCACATCGTGAAGAAGTGAGCGACCCCGGGCACGGTCCAGCGAAGGAGCTTGCGCTGCCCGGCGACCTCGACGAGCTCGGCCCCACCCGAGGTGCGCCACCCTAACCAGCGTCGCGGCGCGGGCCGTCCGCTACGAATGAGTCGCGACAACCACCAGAACCGTCGCCCGGCGACGGCGAAACAGGCCAACGTGACCGCGACCCCGATGATGACGCGCACCAGCATCAGATCCTCCCTCGCGTCGCCGCCACGACGCGACGCACCATTACTTCTTGAAATTCTCCGAGTAACGACTCGGCGTCGGTCCGCGCTGGCCGCGGTACTTCGATCCCAGGCCGCTCGCGCCGTAGGGGCGATC
>Ga0209698_10003407_pt1 | contig 17774 bp, 16 predicted proteins | sample LitLauG_LLR_2012_FD_187203 | JGI IMG/M metagenome (GOLD analysis project Ga0209698, IMG submission 187203) | Freshwater sediment microbial communities from Pennsylvania, USA - Little Laurel Run_MetaG_LLR_2012 (SPAdes) (version 2) | ecosystem: Environmental > Aquatic > Freshwater > Creek >...
GCGGAATGCAAGGAATTTCCACTTGCCAGACGGTACTACTCTGGTTACTATGCACGCATCTTTTTTTTGGCTTTTGAGTTAGCTGCGCTTCTATGAATATCGGCGAGACCATCCGAAATTTCCGGCTCCAGCGAAGCATGTCCCAGGGCGACATCGAGAAGCGCACGGGCCTGCTGCGCTGCTACCTGTCGCGGGTTGAAAACGGCCACACCATCCCCTCGCTGGACACGCTCGCCAAGATCGCGGGCGCCATGGATCTAGCCCTCTCCCAGTTCTTTTCCGAGGGCAACAGCAACGGTCATAAGGGCCTACCGCAGCTCTCCGATGACGAAGTCCGCTTCCTGAGCCAGATGCGCCGCTACTCGGCCAATCTGAATGACAGCGACCGCAAGCTGGTGCTGGCCATGGTGAAGAAGATGGCGTCAAACTCGAAATAGCAAAGCCGTTCTCAGTTGTCAGTTCTCAGCTATCAGTAAACCCCAACCCCCAGTATCCATCCAGTGCTGAAATAGCAGCCTCGTTGCATTTCTAAAGGGCCCCACGGTTTTACTGAGAACTGACAACTGAGAACTGAGAGCTGGCTTTTCGAGTACTTTCGTACCATCACCGCCGTGTCCGGCAGGAACCTCGCCAACTGCAAGCTTTGAACGCTAAGCTGTTGACTGGGGAACCCTTGTGACCATTGAAGAAGAGTTGAATCTGCTCGATCAGCAACTGCGCCGGCTGAAGATCGAGTACGAGATTTTCTTCAACAACCCGGCGAAACGTCCGCCCACCGACGTCGAGTGGAAGGTCACCGCGCTAATTCGCAAATTCAGCGACGGCGGGCGGCTCAGCTTCTCGCAACGCTACCGCTACAACGAGATGGCGCAGCGTTACGCGATTCAAAGCGACTTGTGGCGCAAGAAGATGCGGATCCGCGAGGAAGGATATCGCCGGCCGCAGGATGCGCTGCTCTCGGTTCAGGGAGTGCGCGTCACCGAAGATCGCGAGTCCAATCATCACCAGGCATTTGGCTTGAGCAAGGGCCGATTGGCTGACGCCGATGGCAGCCAGCCATTTACGGTGCAGTGTTCCGACGCGGCTGCCGAGCGGGAGAAAGTCGAATCTCTCTACAAGGCCCTTACTGAAGCCAAGAAGAAGTCGGGAGAAAAGATCTCCGGCAACCTCGATTCATTTGCCGCCTTCGTCAAGAAGAAAACCAGCGAGATCCGCAAAGAAAAAGGCTGTAACGCCGTCGTCTACTCCGTCGAAATGCAGGACGGAGTAGTCAAGCTCAAGGCGAAAGCGAAGAGCTAGTCGCTGGTAACCAGGAGTGAAATCATGAGGCTATTGCGACGCATTCTGATCACTATCGTGGTCACCCTCGCGATTATTTTCATAGGCCTGTATGGCGTCGCTTCGGTCGCGCTTTCGTATTATGAAGCCCGGAAAGCTATTCCCATCACCAAGATTGTGCCGACGGAATTGGAGGACCGATCCGTTTCGGATGCTCCAAGCACGAAACTATCGTATCTAGGCTACGAATTCCAGGTTCCTTGGAGTGACCTCGACGAAACTCAAACGAAGCTGTACCCGAGCGACAAGCCTCAAAAAGTGAGAGCGGACCTTCATTTTCACTCGGGTCTGCGATTAGCCGTCAGCGTTGGTCCTCCGCGAACTATCGAAACTCAAGTTGCGAACGACATTCACACATCGCCGCAGGTATTCGAAGCGCTGTTCGGCAAGTCTGATTACAGTTTTCTAAGAACGGTCTACGAGTTTTCTCCCGAGAGAATCCGACACTGGCCGCCGTCATCGACACGTTCTTCCCGCGACACTGTCCTGCTTATGCTGAAATCGATCCTTCCATCGAAGCCTGCCGAGTCTGGAATCTTCAACATTCAGAACGCGAATTACAAAGGCTTCCAGCAGGGGAATCCGATGAGGGAGCACGACGGCCTTATTCTGAGCCTCTACTCGGATGAGGGTGGTATCGAGTTCGTGCTTTCCTTGAAGAACTACAATGGCCAGGGCATCACCCAATCCGAACTGAATCGCATTATTCAGTCCCTGCGTAAATCCTCGTAAGAATGCTGTCCCTCCGGCATCTTGCGCAAACACTGAAGAGCCGCTGCGTACTGGCAACTGGGTTCTGACCTGCTAGAATTTCTGTTCTCAAATTCCTCATAATTCTCGAGGTCCTCATGTCCAAAATCCAGCGCGCCATTCTAAGTGTCACCGATAAAACCGGACTGGTAGAGTTTGCCCGTAAGCTTGTGGCGTTCGGCGTTGAACTGGTTTCGACCGGCGGCACTGCCAAACTGCTGCGCGAATCCGGCATCCCGGTCAAGGACATTTCTGATCTGACTGGCTTTCCGGAAATGCTGGACGGGCGCGTGAAGACGCTGCATCCGAAGGTTCATGGCGGCATTCTGCATCGCCGCGAGGATGAGAACCACGTCGCGGCGGTCAACGAGCACGGCATCCAGCCGATCGACATGGTTGTCGTGAATCTTTACGCATTCGAGAAAACTGCCGCCAAGCCGGGTGTCCATTTTCACGAGCTGATCGAAAACATCGACATCGGCGGTCCGTCGATGATTCGGTCGGCCGCAAAAAATTTCCAGGATGTTGCCGTGGTCACATCTCCGTCCGATTATGCGGCGATCGCCGAGGAGATGGCGAATTCGGGCAATACTCTCTCTCGCGCAACGAAATGGCGGCTCGCGCAGAAGGCGTTTGCGACGACCGCGGCCTACGACTCTGCGATTGCCTCAACGCTGGAGCGCGTTGGCGGTGACTTCATGTTGCGAACTGCGGAGGGCTTCCCGAAAACTCTGCGTCTGTCGTTTCAAAAAGTGAGCGACCTCCGCTATGGAGAGAATCCGCACCAGAAGGCGGCGATGTATGCCGACGGCTCAGGCGCGGGCGTGGCGAATGCGCGGCAGGTGCAGGGAAAAGAGCTTTCCTACAACAACATTGTCGACTTGCAGGCGGCCTGGGATCTGGCGCAGGAGTTTGACGATCCGGTGTGCGCCATCATCAAGCACACCAATCCCTGCGGCACTGCGACCGGAAAGACGCTCGCCGAAGCGTATGTGCGGGCGTTAGAGTGCGATCCGGTGTCGGCGTTTGGGGGAGTGATCGGAGTGAACCGCACGGTGGACGCAGCCGCCGCTAACGAAATGGCCAAGCTGTTTCTCGAAGTGATCGCGGCTCCAGCATTCGATGAAGGCGCGAAGGCGGCGTTCGCGTCGAAGAAGAATCTGCGGCTGGTTGAAGTTCCTGCTGGACAGCAGAACTGGGTCCTCAAGAATATTTCCGGGGGCATGCTGGTTCAGGATGCTGACTTCCACAAGCTTTCTGAGGCAGACATCAAGATTGTGACGAAACGTCACCCCACATCAGAAGAAAAGCGCGCCCTGCTTTTTGCCTGGAAGGTCTGCAAACATGTGAAGTCGAACGCCATCCTTTACGCTCGCGACGGACAAACTGTCGGCGTGGGTGCGGGACAAATGAGCCGCGTCGATTCCTGCAAGGTGGGCGCCATGAAGGCGCAGCTGCCGCTGAAGGGCACGGTTGCGGCCTCCGATGCCTTTTTCCCATTCCCGGATGGCGTGGAAGAGATTGCCAAGGCAGGCTCGACGGCCATTATCCAGCCAGGAGGCTCGGTTCGGGATCAGGAAGTGATAGAGGCTGCCGATCGGCTAGGCCTGGCCATGATCTTCACGGGAGTCCGGCATTTCCGCCACTGATCTTTACTTTTCTTGACATAAAGCCGCCCAAAGCCCCTGTACCTCCGGCTTCATTTTCGGCTAGCGCTTTCTCCCCGCCGGAGGGCTTTCCGAGGGTAGAATAAGAAAATCCAGATGGCTGCGGATCAGCATCCAAGACAGTTAACGGGCTGCAATTTTTGCGGTTTGCCGGGACTTTTCATGAAAAAACAGCTGTTGATTGCCAGTTTCCTCTTAACGGGATCTTTTTTACTCGCACAAAGCCAGCCTGCCCGCGCAGAGGATTCAGGGGCTGCCAGGAGCAAAGTGCCGGACCGCGCCGCCGCCTACTACCATTTCGCCCTCGCTCACATGTACGAGGAGCAGGTGGCCACCTACGGCCGCAGCGAATTAGCCAATAAAGCGATTGAAGAGTACCGCGCCGCCATTGATGCCGATCCGACTTCGGCCTATCTGACCTCCGGTCTTGCCGAGCTTTATGCCAAGACTGGGCGGATCCGCGATGCCGTGGTTGAGGCGCAGGACATCATCAAGAAGAGTCCGAATAATCTCGAAGCCCGCCGCCTGCTGGGGCGAATTTATCTGCGGTCGCTCGGCGACATGCAGGCCGGAAGCGGTTCCGAGAGCGTGCTGAAACTGGCGATCGAGCAGTATGAGCAGATAGTGCGCCTGCAGCCCGACAGCATGGACGACCACTTGCTGCTCGGTCGGCTCTACCGCCTCAACAACGATCTGCAGAAAGCGGAAACCGAATTCAAGACCGCAGTCAAGCTGCAACCGGATTCGGAAGAAGCCATCACGACGCTCGCGTATCTCTACAACGAACTGGGGGACACGGCCCGCGCCGCCGAAGTGCTGAGTTCCGTTCCGAGCGCTGGACGTTCTGCGAAGCTTTATTCCGCGCTGGGCTATACCTACGAGCAACAAAAGCAATATAAGAACGCCATTGAAGCGTATCGCCACGCGATTGAAATGGATCGCGACAATCTCGACGCCATTCGCGGACTCGCGCAGAACCTGTTGAGCGATGGGCAGACCGATGCCGCTCTCGAACAGTACAAAGTGATTGCCGATGCGAATCCTGAGGACGCGCAAACCTATATCCGCATCGCCGAGATTTATCGCCGGCAAGGTAAGTTCGATCCGGCGCTCGAGAACCTGAAGAAGGCCGAATCGATGGTGCAGGATTCGGTGGAAGTTCCGTACAACATTGCCGCCATCTACCAGGCGCAGGGCCGCTACGACGAAGCCGTCACCATCATGAAGGACTTGCTGAAGAAGTCCGAGAAGGCGGACGGCAAGTATTCAAATGGCGAGAAGAGCAATCGTGCGGTGTTTCTGGAGAGACTGGGCACGATCTATCGCGAACAGGGAAACAATCAGGCCGCCATCGAGACCTTCCGTCAGATCGTGGCCCTGGGTGGCGACGATAATCTCGAACGCGGCTACCAGCAGATTATCGACACCTGGCGGGAGGCGAAGGAATGGCAGAAGGCTACCGACGTCGCTAAGGAAGCGGTGCAGAAAGTGCCCTCCAGCCGCGACCTGAAGATGGTGCTGGCATCACAGCAGGCCGACATGGGCGATGCCGACAAAGCGCTCAAAGAAGTTCGCAGCATGCTCAAGGGCGATGCCGAAGATCGCCAGGTTTATATCGTTCTTGCCCAGATGAATACTCGCTTGCGGCGCTTCAGCGATGCCGAGCAGGCGCTCGACAAGGCCGAGCAGCTCTCGACCAAGCCTGACGATAAGGAGTACGTCTGGTTCCTGCGGGGCTCGACCTTTGAGCGCGATAAGCGCTACGCCGAAGCGGAAGAACAGTTCAAGAAAGTGCTGGCGGCTGATCCGGAGCACGCTTCAACCCTGAATTATCTTGGCTACATGCTGGCCGACCAGAACACGAAGCTCGAAGAAGCTCTCGGCTACATCAAGAAAGCAGTCGATCTCGACCCGGCCAACGGCGCTTATCTCGACTCGCTGGGATGGGCATACTTCCGGTTGGGCAAGTACGATCTGGCGGAAGACAACCTGGTAAAAGCTTCGGCAAAGATCAACACCGATCCTACCGTTCACGACCATCTCGGCGATCTGTACCAGAAGACGGGACGGCTGAAACTGGCTGCGACGAACTGGGAGCGCGCTCTGGTGGAGTGGAACCGGACGATCGCAGTGGAGGTCGATCCGGCCGACATTTCGCGCGTGCAGAAGAAATTGGACTCGGCGAAGATGAAGCTGGCCAAGGATGACGGCGCGAAACAGTAGCAAGGGTTTCACCGCCGAGACGCAGAGTTTCGCCGAGAAAACCTTCTTAGAAATTTGCGGGGGCGCGGTTTCGGCGCCTCGCGGATGATCAAGCTGCTAGACTTTCTTCATGTTCGCCGACTACGCGGTCCGCGTCGAAAACTCCCGTGGACGCCGCCATCGCGAGCCGCCGCATCCCTATCGCAACGACTTCCAGCGTGACCGCGATCGCGTCATTCACTCCCGCGCCTTTCGTCGGCTGGAAGCGAAGACGCAAGTCTTTACGCGTCGTTACTCTGATCACTTCCGCAACCGGCTGACGCACACCATTGAGGTCGCGCAGATCTCGCGCACCATCGCCGCCCAATTGGGACTAAACACAGACCTGGTGGAAACGCTCGCGCTGGTGCACGATCTGGGCCACCCTCCGTTTGGCCACTCCGGAGAGAAGGCGCTCGACGCCGCGATGCGGCAGCATGGTTTGATCTTCGATCACAACCTGCATGCGCTGCGTATTGTCGAGGACTTCGAGCTCCGGTACGCCGCATTTCGAGGATTGAATCTAACCTTCGAAGTTCGCGAGGGCATCATCAAGCACTCGCATGATTACGATGTTAAAAAGCATCCCGAACTCGCCGAGTATCTTCTAGATCAGCGTCCGCCGCTCGAAGCGCAGCTCATTGATCTGACCGACGAGATTGCTTACAACACGGCTGATTTGGACGACGGCTACGAAGCCCGATTACTGACAGTCGAGCAGATTGCCGACAACGTCGACTTGTTTCGGCGGCACTATGACCAAGCAAAACAGCGCTATCCAAACGCTGCCGAGAAGCTGGTCTTCAATGAAGCGCTGAAACGAATCTTCGACGGATTTGTCGGCGACCTGATCACGAATACCGCGCAGCGCATGAAGGCGTCAGGTGTGCACTCACTGGAAGACGTCCGCCGTCACGGTGAGAGACTCGCCGCTTTTAGTCCGTCCGTCGAGGAGCAGCGGCGAGGACTGAAAGATTTTCTCTACGAGAATCTCTACTACAGCCCGGCCCTGGCAGCGGAGAAGGAAGACGCCGAGCGCATCACCGGAGAATTATTCGCGCACTGGATGGAAGAGCCCGACGACCTTCCGCGCAACTACCGCGAGAAGGCCGCCGAAGAGCCATTGCCGCGAGTCATCTGCGATTACATCGCGGGCATGACGGATCCGTTCATCTATCAGCAGTATGAGAAGTATTGCGGAGAGTAGAGCGATCTACTTGCTGAATGTCACCCGATAGATCCTTCCCCCCGCGTCGTCACTCAAATACATCGCGCCGTCGGCACCAAACACAATGCTCACCGGTCGCCCCATCCATCGCCCTCTCTTCGTTTCTCCTGGCGCGAGAAAGCCGGTAATGAAGTCTTGCACCCCGCCTTGAGGTTGGCCTTTATCGTCGAGCTTTACGCGGACCACTTTGTATCCCGTCGGAATGCTGCGATTCCATGATCCGTGGAAGGCGACGAAGAGGTTGTTCTGGTAATCGGCCGGGAACTGTGATCCTTCGTAGAACGCCAAGCCTAAAGGCGCCGAGTGCGCTTGCATCTGGACTTTGGGTTCCAGCACGTTCTTGCAGCGGTCGTCGCCCGGTTTGGTGAAGTTGGGGTCGGGTACTCGGTCGCCGTAGCAATAGGGCCAGCCGGCGTCGCCTCCATCTTTGCCGAGGTCGTCGATTGTCTCGGGAGGCTGATCGTCACCCAGCCAATCGCGTCCATTGACCGTGACCCATACGGTATCGGTCTTTGGATTCACCGCCATGCCCACGGCGTTGCGCAGGCCCCTGGCGAAGATCCTCTGCCCGCTGCCATCGGGATTGAATTCCATTACAGCCCCGCGCCGGGGATCTCTCTCGACACAGGCATTGCAGTTCGATCCGGCCGAAACGTACATTTTTCCGTCATGGAATAGAAGGGTACGAGTAGAATGCCCACCGCGCGCCGGGAGATCGGCGATTTTCTTAGGGTTGGTGGCGCGCAGGTTCTTCTCGTCCCAGTCATAGCGCTGCACCTTGTCATTCTCAGCGACGTAGAGTTTGCCTTCGTAGAACGCCAAGCCATGCGGCTCGTTCAGCCCGCTGAGAACGGTCATGGCGCGTCCCGCTTTGCCCGATTGCCTGGAGTCGGGAAGCGCCGCGACCTTGCCTTCTCCCGATTCGCTCACCAGCAGCGTGCCGCCTGGAGAGAAGGTCATCATGCGCGGGCCATCCACTTCGGCGAAAAGCGAGATGTGGAATCCCGCCGGCGCCTTCAGTCGTGAAAGATCGAAAGGGGTCTGTTCCGCTTGCACGGGGAGCGAGACTGCAACGAGGAAATAAGAGAACAGCAAGTGAAATTGAAAAGAGCGGCAGGATCGCTTACGCGTCATTTGTTCCATAACCTACCTGAGATGATCTGTAGAAGGAATCCGTTTGTTTTCAATTGCGGGGCCGCGGATCAAAGGCGGCACGCAGTTTTTATACCGGCGTCCGCCAAAATTACCCCCAAGCCGGGTGTGACGTGTCTTCGCGATAAGATACAATATGTCTGAAAATAAAGCACTTGCGCCTCGTTCTCTGGCACACGGTCATTTGGCACCCAAACTGTTAATAGAAATGCAGGCCTGGTCGTTGTGGCCCTATTCTTGAGGCAACCGTCGCGTTGGGGTTTGTCCTCACAAGTTTGTAGAGTCTGGTAGTAAAACGACGCAATCAAAATCGCGCCTGCGAGGCGCCCGAGTGGCTCCCCACTCTCTTGGAGGAAGTTAATTATGAGAAACCGAACCATATTCGCCCTGCTGCTAGCCGTGATTCTGGCCGTGCCAGTTTTCGCGCAGCAGACTTCGACGACCCAACCTCAGACCGCCGCTCAGCCGGCCACCACCAAGGCCGACAATGCTACCGGCAAGGACCCTTTGCAGCCGGATACTCGCGAGGGTTTCTGGGGACACATGAATCCATTCGCGCGCAAGAAATATGTAGCGCGCCAGACCCAGCCGATCCGCGACCGCATCAACGAACTCGATGAGCTGACCGCCTCGAACAGCAAGGCGATCAAAGACACCGATGCGCGCGCGCAGGCGGGCATCCAGCTTGCTTCCAACAAGGCCAACGAAGCCGATCAGCACGCGATCGACGCCGGCAACAAGGCGCAAGCCGCGCAGCAGACTGCCGCACAGGCGCATACCCGTCTCGACAGCGTCGAGAAGGTGGTCACGAACATCGACCAGTACCAGCCCACGACCCAGACCGAAATCCTGTTCAAGCCCGGGCAGACCGTCCTGAGCCAGAATGCCAAGACGGCGCTCGACGAAATGGCTACGCCGCTGAAGAATCAGCGTGGCTATGTCGTCGAAGTGCAAGGCTTCTCCTCCGGACACGGCCAGGTGGCGATCTCCAATTCGCAGAAGATGGCCGAGTCGGTAGTCCGCTATCTGGTGCTCAACCGCGACATCCCGGTCTACCGGATTTACCTGGTCGGCATGGGCAATGCCCCGGCCCCGACGACTGCAGCGGCGGGCGAAACGAAGCCGAAACGCATCACGGGCGGCCGCGTCGAGATCAGCCTGTTGAAGAACAACCTGGAGCAGCTCGCCTCTACAGGCACTGCGCCAGCAACAACCGATCAGCAACCGAAGTAGTGAAAGAGAAAGACAGTACCCTCCCCTGGAAGCCTCCCGCGAAAGCGGGAGGTTTTTTCTTTGTCTCATCACTGCATCGTGCGGGCCGTGCTATTCTCCAGTTTTGGCATGGAAACTCTCTTCTTTTCCCGTGTGCCTTCGCCGGCAGGGTCCCTGTTTCTCGCCGCTTCAAACAAAGGCCTGGTACGGCTCGAGTTTGAGGGCCGCATTCAGAAGGTGGATTCAGCGAAGATCCGGCTGGAGGAGTCGAAGCGTACTCTAGCGCCATACCTGCGCGAACTCGATGAATACTTCACGGGGAAGCGGCGGGAATTCTCGCAGCCACTGGATCTGCGTGGGACGGATTTCCAGCTCGCCTGCTGGCGGGCGTTGCTGGAAATTCCGTACGGCGAAACACGCAGCTATCGCGATATTGCCCAGGCCATCGGCCACCCGCACGCTTATCGCGCCGTCGGAATGTCGAATAACCGGAATCCGGTAGCGATCATTGTTCCCTGCCACCGGGTGATCGCCTCCAGTGGTTCGCTCTGCGGATATGGCGGGGGTCTTGATATCAAGCGTCAGTTGCTCGAACTCGAGCAATCGGGTGTTCATCCTTGTCTTCCCCTGAGAATCGGCGCATAATTCCGCGAATCGGGTGGGGGCGTGCGATGTTGCCACGTGTCGAATACTCGGTGACGGTCCCGGTTCAGGTCGACGCCGCATTCCAGGCGTTTCTCAATATCGAACGCTTGCTGGGTCGAGGCATCTACAGCGAGGCAGCCTGGACTGAGGGTCCGCCCTGGCAGGTTGGCAGTCGCCTGCGTTATGTGCTTGCTCAGCCAATCAAAGCGATCGTCTCTGCGGTTGTAATCTCCATCAGTCCTCCACGCGCCATAAGTCTGCTCAACCACGGTTTGGGAATTACTGCTGAGCAGCATGTCTCTTTTGGTCCGGATCTCAAGGGCGGTACGCGCGTCCGCATGACGATGGAGCTCATCGGCGAGTCGCAAGAGCTTTCGGAAGACGCCATGCAGGCTGCCGCCACCTTTATCACTAAGGACGCGCTCGATACCATGGCTGCTCTATGCCGGCAGCGCGCATCCTGAGCCACGGACTCCACACGGCTGCGTTTTTTCGACCCATTCTTCCTGTACACTAGCCGTCCTGAACGCGATTGTGAACGCGCCCACCTCATCGACGGTTTCCACGGTTCGCAAGGCAAGCCTCTTCTATTTCGTCTTCGTAATGTTCTCCTACACCACCGGTGGTCCCTTCGGCCTCGAATCGATGGTCACCACCAGCGGCCCCGGCATGACCCTGCTGTACCTCCTGATCCTGCCGCTGTTCTTGTCCGTCCCGGTATCGCTGGTTACGGCCGAATTAACCACCGCGATGCCGGTGGAAGGCGGCTTCTATCGCTGGACTCGAGCCGCCTTCGGAGACTTTTGGGGATTCCTCGCCGGATGGTGGAACTGGTCGGCTTCATTTCTTCTTGGCGGGTCCTACGCCGTGCTCTTTGCTGACTATCTGACTTATTACTTTCCCGGCATCACCGGCTGGAAGCACTGGCTCGTGTCCTTTGCGCTGATCGTCTTCATTACCTGGATCAATGTTCGCGGCATCCAGACAGTCGGCAAAGCCGCCACGGCGTTTGAAATTTTCATGTTCATTCCCGTCATTGTCATGGTTGTGCTCGGTCTGATGAAGTGGCATCACAATCCGTTCGTGCCCATGGTTCCGCCGAACCAGCCTTTTTCCAAAGTATTCGGAGTGGGCCTGGCCCTGGGCATCTGGCTCTATTCCGGATATGAGCAAGTCTCCAGCGTGGCTGGCGATGTCGAGAATCCGCAACGCGCCTACCCACGGGCCCTCGCCCTCGTGATTCCACTTTCCATCGCGACTTATTTTCTGCCGCCGTTCGCCGCCCTGGCTGCGCTCGGCAACTGGCAACAGTGGAACGATGGCTACTTCTCGACCGCGGCACTGCTCATTGGCGGTGCGTGGCTGGGCAATCTGATGACGATTGGCGCCATGGTCGGCAATGTTGCGCTGCTCAACAGCACCATGCTCACCGCGACTCCTATGCCCTTCACGCTCGCAGAAGACGGATACCTTCCGCCTTTCCTGACGCGCAAGCATCCACGCTATGGCACGCCCTGGATTGCGATCCTGATCTCCGCTGCGATCTACGCCTCGCTGGCGCTGCACTCGCTCGGCGAGTTGATCAGTATTTACGCCTGGCTGCGCGGTGCCACCACGGTGCTGACCGTGCTTTCCGTGTGGAAACTTCGCAGCAAGCGCCCGGACTTGCCCAGAGCGTTCCGCGTTCCCGGAGGCAATCTTGGACTTGTGTATGTCATTGCCATGCCGCTGGTGATGACCTGTGTCGCCCTACGGTACAGTGCTACGATCGCAATGCGATGGGGCCCCTGTGCATTGGCGGCGGGACCCGTCGTATATTTTGTGGTGAAGTGGTTCGCTAGGCGGGCCGGGCAGAAGGCGGCTTAGGTTCGTATCAGAAATCAGGGTGCCCCACGTCTCGTAATTTTCGAGACGTCGGCTGCCGCGAGGATCATGTGCTCACCATTCGCGAACTAAGCCGACAGATTTGCGCCCGCGAAATCTCCCCGGTTGAAATTACCCACGAATGCCTCGCCCGCATCGAAAAGCTCAACCCAAAACTCAACGCCTTTATTACCGTCAACGCCGAATACGCTCTGGATCGAGCGCGTGTCGCCGAAAGAGAAGTCTTTCGCGGAAACTATCGCGGCCCTCTCCACGGTGTACCTATCGGACTCAAAGACCTGATCGATACCGCCGGAGTTCGAACCACAGCTGCCAGCGCGCAGTTTGAGCACCGCATCCCGACCGAAGACGCAGAAGTTGTCCGTCGTCTGCGGTGCGGAGGCGCCGTGATTCTCGGCAAACAGAACATGCACGAGTGCGCCTATGGCGGCAGTTCGATGATCAGCTTCTATGGCGAAGTCCGCAATCCATGGGACACGGCACGGATCGCCGGTGGCTCCTCTGGAGGCTCTGCCGCCAGTGTTGCAACTGTACTTGGCTACGCTGCCGTTGGCACCGACACCGCCGGATCCATTCGTGAACCCGCCGCCTTCTGCGGAATCGTGGGCCTGAAGCCGACGTACGGCCGCGTCAGCGCGCGCGGCGTGATTCCGTTGTCGACTTCCTTGGATCACGTCGGTCCCATCACCCGTTCGGTCTATGATGCGGCTCTCATGATGCAGGTGATGACGGGCCATGAATCCAACCAGCCGGGCATTGAGCCGAGTTTCATCTCGGCGTTTGACGAATTTCCCGAGCACGTGCGCATCGGTGTGCCACGCGATTTTTTCTTTGACGATCTGCATCCGGAGATTGCGGCTGCAGTGGAGCACGCTATTCAGGTCTTTGCCGGACTCGGCGCCGAGATTCGCGACGTCAAGCTCGATGTTTCGACCGACCGCACCCTCGCCAGCGCTGAAGCCTATGCGTACCACAAGCCGTTTGTAGAAAAATCGCCTCAACTTTATCAACCGGCAACACTCGCCCGCATTCAGGCAGGAGCTAACATTTCCGCCGCCGACGTCCAGCGCGCCACCCGCGAACTCGAAACGAGTCGCGAAGCGATTCGCAAGGTATTTGAGGAAGTGAATGTGTTGCTGACCCCCACTGTTCCCATCCCACCGCCGCTGATCGAGGATCTCCGAAACAATCCCGACGACCTTCGCCCGCAGGAACTGATCATGCTGCGCAATACCCGGCCGTTCAACGTCTGGGGAATTCCGGCGATCTCCATCCCTTGCGGATTCATGAAGAACGGTTTGCCCATCGGCCTGCAAATCGCTGCTGCTGCGCGCGACGGAATTGGATTGTTGCAGGCAGCACAGGCCTACGAGCAAGCGACAGAGTGGCACAAAGAAATGCCCACTTTGGCACAGTCCACGTAAGGGCAGACGCCTTCGTCGGTCGGCGGAGCGAGGCTAGGCCGGTTCATGAAAAAGCAGAAAGGTGAAATGAGCACAAAACTGCTGATGAGTCTGAGCGCCCTCTTCATGGCCGTGCTCGGCGCGACCGCTTCGTTCCTGCCGCAGGAAATTGCCGCGCACTTCGGCATTCGCGCAGATTTTCACGCCGTCCTGCTCCTGCAAATCGTAGGCGCGCTATATCTGGGTTTTGCGATCCTGAATTGGATGGCAAAGGATGTTCTGATTGGTGGAATCTACAGCCGTCCCTTAGCCCTTGGGAATTTTCTACACTTCGCAGTCGTGAGTATCGTTTTGCTGAAAGCGACAGCCGGTGGATTTCGAGCGCCGGAAATCTTCGTTGCCACGGCGATCTATTCTTTCATCGCCATCGGGTTTGGGCGGGTCCTTTTTACTGGCCCGCGAGCAAAACCTTCTTGATTTTTCTTCCAAGCCGCACTGTGAGAGTTGCGCCGACCACAGCCTTCACCACAGGCGTAGTGGCTTTCACTCCTTCTACGCTCACTGCGCCTTCCTTGATCTTGCGATCCGCTTCGCTCGTAGACGTCGCAAAGCCAATTTTGACGAGAATCTTCGCCAGTCGCACGCCATCGCCTTCGCGATTCGCAAACTCGGCGAAACTTACCGATTCTGTCTCGACTTCCTCCGGCACTTGATCTTTCTGAAACTGCCTGGCCCAATCCTCTCCAGCCTTTGCCGCTGCGTCCGCCGAGTGAAAGTCCGCCACAATCGATCGCGCCAGCTCTTTCTTCAGAGTCATCGGATGAGCCTTGCCGCTCGCGGTATCGGCCTTCATCTGCGCGATCTGCTCCACCCGGACATCGGTCAGAAGTTCGTAGTAGCGCCACATCATCTCATCGGAAATCGACATCACCTTGCCATACATCTCGAGCGGCGGCTCGTGGATTCCGATGGCGTTCCCCAACGACTTCGACATCTTGTTCACGCCGTCGAGACCCTCGAGGATCGGCGTCGTCAGCACCACCTGCGATTCCTGGCCGTAGGCTCGTTGCAGTTCGCGTCCTACTAGAAGATTGAATTTCTGGTCCGTGCCGCCAAGTTCGACGTCGGCTTCCAGCGCGACCGAGTCATATCCTTGCGCCAGCGGATAGAGCAGCTCATGGACGGCAATCGGCTTCTCTTCGCGGAAGCGCTTGTGAAAGTCTTCGCGCTCCAGCATCTGCGAGACCGTGTACTTCGCGCAAAGGCGAATGAAATCTTCGGCCGTGAACTTCGCGAACCAGCGGCTGTTGAAGTCAACGACTGTCTTCTTCGCGCTCAGAATCTTGAAGACTTGCGCCTTGTAAGTCTCGGCATTCTCCAGAATCTGTTCCCGCGTCAACGGAGGCCGCGTCGCCGAACGCCCCGTCGGATCGCCGATCATCCCTGTGAAATCGCCAATCAGGAAGATGACTGTGTGTCCGAGATCCTGAAAATGTTTGAGCTTGCGCATCAGAACGGTGTGCCCGAGATGCAGATCAGGAGCGGTCGGATCGAAGCCCGCCTTCACCCGCAGTGGTTTGCCTGTTTTCAGCGAGCGTTCGAGCTTCGAGCGCAGCTCGGATTCCTTAACAATTTCCGCCGCGCCCTTCTTGATGTAGGCCAGTTGTTCGTCAACCGGTGCGAAGTTTGCCATGTCGTAGTGATTATATCGAGGTGGCTGATGGAGAGCCGGGTGTCTCGCCGCTCGCGCCATCTACGAACGCCGATAAAAGCTCAGCGTCGCGTCTCCATGCCCCAGCTTGCGGTAGCGCCGGAGGTCTGCGAAGGCGTCTCCGGGGTCGAATTTCTTGTGATGCTCGGCGATGACCAGCGTGCGCTCGCTCACTAGCTTTGAAGCGGCGAGAGCGGACAGGGTCCTGGCGTATTCTTCTTCCATTGAATATGGGGGATCGAGAAATACAAAGTCTGCGATTGTTCCCGCGTCCTCCAATTTCCGCAGAGCCTTGACGGCGTCAACTTTCAGGATCTGGAAGCCTGCGGCAATCCCTAGCGATTTCAGGTTGGCGGCAATCAAATCGGCCGCTGCCTTCGACGACTCCACGAAGTGGACCATGCGCGCCCCGCGGCTCAGCGCCTCAATTCCGACCGCACCCGTGCCGGCATAAAGGTCGATCCACGTTGATTCGGCCAGCGCAAGAGGATTGCCCGGACAGAGCACGTTGAACAGCGTCTCGCGCAGGCGGTCCAGGGTGGGACGGATGTCCAACCCCGGCAGGGAGCGCAGCTGGCGGCTTCGGTACTCTCCGGCAATGACTCTCATGGTTTTGTTTCAGATGATTCTGCCTGTTCCTGACAGCCCTTGTCCCTTCGATTGCGATTTCCGCATCGCCAGGAAGCGAACCGGTGTCTAACTAGATAGAATACAAGCAGGCATGGCAATGCGCAGTTGGTCTATTCCAGTTGGCCGTCTTTTCGGGATCGAAATCCGCGTTCATCTGACGTTCTTGTTTCTGCTCGTCTTTGTGTGGGGCACCGAGGCGGCGACTCAGGATGTCACGGCCGCGCTGCGCGGCCTTGCGCTCGTGGGCGTCGTTTTCGGCAGCGTCGTTCTGCACGAACTCGGCCACGCTCTGGTCGCACGCGGTTCGGGTATTCCCGCAAAAGCCGTTATTCTGCTGCCGATCGGCGGCGTCACGATTCTCGACGAAGCGCAGGCCGTGCCTGACCCGGTGAACGGCTGGAAGCGCGATATCCGCATTGCTGTAGCCGGGCCGCTGGTCAATCTTTTCATCGCTGGTGTAACCGCGCTGATTTTGCTTGCGGTGAACCCTCATTTTCCCTTCACCACCAAGCCGCTTCTCTATTCCGGAGCCTTGTTGCGCAGCCTTGTCTGGTCAAACCTCTATCTGGGATTGTTCAATCTGCTGCCGGCCTATCCCATGGATGGTGGCCGCGTGTTGCGCGCGATTTTCTCGCGAGACGGTGACATGGTTCGTGCAACCCAACGTGCCGTCCGGATAGGACATGTCTTTTCGATTCTCTTCATGATGGTCGGAATTCTCATGGCCAACTGGTGGCTGGTCATGATCGGATTCTTCCTCTTCGCTGGCGCGCAGCTCGAAGAGCGTTCGGCAGTGTTTCAATCCGTGCTGCAGAGCGTACGTCTGGAAGAAGTGATGCTCACCGACTTTGCTACGCTCTCGCCAGCTGACACGCTGGAAGACGCGCTGGAAAAGGCCGTCCACACGCTGCAGGATGATTTTCCCGTGGTACGCGGCAGCGACATGGTCGGCGTCGTCTCGCGCCAGAAGATTCTTGACGCTCTGCGCGCCGAAGGCAACGGCTATGTGCAGGCTGTCATGAACCGCATCTTCGAGGTCGCCGCCAAGCAGGAGTCGCTGGCCTCCGCCTTCCGCAAACTTTCCGCCCGCAATTTGAGCATTATTCCAGTGGTTGACGAACAACATCTGGTAGGGATCGTCACGCTGCAGAATCTGATGCACTCCATGTCACTGCTGGCAGAGAGCCGCAAATTGCGCCGGGAAGCGCTCGACTCGTAGTTCAAGTCAGAAGTCAGAAGTCAGATTGCAGAAGTGAACCCCTATCAAACTTCGCTGTGAAACGCAAAATCAGCCCTTGATCTTACTTCTGCAATTTGACTTCTGACTTCTGCAATCACATTCCACTCCTGACCTTCTTACCCGACCCTCGCATACACTTCCTGCGCCGCCCGCACGGCGGATCCAAATTCAACCGGCTTGCCGGTGACGTCGGCGATCACATGTTCGAGTGCGGCTAACACTCCCACGGTGTCGAGGTAATCGTAGTATCCGAGGTGTGCGATGCGGAACAGCTGTCCTTTCAGTTCCGCATTCCCGTTGGCGACGACGGCCCCAAATTGTTCTCGAAAGCGTTTGCAGATGGCCGTGGAGTCGACGCCGTCCGGAGCGGCGACAGCTGTCAGTGCAGCTCCCGGAGAAGTAGGCGCGAACAATTTCAGTCCCAACGCCTCAACGCCAGCTCGCGTCATGGCCGCGCACATTTCCGCGTTGGCAACGAGCGCGTCACGTCCGGCGGCGAGATTACCATTGCCCATCTGGCGCACATAATCGAAAGCCGCCGCCATTCCGGCGAACAAGGAAGTTGCCGGCGTATAGGCCGCCTCAGCCTTAGCCGCCGCCTTCCGTTCCTTGCGCAGGTCAAAGTAGTAGCGTGGAGACTTCGTAGTCTCCATGCGTTGCCAGGCGCGCTCGC
>Ga0209698_10003409_pt1 | contig 17770 bp, 27 predicted proteins | sample LitLauG_LLR_2012_FD_187203 | JGI IMG/M metagenome (GOLD analysis project Ga0209698, IMG submission 187203) | Freshwater sediment microbial communities from Pennsylvania, USA - Little Laurel Run_MetaG_LLR_2012 (SPAdes) (version 2) | ecosystem: Environmental > Aquatic > Freshwater > Creek >...
CCGAAGTTGGCCCTCCCGGAGGCACTCAGCCACAAGCTACAGGGATCAACGACCTGGGTCACATTGTGGGCGTCTATTGTGTGACCTCATGTGTGGCAAACAGCCAACATGGATTCCTCTTAAAAGGGTCACACTACACCCAACTGGACGCGCCTAATGCTGCCTACACGTGGGCGTTCGGTATCAATAAAAGTGATGAGATTACTTTGCAGGGTAGCGATACGACCTTCAACTGGCATGGAGAAATTTACAAAGCTGGCAAATACACGATGCTCAAGGTTCCCGGTGCAACCAGCACCATACCCACTGGCATCGATAGTGCAGGGGATGTCGCCATCTGGTGGTATGACTCCACCAACATTCATCATGCCGCTCTGTTCTCGAAGGGAAAGTACTACAAATTCAACGATCCAAAAGGAGCCAGCGGTACGGTGGCAGATGGGATCAACGATCATCGATTGATAGTTGGTCTCTATCACCCAACGAGCAGCACTGCTGAGGGGTATAAAGCGACATATTAATGAAAGGGTCTGCGCCAACCTTACGACCTATTCTAGTCTGTTCTTGAGCAGCTCACGGGAGGGCTGTTCGAACGGGCGTCTCACGTGAATGCCGCTTCCGATCTGTTGAAGCCCTACTGTTTCTCGGCGACCCACGTCGATGTCCGGTCGGTCAGTATATCCGTCTGGATCAGTCAGGGGCGACCGTAATTCTCGACACTTCAATTACTTTGCCATCACGTTTGTCAGTCCGCTCAATCGTGCGGTCATCAATTCCCTTCAGAGATATTGAGTTGCAGGTATACGTTCCCTTGACCGGGTAATCTTTGCCGTCTAGCTCCGCGGTGTAGCTTTCGCCGGTGGGCGTGGGCGTGGTCAGATCATCGCCATTGCGCTTGTAAGTCGTCATAAGCCCATTTTCACTCGCCTTAAGCTTATTTGCCACGAACCTCCCCATTCGGAGCCAGTAGGAGCTTTCCGAATTCGGGTGAAGGAAGCTTCGTAGGTCACCGTTTTATCGCCGTCTGGCGGGTGGCTGGTAGTCTTCAACGTCAGAGTGTTGCCGTCGTCGGACACCGTTCGAATCTGGGTAGTCCGGCTTGCCGTTTTTCTTAGTCATGACCTCGATTGATTTGGCATCGATTTCACGTCCCTCATCCCCGGATCAAGTCACAGATCGTAGCTGTCCGGATCAAGAATGACGGGTATGCGGTCGGGGACGCTTGAGGTCACGGGCAAAGAGCCGAATCTAAAGGCGCGGCAGCCGCGCAAAACGAAAGCGCCTCAGACTCGGCCGGAACTGAGGCCAGGAGCAGTTTCAGTCTTCCAGCGATTCTTGCTGGGGCAAACTTTCTGCTGTGCTCAGATCGGCTTAGGGAGTTTAGTCGCTACCAGCACTCCCAACACAGTAGCTGTGGTGCGAACATTTCCCGCAATCGTTATGAGCGCTTCTGCCAAGGGAGGATGTTGATCCGCCAATCCCTCAAGACGCGTGCTGACATTGTGGAGCTGATCGACTTCGCGCAGGATCGCTTCAAAAGGCATGGATACACCGCTCTCTCACGAGAAACCTAAGGTGGAAGAACTTCAGATGGACTGGCTTAGGTCAGAGGACCTGAAAGAGGAGAAGGTGTTAACCACCTCCTTGCGCACTGTAACACGTCAGAGACGGCTTGCGCGCCCTAAATTCAACCTGGAGACGCAACGGACTTGTGAACCGCGAGTGGCCACGTCTGCGCGAGGTTAGAGCCCCGTCTATTTTTTGGGGAGCCAAGCTCTAGTCGTGGAGAACAATGTTGAGAAGGGAACTGTGAACCTGCAAAACATCGCCGGCGTGATAGTCAATGAACCCTAATTCCCTGAACCTGTTCATGAAGAAACTCACGCGGGAACGAGTTGTGCCCACCATCTCTGCCAGCGTCTCTTGACTGATTTTGGGGATCGCAACTTCCTGCTTTCCCTCTTTGCCGAAGTGAGCCAGCAGCAAGAGAACGCGAGCCAGTCGTTTTTCACTGGAATTGAAAAGCTGGTCGACCAGATCCTCTTCGTAACGGATGTTCCGTGCCAACAAGTAGGCCACGAACATGTCGGAAAATTTGTGTTCCTGGTGAAGCACTGCCATCATGGCTTTCTTTTCGATTCGCAGAACAGCGCAATCCATTATTGCTGTTGCAGAACCCATGCGGAGCGCCTGGCCCGCCAGCGACCCTTCGCCGAAGAACTCTCCCTCACCCAATATGCCGATCGTTGCTTCCTTGCCCGTCTTCGAGGCCACGCTGAGCTTTACTTTGCCCGTCTGGACATAGAACACCGCGTCAGCGGCATCCCCTTGCGCAAATATTCCTTCCTTTTTTGGAAAAAGCAGCAATTTTCTGCCCTCGCTGATGGTTGCGAGGAATGCATGGGGATCGAAATCCCGCCTCTTCTTGGCCGCCACGTGGCTCGTGAAATTGCGCTTCAGGAGTGTCGGGCCGATTGTGCTCGGGAGTGCGACTTTCCTTATGCGGGGAGAACTGTTGGCTTGGCGATCAGAAGACATAGGCACCTCCCTCTGCCTGCGCGATGCTATCTTCATTTTATCGCCTTCCTGGACAGCGTAGAATCAGAAAATCACATCCCGCCAATCGTTCAAACGGTTCCAAATCACGGAAGCCACCGTACAAAAGCAGAAACCTACTCGCTACGCGCAGATTGGACGCTCCGGTCATACTTGCCGAATGGCCACAGACACTCTGGAGGCCATTGGAACCTCGCCTTGGGCATGCCGGGGACCAGGATCGACCTGCCAGGTTTCTCCTCAAGCACTGGGCGCTGTTGGGTCGGCGGCTGCGGTGCCTTGGCTGGGTCCGGCACCGGTTTGTTGAAGGACGGGCTGGTCATGGTGTGCTCTCCTCCGAGAAGAAGGCGCAACTGTACGACTCGGGTGAGAGTGCCGCGCCATCCGAGGGACAAGGCAAGACCTTTGCGGCCGGAGTCCCTTCACCACTCCTTCTCATTTGACGCAAATTACAACAGTGGCCAATGCGGGTTTCTGATCAAAATTGCTCATTTCCTGAAAATTGATGCCCTCGCGGGAGGCATTGAGTTAAAGGCCAACACTCCTGAAGTGCGGCTTGTGCAGGACATCCGGGAAATCTCGAAACGCGGGGTAATTCCTTCGGGGAGGATCGGCCTTTCAGAAAGCTTTTCGGCGTTCAAGCGTGTCCGAGGAAATTCTTGTGTTCGGTACGTTCGGCAGCGCTTGCTCTCTCATGACGTTCAGAGAGTCCTGAACAATCACAAGGAACGTTGCAACAAAGGATACCCATTCCAGAGCGATCGAGTGCTGAGAGACACCCACAGCGCAAACGGAGACCAAGGTTGCAAATATCGCGTCCTTAACTAGGCTTTTCGCGCTCGGCAGGCATCGGACGAGCTTCCTTGGCAACGTTCTTTGAGAAATGCGACTTCTTAAGGACCCCACTGCCATGCACTGATGATAGGGCCGGCCGTCACGGTTGGACTGTTCAAAAGTGCTCACTAGTTGCAGCCCCAACCCTCTGGGTAGCGGGAGTGGGACCCGCCCGTCGGAAAAGTAGTGAGAAATATAAGCCGACTGTTCCCATGTGCTCAGTTTTCAGCCTGAGCAGGTGATAACTCTACGTAGTCAACGCTACCGGGGTTCTAAATCTGCGTAGCTCTGGTTTGGAGAACTACCACATGCACCATATAGATCGCTATGTCAGGTCACTTTTCCTGGCTGCCGCCATTGTTGCACCGGCTATGTTTGTGGCTGAAGCGAAAGCTCAAGAGGCTAGTGTCCAGGTCCGAGTTTACGATCGGGACCACCGCGATTACCACAACTGGGACGACCACGAAGAACATGCCTACAGGCGTTACTTGACAGAACAGCACCGGACTTATCTTGAGTACCACAGGCAGCACCACAGAGTGCAGAGGCACTACTGGAATTGGCGCCACAGCCATCCGGACCACGACTAACGAAGGCCCATTCGATAGCAGAGTGCCTCTATCCATCCTCGCGGGGTCGACAGTAGTCGATTTCTCTATGAGCGGCGCATCGGCGTCCTCACAAGAACGGCCAACCAGACAGGGCCGAGACATCATCAAAGGCGGCGGAAAGAAGCAGATCAAAATGGACATCCTCAGATATCGGCACGTTTTTACGATTGTGATGCTGGCTGTACTCGCAGGCTGCACTCAACAACAAAACTCGCAAGATCTAAAGGAGCAAACCGCTCAAGCTACGGCAGAGGTGAAGCGCGATGCCAAGGCTGTGGCGGCAGGAATCCGCGGGGGCTGGAGCCGCGACAAGCCACTCGACTTGAACAGTGCCACAAAAGAACAGTTGCTGAGCCTGCCGGGCGTGACTGCGGCGGAGGCAGACGGAATGATTGCGGGGCGTCCCTACAACGAACCCGGCGAGGTGGTAACGCGGCACATCCTGTCGAAGACCGAGTATGACAAGATTGCAGACCAAGTCGCCGCTAGGAAATGACAGCCTAAACACTCCATCCATCTGTCGGATCGATATCGATAAGGGAACTCCAAGATGTTATCCCGCTGGATAAAAATTGGTACGTTTTTGGTGCTACTAGTGATTGGGGGCGCCGCAGTGTTGGTAGCGAGCCGTTGGCCGTTCACACGGGACACCATCGTCAGGACGCTGCAAGAAAAGTTTTCCAGCACCGTCGAATTAAAAACGTTTCAAGCGACATATTTGACGCCGGGGTGCGTCGCCGAAGGGATGACCTTCCGACGCAACAGTGATCGAAACGCTCCGCCGATCGCCACGATCGAAAAGCTCACCGTCCAGGCCGGTTACTGGGGTTTCTTCAGCCAGCGGATTCGACGGGTCACGGTCGAAGGCTTGCACATATTCGTGTCACCGCGCACTGAACGCGCCAGCGACGATGCTCCACCTGGCGGCACCCTGCAACAGTTTTCAGTGACTATCGGCGAGATCATCGCAGACGGTGCCGTGGTGGAGTTTGCGTCCGGCAAGCCAGGAGAAGAGCCCCTTAAGTTCGAAATTCAGAAGTTGACGCTGAACTCCGTGGCCGATGACCGGCCGATGTCATTCCACGCCACGCTACTGAACCCGAAACCTCCCGGAGAGATTCGCACAGACGGCCAATTCGGCCCCCTGCGGACGCAGGAAATCGGCCAAACCATTCTTTCCGGATCCTATGCGTTTCAACATGCGGACCTAGGCGTATTTCCCGGCATAGGGGGAACGCTGTTTTCCACCGGGAAATTCAATGGTGTGCTCGAACACATCGAAATCGGAGGCAGTACGGACGCGCCTGATTTCCGAGTAACGAGGAGCGATCATGCGGTCCACCTCAAAACGCAATTCAGCGCGACTGTGAATGGAATGGATGGAGACGTTGCTCTACAGTCGGTGCACGCGCAATTTGATCGAACGTCAGTCGTATCACAAGGCGAAGTGGCAAACAAGGCGGGGTCGGAAGGGAAGACCGTTTCGTTGGGCGCGACGGAACTGCAGGGCCGGATCCAGGACTGGTTATTCCTCCTATCCAGCGCTCACCGTCCAGCTTTGACGGGAGCCATGAACTTCCGAACGCAAATCATGGTTCCCCCAGGGGAGCGAGACTTCCTTGAAAGAGTGAACCTGCAAGGAGACTTTGGGATCGATGGGGCCTGGTTCGCCAGCTCGACGACTCAGGGGAACGTTGACAACCTCAGTCGGGTGGCTGAGGGCGAGAAGGAAAACGACGATCCAGCCGACGTCGTTGAGAGTCTGAAGGGACATGTCGTGCTCAAACACGCCATCGCCACGTTTTCGGATATCTCCTTCAGCTTTCCGGGTGCGCTTGCTCATGTGCACGGCACGTACGGCCTGTTGACGGAGCGAGTTAACCTTCACGGAACCTTGCGAGTCGATAACAAGCTTTCCAAGGGATCGAACGGGATGAGATCATTTCTGCTTAAATTTGCGGAGCCATTCTTAAAGAAGAAGAACGCCGGAGAGATCGTGCCCATCAAGATCGGGGGAACCTTCAGCCATCCGACTTATGGACTGGACTTGGTCCCTTAGGCTGGTCGCCTCGCACGTAGGGAGTGTGCATCGGGGATGGGCCGGACACCGGCTTCCGGCAGGACACGTAGGTCTAGTCGTGATTACTTCCCTCATGAGCCATTCTGCACAGTATTGCTAGAGCAAGTGAGCGAATCTATTGATGTCTCAAAGGGGCAGTTTACCCGCCAAACCAGACGGCTGATCTACCCTCTCAGAACAGGGCCGACCCAGACACAGAGAGGACTTGCCAGTCCGCTCCGGTCGTTGCATAAAGCTGCAATGAGCAACCGGTTGCGCTCGGACAACCCGCATGTCGCGTGGGCCGGCCCAAGGAAAAGATTGTGCTTCTCGCGAGGAGGATCGGCTCGGATGGAATAGTCTTCGCACTTCTGATGACTTGGATGCCGGTACAAGGCTTCCCGCGAAGCGCAGCATACTCCGACTCCAACAAAGCAGGAGTTGCAGCTTTCGTTACCAAGAACGAGATCAGCAAAATGCAGGAAACTCTACACAACAAAGGACACTATCAAGGCAAGGCCGACGGCGTCTTTGGTCTACGGACCCGGGCCAGTATTCGCGCGTATCAGAAGGCTGAGAGTCTGCCCGTCACCGGGCAGGTTGATGCGCGGACAGCAGCAGGACTCGGGGTGAGACCTGAGTCGACCTGGGTTAATGCCGAGAGTGCCGGGACGGGAGTTGGTAACGACGGTGTTGGCCACGAGATTAAGAGAGATAAGCCTTCTGCCGGTATTAGGCGAACCGTTAAAACGAGAAAGATTGTGCGCAAGGAAGTCTCAAGGCCTGTCGCCGCTGAAGATATCCGCGAAGACGACGTTAACACACAATCAGCGGAGAACGAGAAACACTCCAGATAGTCTAAGTTCTTTAAGGTGGAAGAGCAGAGCCACGCTGATCGGATCAATACCAGCCCAGGTTGAATTTGAAGCCGGGGTGACTTCATTGTTTCAGCCGGTAATCGTCTCCACTTGCGCTCGGCCGGCCCTAAGAAGAGGGCAACTCTTTAACCCGCGGACTTTATTTCAGGCCTAACTCGCCATTGTACTGTTGGGTAATCCCGTAGCACTCACAGGCGGACTCTTCAAGTTTTTTGCGATTCACCATCTTCACTGCACCACGGGTATATGCGATGAGCTTCTTCTTCTGCAAAACACCGGCTGCCAAGCTCACGCTAGGCCTATCTGTCCCCAGCATCGTTGCGAGAAAATCATGGGTGATGGGCAGCGATTCCGAATCCACTCTGTCCTGAGTCATGAGCAACCAACGCACAAGACGCTGCTCAATGCCGTGCAGCCGATTACAAGCGGCAGTTTGCGCAACCTGCATCCCCTGAACTACTGCATAGCGGCTCAACATCAATTGCAGGTGCGGAGTGGATTCCAAAGTTTTTTGCAAAGCTGCGACCTCTACCCGGAACCCATCTCCTGTGATTTGTACTACCGCTTGAAGCGGGCTCCTACTCAGGCCAACTGCCGCCGGTGTTCCTATAAAGCCCTCATTGCCAACTATGCCGGCCTCGGCGGTCTTTCCATCTTTCATTACAACTACAAGAGAGATCAAGCCTCGATTCGGGAAATATGCAAACTCCAGCTTTCCACCTCCCTGGTGAAGGACGAGATGGTTTGGCAAGCTGATGTATTCGAGATGAGGACGAAGTGAGCTGTAGTCGCTATCGGAGATTGAGAGAAGTATGAGGTTGCTGACTGGTTTCCCTTCGGTATTCGTCCGCTCGCCAGACTGCACGACTTGGAGGCCTTTGCTTTCCACAAACCGTCCTTAACAGACTAGGATCAGAACCGAAAAACCTCGCAGACGCGGGTACTCGCCTGCCATGCTGTATGAAACAGGATCGGATTCTTGGAGGGCGTGGTGAGTCCCTCTCGAGGACCTAATCAACACTAAGGTGAATACGACTCTGATGCTGAGCAATACTGATCGCTTCAAGACAGAAACCTGCATCCACACTTAAGCGATTCCGCTACTTCAAACTAGCTCCCGAAGTCAGGTATTCGACGAACAAGAAATCTTCCGAATATGTAGGATTCCCGACAGACCATTCAAATCAACACATGTAGGCTTCGCTCGTCGCTCTTGCGCATTCTTCCGCTGCGCCCAGAGGTATCTGCTGCGATCGGGCAGGACGCCGCTGCGGAAGAGACGACGTGGCAGACCACGGTGCGTCCCTTCGACGGCAAGCGTGTGTCAGGCATGACATCGGACGGCGATGGGGCGGGGCGACAAAGGCGGCCATGAGTCGAAAGTTCGTGTGGATTGAACAACAACATTTTCGGGGCTTTGGCTGCTCCGAATGTGATTGGCGGTTCAAACCCTCCGGTGCGCCCACCGGCATATCTTTCGATGAAATGATGCGCAACTTCGAGTTGCAGAGAGACGAAGAGTTTACATTGCATGTTTGCGCCGATCACCCACGAGCCAGGGGCACAAAGTCTGAATAATGCAAGCCGCCCCACTACCCCCGGATACGGATCCGCAGCCTTTCTCGCCGGATAAGCCGACACCCACCAAAGCAGTACTTGATTGAGGTTTGATAGCCGCGGTGTTCCCGCCCCTGGCCTTTTCAACTTTGCCGCTTTATTTCTGAAGGGCCTATCCAGTTTTCTTTAACTCTGCCAGTTGTTCTTTCAACTTTGCAACACCTTCTTTAGCATGGCCTATCTGCTGTTGAACTTTACCCGCCTTCTTTTCAGCTTTCCCTTCAGCTTTCAAAGTGCGGTCATTCGTACCCTTTCCGACCGCCGCCGTGATTGTTCCCTTAACTTCGTGGAAGCTGCCCTTGATCTTGTCGTTCGTGCTGCTTTTCATATTTCTCCTTGACCTCTCGTAAGGCGCGGACTTGCAGCTCTTCTGGGCCTTTCTTGAGGGACTGTCACTTTTCTAATCTCGCTGCTTTCGGATGGTCTGAGCAGAATTGACCATCTCCGGAATCGGCCTCGGCTTCATCCCGAAACGGGTAAGGTACACGGATGTGTTGCAATGTGAAATGTGACCCCCACGAGTGCACAACGACACGATAGATTTCTTCTGACAAGTTCGCCGCCAATTCTCCCATGGCCCGCGTGAGCATTATTGCTCAGACCCTCTGAAATCGATTTGCTAGAGTCCAAATTGTCCTGGTGCTCCCGGCATATGTATGCGGATTTGCGTGCGAGTGTACCAACACAGCACGAAAGCCAGAGGCTGGCACACTGGTAACAGAAAAATGAGGTTCATCCATGAAAAAAGTAATATTGTTATTTGCGATGTTGAGTCTCGGCACTCTGTGCTGGGCAGCGTCGGCACGGGAAGATGCCACCGACCGTCTGGACAACGCCACGAAAGTTGTACACGACATTATGGGGATGCCTGATAAGGGAATTCCGGAGGAAGTGTTGGAGCATGCGAAGTGCATGGCGGTGATACCGCACATGATGAAAGGTGGGTTTATCTTCGGAGCCAAGGGTGGCAAAGGCGTAGCCACCTGCCGCACGGCGGATGGCTGGAGCGCACCGGCGTTCATCACGATCTCGGGTGGAAGCTGGGGGTTGCAGATCGGTGTCGAAGCTGTAGACGTGGTACTGATCATTCAGAATGACAAGGGGATGCAAAGGCTTCTTTCGAGCAACTTCCAAATTGGAGGGGACGCTTCCGCGGCAGCGGGTCCGGTGGGACGGCATGCCGAGGCGGGTACGGACTGGAAGATGGACACAGAGATCCTGACCTACTCCCGGGCAAAGGGCGCATTCGCTGGGCTCACGTTGGAAGGTGCATCGATCCGCCAGGACAATGATTCCCGGCACGCAATTTATGGACGTAACGTCACTACCAGGGCTTTGCTGTTGGGCAAAGTGCAGACTCCAGCCGTAGCCCAGCCGTTCCTTGCGGAAGTTCGGGGAGCAAAAGCTCATGCCGTTGCTGTGGGGACAGCTGAAACGAAAGCGGAAGCCAGGGAGAAAGATCAGAAGTAAGGCTTACAGATTATTTGCACTGTTGTTCCGTACTCTCGAGGCAGCTCTCTCGCGGACCGTCGGATGAGATTTCACATTCGGTGCTCGCAAATGAGCATAGGAATGCTTTGGACGATTTTCGTTGTTCTTCTGATTTTGTAGCCTCTGGGTTTCAGCCTGCACATCGGCGGAGGCCTGATCCATTTGCTTCTGGTTGTAGGGTTGGTAATTCTGGTCATTAACCTACTCAGCGGACGCCGAAGTATGGTTTGAAAATCACTGTTCGCCAGAGTGTCGTTGCCTGTATTGCCCGGAAATCGTGCCTCTCAATCCACAAGACCCGCAGCCGCAGAGCAGTACCGGGTTACATTAAGGATGATCGGGCAAAGAGGAGACATAATGCGTTTCATCCCATCGATTCGTTCTTTATTGTTCGCGCTCGTAATGGTCGCCATATCGGCGGTGTCGTTCGCACAGGTTGGCATTTCGATTACGGTCGGTCCTCCTGCTTTGCCTGTTTACGAGCAACCCCCTTGCCCCGCCGAAGGTTATATCTGGACTCCCGGCTATTGGGCTTACGACTATGACTACAACGACTACTACTGGGTTCCGGGCACCTGGGTAATGGCCCCGGAAGTTGGCTACCTCTGGACCCCTGGGTATTGGGGCTGGGGTGGTGACCGGTTTCTTTTCCATGAAGGCTACTGGGGTGTGCAGGTGGGTTTCTACGGAGGAGTCAATTATGGTTATGGCTACTTCGGTCGCGGGTACGAAGGTGGCCGTTGGGACCATGACCGGTTTTATTACAACCGGTCTGTCAACAATGTGAACGTCACCAACATTCACAATGTGTACAACACCACGGTCATCAACAACACGACGGTGGTGAACCGCGTCAGCTACAACGGCGGCAATGGCGGGATCGGTGCGCGTCCGACTTCGGAAGAAGAAGCCGCCGCACGTGAGCGACATGTTCCACCCGTAGCGGCTCAAGCTCAACACGTGCAGGCTGCCCGCTCCAACCAGGAACTGCGAGCATCGGAGAATCACGGCAAGCCGCCAATCGCGGCTACGACCAAGCCTGGAGAACTCAGGGGTGGCGCAGTAGTTCCCGCGAAAGAAGCAGGAGCACCTTACAACTCTGGTGCCAATCGCGTCGTGCCTCGACCAGAAAATGCAACAGTTCCACGACCAGAGAATAGTGTTCCGCGGCCTCCCCCGGTAGTTCACGCGAAAGACCTGCCGCCCCATCCGCAGCCGACTCCTCCGAACTCGGGGAACGCGAGACTGGATCAGAAATATCAGCAGCAGCAGGAAAAGGTCTACGCCAGGCAGCAGCAGGATCATCTGAAACTCCAGCAGAAACAGGACCAGGACCACCAGCGGCTGGCGCAACATAACGCCGATGCAGGCAAGACCCAGCAAATCGAGCAGAAGCACCAGCAACAGACACAGCAAATGGAACAAAGACACACTCAACAACAGCAGAAGTTACAGGCTGGGCAGCCCGCCAGGCAGCCGTCGCAGGCTGTGGCTCAACGAGAAAAGCACTAATCTACAGGGTATTGTTGCGCCATACACAGAGATGGAATATCCGGAACAATGGGGAATCACCGTTCTCCGGAATCGCCCGAGCCCCTGATGGAAGCCAAAGCGGAGTACGCGAAACTGCAGTGACACCGGCCTGGATATCGACGGCTTGCGGACAAATGCGGACGTAGGAACGCTTTCTTGACGACGCGGTAACGCGAGATGGTTTGGACACCCTTCCTGCTGCGGGCCACTATGTAAAGTTGTCGTCCACTACCAAAATTCTCGTGGGCATGTTTGCTTCCGGAGGTTCCGATGGACATTGCCCGAACTTGGTTGCTGAGCCTCTAGCAAGCCCCAAGCTTAACGGCGTTGGGTGAGTTACAGGATTCGCTGTATTCCCAGCCTAACCCGACACCGAAGTGGCGTAAGTCTCTTGTTTCTGAGGCCGGAATCCAGCAGTGCCCAATATCCAATGGTCAGGGCCGACGCCCCAAATCTCGTTCGCGAATAATCGAACCTTCGGGATCTGAGCAGGATACTGGGGTCACGGTACCGCGAATTTCCGTGGACACAAACCAAATTGCATACCCCTCGAAGTCGTTTGGACATCAACTTCAACTTGGTGACTCAGTTTGCTTTGGCCCAGTGCGTGCTCTCGATTCATGCGGGCGGAGAGAGATTTATGGCCGGTTTACCTCAGTGGCTAGCGACCGGAGCGTTGGTCGTACAGCTTTGTTCGGTCGGACTTGCGCAAACAAAGCCTTCTGGAACGATTCCTCTCAGCACCATAGTTGAATCTGTCGAAAAGACACACCTGGAGGCTCATGCGAAGAATCCCTATCAGGTGGTCCGTGAATATCGCCTTTCGGGCGCACATGATTCGAGCAGCAATTCCAATGTCGTTGCGGAAATAACCTTCATGCCGCCGTCCAAGGAGCAATACAGGATTGAGAAATCCTCCGGGAGCAGCCGAGGCCAGCAGGTTGTCCGGCACGTATTGGACCACGAGGTGGAAGCGAGCTTAAACCGCAATCAAGCTCGGAGTGCCCTTTCACGAGACAATTATGATTTCGAATATCTCGGCGAAGCCCTTCTCGGCGGTCAGCCCTGTTATCTACTGAGTTTGAAGCCGAAACGGAAGGAAAAAGAGCTGATTTCAGGACAGGCATGGGTGGAAAAAGGTTCGCTGATCGTACGTCAGGTCGAAGGTGATTTAGCCAAAAGTCCATCTTGGTGGCTTAGGAAAGTTCATGTAAAACTCGCCTTTGGTGACATGGGCGGCACAATCGTAGAGACCAGCATGGAAGCTGTAGCAGATGTCAGAGTCGTCGGACCTCATACCCTGACCTCACACATTCTGGATTATCGAAATGCAGAAGAAGTGGCGTCGATTGCTAAATCGCCCACATTTTCCTCACATCGCTAGAGCGAGGCCCCACCTGGCGCCTGGCGAAGACCTTTCGCCGAGTCCTCGCAATGCGTGTCACGTACCAGAACGACCAGCAAAAAGCAAAGACTGGAACTGGTAGCGGATCATTTCCCTGCGGGTCCGGGCAGGAGACGAAGTCAGACCAAATGGTACTCAGGCGCATCCGCTTGGTGCTGGGGAGGCTCGCTGGATCCCTCTGCTTGTCCAGAGCTACAGCATTTCCTGCAGGGCAAATTTCCTCCCTCTATGCAGGAAGTTCCGGTGACGCAGCGACGTTACCCTTCGCATCTTGCACAAAAGACTGTAACGGCACGGTTCGTGCTCTAAATACGACAACCGCAATAGTGAACTCGGAGGATTGATGCCAAGCGTGCACATCGACACCGTCGGTGAGATGGCAATCATTGAATGCGCAGGCAGATTTGTCCGCAAAGACGCAGCGTTCCAGTTGCGGGACGCGGTTACCTCGCAGACAGACGCTCGCGTCATAGTTTTGGACCTCACAGAAATGCATGCAATAGGCGGTGGCGGTCTAGGTATGCTGGTGCTTCTGCAGAGATGGGCGCAGGACCACGACATTCGATTCAAGCTGTTTAACCCTTCCATGCCCGTGCGCGACAAGTTGAAGCACGTTGACTTTGAGATTGCGACTCTGGAGACAGATGATGGGTCTGGTGAGCCACATCGATAGTCAATATGCGCGAGCCTTGTTCGAGTCGCAATTCCCGTTACACCGGTTGTCTCGATACGCTTGAAAAAGGAAAGAAAAAAGGCGGCGGTCGAGCGGTCATTTTTGGCGAGCGCCGATCTGAACGGATCTTCCAATCAAAACAGTCGCAGACTCTTCAGCGAGGCGCGAGCTGCTCCTCGACTGATTCCTCCTCACGCTTTGCAGACTTGCTGACAACAAAGCGCTGTAACTCCACCCATGCGAGAAGCACACGGCCATCTATGCGCGTGGCTTTGAGCTCGCCGCGCTGAATTAGTTAATCAAGTTTTCGCACGCTTATCCGTAGTGCCGTCGCAGCCTCTGGGCGGTCGAGAACCAAGGGCGGTAGCGATACGGCCTGTGGTTCACGTTTCTGGGTGTGACTTTGCAGCCCCATATTGTCTGCGATGCTATGCAGGAGATTGCGAATTGTCACGGACGGGGCGGACTGTCCACCGGACGGGGCGGACAGGGCGGAAAGAAAAGTTGGGTGCTCCTTGCTGTCAGGCGCGAACCTTTACGGGCAGGAGTTCCGGAATGCACTGCGAAGTTTGGATGGATTTGACGGCGTCTTCCGCCGTAAATCTCCCCATAACCAGTGCCAGCTTGCGGTTGGATGTCATTTGGACGGGAGTCCGATCAATCCGTTGGACGTACGAAGGGAGGCGATTAGCACTCCGGCTCACTTTCACGACAAACTTGGTGGTGTTCATAGTGTTTTGCTGTTTCCACTCCAGGCCGAGAAACGCTGCACAGAATGTAATAGCCTTCCCCGGTGAAATGCTTCAGTGGTCATTCGAACGCATCATCGCTCAACAACCCACGCCGTTAGATATTGGAAGGAGTTGAAGGAAGTTTTAGCCACGCACGGACATCGCAATTCACCAGTGCACAATCCTCAATTTCCCAGTTTCCATGAAGCCGACACCCAATCGCTCTTTTAAGCTCATTGGAAGTTGGGTTGCGGCAGATAAGAGCACACTCGTGACCATCAAATGGAAGTCTGTCTCTCACGGAAACCCACGACAAGCCCACTGTTTTCTCCGTAACTAGCATCTGACATCTCCTTCATCTTCCGTGTTTCTGATTTCTGGCGATGAAAGTTTCGCTGAGTGTGGTGACAACCAGCGCTTACTTCCCGAGAATCGGGGTCACACTCACCGCTGTAAGAGACTTGCCACACTCCAAGCAACGCTCCTTTAGTCGAGATGTGATCAACCCACACGACGGGCACATCCTTTGTAATCCGACTTCCGCGGTCTGTGGTTTCAGCTTGCGCATCCTGTAGAGCAGCAGGAACGCGAACAGCGCAATCAGCAACCCGAAGGAAATACTAATTGCGCTCATAAACGTGCTCCGTATTCGGCGATTTCTGGTAGGGGACGGGGTTCCATGAGTGAACCCTCATTTCTATCGATTGCGCAGTAGACCGTCCGGAAGGATTAGGTGCCCGGAAGTGCGACGGAGAGATGCGAAAGGGACTTCTTAAGGCTAATCCCCGGCGTCTGCAAAAGCAATGCGATTCGGAAACGAAGCCAATGACTGTGCCAAGCACGCCCGGCGTGCCCTCCACCAGTGGACTTCAACGCCGCGTAAGTCTTGTACCCGCTGGTCGTCACGCTCCGATTGGTATGCGGACTGACACTCTCGGGAGCATCGGTCTAAAATAGGCTTTCAGCAGCGAAAGCGGCACTGCCGTGACTCAAGATACCGTCACAATCTTACCGGGTTCGCGCTTTCGAGCCGCCATGGTGCTGGCTATCGTTGCGGATGCACTCCAAATTGTCGTTTTTCCGTTATTCGTCGAAGGCGCTTTATCGCCCGCTGATGACCTCCTCGACTTCGGTATCGCGGCCGTGCTGGTTCACCTTCTTGGCTGGCACTGGGGACAGTAAGCACACCTCGTGAGAGGACTGGATGGGGCCAATTGGACACTTCTCGGTGGGATTGGCAGTCAAACCTATGGTTCCGAAAGTCCCGCTCGGCATTCTGTTCCTAGCCGCATGGATTCTCGATATTCTAGCCATCGCCTTTGGGTTTGTAGGCATAGAGAAAGGGGGCACTGGCGGACTCCCTTGGTCTCACGGTCTCCTCATGTCAGCCATCTGGTCGGTCGTTGCCGCGCTGTTGGCTGCACGCATCTATCGCGACAACCGAGCGGGCTTGATTGTTGGACTCTTAGTTTTTAGCCATTGGGTGCTAGACTTCTTTTCCCACCCCATCCCCTTTTCCAGCTTCTCTTGGCGTTCGTGGCAGTGGAGCTATGGACATCCTCTGCCATCCGACCTGCCGCTTCTTTTCAGTGACTCGCCGAAAGTCGGACTCGGCTTGTACAACACCATAAGCGCCGTTGAAGCTACGGCGTTGGAATTTGGAATGTTCATTCTGGGAGCGACAGTTTACGCGGCTTACGTTGTGAAGAAAAGAAAAGCTGGAAGATCGCAGCCTGCTTGAATTGCAGGAATTGCTGAAGGGGGCTGTCCACGGAAGTGCAGCCGACCGATACTGAAGCGGCGATTGTGACCCCCCGCCCGGATCGAGCAGCATTGGAGAAGAACAAATGAGGAATCTAATAGCAGCACTATTGTTGATATTCAGCTTAAACACGGTGGCACAGCAGGTCGAGCCGAAGCCGCTGTCCAACCCAGAACCGGGGGTGCAGGTGAGGCAGGAATTCCTCAGAGCGTACAACGCGAAGGACGCGGACGCGGTTGTGGCACTGTACGCCGAAGACGCCACACTGGTGAGTGATGGCGGCACATTCAGAGGACGGGACGAGATTCGGAAGTGGGTCAAGGCAGGACTGGATCAAGGGAGCAGGCTGGAAGCAATCGAGCCAAGCGTCGAAAAGAGTTCTGGAACGCTCGCCTATGGGACAGGGCGAACAAGAAGGCTTGTTGGCTCCGTCGTTCATCTTGGAGAATACCTGATTGTCATGGAGAAGATTGGCGGGGAGTGGAGGATTGTGCAGCACTTTTCGCTGAGCGCCGGAGAAACCCCAGCCGTGAATCCCGCGCCATCGGCTGCACCGACGCTGCCAGACCAACTGTCTGTGGAGAAGTGGTTCGTCGGGAACTGGATATGCGAGGGAGAGCAACACGCTTCCCCGACCGCCGCCGCAGTGAGATTCACCGACAAGTTCATGTTCAAGATGGCCCTTGACGGCTCTTGGCTTACCTATCACATCGATCAGACGCAGGGGCCACTCCGGGGGAAACGGACGCTAATCGGCTGGGGCACTTGGGACGCTAACGCGAAGGTGCACATCCGCCGCGATATGAACATAGGCGGCTCACGCGTGGACGTGATCGCGCTCGGATGGAACGGTGACAAGCTAGTCTTCACGGGCTACATGATCGCGAATGATGAGAAGCTGCCTATCAAGCAGACCTTCACGAAGAAAGGCGATGCAACCTACGATAGCGCCCTCGTGGTGACGGGTGCAGAAGGCAAACCGATGGAGTGGGAAGAGGAGAATTGCAGAAAGGTCGGGAAATAAGTAGAGAGTGGGATTGTGCAGCACTTTTCGCTGAGCGTCGGGGAGACCCCAGCCGTGAATTAAACCACTACCCTCCCGCACGCGATGGAAATCGCATTTCTTTACGCTGTCATCGCAAACCGCCCGATGCCCTCAGCATAAATCTCCATCACAGACATCGAAACGCCAAGTTCGCGACCCGTGGCGATGAGGTCGTCGTAGAACGTCTTGACCTCAACGGGGTCACCAAAGGCATTCATTTCTTGTACATGATAATGATCCTAGCCGCGCCCTGGTTTCCTACAACGTTCCAGACCGTTGGGCGAACTGCTCTGTTCTGACGAGCAAACTCGAGATCGGCTAGCCTGTAAATGGCGATATTCGTTAAAGAAAGAAGCCAGCGAACACTCTGGATAACTCACTGTTTAGATGCATTTACCTCGTGCGAGATGCTCCTTGCGTCGCGGCTGCACGTGTCGCGTTAGCCGGCCGAGATCGATTGTTTTCAAGATGAGTTTCTCAGCGAGAGAAATCGCGGACAATTTCCAGGACATCCGCGTCGGTCAACAGGCGCCGCGACTTCTTGGCTTGGTCAATGATCCGCTTGGTGAGTTCCG
>Ga0209698_10003410_pt1 | contig 17768 bp, 20 predicted proteins | sample LitLauG_LLR_2012_FD_187203 | JGI IMG/M metagenome (GOLD analysis project Ga0209698, IMG submission 187203) | Freshwater sediment microbial communities from Pennsylvania, USA - Little Laurel Run_MetaG_LLR_2012 (SPAdes) (version 2) | ecosystem: Environmental > Aquatic > Freshwater > Creek >...
AAGGACGCGTTCAGCCGCAAGCTCGCCCACGCCATCGCCGCCAACGCCCCCCCAGGCTGCGAGTTCTTCTATCCCGAGATTGGCGACCTGCCGCTCTTCAATCAGGACCTTGAGGCCAATCCCCCGGCCCCTTGGGTGCGCTTGCGTGAAGAGATCAAGCGCGCCGACGCGGTGCTTTGGGTCACCCCGGAATTCAACCGCTCGGTGCCTGGGGCCTTGAAGAACGCGCTCGACGTGGGCTCGCGCCCTTATGGACAGAGCGTATTCAACGGCAAGCCCGCGGCGGTGGCGTCAATTTCGATGGGCGCGGTCGGAGGCTTTGGCGCCAACCACCACCTGCGCCAATCGCTTGCGTTCTTGAACATGCCGACGCTGCCGACGGAGGCCTATATTGGCGCGGCCCACACCTTGTTCGACGACAAGGGCCTGCTGACAAATGAAGACACACGCAAATTCTTGACCGCGTTCGCCGGCCAGTTCGATCGCTGGATCAGCGCCAACACGCCCGGCGACAGCGCCGCGAAGGCGGCGTAAGCGCGCCCCCAAATCATTAAGGCCATTTTGCCGCCGGCGGCATGCTGGAGAGAATGCTCTCGACATTGCCGCCGGTTTTCAGCCCAAAACTGGTGCCGCGGTCGTAGAGCAAATTGAACTCAACATAGCGGCCGCGCTGAATGAGCTGTTCTTCCCGGTCCGCGTCAGTCCAAGCGCGCCCCATATATTTGCGCAGGAGCGGCGCGTAGGCGTCCAGAAACGCGCTCCCCACATCCTGCGTAAAGGCGAAATCGCGCTCCCAATCGCCGCTATTGTGGCGATCATAGAAAATGCCCCCCACACCGCGCGGTTCGCCCCGATGCGGCAGCCAAAAATAGTCATCCGCCCATTTCTTGTAGCGCGCGTAGAGCTCAGCGCCGGCTTTATCGCAGGCGCTGCGATAGGGCGCTTGAAAAACGCGCGCATCTTCTGAGTTTTCGTCACGCTGATACTTTTGGGTTGGATTGAGATCGCCGCCGCCGCCGAACCACCATTGCGTGGTGATGAGATGGCGGGTGTTCATATGGGCGGCCGGGCAGTGGGGATTGCGCAGGTGCGCGATCAGCGAAATCCCGGAGGCCCAAAACCGAGGATCTTCGCTCGCCCCCGGAATTTGTGAGGCGAAGGCTTCGCTGAAACGCCCGTGCACCGTGCTCACGTGCACGCCGACTTTTTCGAAGAAACGCCCTCGCATCATCGCCGCCACCCCGCCGCCTTCCTCGACGGCGCCGTCGCCGCGCCGCCACGGCGTTCTCACAAACTGGCCCGGCGGGCCGGGATAGAGTGATGGGGGCGCTTCTTCCTCGAGCGCCTCAAAGGCCGCGCAAATCTGGTCGCGAAGCTGTTCGAACCAGGCTTGGGCCCGCGCTTTGCGCTCTTCTGCCTGGCTCACGCCAATTTCTCCCAAGCCCCGGTCTGACGCAGCGCCTCGCTTAGCACAATCGCGGCGGCGGCGATCACGTTGAGCGAGCGCAGGCCGGGCGCCATGGGAATGCGCACACTGGCCTGCGCGGCCCTATAGAGGTCCCCGCTTGAGCCTGCGCTTTCTCGTCCCAGCACGATTGTATCGCCTGTGGAGAAGGAAAATTCCTGGAACGATGCGGCGCCATCGGTCTCCACTAACACCAGCCGACCATCCTTCCGTTCCGGCATCGATCGGAACGCCGCCAAACCGTCATGGCGCACGATCCGCGCGTGCGCGCCATAATCGAGCGCGGCGCGTTTGGCGGCTTTGTCGGTGAGTGGAAACCCGCATGGCTCGATCACGTCGAGCGGCAAACCAAGGCAGGCGGCGAGGCGAATGGCCGCGCCAAGATTCTGAGGAATGTCCGGTTGATAGAGCGCGAGGCGCACGTTATGGCCTCCGGCGTCGGAGAATTTGGTTGAATCGGGGCATCGTAGGGCGATGCGGCGTCGCGCCGCGCGCTTAGCGCACCGGACTAGCCTAGCTTCGGCGCCGAACCAAGCGGGAGTACTTGTCGGTGACTGAAGCACACGCGGACACGCATGGGAGCGAGGACGCCACCCGGCGCGACTTTATTTTCATAGCCGTCGGCGCGGTGGCCACCGTGGGCGCGGGCGCCGCCGTCTGGCCCTTCATCGACCAAATGAACCCCGCCGCCGACACCCGGGCTATGTCGACCACCGAAGTTGATCTTTCCCAGATCCCGGTCGGTTCTGAAATCAAGGCGGTGTGGCAGGGCAAGCCTGTCTTCATACGCCACCGCACGCCCTCGGAAGTCGGCCAGGCGCTGCGCGATGATTTCGCGCAACTGAAGGATCCGCAATCGGACGAAGATCGCATTCAGCAAAAGGACGGCAAAGCCGGCAAACCTGAGTGGCTCATCTTGCAAGCCAATTGCACACATTTGGGCTGCGTGCCGCTGCCATCCTTCGACCCAGGGTATCGCGGCCATTACGGCGGCTGGTTCTGCCCCTGCCACGGCTCAGATTACGACACCTCCGGGCGTATCCGCTCGGGACCGGCGCCTAAGAACCTCTTGATCGCGCCGTACACATTCTTGACTGACCATTCCATCCGCATCGGCTGAGCCCGGGAGAGCACCTTGAGCGGACCTTCCACCTACGAGCCGAAATCGGGCTTCACGCGCTGGCTCGACAAACGCTTGCCTATCATCCGCCTGGCGCACGACAGCTTCATCGCCTATCCAACGCCGCGCAATCTCAATTATTGGTGGACGTTTGGCGCCATGCTGTCGTTGGCGCTGGTCATCCAGATCGTCACCGGCGTGGTGCTGGCGATGAATTACATGCCCCAGATCAACATGGCGTTTGCGAGCGTCGAGCGCATCCGTCGCGACGTGCCGTTCGGTTGGCTGCTGCAAAGCATGCACGCCGTCGGCGCCTCGATGTTCTTTCTGGCGGTCTACGTACACATGTTCCGCGGGCTCTATTACGGATCCTACAAAGCCCCGCGTGAAGTGCTTTGGATACTGGGCTGTCTCATCTATGCGCTGATGATCGCCACCGCGTTCCTGGGATATACGCTGCCGTGGGGCCAGATGTCGTTTTGGGGCGCCACAGTCATCACCAACATCCTAGGGGCTGTGCCGCTCATCGGTTCGGCCATTCAAGTCTGGATCCGCGGCGGCGGCGCGATCGACGAGCCGACGCTCAATCGCTTCTTTTCGCTGCACTACCTGCTGCCCTTTGTGATCGCCGGCGTCGTGGTGTTGCACATTTGGGCGCTGCACGAATCTGGCCAAAACAATCCCACCGGCGTCGAGGCGAAATCCAAGCAGGACACCGTGGCGTTCACCCCTTACGCCACGATCAAGGATGCAGTGGCCCTTGGCCTCTTCTTCATTCTCTATTCGGTGTTCATTTTCTTTTTGCCTCAGGCGCTGGGACATACCGACAATTTCATTCCCGCCAACCCGATGCAGACGCCTTCTGAAATCGTGCCGGAATGGTACTTGCTGCCGTTCTACGCGATTTTGCGCGCCTTCGATTTCAACATCGGCCCGATCGACTCCAAGACCGCTGGGGTGTTTGCGATGTTCTTGTCGATCGGGGTTCTCTTCGTGTTGCCTTGGCTCGACACCTCGCGCGTGCGCTCCATGCGCTACCGCCCAACCGCGCGCTGGTGTTTCGTGATTTTCGTGGCCGTTTGCCTGGGGCTCGGCTGGTGTGGGGGCCAAAACCCTGGCGCGGTGTTGGCCAAGGCCGGTCCGTTCAGCGCGACGCTCCAATATGTCGAGGGCGGCGCCACCCAAACCCAGAGCTTGACGGTGGACGCGCCGCAAGATTTCCAAAAGACCGCGGACGAGTTGCAGGCCAGCTTGATCCATGGCGGCGCCCAGATGGTCGACATCTCGCGCGAGGGGGCGAGAACTGCCACGGTCCTGGTGGCGCGCGGCGGCGTGGCCAGAACCCGCACCATTACCGCCGATAGCTCCGATGACCTCGAAGACCGTATTACCGCCGCCAAGGCTGAGATCGCCCCGCGCACTGCGTTCGTGGGCATCACCCGGGTGACGCCGTTTCTGTTCACGGTGACGCGTCTGTCCCAGCTCCTGACGTTCTACTACTTCTTCTTCTTCATCGTGATCTTGCCGCTCTTGGGCCTAAGCGAAACGCCCAACCGGGTGCCGGATACGATCGCCAAGCCAGTGGTTGCGCAGGGGGCTGCTTGATGTTGCGCCGTTTGACCATCGCAGCGTTCGCCGCCGCGGCTCTGATCGGCGGCGTCGCCTTCGCAGCCAACGAAGCCAAGCCTCCGAAGCCCTATCATTTCAGCTTCGATGGCCCGCTCGGTTCCTACGATATGGCCGCTGTTCAGCGCGGATTTCTGGTCTATTCGCAGGTCTGCGCGAATTGTCACTCCATGGATCACCTCTCGTATCGCGAACTCGGCGAAGAGGGCGGCCCGTTTGCCATGTATCGCGTGCGCAACAAGCAAAACGGCGAGATGGCCGCGCGCGTCGGCTTGCCGGCGGGCGAACACGGCGAGTTCGTGCAAGTCACGGACAATCCCTACGTGCGCGCCATAGCTGAGGCTGTGCAAATTCCCGACAACGATCCACAAACCGGCGAAGCGACCACGCGCGCGGGGCGCATCACCGATCACTTCCGGCGCCCGTTCGCCAATGAGATCGCGGCGCGCGCATCCAATGGCGGGGCGCTGCCGCCCGATCTTTCCGTCATCGCGCTGGCGCGCGAGGGCGGGGTCCATTATGTGCGCTCGATCCTGCTTGGATACACTGGTCAGACCCGTGGCGCGCAATACGAGAACGACTACTTCGCCGGTCGCTACATTTCGATGCCGCCGCCGCTGCCCGCCGATGGCCTCGTCAACTACGCCGATGGCACTACTGCGACCCGCGAGCAGATGGCCACCGACGTCGCCAACTTCCTGCAATGGGCCGCCGATCCGCACATGGAAGAGCGCAAGTCGATGGGCGTGGAAGTGCTGATCTTCCTGATCGTGCTCACAGCACTTCTCTACGTGGCCTATAAGCAAGTCTGGAAGGGCGAGCACCACTAGCACGGGTCCCCGCGATTGCGCTTTTGGGCCTCGCCTCTTCATCAGAGGCCGGTTGGCCGCGCATCCAAGTACGCCCGTTCATGCATCATGCCGGTGGTAGCCGGAGCAAGCATGAAAACTGTCCAAGAGGGCGCCGGCGCCACCACGCTCTGCGTGCTCTTCTACGCGCTTGCGTGGAGCGGCTCGGTTGCGTTCATGGCTCAAACTGGCGGCGATTGGAGTTCGCCCGTCGAAGTCTTCGTCTTATTTGCCCTGGTGTGTGGGAGCCTCGCTTGGCTCGCGACCCGGGGCAGCGAGGCGCCGGCGATCCAGGTGGCGCGTCCTTACCTCGAGACCTGGGTGTTTATAGTCTATCTGGGCTTCTACGCGGTCGCCTTTCTGGGCTTTGGCATGAGCGCTGCGCGCGCAGCCTTGCCGGCGGGACGATTACAAGAATTGCTGGTGATGGCGCTGAAGCTTGGGGCGCACCTGGCGCTTCCGTGCGGGCTTTTGCTGGCGCTGGGCGCGCCAATTTCGCCGCTCTTTCAGCTCGGCCTCAAGGGCCGGAAATTTTGGCGGACGCTCATTGTGCTGAGCGTTGTGTTGTTAGGGCTATTGAGCCTTGTCAGCCCAAGCTTGCAACACATCATGGCCCTAGAAGCCTCCCCCCAGGCGCTTCTGGCCTTGGCGCCATTGAGCTTCGCTTGGATCGCCGTTGAGGCCGGCCTAAACGAGGAATTTCTGTTCCGCGCGGTGGTGCAGACGCGGCTCTCGGCGCTGCTCAAATCGCCGATCGCCGCCATCTGTCTCACCGCGCTATTGTTTGGGCTTGCCCACGCGCCTGGGCTTTATCTGCGCGGCGGGCTGGGTGATGACGGCGCTTCGCACAATCTTGCGCTAGTTATCGCCTACGCGATTGGCGTGCTTTCACCGTTGGGGCTTTTGTTTGGCGTCATCTACGCGCGTACCAAAAGCTTGTTGTTGGTGGTGCTGCTGCACGGGGTCGTCGATGTTTTGCCGAATCTGCCTGAATTCATCAGAACTTGGCAGTAGCGCCAAAACCTGCTCAGCGACTTAGCTCGCCGAGGACGGCGGACGCGGCGGCGCAGCGAGGGTTTGAACTGACCCTGTTGCGGGGTCAGCGCTGGGCGGATGGCTCACATTTTCAACTGGCGGCGATTGCTCGGCCATCAATTGCGGATCTTGGAGAACGCCATGGACGCGCCCGGCGTGCGCCGGGCGGGGTCGTAGCGAGGCGGTGTGAATGCGCTCGCCTTCGGACACGTCGTGGAAGAAGATGTGCGCCCCGATCACTTGGCGGCCGACGCCGAAGTGGTCCCACGCCGGTTGCGCTGCGCGGGTATGATAAAACAGAGCGCCCTTGGTTGGATCGATGGATTGTCCGCTCAACACTTGGCGCGCGACCTCTTGGGCGGTCTCCCAAGTCTGTTTGTCAAGGCCTTGGGTTGCGTAGCGTTCGGGATTTTGCGCTAGCCGCCGGTTGGGATCGCCAAGGTTCCATGAGGAGAATTGTTTAGGCGAAAGCACTACTGTTTGCAGATCTTCGCCGAAGCGATCGCCGATGCGATTGATGATCACGTGCGCCACCGCGCGCATGCCGAGTTCGCCTTCTGAACGCGCTTCCGCCCATGCAGTCGCGGCCAGCAAATGCACGTCGGCTTCGTTGACCGGCGCCGTGCTTGGCGGGTTGGCCGCGGTCGGCGACGCTGAAGCTGGCTGAAATTCGCTCGGCGAAAACAAAAAAGTGAGCGGCGCGCCGATGGTGTCGCGTGCTTGGGCGTAGGCTTGTGGGAAGAGGGCGCAATTGAACACGAGCGCCATCGCAAAGACACTGCTGGCGCCCAGCGTGTTCAGGAAACTTGCAAGCGATGTCGTGCGTTTAGTCGTGCGTTTGCGGCGCAGGTCACGCGTGCAAACAAGGGCGTCTGGGCGATAAAGCCCGATCCAGCGAGCGGCCATCGAAAGCTCTCTCTACGCGCGACGCAGGCGTTACGTTCGCGTTAGATAAAAATCAAATGCGGGTGCGCCCGAGCCGCAGTGCAGGGACGCGATGCGCATATGTTGGGCGCGGAAGGCGAGAATGTGGCGATCGGCGCGCATTGAAGAGGCGTGCGCAGTGAAAAAGCTTGAGGCCTGCAGCGCCAGAAAGGCTATATTTTGTACAAGATTAAATGCTGTTTAGGTCGAATGCGGGCGCGATAGCGCCATTGCGCCCGCATTGCATGAGGTTATCGCACTTCGTTGGCGCTTTTCACAATCTTGCCGACCAGGCCATAGGCCTTGGCTTCTTCGGCGAGCATCCAATAATCGCGGTCGGTGTCGCGCTTAATCTTGTCCAGCGGTTGGCCGGTCGCGTCCGCGAAAATGCGGTTCAAACGTTCGCGCATGCGCAAGACTTCGCGCGCTTGGATCTCCACGTCGCTGGCCATGCCGCCGATGCCCCCGCGCGGCTCGTGCAGCAAAAAGCGGGTGTTGGGCAAGCAATAGCGGTTCTCACGCTGAGCCGCGCAATAGATCAGCGCGCCCGCGCTCGCCACCCAACCTGTGCCCAGCATCCGCACCGGCGCGTTTATGAATTGGATCACGTCATGGATCATGTCGCCGCTCTCGACGTGGCCGCCGGGCGAGGAGATGACGAAAGTGATGGGATTGGCGCTTTGGGCGGAGAGCGCAAATAGCCGCTCGGTCACCCGCCGCGCGACCCCATCATTGACTTCGCCTGTCAGCATCACCACGCGGGCGTCGAATAGGGCCTTCTCCACGACGTCGGGGGCATTACGCATGTCATTGGGATTCTTTTCTTTTTCTTCGTCGTCGAGGCGGAAAATGCGGCTCATGTCGCTGTTGAACTCCTGGGATCTGGCCTCAGACGTAGGCAGGTTCGCTCGGTTTTCCTAGCCCCGCGTCTGGAGGCCGGGAAAACGGCTTCGGGGCAAGCCTGCGCAGTTGAGCCGGCCTGGTCGCTCGCTATGGTCTTCAGCCGCGAGCTCGGAGACCTTGATGCGCGCCTTGGCTACTGCCGCTCTTTTTGTTTGGGCGAGCGCTCCTGGTTTGGCAGAGGCCACGCCAAAACCCGCGCCCACGCCCGATGAGGCAGCGCGCGTCGGCGCCAATCAGAATGGGCTGCGCGTTGAATTGCAGCCCAACGCCTCGACCGGCGCGAGCTTAGCGGCGTCGGCCAAGCCGGGCTTCTTGGGTAAGGCGCGCTCGCTCAGCGGCCCAACCACTGTCGCATCGCATCTCATCCTTGGCGCGCCCAGTTGATAGGCTTGCTGTTCAAATGAAACATCCCGAACTGACCCTGCGCGGCCTTCTCCTAGGCGCGGTCATCGCCATCATTTTTACCGCGGCCAACATATATCTCGGGCTGCGCGTGGCGATCACCATCGCCTCGTCCATTCCCGCCGCCGTGATCTCAATGGGCGTGCTTCGCCTTTTCAAGACCGGCAACATCCGTGAAAACAATATTGTACAGACTGTAGCGTCGTCGGGCGGCACGTTATCTTCGATCATCTTTGTGCTGCCAGGCCTGGTTATGATCGGTTATTGGCAGGGCTTTGACGCTGTCACTACCTTCTTGGTGTGCGCGCTGGGCGGCATCTTGGGCGTCTTATTCTCCATCCCTTTGCGGCGAACTTTGGTGGTGAACACCCCGTTGCCGTTCCCCGAGGGCGTCGCCGCGGCGGAAGTATTGAAAGTTGGCGCCACCGGCGACGAAGCCTCGCCTGACGCGCTCGAGCGGCGGCGGGGGCCCCTCGTCGTGGCGTTTGGCGCTATGATGTCGGCGTTCCTGCAGGCCATCACCTTCACCGGCGTCGCCGCCAGCGAGACCAGCAAGTATTTCGCCTTGGCGCTGGGCGCTTCAGGCGTCGATCTTGGCTATTCGCTAGCGCTTGTCGGCGCCGGACACTTGGTGGGCATTTCTGTCGGGCTTGCGATGGTGGTTGGCGTTGGGATCGCCTGGGCGGGGTTCGTGCCGCTCTGGACCCAGGGCATGGCCGGCGATCCCGCAACCATCGCCGACGCGGTTTGGCGCCAGGTGCGCTTCATCGGCGCGGGCGTCATCGGCACGGCCGCCATTTGGAGCATGATCAGGCTGGTCAAGCCGCTGATGGAAGGGTTCCAGGCGACCATCAAGGCGCGCGCCGCCCAGGCTGGGGCGAGCGCCACTTTCGCTCGCGACGACCGCGACATCCCGCTTTGGCTGATCACGCTTTTGAGCGTTGTCTGTCTGGCGATGATCGGCTGGCTGCTCAGAACCTTCATCGGCGAGGGGGTGCTGGCGCCGCTCGCTTGGCCGCTCACCATTGGCGGCGTTATCTTCGTGGTAGTGGTCGGCTTCTTCATCGCAACGGTGGCGGGCTACATGGCCGCGCTCATCGGCGCTTCGAACTCGCCGGTGTCCGGGATCGGCATCCTGGCCACTTTGATTGGCGCGGTTTTGCTGGCGCGGTTTGCACAACCTCTATTGGGAGCAGGCGCGACCCGGGCGCTCGCGGCGTTTACGCTGTTTGCAGTGTCTATCGTGTTTTCGGTCGCCACCATCTCCAACGACAATTTGCAGGATTTGAAGACCGGCCAATTGGTCGGCGCCTCGCCGTGGCGACAACAGCTGGCGCTGATCGTTGGGGTGCTGGCGGGCGCCTTCATCATCCCGTTTGTGCTTAACATGCTGAACCATGCTTATGGCTTTCCCGGCGACCCCAACCGCCACGCTATTGGCCAAGCGCTCGGCGCGCCGCAGGCAACCCTGATCTCGACGCTGGCCAACGGGGTCCTCAACGGCAACGTGCCCTGGAATCTAATTGGCATTGGCGTGGTCGTTGGCGTCATCTGCATTGCGCTCGACGAAACCCTGGGGGTCTTCAAGCTGGTGCGTTTGCCCCCGCTCGCCATTGGCATTTCGATTTATCTGCCGATGTCGGCGACCGAGCCTGTGGTGATTGGGGCGATCGCCGGTTGGCTCTATAACCGCGCTATGAGCAAACGGCCAAACGCTGAAATGGCCAAACGTTTCGGCGTTCTGCTGGCTTCGGGCTTGGTGGTCGGGGAGAGCTTGCTAGGCATCCTCAATTCGGGCGTCATCGTCGCGGCCAACAATCCCACTCCGTTTGCGCTTGTGGGGCCGAGCTTCGCGGCCGCGGCGGACTACATTGGGATTGCGCTTTTTGCGCTGTTTCTTGTTTACAGCTATTGGTGGGTGGCTAGGCAGTCTAAGGTCTAAGCCCCGCTGTCCCGTCGCTACGCGGCGGGACGAACCAGCGCTTGCCAGTTCAGTTGGGCTGGAACTGCAACGCCATCAAGGCGACGGCGCGCCAGCGCCATCACCAGGGTCGCCATTCAGCTGAGCCAACGCTGGTTCGTGGCGGCCACGAATTCACCCATCTCATCGCGCCGGGCGGCGACCAATATGGCAGCGACCATGATCGGCGCCGCGATCAACCCGTTCAGCGCCGCGCGCCAGAACAGGCGCCCGTGATCAGTCCGGTCCCAGCCGCCTGAACACGCTGGCGCGCGCGTGGCGCTCAAGCAGACCCCGCACTTTGCCTTCTCAGGCATGGTTTTCCCGATCGATGCGATCAAACACCGCGTTGAATGCCGCCACCGCAGCCGCCGCGCCGCGCCCATCGGACCAAACGCCTGCTGAAACCGCAAGAAAGTCCGCGCCTGCGCGCACCAGCGGCTCGGCATTGCCGGCATCGATCCCGCCGATGGCGACGCAAGGCGTCTCCATCGTTTGCTGCCAGATTTCCAGCATCTCCGGGTTGGCGACAAACGCGGTCTCTTTGGTGCCGGTGGGATAGAAAGCCCCAAACGCCACATAGTCGGCGCCGGCTTCGGCGGCCTGGTAACCAAAATCGCGCGAGTTGTGGCAGGTTACGCCGACTATGCGGTCGGGTCCGATAGCAGCGCGCGCTTGGGCATAGTTTGCATCTTGTTGGCCGATATGGACGCCGTCGGCGTCAAGCCGAGCGGCCAGATCGGGCCGGTCGTTCAGGATAAAAACGGCGCCCACTTCCTGCACGATCGGCTTTAAAGCGGCGCCAATTTTCAAGAGCTCGGCGTCGGCCACATGCTTGAGCCTCAGCTGCACCGCAGCGACATCGCCCGCAGCGAGCGCCTCAGCGAGCACGCGCGCAAATGCGCCAAGTTCGAAGGCTGGCGGCGTGATCAGATAGAGTCGGCAGCGTTGGCGCTTCATTGAGAGCGTGATAGCGCGCTCCGCTGATGACAATCTAGCGCCCGATTAGCGCGTTGGGCGACGGCCAAAGCCGCGCGGACCTTGAGACGCGACAGCCGAGGGCGACGCCGGCGCGAAAGCCGCCGCCGGCGCTTGCGCAGAGCTTGCTTTGGGCAGGGCGCCGGCTTTGGCGGACGCTGACCCCAGCGCGCCGCGTTGGGCGATGGCGCGCTCCATGGCCGCCTGCATGCCAAGGCTTGCCCCCGCGGGCTTTGAGCCAGGCGATGGCTGCCCCGCGCTGGGACTTGGCTTTGACATGCCCGAGAGACCCGGTTGGTCGCTGTAGCGATTGGGACCTTGTTTACCGGGCAAGCAACCAAGATCGATGAAGAAGGCCAAGTTGATCAGCCAAAGGACGCCCGCATATGGCTCTACTTGGGCGACTAGCGCCAGCGGCGGGGTTTGGCCGGCGATGGCGCCCAGCAAGGTCAACATCATCGCTGTCCCCACGACCAATGGCAGCGAAGCCAACCAGCCGCTGCGGCCGCGATCGTGGAAGCGCTTTACCTGGATCGCAAAACCGCTCCACGCCATCAGCGCCAATACCGGCGCAAGCATGAGCGCGCAGGCGCCGAAAATGGCGAGTTGCTGGCCCTTGGTTTTGGCGTCGACGGCGCCCCCAGAGGCGATCGCCAGGAGAAGGCCAATCGCCAGGAAGCCGGCAAACCCTATGAGCAGCGAGCCGAACCAGTACTTCGCCCGGTTGATCCGGCCGTGAAATCCAAACAACAGAGAAAGCATGTCCGTCCACCGCCCACGCACATCTTTGGCGCAACGCTAGCGGAGCGCCGCTTAAGACGCCGATAAGTCTTTTAGAAAATCGTGGTTGACCGCGGTTTACGCTAACGCGCTTAGGCCGCCTCTTTCTCCAAGCTCGGCTTCCATTTGCCCTGGCTCGCAAGCCCGTTCATGCGGGCGCGGTGCAGAAATGCGCGCTGCGCGGCGGCGACGTTTTCGCTCTTGCCGCTCCAGGCTTTTTGCGGCGCCGCTTGCAACGCACGGCCGTACGAAAAGGTCATTTTCCAGGGAAAGCCGCCGATCTCGTTCATGCGCGAGAGGTGAGCGGTGGCTTCCTCATCCGATTGGCCCCCGGAAAGATAGGCGACGCCCGGCACCGCGCTTGGCACGCACGCCTTGAGGCACTTGATGGTCTTTTCAGCGACTTCATCCACCGAAGCCTGCTTGGGCGACCGCTTGCCCGGGACAATCATATTCGGCTTCAGAACTATGCCTTCGAGCGCTACGTTCAAATAATAGAGCTGCTGGAAGGTCTCCTTCAAAACCCATTCGGTCACCGCGTAAGTTGCGTCGATGTCGTTATCGCCATCCATCAGCACTTCGGGCTCGACGATCGGCACGATATCGAACTCTTGGCAAAGATTTGCATAGCGCGCCAACGCATGAGCGTTGGCGATGAGGCCGGCGTAAGAGGGACGTCCCTCGGTGGGATCGATCACTGCGCGCCATTTCGCAAAACGCGCCCCTTGCGCATAATATTTGGGCAGACGGACATCCAGGCCATCGAGCCCTTTGGTCACCACATCGCCGCGCCCGCCCATAAGCGGGCGCGCGCCTTCGTCCACCTTGATGCCTGGCAGGGCGCCTGCTTGCTCGATCAGCTTCACCAGCGGGGCGCCGTTCTCGGCCTTCTGCCAGATGGTCTCGTCGTACAAGATGACGCCGGATATATAGGCCATCGCGTCCTTGGCGCGGAACATCAGTTCGCGATAAGCGCGGCGGTTCTCTTCGCTGTTCTCGACCCCAATAGCGTCGAAGCGCTTCTTGATGGTGCCGGTGCTCTCGTCTGCGGCGAGGATGCCGCGGCCAGGCTCGACCATGGCGTTGGCGACTTTGTTCAATGCGTCGAGGTTCACGTTTCCGCCCCTGGAAAATTTGTCGGTTTCGTTGAGGCAGACCGTTTAGCGCGACTAAAAGGCCAGCGCCAAGTCGGGACCCCTCAAAGCAGGCGCCCATTCCCGCTTGCGGCCGCGCTTCAGCCTGGCTTGGCCAGCTCGGCGTCCAATACCGCCGTCAACCGGGGATCGTCGGCGGCGACGTCGGGGGAGAACCGTGCGACGACGTGGCCATTCCGGCCGATGACGAATTTCTCAAAATTCCATAGAACGTCGGGCGCGGGATTGGTGGGGATCTTGAACCCTTCCAGCCGCTGGCGCATCGGACCCTCGCCAATGGCGGCCGGCTGCGCTTGGGTCAGGGCCGAATAGAGAGGATGTTGATCTACGCCCACCACCGAGATTTTTGAAAACAGCGGAAACTGCACCTGGTAGGCGCTGGCGCAGAACTCGGCGATTTCTGCGTCGCTGCCTGGTTCTTGATCACGAAAATTGTTGGCAGGAAAACCCAGCACTTCAAGACCGGCTGAGCGCTTGTCTTCGTACAACTTCTCCAGCCCGGAATATTGCGGCGTCAACCCACATTTCGAAGCCACGTTGACGATGAGCAGCACTTTGCCTTTGTGTTGCGCAAGCGTATCGGCGCCGCCGTCGATGCGCTTGAGCGGAATGTCTTGCAGGGCAGCCATTATCGAACTCCTTGAATAGTTAGCGTTTCAAAGCCTCAACGCCGGGCAGGGGCTTGCCTTCCATCCATTCGAGGAACGCGCCGCCGGCTGTAGAGACAAACGTAAAATCGCCTGCAACGCCCGCAAGATTGAGCGCCGCAACGGTGTCCCCGCCACCCGCCACGGCGACCAGTTTTCCGGCTTTGGCAAGTGCTGCCGCATCCTGGGCGGCGAGCACCGTGCCCTGGTCGAAGGGCGGTGTTTCGAACACCCCGAGCGGGCCGTTCCAGACGAGCGTGTGCGCATGTTTCATGGCTTCGCGCAGGCGCTGGATGGTCTTTTCACCGACATCGAGGATCCTTTCGTCGTCGGCGACTTCGTCGAGCTTGCAAATGCGCGCCTGCGCGTGTGGCTTCAACTCTCTGGCCACCACCACATCGACCGGCAGCAACACTTCGCATTTGCCTTTTGCCGCAGCGATAATTTCGCGAGCCGTGTCGGCCATGTCCTTTTCCGCAAGCGAGGCGCCGATCTTGGCGCCTTGGGCATATAAGAAAGTATTGGCCATGCCTCCGCCGATGGCGAGTTTGTCCAATTTGGAGATCAGGTGTCTCAACAGGTCGAGTTTGGTTGAAACCTTGGCGCCGCCGACAATGCCCAGCACCGGGCGTTTTGGATGGCCGAGTGCTGCGTCAAGGGCGTCCAACTCGCGCTCCATCTGTTTTCCAGCATAGGCGGGCAGGAGGTGAGCGATGGCCTCAGTGGAGGCATGCGCGCGATGCGCAGCTGAGAACGCATCATTGACATAGAAGTCGCCGAGCGCGGCCATTTGCTGGGCAAGCCCCGGGTCGTTGGTCTCCTCGCCTTCGTGGAAGCGCGTGTTTTCCAAGAGTGCAACTGCTCCAGCAGGCAAGGCTGAGATGGCCGCCTTGGCCGCTTCGCCCACGCAATCATCGACAAACGCCACCGGCGAACCCAAGAGCTTCGCCAGCGGCTCGACCACAGGTTTGAGCGACATTTCCGGCACGCGCTTGCCCTTTGGCCGGTCGAAATGGGCCAAGAGGACAATCTTGCAATGCTTCTGCTGCAGCGCGTGGATGGTGGCCAGCGCAGCGCGCAAACGGGTGTCGTCGCTCACCTTGCCGTCAGACATCGGGACGTTGAAATCGACGCGCACCAGCGCGACTTTGCCGTCCGGCGCCTCTTCGATGCGGCGAAAATTCATCCTGTCAGCTCATCAGGAAGTCGCGTTTGCCGAGCTCCACGCCGTTGTGGCGCAAAATGGCGTAGGCCATGGTGACGTGGAAGTAGAAATTTGGCATCGCCCAGCCTTCGATATAGTCGAAGCCAGAAAACTTAAATTCAGCATTTGGCACTTTGATAGTAATCTCGCGTTTATCGGCGCCCGCCAGATCGCTTTCCTTGTAGCTCTCGACGATGCCGATCACTTTGGCGATGCGCGCTTGCAGTTCCGCGCAAGTGGCTTCCTTGTCTTCGATAGCTTCGGGTTGGCGCCCGGCCAGACGCGCCATCGCGCCTTTGGCGTGATCGGTGGCGATTTGCACCTGCTTGGTCAGCGTGAACATGTCGGGGGCCAAGCGGTCGTTTAGCAGCACGCCGCAATCGAAGCTCCGGGCCTTGGCGTGCGCTTCGCCCTTGGCCAGCATCGCCGACAAATTTTTGAGCATGCGCACAAAAACCGGCGCGCTGATCGAATACATTGAAACTGCGGTCATGGTCGTCCCCTTACGCAAGTGATTGGTCTTAAGCGGTCAGTCCGGCGTCGAAAAGGCGCCGGTGAAGAAATCCAGCTTGGCGATGGCGGCCTTGAACGAGGCGCTCGAACTGGCGAGCAGGATGGCAGACATCGGCGCGCGCAGCGTGCAGCTAAAGCCTGCCAATGGGGCTTTCCTCCAAAAAAAGCTAGCCGCGCGCGGCGCGGCCAGCAGCGTTTGGATCGCCGACGCTCAAGCTTAGGCGATCAGATTGTTCGCCTTCAGGCCAAGCCAATAGGCGCCGACCAGGATGGCGATGATGACGACCATTGCGAGCCCGGTTTGGGTCGCCCAGGTCACGCCGCGCAGGCGGTTTAGCGCGCGGCGGCGAGACCAGCTCCAATAGGCCAGCATCGCCGTGGCCACCAGCCCCGTTAGCCATGTTGGGGCGTCAAAAAGGCCGCAGGCGAAAGCCGCAAGCGCAAAACTCGCATCGCCAAAGGCAAGGTCGAAGTTTGAGAGGCGGCGTCGAGCACGCATGCGTGAAGCATGCGCGAAAATGGCCTCAAGGCGCGCCTTCTCACCTAGAGCGCGATAGGCTCGCTTCAGAGGCTGGCTTTCACGGCCGCGCCGCTTGCACGATGGCCGCGAAGGCGACGCCGACCCAGGGAAAGGCCAAGCCCGTGAAAATCCCATAGCTGATCGCGGCGACGTCTTTGCGCCCAGCGGGCGCGGTGCGGCCAAAGAAAATCTCCCACCCGATCCAGCTCACGCCCCAACCGAGCGCCATGCCCCAGAAGCTCAAATGCCATTTATCGGTGGCAAGCCATGCGAGCGCAAAACCCACCGCCATGCCCCAAAGCTGTGCTTGCGCGAAGGCGGGGAAGTCGCGCGGGTTGGGGATCCGGAATTTCATGGCCTAACCCCCAAGGCGGCGCCTTTAGGCGAGATCGCCACTAGTGGCGATCCTTGCCGATAAGGACGCGCCCCACTTAGATCAGCCCAGCGACCTTTACCGCCACATCGCTCATGCGGTTCGAGAAACCCCACTCATTATCGTACCAGGAAAGGACCGACACTAACGCGCCCTCCATCACCTTGGTTTGATCCATGTGGAAGATCGAGGAGTGGGGATCGCCGTTAAAGTCCGATGAAACGTTGGGCGCGGTGGTGTAGGCCAGCACCCGGCGCATCGGCCCATCGGCCGCCGCCTTGATGGCCGCGTTGATTTCCTCCTTGGTGGTCGCGCGCTTGGCGACAAACTTCAAATCCACCACCGAGACATTGGGGGTCGGCACCCGCATCGACATGCCGTCAAGCTTGCCTTTCAGCTCCGGGATCACCAAGCCAAGCGCCTTTGCAGCGCCGGTCGAGGTTGGGATCATGTTGAGGGCGGCGGCGCGGGCGCGATAAATGTCCTTGTGGAACACATCCAATGTCGGCTGGTCGTTGGTGTAGGAATGGATCGTGGTCATCAGCCCGTGCTGGATGCCGACCGCGTCGTTCAGCACCTTCGCCACCGGCGCCAAGCAATTGGTCGTGCAAGAACCGTTCGAAATCACCGTGTGTTGTTTGGAAAGGCCGTTGTCGTTTACGCCAAGCACCACGGTGTAGTCGGCGCCGTCGCAGGGCGCCGATACGACCACGCGCTTGGCGCCGGCGTCCAAATGCGCCGCCGCTTTGTCGCGCGCGGTGAAGATGCCGGTGCATTCCATGGCGATATCGACGCCCAATTCCCGGTGCGGCAGCTCGGCGGGGCTCTTGATGGCAGTGACTTTGATTTTTCCGCGCCCGATGTCGATCCAGTCCTCGCCGGACTTCACTTCGCCTGGGAAGCGGCCGTGGACGCTGTCGAAACGAAGCAGATGGGCGTTAGTTTCCACAGGCGCCAGATCGTTGATCGCAACGATCTCGATATCGGTGCGTCCAGATTGAACGATGGCGCGCAAAATGTTGCGACCGATGCGTCCAAATCCGTTGATCGCTGCCTTGACGGCCATGTGTCGCGCTCCAACCCGCTGAATTTAGGTCCGGACTTAGCGCCCACGCCCGCGCCCGTCCAGGCGCGGAAGGGCAGAGCTGCTTTCAACGAATCGGACAACGGCGTAACAATTCGTCGCAATGGCGAATGAGTCCACCGCCGCGCCGTTCGACGCTGCCGCTTACGCGCAGCTTTTGGCGTCGGCGCTGGACCTTATCGACGCTGAACTCGACAGGCTGCCGGCGGCGCCCGAAACCGAAGCGGTGGCG
>Ga0209698_10003411_pt1 | contig 17767 bp, 26 predicted proteins | sample LitLauG_LLR_2012_FD_187203 | JGI IMG/M metagenome (GOLD analysis project Ga0209698, IMG submission 187203) | Freshwater sediment microbial communities from Pennsylvania, USA - Little Laurel Run_MetaG_LLR_2012 (SPAdes) (version 2) | ecosystem: Environmental > Aquatic > Freshwater > Creek >...
CTCTTATATCTTCGCCATAAGTCATAGGAGCTTCATTTCCTAAACAATCCCAACCTAATCTTTGTCTTCTAGCAAATAATTCAATTTTGTTATTATTTGGAAACATTAAATCCAAACTATTTTGCAATTCTTCTGGTTTAGCAGAATGCTTCATATTTTCTGCAAAACATACTGATCTTTGAGATTTATTTTCAAGTTTAGAATAGATTTTACCACGAGTGCCAATTAAACAAATCTCATGTGATTGCCTAAAAAGCCTACCCATCCCCATAGTTAATAGTCCCATCATAGATAAATGATCTAAACACTTTTTAACTAATGTTCCGCTTATAGTCCAAGACCATAAATTATCTAACTTTTTAAAATGTTGATAAACTGGTTTAAATGTTTTTTTAATAACTTCTTTCTTAACTTTAACCCAAATATAAACTTGTTTTTGTTCAAAACCCCAGGCTTTCATAATGTCTAAACCATCTTGTAATAAGGAGCCGGGAACCCATAAACATAATATAGCTCCATCAGGATCACATATTTCTGCGACTGGAAGTTCCTTAATATCCTTCATCGTCATAGTCTGATAATTAGATGCCGCACCTCGTGCCACATCCGAATGTTGTAATTTATCAGAAAAACTATATGGAGGATCAGCACAAATAATTGAAAATCTTTTACTCATTATCTCTCGGCAAGGAAACCACCAACCTCGTACTGGTGGAGGAATTGCCTCTCCTTTAATTTATTTAATTATAATCATTGGCAATTCTATTTTAGATTTATTTCCATCAATATGAATATCTTGTGTTGCTTCTATTTTTTGTTTAGTTATCGACTCCAATTTCCTAATTGAAACTCTATATGAACCTACCGCTAATGAAGCCATCCATTTTCCAGTGGCATTAGTTCTAGTTTTAACTACATTTTGATTATTATCAAGATCAGTAATTTCAACATTAGCTAAGAAAATAGATTTGCCATTTTTATCAACACATCTTTGTACTACTGGAACTTGATTTTGTGGCAAACTTTGCTCATTTTGAGGAGGCAAATCTTTATTTACCTGCATAGGAACTTTTTTAGCAGGTTTTAAAGCCTGATTTGGCACAACTGCCATATTATCCTCATTTTGAGGTTTTTCTAATATTTCAGGCTTAACATTTGTATAAGTCTCTGGTCTTGAGTTGCGCCTAAAGCCTACCGGAGAATTAGTTTGTAATAAATTACCATTAGCTGCAATTGGAATATTTCTTTCAGGATCTGTTAAATTATTCAATGGAGGACTAACTGGTCCAGGCATAGCCGGAGTTCCAAAATTAGGAGCCTCAACTACATATTTAGGCGATTGTGGCTTATCTAATGCAACCATAACTTCATTTAACTTATTAGATAATACTTTAATAAGTAAATCTTGAGATCTAACTAAATTGGTTAAGTTATCTAACTTAACTTCTATATCTAATAAAACGTCAGTTGCTTTTCTAGGTTCGTTCATAATATTTTATTCTAAGAATAATCCCACTTTTATTTTAACTTTTTTCAAAACAAGAACCTCCTCAATAGGAGTTGGATTTCCTTCACATAATTGATGCTCTCCAAAAATAAAAGCCCTTGCTTGATCTTCAATTTCTTCTTTAGGTCCAGAACAAATGGCCGCGCCAGAAACTATTAATAAATATAATTCTTCTTGTAAATCTGAAACAATTGATAATAATTCATCTTCCTGGTGATGAGAATTCAATGACACAGGATCATTAATAATTTGATTGGGTTCAAGAGGATTGTCATTAACAATATTAACTTTGCCATATTGAGATGGTGGAGATAAATCTTGAGCGGTAAAGCCATTTTGGTAGTTTTGCCCTAATGCTTGATCTGTCATCACATCATTATTGTCAATCATTGGTTGATTAGGATCAAAATCTTCAATTAATTGATTATCAACATCAACCCAATTTTGGTCTAAATTATTACCAACATTAGGTAATTTGCCTTTTCCTACTCCAATAGCAGGAGTATTGACAGCTTCTGCGTAAGGTTGTCTTAATGATGGTCTTTTACCTTCTCTGGGATTAACCGCAGTAGGCCGAGCAACTTGTGTATTGCTCGGAACTACTGCGCCTTGATAGTGAGCAGGTTCAATTCCATTTAATTGATACTGTGGTACATAAGGTTTATAGTTATCAGGTATATCCCTTTGTTTATTATGATAGATTTTTACTTTTCCACTTTTAGTATCATTAGACATAAATTACCTTTATTCAGAATATTTTTTATTTCTCAACTTTTGATTAGAAGCGTGCTCCGAATGTGAGCAATCACCTTTGCTACAAAATTCTAATTGATTGCGTTTTGACTCATTTTTTTTCCTTCTTTTTTTATCAGAAGGTTTTTCATAAAACTGCTTTTCTTTATAAGAAGAAAGAACTCTTTCTTTCTGAACTAAGTTTCTAAAAGCGCGTAATGCTTTGTCAAAATTATTTCCATAAACCTTCACTTCCAAGGGCTGTGCTAAAATAGCTTCTCCTGGTCCAACTCTATTATTGTCATCGACTACTATGACTGGCTTCGTATCACCTCCTTTGGCGCCATTAAAATGTTTTTTCGTTCTTTTTTTATATTCATCTCTCATAACCAAAACCCGTTTTAACCTTTAAAATATTTATCCATATTCATAACATTATCATTTAATAAGTTTTTATCCTTAATTAAACGATTAAGAGCCACATCTATATCTCTACTAGTCGGAACTTTTCTATTATGTGATAAAGCTTCAAACATAGAAGAAATATAAACTTCTTTAAGATAAGCATAAGAAAACTTGTGATTTACCGTAATTTTTGCCAATTCTCTACATTTTGGAACAGAAATCATATTAGCAAACCACTTTTTAAGATATATATACGCCATTTCTACATTTGGTAGAGTTATTTCAAATTTTCTATCAAATCTTGATGGCCTATCAGTAATATTAGTCTTTAATTTTTTAACTTCATTGGCTGTAGCTATAATGAAAAGACCATTTTTAGCGACAATGCCATCCATTAAGTTAAGAAAAGTAGAAGGGTCAATTCCTCGCTCCAATAATGAGTCCAAATCTTCAAAATACAACAAAGACGGACTTTGCTGCTCTGCATAATTAAAAGCTTCTCTCAATATTTCATCATTTGCACCAGCTACAATGGTTATCGGCTTAAAATTATAATTAGAAATTATTGTTCTAATAAGACTGGTTTTACCTACTCCAGCGGGACCATAAAGAAGAACTCCTCTTTTCCAAGGTAATTTATTTTGTTTGTAAAATTCTTCAGAAGCTAAAAAGTTCTCAACTAAACTTTTAATGTCATTTTTCATTTCATTAGGTAAAAATAACTCGCCCCAACTATAATCTTTAGTATAAGGCATATCTTGCCCACCTATTACTTTAATATAAAGATTATTATGATCTTTATCAACAGACCATTGATCAAATTTATTTCTTAAATCTAAATACCCTTGATAATTAGCAAGAGAGCAAATAACAAAAAAACTTACCTCATCCTCATTTTGATTTCCTTTATGAAATAAAGCTGCGTGCAGAAATTCTACATTTTTAGTCTTTATTAAAAAGATACCTTGGGAAAAAAACTTTTCATAATTATCTTCTGATTTCCAAGAAATCATACTATCTTTATAGATACATTTAACAGAAACATTGTTTTCTTGACAAAATTGCAAGAATTGTCCATCTATAATTATTCTATTATGAATAAACTTATTTAATGACACCCTATCATTAAGATAATGAGAGAACTTATCAACTGCCCAATTCATTAATTCAATGAAATTAGAACTGGGTCGAGAACTATCTATATGATTAGTATCATTAATCTCAGATTTTGAGACTTCCAATTGGACTAGTTTATTTAGTGATAAATGTTCAGGATGTTCAGAAACTACTTTAGTCTGTTTAGACATATTATGATAACCCGTTCTTTCGATTAAGCAATATTAACAGAGACAGGAGTGGCTATATTTTCAGTATGACGACATTTAGGCCAATTACTACAGCCAATAAACTTGCCAGTTTTAGTGGTTCTTACTGACATTGGACTTTGACATTTTGGACACATATTAGCTCCATGTGCCATATATGCCTTATTTAATTCTTTTTTAAACTCAGGATAAAACTTTTTTAACATATCAATATGATTGACTTTACCGCTTTCTACCTCATCTAATTGGCGTTCCATTAAGGCGGTAAATTGATAATTCATAAAAGAAAAATATTGAGTAAGCTCATCAGTTATCTTTTTACCTAAATCAGTAGCATGAAAAACATTTCCCTTTTTCTCTACATAATTACGAGAGGTTATTTTAGATAACAACTCTGAATAAGTGGCTGGTCTTCCTATATTTCTTGTGTCTAATTCTTTAATTAGCTTATCTTCAGAATATCTAGGTGGAGGTTGAGTTTGTTTCTTTTCTATTTGAACCGGAACTTTTCCATATAATTGAACTACATCGCCTACTTGAAGTAGTGGAATATCGATTTTAGAACTATCTTCTATTCCTAATATTTCCAAAAACCCTTTAGATTTCAAAGCTTTACCAGATGCCTTAACTTGATATGATTTGTCAAGTTGTGGATGTGCTGTAATTTTAAGAGTATCATAAATGGCAGGCAACATTTGACTGGCCACAAAATATTTCCAAATAGCTTGATAAACTAATTTTTCATCAGGATCAATAATGGCATAATTATCATCTGGTAAAAGAGTTAAATCAGATGGGCGTATACACTCGTGTGCGTCTTGAGCGGCATCTTTATTCTTAAAGAGAGGTGGCTTTTTAGGTATTTGATATTTATTATCAGATAACCAGCTTCTAACTTCTTGAACAGCGTCATCCGAAACTCTAACCGAGTCGGTTCTAATATATGTGCAATAACCAGCTTCATATAAGCTTTGAGCGGCCTTCATAGTACGTTCCGAGCTAATTCCGTGCTCTTTTGACATAATTCTTTGTAAGGTTGACGTTACCAAAGGTGGTTGAGGGTATTTAGCTTCTTCTTCAGAAAGAACCTCTGAAACTATATAAGGACCATTACTTAATTTAGCTTTGACAGATAGAGCGGCTTGATTATCAGTTGGACGACCAGTATATTTAGTCATAAAGCCATTTTTACCATCTTTAGATAAAGAGACTTGTAAAGTCCAAAAAGTTTCTGGGACAAATGCTTCAATTTCTCGCTCACGATCAATTACCATTCGAGCTACTACTGATTGGACTCTTCCTGCTGATAATTTCGGACCAAAAAAGTTCATTAAAAATGGAGAGGCCATAAAACCTACCAAACGGTCTAAAATACGACGAGCCTCTTGAGCATGAAAAAGATTTATATCGATCTCTCTAACATTTTTAACCGCTTGTTGCAATTTAGACTTCTTAATCTCGTTAAAGACCATTCTTTTAATAGGTTTACCAGTATCTGCTAATCTTTGTGCTAGATGCCAAGCAATCGACTCCCCTTCTCTATCAGGGTCAGAACTTAAATAGATTTGATCACATTTTTTAGCAGCTGCTAAAAGCATATCTAATGTTTCAATTTTATCTTCCATTAAAACATAATGTGGCTTAAAATCATTAGCTACATCTACTCCTAAACCAAATTTGCCACCTTTAGCTAAATCAGCTATATGACCTTTACAAGCTAAAACAACATAATTTTTACCTAAATATTCTTGTATTTTGGTTGCTTTAGAAGGAGATTCAACAATAACAAGAGTTTTTACATTTTCCATATCTGGACCTTTCAATATAATTGAATATTAATTATGGATATAATTCAAAGTGATATTGTAAAGTTTTTTGAAGAAAAATTAGAAGATTTACAATGTCAATATGAGACAAGATCTTATATTATAAGTATCTACGGAAAATATAGATTTTCCGATTTTGATTTATCACAAGATAGTATCACCTTGCTTTTTAGTCAAGCCCGGTTTAAACAAGATTTTTTAATCTATCAAAATATTGGAGATTGGTTATTTTTTATAAAATCTATGGCTCCGCAACATTTAAATAATGCAAGTGAAGAATATTATGATACTATCGCTAGACTTTCTTATAGCGCCTGTTATAAACTTATCAATCGTCAATGGCGACTTTTTGAAGAATTATCCGATAATTATCAATTTTTACAAGAACAAATTAAAAATAAATTACCTAAATTAAGCGAATATTAATTTCGGATATTTATACTTTCCTTTACGATTAACAATTTCTGGTTGATTTTTAACCGATTTTTGATTAAAAAACCAAATATGAGACCCACAAGCACAAGATGCTAATTCATCAATATAATCTTGATTATATAATGGAATATTATGTTGATGTGATCTGGCCGAAACACTTTTATTCTGTAAAGTAAAAAATAGATAAGACATCCTATTAATTTCTTTAGGATGAAAAGAAGAAAACCAATTATTATTTAATCCAATATATTTTTGCATATAAGCAAAATATTTAGCAGATTTTGTATAATCCCAAAATGGATATGGCTTAACTTCATAAATAAAATACTCAGGTCCTGTTTTACAGACAAAACATTTAGCCCTGGCCATAAATGAAGAGGAAATATTAATTTTAATCGTCTCTTGCTTAAAAGAGGGATTACTAGAATGTATTAAATACATTAATTGCTTATGAAACTCATTAAGATTTGATAACATTAAATTAATACCCTTGCTTTTTCAATAATCTTTTTTCTTATTCTATTTACATAGACCATTCCGCCCATCTGATAATGTGGCGGAACACGTAAATGAGAAACAATTACAGGTGTATTAGGTTCTATATCACGCATATAGATTTTAGAAAAAGAATAATTTTTAACTAAATGTAATAAAGATTTTTTATTCTTAATATCAACTATATTTAATAGTTTTCCAATATAAAAAGGCTTGGCATAAGTGGCTTTTCTACCACCTATATAATACTCTTGAGTATTGTTCTTAATAACAAGTTTATCATTAACTATGCCATTAAAAGTAGAAATCCCATCAAATAAACATAAATTATCATCTAATAAATTATCTATTTTATAGATTTTTTTATTTTTAGTAATTGTAAAAGGTAAAGATTGTTCTAATAATTGAATGTAAAGTTGAAATATTCTATGTTGGAACCCTGCATAACTTTCTTTAGGATTAAGTAAATACTCAATCATTTCAATAGGATATTGATCCAATAATAGACTAAATGCTTGATATACAAATTGCTTATGTTTAATAGTAGAGTTTGAACTATTATAAGAAAGTCCCTCGCTTTGAGCCTTTATAATTTCTTGAATGCTATCTTTTTTAGATAGCAAATCTTGTGATATTTCCAATTGAGAAAGAACATCAATTTGACAAGAGATAATTTGATCTTTAAATGATTTGTTATCTTTTGAAGCGTCTAAAATAAGTTTTTCTGGATTAGACCTGGCAGAAGGGTGGTGCATTTTAACCAAATCTTTAGTTGAGCCAAAGAAAGTGCAATCAAAATATGGGCACATTACCTCGGATGTATTATCTAATGGTTGCGGAATAAACCTTTGGCATTCAGCACAACGATAACCCAATTTATTATGGATTGCAAAAGTTTGAAAAAAATGTTGTCTTTTAGGATCTGTTAATTTAGATAATTCTGATTTGCACTCTTCACAAGAGAAAACTTTCTTAAAAGACAAAATATAATAATCTTTACCTAAAAAAACACATCCGGGACAAATATATTCTGTTTTTGCTTTAGGCAAATTAAATTGTGCTTTTTTCTTACCAAAAGCATTAACAATATAAAATAGATATTGATTTAATTCTTCTAATGGAAGATTTTGATTAATAAAAGCTGTACAACCTGTACGTAATTCTGGAATTAATTCTTCTTTAAATGAGGCTAAAGAAAGTTTATTATTATTTTTAATATAAAGATTATGAATAGTATTTATACCTATTTCTCGTTCGATAAGAAATTTTTGAACTAAATCTTCAATATCTGTAGAATTTAACATTTAGGCGCCAAAATAACTTGCCACTTCTGTAGGTGTGGTGTAAGCGACTTGAAATCTTTCAAGTGATCTAAAGTTATCTTTAAGAAGAGCATCTCCCCAACCTAATAGATTTTCGGCGCCAGGAGCGTCTAAAATAACTTTTGAATCGACATGACTGGCAACTTTACAAGAAATACGAGCTGGAAAATTAGCTTTAATTACTCCATTAATAATATTAACGGAAGGCCTTTGAGTAGCTAAAACAATAGAAATCTTAGCTGCTCGACATTTTTGCGACAAGCGACATAAACGATTAAAAAATAAATCGTTTTTATCTTGCATAATTAAATCCGCAAATTCATCAATAATAATAACAATCGGCTTAAAACTTGCCAAGCTCCAACCCGCTCTTATCTTAGCAAACCGATCTTCCATTATTTCTAACATTGAGCCCAAAAACTCTATAGTTTCATCATAAGTATAGAAAACTTGAGTTTCTCTTATTCCCTGATAAAGATTAAAATCAATTTTTTTGGGATCTATTAGAAATAGATAGGCATCATTATAATTAAATATATTAGCAATAATATTATGTAGTAATGTGCTTTTACCTGAACCAGTGGTTCCAGAAACCAATAAATGAGGATTTTGTAGTAAATCCATCCATACTTGATTTCCTTCTACTGTTTGACCTAACAAACAAATCAAGTCGCCTTCCGGCTCATTATTGGTAAAATAATCTAAAAGATTTAGATGTTGATGGCTATGATTAGCAAACTCCATTCTAACAATGCCTTGCTGATGTAATATTTTAAATGAGGGCTTTCCTGGAGCCCGTAAAGCCAAAGAAATCTCGTCGCTATATTTTTGAATATCTTTCACTTTAGCATTGGGAAAGAGATGCAAATCAAAAAAAGAATAGCTAGCGCTATTGCCAGCTGAAAGGCAAATAGCTTTGATTTTAAAAGCTTTTAAAATCTGATTGAGACGTTCTGTGGTTTCCATGGCGACACAGACAACATAACCTTGTAAATTGCAGGAGCAAGCCCTTCAAATCTTAATAAGATTATAATATTTTTGAGCAATAATCTTTCGCAATTCATCCCAGGATGGCTTAACTAAATCTACTGAATGTCCGTGTTTAATCTGTGCTTCATTAATGGTTCCATAAGGAAACTCAATAACTAAATCACTTATACCTGAACCAATAATATTGGTAGTATTAGGTTCGCCATAACATATTTCTGTTATTTTGCCTTTATGACAAAAAACAATATCTAATGGACTTGGCGTTGATTTCATCCAAAATCTATTGATTTGTGGATTAGCATATACAAAAGACATTATAGGCGGTGGCCATTCTTGATACATTAAGCCACGTTGCTGCTCTTCCGAAGAGATGGCAAATAAAGTAGGAAAAATATAATTATTTATATGAATATATCCAGTTTCCAATTTTTCCTTTAAAAGAAAGAAGATGCCTCTTCTGGCTTTTCTGAATAATATAATGAACGCATCATTGTTCTTAAAGTGCTCAATTGACGATTAACTTGAGACATTGCTAATGTTAATTGTTCTTGATCAAATCCCTGTTCCAACAAGTTCATTACTACATCTAAATCTAATTTAATTTGTGAAATAAATCGATAAATTTCTAATCTAGTTCCTGAAGTAGCCCCTGGTAATGCTTGATGTCTACTCTTTCCTACCCACCTCAATAGTTGAGCTTGTTTAATACCTTCCGGTGATTGTTCTTTTACTTGTTCCAAAACTTGAGCAAATGATTGACCAGCCGTATTTAATTCAGTATTTACTTCTTGCAACGCCTTTGCGTATAAATCTATAAAATTAGATTGTTGCAATATTTCAACTTTTTTTGCCGCAGGAGCTGCCATTATTTTTTCAATTAATGCATTTAATGCTCTAAATGATTGAGAGCTTGTTAAATTGCCAACTTCAGCAGAATGATCTCGATAATCTTTAATTTTAAGAGCTAATTGATTGTCTATGCTTACATCTTTAATTGATTTTTTTTCTTCTTTTAAATCTTGATTTTCAATCTTTCCGCCATCATCTTTAATAGGATCTGGTTTAATAGCCTTATAAGTTGAAAGCAATCTATTGACTGCATTCCAATAATTCCAAATTAAAGTCATAATTTTATGAGAATTAATTATGCTTTCTTTAGAAGATTTAACAATTTCTTTATGTAGTTTTTTAAGCTCTTTATAAGATTTAACACAATTATCTAGCATTGTTAGACGTAGGCGCCGAATACGAGCGCCTTCACCAAAGCCAATTTTGGGATTAAATAATCTAGTTATAAACCGAGAAAATGGATTTGATGCTTCAACCAATAAATATTTATGCTCTAATAAAACTCCTAATTTAATTAGGTTGTTTTTAGAAGCAGCAGTTAAACTTTGACCTAATTGTTGCGTCAAATCAGGTTTTGATGGAGCCAAACCATTAGCAACAGGTTTTGGCTGTTTAATTTTTCTATTTTTAGAATATTCTATTTGTTCGCGAATAATACCATTAGCTCTATTTGCTAAGTCTTGAAAATCACCAGCTAAAGAGCCAATAATAGTAGCAGGATCAGCAGGAATAGGCTCCGTAATTTTAGAACGCTCACGGAAAAACTTGGAAGGCCAACCATTCATCATCTTTTTAAAATGAATTAAATCATTCACCAATGATGAAATATCACGGTTCCAATTAGCTTTATTCTGTCTTAATCTTTCTTGAACAGGATCGCCGGATGGTTTTCTAGCCATTTTTTCCATACGGAAAATACAATAATATTGATATTATCAAAAAGTTAGATAATATGGTCTATTATTCCGTAGGCTTGGGCCTCTTGAGCCGTCATCCAATATTCTCTAGCACAATCTGCTTTTAATTTTTCTAAAGTTTGCCCGGTATGTTTAGCTAATATTTTAAGCAATAAATCATTAATATCTCCTAAAAACTCTATATAATTTTTGGAATCAACTAAATCTTTACCTAAAAGGGGGAATCCAAACTGTACTCCATGGATCATTACCTTGGAGCTTTTTAAAGCATATCTCTCACCTTTGGTTCCAGACGCTAATATTACGGCAGCTGCAGAATAACATTTTCCTAATAAAATTGTTTTAACAGGAGCTTTAATCATTTGAATAATATCGTAAATATTCATTAATCCAGAAACTGCCCCACCGCCAGAATGAAGATATAAACTAATAGGCTCACTATGATCTAAATGATCATAATATAATAACATTGTTGCTAATTCAGCAGCCGAAGTATCAGAAACATCTTCAGTAAAAAATATACATCTATTACGTGATAATTTCAAATAGCTATCTTCATAGCCCCTTACTATAGGGGCTATTAATGGTTCGTGCATATGATCTGGTTCAAGTTTTGATTCCATTTTTAAACTCATTTATTAAATGCCACCACTTTATCAATTAATCCATATTTAACAGCTTTAGTTGCTGTAAAAAAACTTTCCCTATCTAATTCTTGTTTTAACTGTTTAACTGGTTTATTTAAAGCTTTAGAATAAATATCTAACAATCTATCATTGTCAATTTTTAATAATTTCATTAAATTATTACCATCTGTCATATTTGTAGAAGTATGCCAATTTGGCACCAATTGACCAATTGTTATAATTGAGTTTTTAGTAGCTAATCTCATTCCAGGTGTTCCACCTGCTAACAATAAGGTAGCTTCTTGCATACAAGCTCCAACACAAACAATTTCTACAGGAGAGCTTAATATTTTCATTATATCATAAATCATTAAAACATCACGAATGTTTCCACCCGGAGAATTAATAAATAGAGTAGTTTTTAAATCAGGATCTTCATGATCCTTTAATATAAGGGTGGCAACTATACTAGAAGCTACTCTTTCATCGATATAATTGGAAATAAACAATATTCGATCATTTGCCATTTTTTGATAAACATCAACTGGGATTTCACCTATTTCAGTTTCTTCTAAAACTAAGGTATTCATTTTTTTTCTCTTTATTAGATAAATGGGCGCAACTTATAAAATTTTAAATAAGCATTATCTTCTGCTGTCCAATCAGGTAAATCCTTTAATGATGCCCAGGGTCCTGATAATTTTTGTTTGCTATAATTGCAAGAGCCTCCATAATAACCATTGCTGGCATTACGAAATGCAATGACACAATGTCCTTTTTGTGTAGCTAAACGATAACCGTAATATTTAATATCTTCTCCTTCACCATTTTCGTGATTTTGTATAGGTAAGTTTAATTCTAAAACATCCATAACAGTTGTGTCTATAATGTTAACAATATCTCCTATTTCACTAAACCAACTATGAGAACAACAATCGCCATATGTATAAAAATAAACATATTGATTATCTAATAATTTAAATCGCAATTTTGTATAATCTGGATTTATTTCCAGATCTATAATATATTGGTTCAGTAATTGGTCCATTTTATTTAGATTTTCTTTGTTTTTTTGACATTTCTCGTTCTTCAGCACAAGAAATACAAGTTTTAAAATAGGGATTATGTAATAATCTTTTTTCTGGAATTACCTCTTCACAATCTTGACAAACCCCATATGTTTGGTTATCAATTCTTTTGAAAGCCTCTTCAATTTGAATAAGCCGTTCGGCATTTCTAACATTTAGTTGTTGAGTAATTCCTATTAATAATTTACCTTGGATTTCATCTGTTTCATCACCATCTGTATCAATATCTAATTCTTTAGAAGATGAATTCAATAATTCATTTTTTTCATTTGTCAGTAAATCTCTGACTTTATTCAGAAATGTTTTTTTCATTATATGGCCTTAATTCAGCAATGGGAACGACTGTAGTTCCCGGTATAGGAGTTTTTTTTCCATCTAATCTTTTAATAAATAATAAATATGCATGATCTGCCGGTTCTTTTAAATAAAGGGCATTTACTTCCCAATCTTTATAAATAGCTTTACATTGATTGGCTGCAAAACGCAAATGTCGAGTATTTTCGATTATTTGAGCTTTTTTTAGCCGATATGGCCCATGAATAGTTTTCGCTTTCAATTTAGTTAAATCATAAAAAATAGAAGCTGCTTCTGTAGGAGAGGAAGCTTCTATTTGTTTAGAAATAAAATCTAATCCAGATTGATCAATAGCAATGCATACAAAATAAACAGGCCTTGGACCTTTTTTAGGTTTATTCATGATTTTTTAATTTGTCAAGGTCTAAAGATTGAGTTAATTTTTTTCTTAATCTGGGATTTAAATAAAACTTTAAAGATTTATTGCCAGGAGTTTCCATTAATTTATTAAACCTAACATCGTGATATTTACGGGCCGGCATTTTTTTTAGATCTAAAGTTCCAAAATTAGCAATCTTAATTTCTTTACCTTCTTTTAAATCTTTTGCCATCTCTTCAAATAAAATACAAATAACACTAAATACATGAAGATTATGAATAATATTTTTTAATTTAGCATTAACATATCTCCAAAATTTTTTCTTACTAGTTATTTGTCTCATATATTGCCCGAAATATAATTCATATATTCTTTATATCTTATACCTTTTTTAAGTGTCATAAGTTGTTTATCTAATATTTTATGTTCTAAAAGCTGTTTAATACAATAATTAACAGTTAATTTATCAGATAATAAATAGATAGCATTATCTATATTTAAAGTATTATGCTGATTTATTAATAAACATATTTCTTGACAAATATCGGGACAATTAAGAGAGGCTAATGATAATATTTTAGCGTCTTGAGATTTAAGATTTTGTGATTTAATGTTTTGGTCCATAATAGTAATAACATCCAACAGTTGAGATCTTAGTTGCTTTTTAACAGTAATACTTTTAATTTCTTCATCAATTTGATTGATTTGTTGTTTTGCTAAATCAACAATTTGATTAGGGGTTTCCAGTCCTTGACTAGCACATTCTGCTATAAAATTAGCAACAAACTCAGTATTAAGCTTCTTGCCCTTCATTTAAAGCCTCAAAATATTGATTATAATATTTAACATATGTTAATAATTGTTGGTATAACTCTTGATAATTTTCACATTTAGTCCAGGTATAATTAATATCTTTTAATTGTTCCATTCCGGCTAAAAATGTGGCTTGCAAATAAATATTACACAAAAACCAATGCTGATCCTTACATCCTGCAATTAAGGCTTCTTCAACATTATTTAGGTAATTTAATAAATATAAACCATAAATAGGTCCATCATCTAATTGAAGAACACAAATATATTCTTTATATTCTATATCTTGAGATAAACAATCAACTAATAGTAATTTAAAATATTTATTAGGTGTTATTTTAACTTGTCCTCCATAAATATTATTATTTAATGTTTCATTATTCTCGGACAAAAGTGATAATTTTTCTTTAAGCAAGAAATTATCATTTAACAATGATGGAACATTACTTTGAGATAAAACTCCAAAATTATAAAAAATATGATGAACGATTTGTTGAGTTAATTGGTTATTCATTTGATTTTATTATTAATAGCTTGGCTCAGAATTGATCTTAAATCAATGGAAGAAGAAAAATCTAAAACTGGCAAAGATTTATAAGCTTCTTCGATATATGTTTCGAACTCAAAAGTATCTCCCGCCATTCTTCTTTTAGCCAATTCTTCCATACAAATAGCTGATATTTTTTGTTCCAAGCCAAGATAACGATCACAAACAATCATTTCGGCAATTTTTTCATTGCTATAATTAACTATATTCTCTTTTATAAGATTAAGATCTAAAGAAATATTTTCTGTTGGCATTGGTAAATCATCTGACAATAATTCATCTATTTCTTTATTTTTCATTAATATCCTTCAATTTGGGCGGAGTTATCAAGCTGACCCTCAAGCTTGGGAATATAACGCCTTTGTAGCGAAATGTAAAAAACTTTAATTGTGTATTAAAAAACAAATCACCGAAACTTAAAACTTTACCAAGAATAAGTAATTCTCTTATAACTATAAAAATACTTTTAATAATAATAGCTACTTCAGATTTATTTATTAATGGATATCTATTATAAACTCTATTAACTAAATCTTCATTATATTTAATACTTATAGGAAGATCTTTATTAATTTGATTAACCATTTCCTGTTTGGAATGGTCTTTAAAGCTGAAGTCTGGTTCAATGATTGTTTTTTTAATCTTTAACATTTTCTCTTGAATATATAACGACCAAACCCCTTATCATAGATGTCCCCTTTACTTTTGTCGAGAAAAACCTCTTTAATCTTTTTTATTTAAATTGAGCTTCAAAAATAAGCCAAGTCGATATATGACTGTGTATCAAAGCCGAGAAATAGCTTGAATTTTTATAAAAAATAACTAATAAGGTAGCATTCTGTTAATTGAAATTAATTAAATAAAGAGACTAAATAATGGATCAAAACTGTAAAATTGGAGCTTTATATATTGCCTCATTAAAGGCAATTGCTTTAATACATACTCATAATCATTGGACAGCTAAAGGAATTGCTTTTTATAGCGATCATTTATTATTTGAGCGCATTTACAATGATACCCTTAAAAATCTGGACGAAGCTGCCGAGAAGTTTATGGGATTATTTGGGGAAGAATGTTTGAATTATGATTTACAGGCTGACCTGCTACACAAGGTTCTTTTAAAATATAGCAATTTGGAGGGATCTCCAGTGGAGATGGCGCTCCAAGCCGAGAAACAATTTTTAAAATTAAGCCAGGATGCCTACGATGCCTTTGAGAAGGCAGGGGTGCTGACCCTGGGTTTAAGTGATATGATACCTGAGATTGCCAGCAAACGAGAAGAAGTAGTTTATTTACTTCAACAAACCCTTGACCAAAATTAACAATGGAGCTATTATGGATACCAAAAAAGTCTTGCAACAATTAATCAAAATTGCCGATAATCAACAAAAAATTATTAATAAATTGGCCCAAGAATTGCCAAATAGATTGGAGCCAAATCCAACGAATAAAGAGCCAGATCAAACATTATTTAATGCGCTACCCGTTAGCGTTAAAAATAACGTAGCTAGCATTAAAGTTAATGAACCAGCCAGTCAAATGTTGGTTGAGTTTAAATCAGGACAAAAAACACAAGCTAATTATAATGTTGTCTTAAAAACTTTACAAGATTTAACAGAAAGCAATGTAATCCAACATGCTTATCAATTAGTGGTTAAATAATTTTACTTAATTGTTAAATTTTCTAAATAACGATATTGAAAAGCTGAATATAAAGCTTCATAAACATTAATATTATCTTTAACAGATAATCCAGTTATAACTAATAATATCTCGCCTAATAAGCGGGATTTTATTTTATTAGCCTCTTCTATAGGAATAATATCTACTTTACTATCAACCGCTTTATATAAATTAATTTTAATTAATAATTCATCCATCATCTGTTGAACAGCAATATGCTGCCCAGCTTCCTTTTGAAGGCCTTCACATTTTTCCCACAACTCTTCGTAATGTATAGTCATAATATTTTGGCAAAAGCCTTTAACAAAAATGTCAAAGAAATTGCTACCCCTATAATTTAAATATCTTTTTCTTCCATTGCAGCAATTTGTAATTGCTCATCATTCAAATCAGAAGTAAAAACTAAAAATACTACCCCCTGAGAACAATCAATTAATGCGGGCGCTTTTAATTTACCAACATAAAAAGTCATTCCATCTTTATCTTTTCTCGCTACTAAATTAACTGTTAAGTTTTTATTCGACATTATCTCTCCCTATATTCTTAATATATTGTATCATACATTCTTCTAATGCTTCTTGAGAATTAGTTAATTTAAATCCAGCTAATTTAAGCTTGGCATTAGATAGAATGCAATTTGATCTTTTAGCAATAGTGACTCGATCTAATTCAGCCTCTGTCATAATCTTAAAAGAATGACTTGTAATATATTTCTGGTATTCTTTCATAATTTGAGCCGCGGTTAAAGGCTGAGAATTAACACAATGAAAAATACCATTTAAATCATTAATTATAGAAAAATCTACACATCTGACAAAATCTTTTACAAATGTCATTGAATTGGGAATATCAATAATATTTTGATATCCTCTTAACTTATTTAAAAGATTACGATGATGATTTTGTTCTGAAATAGGCATTCTTATTCTTAAAGTAAGAACATTCGGCATTTGACCTAATACTAAATCACAAGCATATTTAGTATTACTATAATATGATAATGGATTAGCAAAATCTTCTTCTTTCCAACCGCTGTCTATTTGTGGCTTTTCCCCAATAATAAGATTATGCTTTTTATCTGGGTCATCTATTAAATGAGGCGATTGTCCAAAATAAATGCATCCCGAACCAATATGAATTAATTTAATCTTTTTCTTGGCACAAGCTTCGGCTAACATTATTGGAATAGCTACATTATTAGTGGCGGTCTCATTTTGATGACTTTCACAATAATCTATATTAGGACGACCTGTAGTTCCAATACAATTAATTAATATATTAGGTTGATAATTATCTAATAATTGATTAATATGTTGCCAATCTAAATTAATTCTATCTTCTATTTTAGAATAAGGCAAATGATCTGAAATAAATCCTTTGCCTAATGTAAATATTTTCATTAATGCCTTGAATGTTAATCTAACAAAGATTATATCAAGTGCTTAAAGATTTGGTATATAAATAATTATTTATAAATGCAATTGATTCGTGTGTACCAAGATCACTCCAAAGTCCATTAACATTGGAATATAAT
>Ga0209698_10003412_pt1 | contig 17767 bp, 16 predicted proteins | sample LitLauG_LLR_2012_FD_187203 | JGI IMG/M metagenome (GOLD analysis project Ga0209698, IMG submission 187203) | Freshwater sediment microbial communities from Pennsylvania, USA - Little Laurel Run_MetaG_LLR_2012 (SPAdes) (version 2) | ecosystem: Environmental > Aquatic > Freshwater > Creek >...
CTACTTGCACCCCATGGCCGTGGCGGCCTGGGTTGGTATGTATGCGACGGCTTTGAACCTGCTGCCCAGCGGCCAGCTGGACGGAGGGCATATCGTGTATGCGCTCGTGCCCCGGGCTCATCGAATGATCTCGTGGATGACTGTGATCGTACTGGTCGGTCTGGGAGCAAGGGGTTATCGAGCAGACCATTCCAACTACAACAGTTGGTGGGTTTGGGCGGGTCTGATCACGGTAATGAATGTCCTGACGATTCGGCAGCAGCAAGCGCCCGAGGATCCTGCGATTCCCGGAAACCGCTGGCCTTTGGCGCTATTGGCTGGGCTCATGCTGGTACTGACGTTTACGACCTCCCCGTTTCATATCGCCTAGTGATGCCGCTTCACTTCGATCCTGAGGGGCGCGTCAAAGACGGGATGTTTCGTTTGCGGGCCGAACAGTCGATCAAGGTATCGAGTCGCTTCAGACGAGTCTCTTCTCTTTTGGCGCTAATCACCCAATAAGTAGATGTTCGCTGGTACCACGGGGGCTGGGACTGAAAGAATTTCCAGGCTTCCACGTGGTCGCGGAGTTTCCTTTCAAACGGCGTGGGCAGTTTCGCTGTCTTCCTCTGTTCGTAGGCGTAGATCGCTGATCTGTCGCCGTCGCGCTTGTCAAAGGCAGCCCGGCCGGCGGAATGCATGAGCCCCAACTCGGAAAGCTCTCGGGCACGCCGGATGTTGATGGCGCTCCAGATGCTGCGCGATTTCCGCGGGGTGAAGCGAATTTTGTAGCTGATGGCATCGATACTTTTGCGCACGCCGTCGATCCAGCCGAAGCAGAGCGCGCTATCGACGGATTCCGGCCAGGTGATGCTGGGGCGACCCGAATCGCGCTTGTAGAAGCCTACCCACAGTTCCGGCGTATCGGCATGATGCTTTTCGAGCCAGGTGCGCCATTCCGCTGGGGAGGGGAAGAACTTTGGCCGCGTTTCTTTGAGTGCTTTAGCCCGCATTCGGAGATTATTCCGCGAGTTTGGCATCACATCAACCATAGAGCGTCGACATCGACGATGACCTGCGTGCGGGGGATCTTTTGTTGCGCGGCGTAGGCAAGCATGGCGCGCAAAGTTGTATTCAACTTCTGCCGGCTGGGCGATTTGAGAACGAAGTGATAACGGTAATCTTGTTTCAGACGCATGATCGGTGCAGCGGCAGGACCGAGGACCCTGACGCCCTCATGGCGAGTCTGATCGAACCATTTGCCCAGCGCTCCAGACCACTTCAGAGCGTCGTCGAGATTGCCGCTGCGAACCAACACATTGGCCAGCGCGGAGTACGGCGGATAGTGCATCCAACTGCGAAAGCGGAGTTCCTTTTCGTAGAAGCCGATGAAGTCGTGCCGCGCGGCAAATTGAACCGCATAGTGATCCTGAAAATAGGTCTGCAGAATCACCGTGCCTGGAGACGATCCGCGACCCGCGCGACCGGCGACCTGCGTCAGGAGCTGAAAGGTCCGTTCCGCGGCGCGGAAGTCGGGAAGGCCCAGTGCGACGTCGGCTCCAACGACGCCAACCAAGGTAACGCCGTGAATGTCGTGACCCTTGGCGATCATCTGCGTACCGACGATCAGATCTAGTTCGCCTTCGTTGAGTGCATTCAGGGTACGCTCGAAATCTTCGTGACCGCGGACAGTATCACGATCGAGGCGGGCAATGCGGGCCTGAGGAAACATTCCGTGCAACAATTCTTCCAGCTTCTCTGACCCGGTGCCGAGAAAGTAGACGTACTCGCTACCGCAGTGCACGCAGGATTTCGGAACTGGAGCTGTGTACCCGCAATAGTGGCAGACCATCTTGTGCTCGCGTTTGTGATGGGTAAGTGCGATGGCGCAGTTCTTGCATTCGAGCTTCTTGCCGCACGTCCGGCAGAGCACAACGGGAGAATATCCGCGCCGGTTCAGCAGGACCATGACCTGCTCCTTCCGATCCAGGCGCAGCTGGATCTCGGCGGCGAGTTTGCGTGAGATCACTTGTTCGTGTCCCGTCTCCTGGAACTCCAGGCGCATGTCGACGATTTCGACTTCAGGTAAAGGGCGCTGCTCAACGCGATCTGGCAACTCGATCAGCGCATATTTAGTCTTCTTCGCATTGAAGTAGGACTCCAGCGACGGTGTGGCCGAACCGAGAACCACGGTCGCATCAGACATTTTGGCGCGCATGACCGCTACATCGCGGGCGTGGTAGCGGGGGGTTTCTTCCTGCTTGTAAGAGGCGTCGTGCTCTTCGTCGACGATGATGAGAGCAAGATCGGCGACGGGAGCAAACACTGCCGAGCGTGTGCCCACCACCATGCGCGCCTCACCACGCTTGATGCGGTGCCACTGCTCCGCGCGTTCGCGATCGGAGAGAGCCGAGTGCAGGATAGCCACTTCGTCACCGAAAATCTGGTGCAGGTCGGCGGCCACGGCCGGAGTGAGCCCAATTTCCGGAACCAGGAGAATGGCGGAGCGTCCGGCTTCGAGGACAGAACGCATGCCCGCGAGATACACAGCGGTCTTTCCCGAACCCGTCACCCCATGCAGCAACATGCCGGAAAACTTCCCGCTTTCAACTTTCTCTCGCAGACAGGTAAGCGCTGCTTTTTGCGCGCCGTTGAGATCGAACTCGAATGGAGTCAGCCTCGGTTTGGTCCGGGAGACGGTGAAGTCGGCTGGTTCTTCGATGAGATCGACTAGGCCGCGCCGAACCAAAGTGCCGAGGGTCGTTCTTGGAATTTCGAGCGATTGCAGCGCGTCGACGGGAATCTTCCCGCCTGCTGCGGCGAGGGTATCGACGATAGTTTGCTGATTCGCATTCAACTTTCCTTCGGCGGATTTCAGAAGAGCGATCCTGACGATGCGAGCGGCATTTTGCTGCGCCGAGGCGTCTTCGCGGGTAACCCATTTCTTGCGCACCATGCCATCGAGGATTTTGCGGGACACACGAGTGGCTTGGCGCAGGGCCTGCTCGCGGACGAATTTGCCATCGGAGCCAGCGAGGTAGTCGAGCACACGAAATTCGATGGCCTGCTCGTCGGGCGTTCGCTGTGAGCGCGCAGAAGATCCTGCCATCCCGGCCAGATGCAGCGCCATGTGTCCCTGGTCGGTGATTTGATATCCGACGATACGCTTGAACTCAGCAGTCAGCGGAAGCATCGAGCGGAAGACCTCGCCGACGGGGGCGAGATAGTAGTCGGAGATCCAGCGGCCCAGGCGCAGCAGGCGCTCGTCGAGGACGGGCGTGGGGTCGACGACGTTGAGAATATTCTTGGTGGTTAGTTTCGGCTCGCGATCGTGCAGGTCGACGACAATGCCCATCATCCGCTGCTGGCGAAATGGGACGAGGACACGTCCACCGATTACTGGCGCCGACCCTTCCGGGACACGATAGGTGAACGCCATATCGAGCGGCACAGGGACGGCAACGTCGCAGAATTCGGGCATCGGTTGGAAGGATAAACTAACGCGCCGTGTGGACGCGGAGCAGGAAAAAGCACGCGGGCTTATGCCCGCGGGACGGACGAAGGCGTCCGTCCCTACATGTCGGAATTGGGGAGCTTGAGGCCCAGGTATTTCATCACCATCTGCAGGTCTTTCCAGGCTTCGCCTTTTTGGCGCGGATCCCGCAAAAGGAATGCGGGATGGTACGTAACCGCAAGTTTCGCTCCTTGCCATGACGGGTCGCTGCTGCGCGCGCCGGCCGGCATGAAGTCGTAGAAGCGGCCGCGCAGTTCTGACATGGGCGCGTTGATGGCGAGAAGGTTTTTCGCAGCCACGGCGCCCAGGGCGACAATCACCTTCGGCTTGATCACAGCAATCTGGCGCATAAGAAACGGGGAGCACGTGTCACACTCATCGCGTTCGGGTGTGCGATTGCCGGGTGGGCGGCATTTCACGACATTCGCGATATAGACCTCCTCGCGCCGCAGTCCCATGGCTTTAATCATGTTGTTGAGCAGTTGTCCGGCGCGGCCGACGAAAGGCTCCCCTTGTGCATCTTCATCCGCACCGGGGCCTTCGCCGACGAACATCAAGTCCGCGTGAGGATTGCCGACGCCGAACACGATCTGCTTGCGCCCTTGCTGGTGAAGCTTGCAACGGGTGCAATCGCCCAGATCTTCGCGGATCAACTTCAGGGCGGCTATGGGATCGGCGACGCCCTGCTCAGGCTTCTGGGTCAGGACTTCAAAGATGTTTTCATCGGCCGGCTGTGTAACCACCGCTGATTTTCTGGGGGACATTTCCTCTCGCAGTTCCGGCTGGGAACCTGTTGTGGATTGTGACTCAACCTCGCTCGTAGCTGATTCCGACACCGCTTCGTTCCGATCGCGGCGGTAGAAATCGTAGATACCGAGTTCGTTGTAGTAACGAATGTGCTCGGCTAGGGCTCGGCGCAGATCGGGGCTTTGAATGGTCGGCACTGTTCGGGTTCAGATGATTATACGTCGGAGTTTCGACGTCGAGAATCCGCACAAGAACCGGCTGTTCGTTGAGGGCACTGGTCTTCCCAATAGGTCTCACAATGCGCCGCTCGCTACGCTTTGCGGGACAGCCGAGGCGGCTGTCGCCACATAAGTCAGAGGGCTCGTCCGCAGGAACTTAAGCTTTCACGGGAGACTTGCGTTGCTGACGCAACTTCACGACCTGGTCGAGAACAAGCTGGGCGACTTCCCACTTCGTCGTCTCGGGGACTTCGACCACATCGTCGCGAGAGATGATGGTGACGGCGTTGCGGTCGGAGTCGAAGCCGCTGCCTTCGCGCGAGACATCGTTGACGACAATCGCATCCAGATTCTTTGCGAGCAGTTTCTGGCGGGCGTTTTCCAGAACGTTCTCGGTTTCGGCGGCGAAGCCTACGACGATCTGTGATGTCCTCTTCAGCGAGAGCTCCTTCAGAATGTCGGGAGTAGCCTCGAGATCCAGAGTCATCGGGCCTTTGCGCTTGATCTTTTGGCCCGCGGCGGACTTCGGACGATAGTCCGCGACAGCCGCGGTTTTGATCACGATGCTGGCTTGTGGTAGGAGGTGGAGGACGGCATCTCGCATCTCCTCTGTTGATTCAACTCGAGTCACCTCGGCGGCGCCGGGCGGCGTGAGCGAGGTCGGACCGCTGACCAAAAGCACGCGGGCTCCACGGCGAAGAGCGGCTTCGGCAAGGGCGTACCCCATGCGGCCGCTGGAGCGATTCGTGAGATAGCGCACCGGATCAATTTTCTCGCGGGTGGGTCCTGCCGTAATGAGCACTGTCTCACTCGAGAGATCCTGGGCGGCACCCAGAGCTTCCCAGACCGCGGCGACGATGGCATCATTCTCCGCAAGCCTTCCTTGACCGACCATCCCGCAAGCAAGATAGCCCGAGCCGGGTTCCACGATCTTCACGCCACGCTTGCGCAGGATTTCCAGATTCGCCTGGGTGGCTGGATGGTTCCACATGTTGACGTTCATCGCTGGCGCGACCACGACGGGTGCAGTCGTTGCGAGATACAGGGTGGTCAGGAAGTCCCTTGCGATGCCTTGCGCGAAGTGAGCTAGAACATCGGCTGTGGCGGGAACGACGACGAGAGCGTCGATCGACTGGGCGACTGCAATGTGCTCGACGGCGGAATCGATGTTAGGCTCTTGTTCCTCGCCGGCCGAGAACATGCCGGTAATGACTTTTTCTCCGGAGAGCGCAGCGAACGTAAGAGGCTTGATGAACTCCTGGGCGGCACGGGTCATGATGACCTGCACGCTGATGCCACGGTCCTGAAGGAGGCGAAGAATTTCGGCCGACTTATAGGCTGCGATTCCGCCGGTGACGCCGAGGGCGATCTTCATATTGTTGATTGATGATTCTTGGTTGTTGATTGATCCAAAACCATTCAACAGTCGACCATCACAAAATCAACAATTCCTAGTCCTGCCCGAGCCCCTTATCGAGAGTCTCGGAGGCTTGCTCGGCAGGGCTGCGGCTTTCCGTCATTTCCCATTTCACCTTACCCGCGCGGATTTCGTCTTGCGCGATGCGGCAAGGCTTCCGCGAGTTGGTATCGACCACCGGAGGCGCACCCGATTGCAGTTGCCTGGCGCGCCGCGCCGCCACCAGGATGTACCGGTAATTGCTGTCAAAGCCTTCGATCAACTTCATTGGGACTCCCCCTTGAAAACCAATTTGGAGCAATCAGCGCCGAACGTCAGTCCGAGCGGTCCGCGAAACATGACCAACTGTCGGGATTTGTCCCGCGTTAGGCTGGTTCGGGTCGATGGCCTTCCCGAGCGTCCCAACAATGATACCCCGAAAACTACGAATCTGCCGAGGGAGGGGGCACACCAAAGGACGCCAAGATGGGTTGAACCTTCTCACGAGCGTTGGACAAGCGACATGACTCCGCAAGCTCGAAATACCTCTTGTCCTCCGCCGAGAGCGGACCGCCTGAGCGCCGCTGTCGTTCCGACAACACGAGGGCGCGGAGCCGCTCCACGGATTCTTCGAGCTTGTCGTTGATCAGGATGTAATCGTACTTGTCGTATTCTTCGATTTCGCGCTTCGCAGTGAGCAGGCGGCGCTCGATAACGTCTTCCGAATCCTCGCTGCGGTTGCGGAGTCGCCACTCCAGGGTCTTTCGGTCGGGGGGAAGGACAAAGATGCTGATTGAGTCAGTGAGATTGCGCTTGATTTGGGCCGCGCCTTGTACATCGATATCAAGTAACAGGTCGTGGCCCTTGCGTCCGGCTTGCCGTAGGAATTCGCGGGAGGTTCCGTAACAGTTCCCGTGGACATTCGCATATTCGAGAAATTCACCCGCCGCGATCATCCGGTTAAACTCGTCGAGCGAGATGAAGTGATAGTGCTTGCCGTTCTGCTCGCTGCCACGGAGACGACGCGTGGTGTAGGAGATGGAAAATTCGAGGTTCGGAACCAACTTAAGCAGTTCGTTCGTAAGTGTCGATTTTCCCGAACCTGAAGGAGCGGAGATGATGAAGACGAGCGGCTTTTGCGATGAACTCATTCCAGGTTTTGCACCTGCTCGCGCGATTTTTCGATTTCCGCCTTCATCGCCAGTCCTGCTTCGGTAATATTGAGCGCTTCCCCGGCTAGTCCGGAAGTCTTCGAAAGTAGAGTGTTGGCTTCGCGATTCATCTCCTGCAGCAGGAAATCCAGTTTCTTGCCAATTTCGCCGCCTTCGTCCAGCAATCCCAGGAAGTGTTGCACGTGGTTTTCGAGCCGCACGATTTCTTCCTGGATGTCGCTGCGATCCACCAGCAGCGCGGCTTCCTGCAGTACACGCTCGCGATCCACCGTGGAACCCAGCAGTTCCTGGAGGCGCGACTGCAGTTTCTCGGTGTAATTGTGCAGCACGGCGCGACGATGCTGCTGCACGCTGCGCGCTGCCTCCTGTAGGTGGGCCATGCGCTGACGCAATTCACGAACAATGCCTCGGCCCTCTTCCTCTCGCATCTGGTTCAGGCGATCGATTGCTTGTCCGACCTTGGCCATGACCGCCGCCTCGATCTCGCCGTCAGCGGCTTCAGTGGCTGAATCCAAGGCGCCAGGGATCCGCAGAACGGCATTCAAGTCGGGCTCCGTTGCCAGACAGAACTCCACAGCGGCCGCGCGAAAAGCCGCGATATATGCACTCACCAGTTCGCGGTTCAGCGAGAACGTCTCGCTGCTCGAGCGATCCAAGCTCAAGGAGACTTCCAGATGTCCGCGTGCCACGTTGTCCTTGAGCAAGCGCCGAAGCTGCATTTCCAGGGAATCTGTGCCGGAGGGTAGCCGGAAATGCAGATCCAGGAAACGATGGTTCACGGACTTCAGCGACAGCGTAAAACCAACTCTGCCGTTAGACTGCGTGCCTTCAGGAGCAGACGCTGGCGGGCTGTTCTGCAGCACTTCACCTTTCACTTGCGCGAAACCTGTCATTGAACGTATGGGCATAGGGGCCTGAAGTTTACGATTCTGCGGCAGCTTTGGGAACCTCCACGTTTGTGAACTGCAAATCATAAAGCCGGCGATATGTGCCGAGCTTCTTCATCAGATCCTCATGTGCGCCGATTTCTGCGATGGTGCCGTTGTCGATCACAACGATACGGTCGGCACGGCGCACCGTCGACAATCGATGCGCGATCACAAATACCGTGCGCCCGCTCATCAGATTATGCAGGGCCGATTGCACCAGCGATTCTGATTCACTGTCAAGCGCCGAAGTAGCTTCGTCGAGAATCAGCACCGGAGCATTCTTCAGTAGCGCCCGCGCTATGGCCAGACGCTGGCGCTCGCCTCCGGAGAGCCGCACGCCGCGCTCTCCAATCACCGTATCGTACCCCGCGGGAAGCGCCGAAATGAAGTCGTGAGCCAGAGCAGCGCGTGCCGCAGCTTCGACCTCCTTCAGCGGCACATGGGGCTGCCCGTAGGCGATATTGTTGCGCACGGTGTCGTTGAACAGAACGGTTTCCTGGGTGACGATGCCGACCTGTTCCCGCAGAGAGGCTAGAGTCACGTCGCGCACATCAATACCGTCGATGAGCAAGCGCCCAGCAGTCACATCGAAGAAACGCGGGATCAGGTGAACGAGGGTGCTCTTGCCGGCACCGCTGGAGCCGACGATGGCGAGAATCTCTCCGCGCTTCACTTCAAGATTGATGTTGCGAAGGGCATCGCGGTGCCCGTCGCCGTTGTCCTCGTGCGCATATGCGAAGTGGACGTCGTCGAAGCGAACACTCGAGCTGAATTTGGGAAGGACCTTCGCTCGCGGCTTCTCCTTAACGTCGTCTTCCACGTCCATGAACTTGAAGATCTCTGATGATGCGCCCAGGGCCTGCTGGAAGTTGTTGTTGAAGAGAGCGAATTTGCGGACGGGGTTGTAAAGGCTGAATACGGCGGTGATAAAAGCCACGAAGATGCCAGGTGTCATGCGGCCGTCTCTAATCTGATCACGGCCAAGCATCAGCAGAAGGGCGACGCCGATCATGCCGAAAATGTCCATCAACGGCGAACTGATGGCAGCGGCGGCAACAGAGCGCAGATTGGCGCGGAACAATCGCCGAGCAGCGTTGCGGAAGCGGGAGATCTCCCAGTTTTCCGTGTTGAACGCTTTCACGATGCGGTTGCCGGTGATCGTCTCGTGCAGAATGTTCTGGATCTCCGCCAGCTTGTCCTGGCCGTGGCGCGTGGTTTTGCGCACACGGGAACCGATCTTTCGTGATGAATAAATGATTATCGGCACAAACAGCAGGAGGATCCATGAGAGACTCCCGCCCAGGACAATCACCACGCCCGCGACAAAGACGAAAGTGAAGAACTGCTGGAGCGCTTCCGACAACACGGTCGACATGGCGTATTGCACGCGCTCAATGTCGTTAATAATCGTCGATAACAACGTACCGGTCGTGTGCTTCGAAAAGAATGCGGCGGACCGCCTCACGATCGCGTTGTAGAGATCATCGCGAAGATCGGTGATCATGCCGAAGCCGGCGTGATTCACGAGGTAGGTTCCAGCGTAATCGCAGATGCCCTTGAGGACTGTGGAAACAACCAGGGCAAAGGCAACAATTTTCCACGCATCAGTGAAATGAGATGGGACCAGCTGCTGCAGGTACAGGGAATAGTGCGTGTGCGGAATACTAAAAAGCTGAATCTCTTCGGAGCCGCTCGAGGGATTGAGGACGCGATCGAAAATCGGACGAACCAGCAGGTACTTGAAGGCGTCAAGCGCTCCGACCGCCGCCATTAACAACACAGACGACAGGATCTCCCACCAGTGGGGCAGGGCATAGCGCACGAGCCGCATCAGTTGCCGCATAGGGCTCCTGCGCGGGCGAGGCTGTACCAGCGCGCGATGGCTGCTATCAGTGCGAGGTGCAAGTTCATATTTTACTTTAGGACGGGCTGCGAAGAATGACGTTTCGAATGCCTGCGAAGACCGCAGCCAAGACAGGTGCTAAACCCAGCTTCAGACTCTTCCTTAGAAATCCCGCTTCTCCGAAGGCTCCGTCGAGAGCAGGTCGATGCTCGGGGACTGGTTCGCGACGTCTACCTGCAGGTAGGTGAACCGCCAGACCCCGCCGCTCTTCTGGGCGGCGGCATGGATGCGTCCTCGGCCGCGTGGACCCGAGATCGGAATGACCAGATTCGCTTTTCCGCTGCTGCCACTCACATTCAATTCCCCCGAGATGAGCCAGTCTGGTTTGATCGGCTCCCCGATCCGTTCTCGAACTTGTAGGCTCGCTGTGGCTTGAGCGATCGCCTGTCTGTAGACATCGCTGTGCCGGAATGACGACGTAATGACCGTCATCAGGATGATGACGAACGCCGCCAGGAGCACGAAGAGAGTGAGGCACCCGAGGGGAATCTTCCAGAGCGGATTGCGCTCCAGCCAATTCTTCTTCATGGGCTCGGGGTGGAGCGGATAGGGAGGCGTTGCCATGGAGAGTTCGCGGCTACTTAGGGCTGTCCCGGTGCACGAATTTGACCCGGTATCCCGCACGTCGCAGGTGCTTGCCGACTTCCTCGGCAATCATGACCGAGCGGTGCTGGCCGCCGGTGCAGCCAAAAGCGATCGTCAGATAGCTCTTGCCTTCATGAATGTAGTGCGGCAGCAAGTACACCAACAGATCCGAGATGCGCGTAATGAATTCCTGGGTCTGTGGGAATGAGCGTATGTACTTGGCGACTCGCGGATGACGTCCGGTTAGAGGACGAAACTCAGGGACAAAATGCGGGTTGGGGAGAAACCGAACATCAAACACCAGGTCGGCATCTTCGGGCACGCCGTTGCGAAAGCCAAAGCTGACCGAGGAAACGAGAATGCTCTTTCCCGGAGATTGTTCCTGGAAGCGCTCATTGATATGTGCCCGCAGTTCATGAACATTGAACTTTGACGTGTCGATGACCAGGTCGGCGAGGCGGCGGATAACGTTTAGGTGACGTCGCTCGGCTTTCAGTGCTGATTTCACCGGAGCATCTGTCCCCAGGGGGTGAGGGCGGCGTGTCTCGCTGAAACGGCGCAACAACACCGCGTCGGAGGCTTCCAGGAAGACGACCTTCGTCGGGATCATGTGCCGGACGGATTTCAAAATGTCCGGCAACTTCCCCAGCTTGACGCCTTCGCGGACATCAACAACAAGGGCGGTGCGGCGCGTGTCGCGCGAGCGGACAGCCAACTCCGCAAAACGGGGGATCAGTTCAACCGGCAGGTTGTCAACGCAGTAGTAGCCGAGATCCTCGAAAGCCTTGAGGACCGAAGCCTTCCCCGACCCGCTCATGCCCGTGATGATGACCAGTTCGGGCGAGCGCTGGCGTTCGCGCACGGAAGGCGTGCTGCTCTTCCCTGAGTTTTTCAAGCTCCGGCCGGAAGACTTGCGCGCCTTCATCAGATGGATACTAGCATCGAAGGCACCGGTCCCGCTGCCGAGTGCGATTACCGACTGAGATACCGTCGTTGGGAGCAAGGCCGGAAGGAACAAATCCAGATTGTCTCAACCCCACTCCGACAGGTAATCTATCCCGTCATGAAAAAGTTCGAGGAACTCACCGAACGAGAGGTACTGGCTCTAGCGATCACGCTGGAGGAGGAAGACGAGCGCGTCTATTCCGATTTCGCCGAGGGATTGCGGCAGGATTATCCGGCGACGGCGTCGATGTTTGAAGGGATGCGCGAAGAGGAGTCGGGGCATCGGCGGCGACTGCTGGAGCTCTACCGCAAAAAATTCGGCGAGCACATTCCTTTGATCCGGCGCCAGGATGTGCGCGGATTTGTGGAGAGACCCGCACTGTGGCTGGTGCGTCCGCTGCGGATTGAGGCGGTGCGCAAGGAGGCCTCCACGATGGAGGTCGAGACACGGCGTTTTTACGAGAAGGCTGCGGCGCGGACACAGGACGCCAGCATCCGTCAGTTGCTCGACGATCTTGCTACGGAAGAGCGGGAACACGAAAATCGAGCGCAGGAACTCGACAAGCAGAAGCTGCCGGCGAATGTGAAAGCGGATGAGGAAGTAGCACAGCGGCGGCTATTCGTTCTGCAGATTGTCCAGCCCGGGCTGGCGGGATTGATTGATGGGTCGGTATCAACGCTGGCACCGGTGTTTGCTGCCGCTTTCGCCACCCGTGACAGTCGGGATGCTCTTCTCGTCGGACTGGCGGCATCGGCGGGGGCGGGCATCAGCATGGGATTTACGGAGGCCTTGTCCGATGATGGAAGTCTAACGGGCCGCGGACATCCCTGGGTGCGCGGGTTAATTTGCGGCGCGATGACCGCAGTGGGCGGCATCGGGCATACTCTGCCGTTCTTGATTCGCGACTTCCGGCTGGCCCTCGGAGTTGCCGGATTGGTGGTGGTCGCCGAATTGGGCGTGATCACCTGGATCCGGCGCCGCTACATGGACACGCCTTGGGTCACCGCCGCCTTACAGGTCGGGCTCGGCGGAGTGCTGGTGTTTATCACGGGCGTACTGATCGGGAGCTCTTAAGGCTCGAGATTGCGGATTTTTGATTTCAGATTGCGGATTGAACATCCCAAGATGTTGAGTGCTTGTCGGGAGTTGACCAATCTTCAATCTGAAATCTCAAATCTGCAATCGGATTACGGCTGCGTGTCCAGCGGGTGCGTGCTCTTCTCGTAAAACTCCTTTTGCAGTTTCAGGCTAACGTCGTCTGCCTTCACCTGCTGAATCGCCTTCACCACCGAATCGATCCACCACTTCATCTGATACTCGCCCAGCTCTTTGGTGGCGGCTGCGCCATCACCGGAATAGTGGAACGGGAAACGCGTGTACCACCAGATGCCGGTGTAAATATCTTCCGGAATTTTCTGGCGGGCCTGATCGGCTCCGGATTCGCTCGTAGCGCGTTCCGGATGCACGAGTTCGGGATGGGAGATCATCATCTTCGAGGTCTCACTCTCGCCGGCGTGCATGTCGATCTTGGTCTTCCTGGGCGGGCCGCCATGGTCGGGAGTGCGTTCATCGAAAACGTAGACTACGTAATCGTGCGGCTTGTCGAGTTGAGTTTGCGCGAAAAAAGGGAGCAGGCTGTCGTTCCCGCCGTGCCCGTTAACGATCAGAATCTTCTTGCAGCCATTGCGGGCCATCTCGTCCGTGGTTTCCTGCAGCAGGGCCAGTTGCAGGCCTCGACTGTAAGCCATGGTTCCGGGTTCGTGCTTGGCCTCAGCAATCTGCCCAAAATAGTATTCCGGGAACACGACCGCGTACTCCTGCTCAGCAGCGTGGAGCGCGGCATAGCGCACGTCGAGCAGGTCGGTGCCGAGCGGGAGATGCGGTCCGTGCTTCTCGAGAATTCCGAGGGGCAGGAGACAGACTCCGGCAGAATGGTGAATGCCCTCGCGGAAATCGGAGGCGGTGAGTTCCTCCCAATGAACCGAAAGCTTCGACGATGAGGCCTGAGCGTGGACGTGCGGCAAGCTCAATGACAAACACAAGAATACGAACATTGCCATAAACAACGAAAAGCCGGAATGGATGCGCATAGAAGAATCTCCCTCGGGCGCGGATTCTACCACCGTAAAGCCAGCTATTAAAACGTATCAATACTAATAGTCGCGAGGACGGAGAGGGAGTCAATTGAAGAGTAAGTCGGCACCCCTGAAGTCAAAACTCCCCACCCTGTCGCCGAGAGCGCGACAAGGGTGGGCACCCGCTCTCAGCCAATCTCTTTATAGCTACTTCAGGAAGATCTCTTGCAGTAGATCTGATGTGATGATTTCGCGGATCTCAGCGCGCTTCTCTCCCAACTGTTGCGCCGCTTGTTTCCCGCCCAAGATCTTATCGCGCGCAGCCTCGCCCTTTGCCGCCAAGCCATCCATCGCGGCATGATTCTTGTATTCGATGGCAACCGCGATGTCCCAATCTTCGGGGTTGGCCTTCGTTTCCTTCAGGAAAACCTTGTAGTCCATAATTACCCCTTGACGCTTTTCCTCTTCGATCAAAGGCTTGGTGGATTGGCGAAGACTGCTGAGATAGGCGTCCATCTGGGTGGGCTTGACCCGTATCAATGAAACGCGCCAGATCGGGCCTTCGGTGTAATGCTCCTGCGCGAACAGAGTCGGAGTGACGAGCAACAGCAAAATCGCGAGCCCATAGAGCTTCTTCATAGGAATCTCCTGGATGTCAGTGATTGAAACGGCTGGAGGATCATACGCTTGGCGTAGTAAATGAGCCAGCAAGCAGAAAAACCCACCCTACGAAACGCAGGGTGGGACCTGTGATCTGAAATGACTACCGTCTTACGGCACTTCGATCAGCTGCATCTTGCCGTCTTTGGCGCGATGCAGGACCATCACTTTACCCTTGGGATCACGAAAGACGAAAACGTCGCGGTCTTTGAAATGGGCTTCTTTGATTGCTTCTTCGAGCGTCATGGGGCGCATGGCGACGGCATCGTCGGAGCGGACGAGATGAACCTCGGTCGTCTTCGCAACCGCAGGATACTTGTGGACCAAGACCGGAACGGCCGTCTTCTCAGAGAGGCCGACCGTAGTCTGGAAATCTTCCTGGACTGAGTGTCCGTTCCACCTCTTGGTTTCTTCACTCTTGCGGGCGGAGCGCTTCTTGGCCTGCCACTTCGTCTTGTACTTGATCGCCTGCTTTTCCAGATGATCCAGGGCCTCGTTGACCGCGATCGTCATGTCTTTCGCCTGAGCCAGGCCGACCAGCGGTCCGTTGCGCGGGTTGATGGTGATTTCGGCTTTGTGGCGGTGCTTCTCCACCGCGAGGATCACTTTGGTTTCGAATTTGTCGCCCAGGATTTTGCGGATTTTCGTGAGGCCGGTTTCAACTTCTTGGCGGATGGCGTTGGTAACTTCGTACTGTCTTCCCGTGTACTCCACGTTCATGAGCGCCCCTCCTAAAAAATTCGTATTGAGATAAATTGGGCACTGCATTTGGAACTGCAGCAGCCGGTGTCGGATCCGGAGCGCGGACGAGACGCCCACGCGACAGCCGGCGGGACGCCGGCGCTACGCTATTTTTTCACTCGGCGCTGGTGCGTGCTCGGGATGCGCATGTCTTCGCGGTATTTGGCTACCGTGCGGCGAGTCACCTGGATGCCCTGGGACTGCAAGATGCGGGTGATCTGCTCGTCGGTCAAGGGACGGCTGGGGTCTTCTTCTTCGATGAGCTTTTTCACACGGCGCTTGAGGATCAGCAGTGATGTGCCGCCACCCTCGGGTCCTTGTACGCTCTCGCTGAAGAAATACCGCAGCTCGAACACGCCCTGCGGTGTGTGGGCGTATTTGCTGGCCACGGCACGGCTTACCGTCGAAGGATGCACGCCGATTTCTTCGGCCACCTCCTTGATCATCATGGGTTTCAGGTAATCGATGCCTCTTTCGAGGAACTCCTGCTGACGGGCGACGATCGAGTAGCAGACCTTGGTGATGGTCTGTTTGCGCTGCTCGATGTTCTTGATGAGTTGAATTGCGCTCTTGTAGCGCTCTTTCACGTAGTCCCGTGTGTTCTTGTCGTTCGTTCCGTCTCGCGTGACCAGTTTCTTGTAGGCGGGATTGAGGCGAAGCTGCGGCAGGTCTTCGTCGTTCATGATGACCAGCCACTCGTCGCCGTGCTTGACGAAGGCAACGTCAGGCTCGATCAGGCGCGCCTGGACTTTGTTGTACTGCAGGCCGGGCCGTGGATCGAGCGTCCGGATATAGTCGAGCGCGGCCTGCACAGCCTCGATGGGGCGGCCAATGGCCTTGGCGATTTCCTTATGCTGCTTGTTCTGAAGACCGCGAAGATGCTGATCCACAACCGCCATCGCATCCTGCAGAACCTGGGCCGTCCCGTTTCCGTTCTTGTGCTGTTCCAACTGCGCCTGATGAAAACGAAGCTGGTTCAGCAGACACTGGCGCAGATCGCGACAGCCCACACCGGGAGGATCAAGCTGCTGAACAACCTGCAGGGCCTCTTGCAAATCGGCGGCGGAAAAATTTGGTTTGAAGGTCGGCTTCGGCGCACTAACCGGCTCAGGCGCAGGGGCAGCAGCCGCTGCGCCATTCCCCGAAGTCGACAATGCAGCTTCCGCCGTGATGGAAAGTCCCGCAGCTGATACGCTCGCTGTTTCGGAATAATCAGCCAACTCCGAAATTCCATCCGACACCGAAAGCTCCCGCGAATCGCTTCCGGTTGTGGCGCCAGCTATCCCCAGTGCTTGCACCTCGTTCGCAATGTTCTTTGCGGCTTCTGCATCGGCCTCTGGCGGTGCCGGCGGGGCCACTCCGAGCAATTCCTCGTCGCTGGCGATGAGGTATCCGTCCTCGTTGAGATTGCCGACGATCAGGTCTGCAGCCTCGCGCACTTCCGGACGCAGACTGAGCGCGCCCAATTGCCAGGAGAGGTGGTCCGTCAGATTGCTCGGCTTAGAGAGGAAATTCTCGAACGAGGGCCGTTCGATATCCTCCATCTCGCTGTGCGTACGGTATCCGGGATCCAGATAATCCTGAAAGAACGAACCAAAGTCGATCTCCTCGAAGGGATCTTTCTTTTCTACCGCCGTGATCGGATTTTCTTCGGTCGTAGCGGCGGCGGCACGCTCGCGATCTTCTTCTTTCTTGCCGACCTCATCGAGAAGGGGAACCGACTCTTCAAGTTCCTCCAGCACAGGGTTCTCGACCATCTCGGCATTGATCATGTCCTTCAGTTCAAGCTTATTGAGTGCAAGGACGGAGACCATCTGCACCAGGCCTGGGGTGAGGATCTGGCGCTGCGAGAGCTTTACGCTGAGTTTGTGCTGAAGCAAAACCATGAATTCCGTCGAATCTTCGCGTGTTTGCGAAAACCCTCAACCACAAAGGTCACGCAGATTCACGAAGGAAAACCTTAGTGATCCTTCGTGTCCTTCGTGGTTCAAGCTTTTCTCACACCAGCGAGAAACTCTCGCCTAAATACACCCTTCTCACTTCCGGATCGCCGGCCAATTGCCCAGGCTGTCCCTGACGGAAAATACGGCCGTCATCAATGATGTAGGCGCGATCGGTTACCGAAAGCGTTTCGCGCACGTTGTGATCGGTGATCAGCACCCCAATGCCGCTGGCCCGCAAGCTACTGATTATCTTCTGCAAGTCGAGGACGGCAATCGGGTCAATCCCCGAAAATGGTTCATCCAGCAAAATGAATGTGGGGTTGATGCATAGGCAGCGGGCAATTTCCACGCGCCGGCGCTCCCCACCGGACAGGGCGTATCCGCGATTTTGGCGGATGTGCTCCAGTCCCAGCTCGTCAATAAACTTCTCCATCTTCTCGCGGCGCTCGTGCCAGGAAATCGGCTGAGCTTCCAATACCGCGAGGATGTTTTCTTCCACGGTTAACTTTCGAAATACCGAAGCTTCTTGCGGGAGATAGCTGATGCCATACTGACGCGCCCGGAGATACATGGGAACGTCGGTGATGTCTTGGCCGTCGTACAGCACGCGGCCAGTGTCAGGGGGGATCAGGCCAACGATGGCGTAAAACGTGGTGGTCTTGCCTGCGCCGTTAGGTCCCAGTAATCCAACCACTTCGCCCTGATGGACTTGCAGGCTTACCCCATTTACAACGCGACGACCACGATAGGATTTGCAGACTTCTTCGGTGGCCAGGGTACGCATTTATGGTGCCAAAAGTACGCAATTATCGTGCCACTCGGGTCGTCGTTACCACAGGAGTACTGCCTTCACCTTCTACGAGCACCCTATCATCGCGTCTAAAGAAAGTCAACGAAACCCCCGTAATCTTGCCCTGTTCGGCATCAAAAATGCTAGGCGGACCACCCGTCAGTACGAA
>Ga0209698_10003413_pt1 | contig 17767 bp, 16 predicted proteins | sample LitLauG_LLR_2012_FD_187203 | JGI IMG/M metagenome (GOLD analysis project Ga0209698, IMG submission 187203) | Freshwater sediment microbial communities from Pennsylvania, USA - Little Laurel Run_MetaG_LLR_2012 (SPAdes) (version 2) | ecosystem: Environmental > Aquatic > Freshwater > Creek >...
CGGCGCAGCTGTACGACCCGGGCCGCGTGATCGCCTCGTTCGAGGAGCGCCGCACGCGCATGCTGGCGTCGATCGAGGCGGGCGCGCGAAAGCTCAACGCCGAGCCTGTGATGCCGGATGCGCTGATCGACGAAGTCGCGGCCCTGGTCGAGTGGCCGGTCGTGTACGAGTCCGGTTTCGAGGACGAGTTTCTCGAGGTGCCGCAGGAATGCCTGATCCTGACCATGCAGCAGAACCAGAAGTACTTCGCGCTGCAGGATGCGGACGGGCGGCTGCTGAACCGTTTTCTGCTGGTGAGCAACATCCAGGCCGAAGATCCCTCGCTGATCATCGCCGGCAACGCGCGCGTGGTGCGGGCCCGCCTGGCCGATGCGCGCTTCTTCTACCAGCAGGACCGCAAGCATCCCCTGGATACGCGCCTGCGGCAGCTTGCCGGCGTGGTCTACCACAACCGTCTGGGAAGCCAGCTCGAGCGGGTGGAACGGCTCACCACGATCGCGGTGGCCCTGGCGCGCGAGCTGGGGGCGGACCTGAGTCACGTCGAGCGCGCGGCGCGCCTGGCCAAGGCCGACCTGCGCACCGAGATGGTGGGCGAGTTTCCCGAGCTGCAGGGCACGATGGGCATGTACTACGCGCGCCACGATCGCGAGTCGGATGACGTGGCGCTGGCGATCGAGCAGCATTACCGGCCCCGCTTCGCCGGCGACCGCCTGCCCTCCTCCACCGTGGGCATGTGCGTGGCGCTGGGCGACAAGCTGGAGGCGCTGGCAGGATTTTTCGGGATCGAGGAGCGGCCGACCGGCGACAAGGACCCCTATGCGCTCAGGCGCCACGCGCTGGGCGTGCTGCGGATGCTGATCGAGGCGGAACTGCCGCTGCCGCTGCCGATGTTGATGCAGGCCGCCTTCGAGCCGTTCGGCGACCGCTTCGGCGCGGAGCCGCGCCAGGAGCTGGAGCGCTTCCTGTTCGACCGGCTGCGCGGCCTACTGCAGGAGCGAGGCTATTCGACGCTGGAGGTCGAAGCGGTCGTGTCGCTGGCCCCGGGCCGGATCGACCGGCTGCCGGCCATGCTGGCGGCGGTGCGCGCGTTTTCCCAGATGAGCGAGGCCGAGAGCCTGGCCGCGGCCAACAAGCGCATCGGCAACATCCTGAAAAAGGCCCCCGCCGGCGCGGGCGGCCTCGACTCGTTCGACGCAGCGCTTCTGTTCGAGCCGGCCGAGAAGGATCTGTGGACGGCCTTCGAGCGGGTGGCGCCGCACGCCGAAAGGCTGCTGGCCGATGCCGACTACAGCGGGATGCTGCGGGCGCTGGCGCCGCTGAAGGACCCGGTGGACCGCTTCTTCGACCAGGTGATGGTGATGGTCGAGGACCCGAAACTGCGCGCCAATCGCCTCGCGCTGCTGGCGCAACTGCGATCGCTGATGAACCGCATCGCCGACCTGTCGCTGCTCGCGGCGGCATGATGGGGCCCGGGATCAACCGATGCGCGCATTGACCGCGCTGCGCTCCGCCGCCTACCTGGTGTTTCTCACCGTGACCGTGATTCCGTACGCGTTCGGAACGCTCGCCTGGTCGTGGCTGCCGCAGACGCGGCGCTACTGGATGGTCACCGGATGGCCCAGCACCGCGATCTGGGGCGCGCGCTGGATCTGCGGCATCCGCTCGCGCATCGAAGGCTGGGACAACCTGCCGCAGGGCCCGGCCATCGTGCTGTGCAAGCACCAGTCGGCCTGGGAGACGCTGTGGCTTCCTTCGGCGATGCCGCGCCCGCTGTCGTTCGTGTACAAACGGGAGTTGCACTGGGTGCCGTTTTTCGGATGGGGCCTGGCCACGATCGGGATGATCAACATCGACCGCAGCAAGGGGCAAAACGCGTTCGAGCAAGTGGTCGAACAGGGCACCACGCATCTGCGCGACGGCTGGTGGATCGCGATCTTTCCCGAGGGCACGCGCACCCCGCCCGGCTCGACGCGCCGCTACAAGACGGGCGGCGCGCGCCTGGCGATGCGCACCGGCGCCCCGGTGATTCCCATTGCGCTGAATTCGGGCGAGTGCTGGCCGCGCAAGGCGTTCCTGAAGCGGCCGGGCCTTATCACCGTGTCGATCGGCCCGCCGATCGAAACGGCCGGCCGTAACGACCGTGAAATCGCAGCACTGGTAGAGTCGTGGATCGAAACCGAGATGCGGCGCCTGGCCCCTCATCGCTACAGTGGACCGTACGAACCCGGCGCGAACTCCTCAGGCGAGCCCGAGCGCGTTGAAACGACCTGACCCCTCGATGCATCGGGACACCCGGACCGCCGACTGCCAGCTGAAGCTGCCGCTGGACGAGCGCGTGCCGCCGCCGGCAACGGCCCCGGACGAAGCCGGCGGCCGCGTGCGCCGCGTGCTGCTGGGCGGGCAGCACTACCACTTCCGGCTGCGCCGCTCGCGCCGCCGCACCATCGGATTCCAGATCGACGACCGGGGCCTGACGGTGTCGGCGCCGCGCTGGGTGAGCCTGCGCGCGATCGAGGAGGCGATCCTCGAGAAGGAGCGCTGGATCCGCAGCAAGCTCGCCCAGTGGCACGACTGGCGCGCGCGCCACGGAGCGCGCGTGCTGCAATGGGTCGACGGCGCCGCGCTGCCGTACCTGGGTGGCGAACTCACGCTGCGGCTGTGCGCGCCCGGCTCGGCGCCCAGGGCGGCACGCGTCGGGCGTGAGCTGCGGCTCGCGCTGGCGGCGGGCGCGCCCGAGGCCGAGGTGCGCAGCGCCGTGCAGGAATGGTTCCGCGACGAAGCCGCCGGAATCCTGCAAGAGCGTCTGCGCGTGCTGGCCGCGCGCGGGGGCGTGCGGCCGTTCACCTGGCGGCTGTCCTCGGCGCGCACGCAGTGGGGCTCGTGCAACGAGGACGGGCGGATACGACTTAACTGGCGACTGCTGTTCTTTCCGGTCGCGGTGATCGACTACGTGGTGGCGCACGAGCTGGCGCACCTGACGCAGCTGAACCACGGGCCCGACTTCTGGCAGGAAGTGGAGCGGCTGCTGCCGCAGTTCCAGGCGGCGCGGGATCGGATCAAGGATGAGGAGTTGACCGCGTTGCCGCTCTAGGCGCAAGAGCGCGCCTGAGACCCATCGGGAAGTCAATTCGGGCCGGGATCCTTGCTGGCCTGCGGCGCCGGGCGATCCTGCATCTGTTCCCACGCCGATCGACCCCGCTCGACCGGGCTCGCATCGTCCGGCGAGGGTAGCGGGGCCGCCGGCGGCGATGACGGCTCGCGGGGCTGACGAGTCTGCTCGGGCTTGCGCCCGAGAAAGAACGAAACGGCGCCGTATCCGATGGCGGCCGCGCCCCCGATGATGACCCAGTCGATCAAGCGCATCCCCGTCCCTGCCGGCGCGAAGGCGCCGCTCCAAGGCTACCCCGCTCTGCGGAAAACGGCCACAATGCCAGATGGCCGGGGCACAGCAAGCGCTGCGCGTCTTTTGATGCGGGCAACTGCAAAGCGGTGGAACCTGCGATGACGAAACGCGCCCTTCGTGTCCTGTTTCTCGGCCTGGCATGCGCAGCGGCGTCGGCCGGCGCCGTGGAGAATCTCAGTCCCGAGGAGCGCCGGGCCGAGTTCCAGAAGCTGCCGTGGCAGAAGGGGCCGGTCGACGGCGCGATCGGCCAGAAGGCGACCCTGGCCGTTCCCGCGGACGGATTGCTGCTGCCGGAGGGCAAGACCGCGCGCTTCTTCGAGCTGACCGGCAATCTGCCCAGTGCCAGCGCATCGGTGGTCGTGCGGCGCGACTGGTTCGCCGTGTTTTCTTTCAACGACTCCGGCTACGTCAAGGACGACGAGAAGCTCGACCCCGACGCGCTGCTGCAGGCCATCAAGAATCGGGACGAGCCCGTGAACGAGCAGCGCGTCAAGCACGGGCTGACCAAGATGCACACGATCGGCTGGATCGTGCCCCCGCATTACGACGCGCAGACGAAGCACCTGGAGTGGGGCCTGCGGATCAAGTCGGACGAGTCGGACGATCCGGTGATCAACTACACGGTGCGGCTGCTCGGCAGAAGCGGATACGAAAGCGTGGTCCTCGTCAGCTCGCCGGAAAGGCTCGACAAGAACGTGGGCGAGCTGAAGACGATGCTTGCGGGATTCAACTTCAACTCGGGCGAGAAGTACGACGAGTTCAAGCCCGGCGACAAGATCGCCGAGTACGGCCTGGGCGCGCTGATCGTCGGCGGCGCCGCCGCGGCGGTCGTGAAGACGGGCTTCTGGAAGGTGATCCTTGCAGCGCTCGTCGCGTCGTGGAAGCTCGTCCTTGCCGGCGCGGCGGCCGTCGTGGTCGGAATCAGGAAGTTCCTTTCGCGGGACAAGACCGCGTGAGGGTCGGCACCGAAACGCTCCTGGTGCTCCTGATCTTCGCGCTGTACCTGAAGGACTGCCTGCTTCTGCTGGACGCAGACGAGGCCGTGCTGGTCAGCCGCGGCGGCGCTCGCTGGGGCGCCGCCTTCGGCGCCCGGACCTGGAAGATCGCGGGCAAGGAACCCCTGATGGTCAATCCCCTGCGGCCGGACCGGGCGGCCTACAGGCTGCGATGGCGCATGGCGCCCGCGTCGATCAGCGCCGATCCGGGGCCTCGGGTCGACGTGCAGATTCCGGCCGAGCTTGCGCGCGTCGGCTACCTCGCCTGGATCACTTGGTTCGAGATGCTCGTGCTGATACCGGCGGCATTGATGCTGCATCTTGGCCCGGCCGTCATCCTCGCTGCGGCCGCACTCTTGTACCTGAACATCGCCGTCACGATGCTCGCCGCCTGGCGCTGGCGGCGGCCGCTGGGGATCGGATCGAAGGCCTTCGCCGTCCTGGCCCTGGAGTGCATTCTGTGCGCGCCCTATTGCGCGAACCTGGTTCGACGGCTGGCAGCGGCACGCTGCGCCGACGAGGACTTCGAACTTGCAGCGCATCGGCTCCTCGGGCCGGATGAACTCGCGCAGGCGAGGGCGCAATGCCTGGCACGCATCGACGATCAACTGGAACGGATCGACGAGGGGGATGTGCAGTTCGAAGCGCTGCAGCGCGCGCGCGGCCGGTTCCTGGCCACTGAAGCGCCGCAACACTGAGCGATATCGTCGTCCACCTGTCTCAGCCCACCCCGGCCAGCCGTTCCGCTCCGTGGCACCGAGCGGTTGCGGTGGTGCCGCGCCGCACCGAGGTTACGAAGGGACCAACCCGACGGTCGGTCTACACTCCAAAGCTGACATATCGCGCAGTCTCGCTCCGAGGACCCGACCCGACCCACAGCGGTCTCCAATAGGTGTCCGCTAACGGGTCAATCGCCGGGCGAAGAGTTTCGCAGACGCGCGCGGCTCATTCGATTTTGACCAAGAAATTCGAATCGAACAACGGGTTCTCGTTCACACCATCCCTGGCATATCCGCGCGGATTGCACACCACCCGCGTTCCATTAAGGAAGTAGTCGAAGCTGTCGTGCGTATGCCCATGTATCCATAGGCGCACCCGACTCCCGTCGACCAGACGTTCGGCATCGGAAACAAAGCATGCATTCAAGAGCGAATCGGAAAACCTCGGATGGATGCTCTTCCGCGATGGAGCATGGTGGGTGATTACCACGGTCGGACCAGGATGCCGTTCAGCCAGCTTGCACTCGAGCCATTCCGCGTGAACCTTGAACAGCGCTGCTGAATCGGTCGGGGTGAACATCGTTGCCATTGCTTCGCCAGTGCGAATTCTGCTGAAATCGCGCATGAAAGCCAGAGCTTCCTGTATCGCCGCCACCCGTCTTTCACCCTCCCCGAACAGGTTGAAATCCGTCCACAGTGTGGTTCCTAAAAACCGCACGCCTTGGACGACGAGTTCTTCGTTGTCGAGCACGTGGATACTGGTCCCGGCGCACAGCTGTTTCATTTCGCTTACCGTACCTCCAATACTGCCGCCGTAGAACTCGTGGTTTCCGGCAACGTAAAGTACTGGCTTGGCAAAGCCTGACGCCCAGGAAACAGCTTCCTTCGGACGGGCAACGTCCCCGGCGAGGATTACGACATCTGCGTCATTCTCTGGAATCTTCAAAAGGTTCAGGCTCAGATGCAGATCCGAGAGGATATTGAGTATCACGCGCAATATTCCTTTCGTCGACGCTGGCGCTTTTTCCGAATCAATCTGATGCTGCCCATTGAAGGCGTTGCCGACGCTGCACGACTCGACGCAGGGATGCAAAGACAATACCCGACGACGAAACCAACTCGGCAGCCGGACCTTGGCAAATCGGCATGCTCAACGATCATGCCAGAGAGCGCTTTCGCGCCAAGGCATTGCGCTAGAGCCTATTTCGCTGCCGCCGTCATGTCGGGCAGCTTGTGCGCGACGCCCTTGTGACAGTCGATGCACGTCTTGCCCCGGCCCTCAAGCAATGTCGAATGCATGTTTTGCGCGCGCACGCTCTGGCGAGTCAGGTCCATGTACTCGAAGTCATGGCAGTTGCGACACTCGAGCGAGTCGTTCGCCTTGAAGCGCGCCCATTCGCGCTGCGCCATCTCCAGACGCTTCGACACGAACTTCTCGCGCGTGTCGATTCTGCCGAAGATCTTGGCCCAGACCTCCTTGGACGCCTGCATCTTGCGCGCGATCTTGTCGGTCCACTTGTGCGGCACATGGCAGTCCGAGCACTTCGCGCGGACTCCCGACCGATTCGTGAAATGAATGGTGCCCTTGAGCTCCGCGTAGACGTTGTCGCGCATTTCGTGGCAGCCCGTGCAGAACGCCTCGGTATTGGTCAGCTCCAGCGCGGTGTTGAACGCGCCCCAGAACACGAGCCCGGCAATGAAGCCGCCGACGGTGAGAAACCCGAGCGCATAGTACCGGCTCGGGCGACAGATGGTTCGCCAGTAGCGCTTGAACCGCTCGATCATGGAGCGCCTATTTCTTCTTCGACTGTGGCTTTGCGAGCTCGCGCTTGAGCACCGTGTCGACGTCCTGGAAGGTATTGGGCACCAACGGCTTCATCTCCAGCTGCGCCACGTGGCACTGATCGCAGAAATAACGACGTGGTGACACGTCCGCGAGCACGTTGCCGTCGCGATCCATGTAATGGGTGACGCTGACGGGAATCGCCTGCGTTTCCTCCGCCTTGGTGCGCGCATGGCACATAAGGCATCGGTTGGCGTTACGGTCGATCTGGTAGCCGTCGATCTTGTGCGGAATCGTCGGCGGCTGCATCGTATAGGAGCGCGTGCGCCGGATATCCTTGTTTTCCGCGCCGCCCGGCAATAGAGGCGGTTTAGTCTCGTCCGCGATGGGTACCGGCCCGCGCATCGGGTCCATCAGACCCTCCGGCGGCGCCGCCATGGCGAGGCTCGACAACAAGAACAGCACGGTCGGGCCGAAGCGTCTGTTCACGGTGGGACCCCCCTAGACCTTGACGATCTTCACGGCGCATTTCTTGAAGTCGGTCTGCAGCGAGATCGGATCGGTCGCGTCGAGCGTCGCCTTGTTGATCAGCTGGCTCGCGTCGAACCAGGGCACGAATACGAGCCCGCGCGGCGGCTTGTCGCGGCCGCGCGTCTCCACGCGGGTGCGCATCTTCCCGCGCCGCGACACGATCTCGACGTCGCTGCCGCGCCGCACACCGAGCGCCTTGGCGTCATCGGGGTGCATGAAGCACACCGCGTTGGGAAACGCCCGGTACAGCTCCGGCACGCGCCGCGTCATCGAGCCCGAGTGCCAGTGCTCCAGGACGCGGCCGGTGCACAGCCAGAACGGATACTCCTTGTCCGGCGACTCGGCGGCGGGCTCGTATGGCAGCGCATAGATGACGGCCTTGCCGTCGGGATTGCCGTAGAACTCGAAGCCGGCGCCCGCCTTCACATAGGGATCATTCCCTTCGCTGTAGCGCCACTTCGTTTCCTTTCCGTTCACCACCGGCCAGCGCAGGCCGCGCGCCTTGTGATAGACATCGAAAGGAGCGAGGTCGTGGCCGTGTCCGCGGCCGAACTCCGCGTATTCCTCGAACAGTCCCTTCTGAAGATAGAAGTTGAATGCCTTGGCCTCGGCATTCTCGTATCCGGCTTCCATGTCGGAAAGCGGGAACCTGTCGACCTGCCCGTTGCGAAACAAGACCTCGTACAGCGTCTTGCCCTTGTACTCGGGCTTCTTGTCCAGCAATTCGGCCGGCCAGACCTCCTCCATCCGGAAGCGCTTGGAGAACTCGACCACCTGCCATACATCCGAGCGCGCTTCGCCGGGCGCGTTGACAAGCTGATGCCAGAATTGCGTGCGCCGCTCGGAGTTGCCGTAGGCGCCCTCCTTCTCCACCCACATCGCCGTCGGCAGCACAAGGTCGGCCGCCAGCGTCGTGACGGTCGGATAGGCGTCGGAGACCACGATGAAATTCTGCTCGTTGCGATACCCGGGCAGCCCTTCCTGCATCAGGTTGGCCGCGGCCTGCATATTGTTGGTGACCTGGACCCAGTACGCGTTGAGCTTGCCGTCCTTCAGCATGCGGTTCTGCAACACGGCGTGATAGCCGGGCTTGTCCGGGATGGTGCCCTCCGGCAATTTCCAGACGCGCTCGGCTTCCGCGCGGTGCTTCGGATTGGTCACCACCATGTCCGCCGGCAGCCGGTGGGAGAACGTCCCGACTTCGCGCGCGGTGCCGCAGGCCGACGGCTGACCGGTCAGGGAAAACGGGCTGTTGCCGGGCGTGGCGATCTTGCCGGTCAGCAGATGGAGGTTGTAGACCAGGTTGTTGCACCACACGCCGCGCGTGTGCTGGTTGAAGCCCATGGTCCAGAACGACATCACCTTGGTCTTCGGGTCGGCGTAGATCTCCGCCAGATTCTCCAGGCGCTCCTTCGGGACGCCCGATAGCTTCGCCGTGTAGTCGAGGTCGTACTTGGAAACGAATTGCGCGAACTCCTGCAGCGTCATCGGCCTGGAGCCGCCCGCGTCGCCCGCGTTCTGCGCGGCCTTCTGCAGCGGATGCTCCGGGCGCAGCCCATAGCCGATGTCGGCGTTGCCGGCCTTGAAGACCACGTGCTTGTTGACGAAGTCGCTGTTGACGCGGTTGGTCCGGATGATGTGATTGGCGATGTAGTTCAGGATGGCGAGGTCCGTCTGCGGCACGAAGGTCAGCGCCAGGTCTGCGAGGTCGTAGGAACGGTTCTCGAACACCGAAAGCACGGCGACGCGGGTTTTCGGGTTCGACAGGCGGCGGTCGGTCACGCGCGTCCACAGGATCGGATGCATCTCGGCCATGTTCGAACCCCACAGCACGAACGCATCCGCCTCCTCGATGTCGTCGTAACAGCCCATCGGCTCGTCCATGCCGAACGTGCGCATGAAGCCCGCGACCGCGGAGGCCATGCAGTGCCGCGCGTTGGGATCGAGGTTGTTGGACCGGAAACCGGCCTTCATCAGCTTGACCGCGGCGTAGCCCTCCCATATGGTCCACTGGCCCGAGCCGAACATGCCCACCGCGCTCGGACCCTTTTCCTTGAGGACGCGCTTCCACTGCTCGGCCATGACGTCGAATGCCCTGTCCCAGCTCACCGGTGCGAATTCGCCGTTCTTGTCGTACTTGCCGTCCTTCATGCGCAGCAGCGGCGTGGTGAGGCGGTCCTCGCCGTACATGATCTTGGACAGGAAGTAACCCTTGACGCAGTTCAGGCCGCGGTTCACCTCGCTGTTGACGTCGCCCTGCGTCGCCACCACGCGCCCGTCCTTGACCGCGACGTTCACCCCGCAGCCGACGCCGCAGAAGCGGCAGGGTGCCTTGGACCATTTGAGCCTGGTCAGCTCGGCGTCAGTGATCAGGTTCTGTCCTTGAACCGAAAACGGAACGCCCGCCACCGCCGCGGCGGCTGCTGCTGCCGTGTGCTGGATGAACTCACGTCTCGATACCTTCATCGGACACCTCTTCGTTCATCGATTCCACGCTCTCGGCATGCTGGTAGACGAGCACCGCGGACAGGACACCCTCGATCCTCTGCGCCGCCTCGAGCTGCGCGAGGATCTGTGCCGAGCTCTCCGCTTCGAGCGTGACGACCAGCTTTCCCTGCGGGTTCGTCGCGTGTACCGCGGCGCCGGGAAGCGCTGCGATGGCAGCGCCTGCAAGCGTCAGTCGCTGCGGAGCGACGTGCACGACGACGCCAGCGATATGGATTTCGGCGCTCACGCTTTTGCCTGGTCGGCCGCGCGACGAAGTCAACTTCCGGGCGGTCCGGCGAACATCTGATAGATCCACACGAGGAACCCATACCCAGCAACCACAATCACCGCCAGCACGGGCACCATCACGGCCGTCAGGAAAATGAAACTGCGCAACTCACCCGATTTCGTGTTTGGTGCCCCGCTGTCGCTATCGGCTGCGCGATCTTGTTCTGCGCCATTCGGCATGGGCATTCTTCCGGCGATGCCTGCGTCGAGCTCGATTTCATACCCAGCTCGATTGCGCTGTCAACATGGACGGATCAGGGGACATAGAACCATTGCAGAGTTATCCTTTCGTGTTATCGACAAAGGACGTCGTGCAATGGCGGGCGCACACTTCCTCTTCGACTTGGGAGGAATAACCAAACGGCCCGGATGACCGCTTCCGAGAATCGCGAGATCGATTCTGATGTCCGGAGCCGCAACCAGACTACCGCAAGCTCTCCGCAATCCCATGCGTCTGACGCTTCCAACTGCGGAATTGAAGGCAACCCCGACCGTTAGAAGCGATAGGAAAGGCCAAGCTGCACCTCACCCTGCGTCACGGCATCTCCCTTGATTTTGACCAGGCAACCGCCCGAACAGAACAACCCGCCGCTACTATTGACGACCGTGAGATAGCCTCGCGCCTCGACGCGCAGCGCAACGTCCTCCCCAAGCGCTGCCTGGTACCCGATGCCGAGGTTCAGCGACGGCCGCACCTCATCGCCGTAGCCGCTCAATCCGGGCTGGAACAGCGTGGCGCCAATCCCTCCAACGACATACGGGCCCTGGCCGATCGGGCCGTCGATGAAGCTGGTGCCGCCGAGGTGCAAATAGATCACCTTCATCGGCAGCGGGGCGGGAATCGTGCTCGACAGCGGATTGAAGACCGTCGAACGGTCGAGCTCAAGATGGGTGCTCTGATATGACACGTAGAACTGCAGCTGGCGGCTGCTGTCCAGGCCTTTGTCGTAGCTGATCGCCCAAGCGGTGGAATCGTCGAGTCGTAGCGTCTGATTGCTGGTGGCGTCGGCGAAACTGCCGCCGCCGCGGTAAGCGCCGTACAGCGTAACGGCGCTTTGTTTGGGTACTATCTGCGCCGTGGCGGCGGCCGCGCTGAGCGTCAGCATGAGTCCTACGAGCAGGCGAGCCAGCCACATGGAGTTTCCGCGCGACGCTAGTCATAGCGATGGGTCGGTGCCGCGATCATCATAGTCGCGATGCAACGCTAATTCGCATCCGTTCCGGCCCAGCATGCGGTGATGCGCTTCTCACGACAGTTGCCGAGTCATTTTTCGGAAGCCTGAAGAAAGAGCGAATCAAGAAACTCCAAACCGACCCGAAGCGGTCTCCCGGTCTCTCCGAAACCCGACGTTGCATAGTGGGCAAGCAGACGTTTGCATCTCCATGAGCTGATCTCAAGTTCTGCAGGAGCCAATCTCAATCTCCCGCGCAGCTCGTGATTTACTTCTTATAGCCTTTGAAGTCCTCGCCGACCTTGATGTTGGGGTAATCTTTAATACTTCGCTGGTATTCTCCGATGATCCGGTAGAAGGGCCCGAACATCCAACCGTTGGTGAGATCCGTGTACCAAAGATTGTTGTCTTCATGCGGGTCGCTGCTCAGGTCGTACATCATCGGGAACTGCGGGGTGATGTATGCGCTCTCGATCGCCGGACGCGGGCTGTCGTCGGTGTAGCGGAACACGGCCTTGAATATCTTCCACTTGATTGACATCAGTTCGCCGTCCACGCCGAAGAACATGTAGTTGTTGCGGCCGGTCGTTTCGCTCTTTCCCAGCATGAACGCTGATGCGTCGACCCCGTCAATCGGTCGATCCTTCGGAACGCGGTTTGACGCCCCTGCCATGGCGGCAAGCGTCGGCATCCAGTCCACGTCTGCGAGCATCTCCTGCGTGACGACGCCCGCGGGGATCTTGCCCGGCCAGCGGATCGTCGCGGGCACGCGCATGCTGCCCTCGAACGGCGTGTTCATGAAATTGCCGCGAAATGGCCCATTCGTGAATCCGCCGAGTTGCGGTATAACTCCGCCGCCCGCGTTGTCGCTGCTGAAGACGAAGATCGTGTTGCCCTCGACTCCGGCTTCCTTGACGGCGTCGAGGACCTGCCCGACCCGGTAGTCCATCTCAGCAAGGAGGTCGGAGAACGCTCCGCCTCGTTGGGCGGATTTGCCGGCGAAATTCGGGTTGGGGATAGCCGGCGGGTGCATCTCGGAGTAGCCGACGTAAACGAAAAAGGGCTTCTTCGCCGCCGCGTTGCGCTTGATGAATTCGACGGTCTTGGGGATGATGTACTTCTCGTCCACCACGGGCCGCACGTTCAGATCGAGCGGCAACACTGGCTTTGACGGCTTGCCCTTCTTCCCCTCCCAAAGCATGGGCGCTTCCTGGCCGGTCTCCTTGAATTGCGGCCACGCCGTATAGCTGGCCTCGTCCCACGAGTGCAGTGGGCCCCACCACTCATCGTAGCCTTGGTTGGTCGGCAGCCGGCCCTCGACGTCGCCAAGGTGCCATTTGCCGTACAACGCGGTGGCGTAGCCGGCATCAGAGAAGAGTCTGGCGATGGTGTATTCCCAAGGCGATAAACCGGAAAGGCCTTGGCCGGGCCAGGGGACGGTATAGGTGCCCGAGCGGACCGAATAGCGCCCCGTGTGGATCGCCGACCTCGTCGGCGTGCATTGAACCTCAATGTTGTAATTGTTGAATTGAATGCCCTCGTGGGCCAACTGATCGATGCGCGGCGTGGGCGTCGTACCGCCGTAGACGCCGAAACTTCCCCAGCCGACGTTGTCCACGAGGAAGAACACGACATTGGGTTTCTGCTGTTGCGCCAGCGCCGGCCCGGCAACCAGCACAAGCACGCCTACAGTTACGGAAAGAAATCTCGTGAGCTGAATCATTGTCTTCTTCATCCTAAAAAAACTGAACTCATGCGAAACTTGTTAGGTTAACGTGGGTGATGCGCGATAGTAAAGGCCACACAGGAACCCTTCGCGCGCCGCGCATGGGCACTCGCTCTACGTATTCGGCGTTGCCGAAATTCCAGCCCGTCGATCTCCAGAGAGAGGGGACCACGAATGTCCGGTTTTGAGGATTCCCCGACTTCGCGCCGTGTGGCGGCTCTTGGCCGACAACGGCGAACAGCGACGCCCGCTTACGATGACCGCTTCGCCTTCCAATTCCGGCGTCACTTCCAAAACTCCTCGGCCGGGATGGCGACATCGACAAACTGAGAGTCCGACCAGATGATGGTGATGACAAGCTCTGCCCGAACCAGATCATTCGTGCCATTTGAAGTGACCAAGGTTCTAGCCCGATCGGAGGTACGCCGTGATTCAAGGCTCCTTGTAAATCAGGCGCCCCTTTGTTGCAATCACGTTTCTCATCCCTGAGTGTCCGCTCACGGCGGACAGTGAGGTTCCCGGCAAGGGTCGCGGTTATCTTGCCACTGATCGCGCCACATATTGCCGGAAGCAAACTGAACGACCCCAGCATGACTGGCCGCGTTCCCACGGCCGACCTGTTCGTCTTCAGCACTGCGGCATCCGGATAGACTGCCCGCCCCGGTCAGTCCAATATTCCGGGCAATGCCTTGCGCCCGAACTGATTTTTCAATTGCCACCGAGGAGAGCAGCATGACCAGAAAGGCAATACTGGGGGTCGTACTGATCGCGTGCATGTCGACCGCAGGCGCAGCAGCGGCAGAATCGACATTGGATCAGATCAAGAGCAGCAAGACGATCCGCCTGGGTTACCGTGAGACCTCGATTCCATTTTCCTTCGTCGGCGACTACAGGCTGCCGCGCGGATACAGCGTCGACCTGTGCAAGATTGTCGTCGACGACATCGCAAAGCAGCTCAAGCTGGAAAAAATCGAGATTCAATGGGTACCCGTCACGGCAGAGACCAGGTTCGATGCGCTGAAAAGCGGAAAAATCGATCTGGAGTGCGGCAACTCCTCCCAGACGCTGGCGCGCCGGGCTGAATTCGATTTCAGCGTCATGACTTTTGTCGATGGTGCCAGCCTGCTGTTCCGCAAAGGCGAAGTGCCGGCCACGTCGGATCATTTGTCGGGCCAGCGCATCGTGGTGGTTTCAGGAAGCACGACCGAAAAGACTCTTGCAGAGCTGGGCGCGTCGGCCAAACTCAGTGCTTCACTCATCAAGGTTCCCGACTATGAAGCGGCTCTGAAGGCGCTGACTGACAAGAAGGGAACCGCCCTGGCCGCGGACCGAACCATCCTGATCTCGACCGTGGTGGCCTCGGGTCGCGAAAAGGAGTTCGAACTGTCGAGCGTGCAGTTTTCCTATGAGCCCTATGGCTTGATGATGCGTCGTGATCCGGATTTCCGCCTGGCGGTCGATCGTTCCCTCGCCCGCCTATACCGTACGGGAGGCATCGGTCCGGTGTTCCAGCGATGGTTCGAGCCTCTTGGCAATCCCGGGGACGTGCTCAAGACCATGTTCCTGCTCAACGGCCTGCCGGAATAGAAGGTGTTCATCGCAGGCTCAGGGTCTCCTGCCTCCAACCGGTATCCGCCCACAGTCCGAAGGCCGCGAGCTGCTGCGGTTCCGCGGCCGATTTCTCCGTGGCCAGCGTATCGGCGCGCAGCACCTCGAAGCGGCGCGTGATGCGGCCCTCCGAGATTGCCTCCCGCACGACGAGCAGCTTGCCGCGCTTGGCCGGCGACCATCCCGCCCACTCCACATAGCCCAGGCCCGGACCGCCGGCCTCTGGAGGGAGCACGTCGAGTTTCCAGCCCTCGGCCTCCTCGTGCCATACCCACAGCTCGCTCCATCCGTCGAGCGGCTGCACGGTGAGCGCGAGGGCGCGCCCCTCCGGCATGACCTTGACGGAGGCGGGCCAGACGGTGCCGTAGGTGCAACGCTGGGCAAGGGCGGCCGGACTCTTGGTCCAACGGTCGATCAGGCGCACGCAGGTTTGCCCGGACTCGCCCGGTTGCAGCTCGATCTGCAGCCGGCCCAACGCCGGCGCCACATTCGCAGCAGCCCAGCGCACGGCTCCGACGCGTATGGCCGCCTCGTTGTATTCGCCCTTGTCCTCCTCGGGCAGCGCCGCCTTGTCGACCGCGGCGAGCTCGCCGACCGCGCGCAGCGCTGCCTCCTGGGGCGGCTCCTGGAAGCGCGACTTGTCGAACGCGACGGCCGCCCACACGCCGGCGCGTCGCAGGTGCAGGCGCTCGCGCAGCGGCGCCTCGAGCCGGGCGTTGTCCGCGGCGTCGATGCCGCCGAGCAGATCGGCGCGCTCCTGGTCCACCGCCTTGCGTGCGCTCGGTGACAGGGCCGGGTCGATGCATTCGTGACGGGTCAGGGCGAGGATGGCGCGCGCCCGTTGCTCCGGCGTCGCCTTCGCGCTGCCGGCGCTGCCGCCCATCGCAAGCACCTGGCGGAATGCGGCGCCGTCGTAACACAGCTGCACCGCATCGCCCCGGCCGGTGACACCTTTGCCCGTATAGCTCACGAATTTCACGCCGTATTGCCCGGCCACATCCATGTGCGCGGAAACGGCATCGACCCTGCCCCGGGACAGCGTCGCGCCGCGCGCCAGCCGCTCGGCCATGACGCCCAGCGCGTCGAACGGCTCGGCCGTGATGCTTTCGGCCGGTGCCGCCTTCAGGTAGGCGGCGGCATAGGCGACGCCCAGCGACTCGGCACCCGGCGTGTCGCGCAGGAAGCGCAGCACTGCCAGCAGCGGCGGCGCATCGGCCTCGGTCGTGCCGACGATGCGCGCTTCGCTCTCGCGGATGTAGCCGGCGCGCTCGAGCCGATGGTCGTAAACCTGCAGCTGGCCGGAGTGCCGGTCCCGGACCTCGAGCAGCTCGCCCTGCCACAATTGCGCATGGACGGTCGCGCTCCTGGCGGGGGCGGCGCGCAGCGCGACGTGGTCCTGCGCGACGATGGCGAGCACGGTCATCGCGACGGCGGCGGTGGCGGCGGCCATCACTGCGCTCCCGTGGCGGCGGCGTCCGCGCCCTGGCCTGCCGGGGCATTGCCAATCAGTCCGGCGCCGATGAACCGGTCGTCCGTCCCGGCCGGCGCGATGATCACGCGCACCTTGTCCGAGAGCTTGTCGGCGACGGTCTTCTGGATCATCAGCGGATGGCGGCTGAGCACGTCGCCCTCGCGCGCCATCTGGTCCGCGTTGGCCTTGCCGACCTTGTCGAGCCGATAGACCTCGGCGTCGGCCAGCTTGACCCGGGAATCCGCTTCGCCTTCGGCCTCGATCCTGCGGGCCTGGGCGCTGGCTTCGGCCTGCTTGATGCGCGCCGTCTTCTCGGCTTCCGCTTCCAGGCGGCGCTGCTCGATCTGCTTCTGCTTGAACGGCAGCACGTGCTTCATCGCCTCCTCCTGCGCCCTGGCTGCGATGATCTGCTCGCGCGCCGCCGCGTCGGCCGCGGTCTCGCGCCGGACCTTGTCGGCCTGCGCCTCCAGTTGCGTCTGCCTGACCTGCTTTTCCTTCAATTCCAGCGTGTAGCGCATCTTCTCGGCCTCCAGCTCCTGGGTGAGCAATTGATCCATGCCATGGCGATAGTCGGCGGGCAGGTCGACGGTGCCGATCTGAACGGCCTTCAGCGTGATGCCGTCGGCCGCCAGCCGGGGACGCAGCTCGCCTTCGATGCTGTGCTGGATCTCCTCGCGCTTGGTCGAGAAGATCTCGCGCACGGTGTAGCGGGCGAAGGTCCGATACGCGATCTCCTTCACCTGCGGCGCCACCACATCGGCGCTGAAGTCGGCCGGCAGGCTGCGCGCGATGCGCGTCACCTGGGCGGGGTCGACCGCGAAGCGAACCGTGACGTCGATCCCGATCGACAGGCCCTCGACGGACTGGTAGGGGGAAGGACCGGACGCCAGGCTTCCGTCGGTCGGGCGCATCAACTGGTCGCGCAGCGAGAAGCGCCGCACCTCGTGCAGCAGCGGCAGGCGCAGCGCGGAGCCCTGGTCGAGCACGCTGCTGTTGCCGCTGAACGCGTTGGTGCGGACCGCGACTTCGCCCGGCGCCACGGTGATCAGCAGCGGGTGGCGGACCAGTGCCCATACAACGAGTGCCAGCGCGCCCAGAAGGATCAGCGAATGCCGGGCGCGCCCCAGGCCGGCCGCGGCGCCGGTCATGCCGGCCGCAGCGAGTGCAGCCGTGCGGGCGAGGCGTTCTTTCAGTACCGCGAGCAAAGCGTTCATTGAGTCGGATCCTGCAGTCGGGTCGATGAGGATTGGCATTGTTCGCGCGGGTGGGGGAACGAAAAAGCCGTGCGGCGGGGCTCTTGCCTCCGCGCGCGGAAGAAATCTTCCGGCCCGGGGTCGCGGCGCCCGCGGGATAATCGCCGCCATGCCGAACGTCGCCGTCATCGAGGATGATGTTCCGACCAGCAACCAGCTCAAGGGCTGGATCGAGGCGGCTCGACCCGGCATCCAGGTGCACCAGTGGTTCGACCGCGACAGCGCCGAGCGCGCGGTTGCGCGCGAGCGCTACGACGCCGTGGTGCTGGATATCGAACTGGGCCGCGAACGCAACGCCGGGGTCGCCATCATCAATGCGATCAACAAGCGC
>Ga0209698_10003414_pt1 | contig 17764 bp, 14 predicted proteins | sample LitLauG_LLR_2012_FD_187203 | JGI IMG/M metagenome (GOLD analysis project Ga0209698, IMG submission 187203) | Freshwater sediment microbial communities from Pennsylvania, USA - Little Laurel Run_MetaG_LLR_2012 (SPAdes) (version 2) | ecosystem: Environmental > Aquatic > Freshwater > Creek >...
GTTCTGGCTGTGCCGACCGGGCACGCCGGCGCAGAATCGCTGGGGCTAGCTCGCCACTGCGACGCTCACGCCGGCTGAGCTCGCCGGCTCGCAGAGCCTCTCACTCGCGATCAGTGGTCTCGCGGCCGTGACGGCCTTCGGCGCACCCGTCGGCGTGCGGCACGCCTCTAAGGTGACGAGCGTGACGTTGCCGACGCCGAACATCGTGGATCCCTCGTCGGTCCCGTCGTTGCGATGGGGCATCCTCGGTCCCGGCTCCATCGCGGACGCCTTTGCGACGACGGTCCTCGCGAACACCCCGCAGCGCATCGTGGCCGTGGCCTCGCAGACCCCGGGCCGGGCGGAAGCGTTCGCGGTACAGCACGCGATTGACATCCACCTGGCGAGCTACGCCGAGTTGGTGGCCCGTGACGACGTCGATGCCGTCTACATCGCCAACCAACCCAACGACCACGCCAGCGCCGCGATCATGGCGTTGGAGGCCGGCAAGCCGGTCCTCGTGGAAAAGCCATTCACCAAGAGCGTGGCTCAGGCCCAGGCGATCTTCGACCGCGCCCGCGACGGTGGTCTCCTGGCGATGGAGGCCATGTGGACGCGGTACCTGCCCCAGATGGACGTCGCTCGCCAACTCCTGGCGTCGGGTGCCATCGGCGAGCCCCGGCTCGTCCGGGCGGACTTCTGTGAGGACAATCGTTCCGTCGCGCGTCTGTGGCGCAAGGGCCACGGCAGTCCGCTCTGGGACATGGGCATCTACCCGATCGCCCTGAGCCAGATGGTCCTGGGTGAACCAGCGTCCGTGCACGCGCGCGGCATCGTGCTCGACACGGGCATCGACGCCGAGGTGAGCGCCGACCTGAGCTTCACGAGTGGCGCGCGCGCCTCGCTGACGGTGTCGGGGCTGGTGGATGCCCCGCTGCACGCCGTCATCTCGGGCGAGGACGGGGTCATCGTCTTCGCCGATCCCTACATCTTTCCCACGGCCGTCGGTCTCGCCGGCAAGGGTCTCGACGCCCCCATCACCTGGTGGCGCGACGACTCCGGCCTTCGCCGTCACGCGGCCCTGGCGTATCAAGTCACGGCCTTCGCCGACTACGTGGGTCGCGGGCTCCTCGAGTCGCCCCTGCAGAGCCACGAGGACTCTCTCGCGTGCCTGCGCGTCGCGGAGGAGATCACCCGTTGCCTGGGGGCCGATACGTAGTAGTCGATGCCGTCGGGTGCACGTTTGCGATGACCACGGGTCGGCGCCACGTGGCCATGGTGGATTGTGCACGGCGCACTGTCTATATTCGTTCTAGTTGACCCACCTTGAAGGACGTGCGATGACCGTGAACTACTCCCGCAGTGATGCCAAGGCGGCCGCCCGCCGAGAGTTCTCGGGTATCTGGGCCGCGATGACCTCCCCCTTCGATGAGCACGATCGACTCGACACCGACGCACTCGCCCGCGACATGGACTACCTGGTGAGCGACCTCGGCGTGGGCGGCGTCTTCTGCAACGGGGTGATGGGGGAGTTCTGGGCGTTGACGCATGATGAGCGCAAGGTCGCCCTGCGTACGGTCGTCGACGCCTCGCGGGGACGGGTCCCGGTGCTGGCGCACACGGGTCACCACTCGGCTCGCGAGACCATCGAACTCACCCGCGACGCCCACGAAGGTGGCGCCGATTTCGCCGTCATCATCAACCCGTACTACCCCGCGACCGGTATCGAAGGATTCCGGGCGTGGTTCCGCCAGGTGCTCTCCTCGGTCGACATCGGCGTGTGGCTCTTCGACACGAACTTCTCGGGCACCACGTTGCCGCTCGAATTGATCGATGAGCTCGCCGACATCGAGAACGTCTGTGGCATCAAGGTCGGACACGACCACGCGCGCTACCTCGAGACCCTGGCCTTGGTGGGAGACCGGATCTTGGTCTGTGAGGCGAATGAATCGACGTGGCTCGAGAACATGCGCGATCACGGCCAGAGCGTCTACATGTCCTCATCCACCCCCTTCCTCTTCCAGACGACGTCGTGGCAGCCGATGCGCGAGTACACCGATCTGGCCCTGAGCGGTGAGTTCGACAAGGCCGCCGAGGTGGCGGCGACCATGGAGCCGCTGCGAGCGCTGGGATCGAAGTGGCTGCACGGTCAGTGGGTGCGCGAGCGCATCCTTCCCATCCCCTTCATCAAGGCGTGGTCGGGATTGCTCGGGATGTCGGGGGGCGAGCCGCGTGTGCCGCTGCTAGGGCTGAGCACGGAGCGCCGGGCCGAACTCGCAAGCGACTTGGTGTCGGTCGGACTGCTCTGACTCGTGAGGGGCACGCCGACCCTCGATCACGCGAGCTCGTCGAGGCCTCGTCGGAGCCTCGCGCGCGCGAGACCCCGCAGCCGTCTTAAGAAGTGCTGACCAGTTCGTCGCCGATGCGCAGCACCGCCGCGACGAGACCCTCGGCGTGGCTGAGTTCACTGCGGAAGTTGATGAAGCACGGGCGGATGACGAAGTGGCCATCGACCAGCGTCCCCGACGGCAAGAACGGCGTCTCCTGGATCAGTCGTCGCAAGATGCGCGCGTTGAGTTCATCGAGGTCCGCGACGCCCTCGGTGACGTAGCGAAAACAACAGATGGAGAGGGTGGTGTCGGTGAGCACCTCGAGGCGTTGGTGGGCGCGAGCCAATTGCGCCACCCGACGCGCCAAATCGTTGTCGTGCACGATGCGTGCGCGCACGCCCTCACGTCCGGCTTCGCGCAGGATCGCCCAGACGACCGCCCCGCGAGCGGGAGAGGAGAGTTCGACGCCGAAGTCGGAGTAGGGGATCCCCAGGGAGTCGAGTGAGACGCGCACGTCGTCGGGGTCGGCGAAGGACCCTTCGAGGTAGTCAGCGGGTTCCTGGGTGAAGGCCCGGTGCAGGATCGACCGGTCGCGCACGAAGGTGGCGGCGATGCCGACGGGTGCACCCAACCACTTGTGGGGGTCGACGATGACCGAGTCGGCGAGCTCGAGCCCGTCGTAGAGGGCGCTGACGCGCTCATCGAGGATGCCGGGCAGGCCGTAGGCTCCGTCGACGTGGAACCACGCGCCGTAGCGACGGGCGAGCTCGGCGCACGCGCGCAGGGGGTCGATCGCGCCGGTATTGGTGGTGCCGGCGGTGGCCACCACGCACAGGGGCAAGATTCCCGCCTCGCGGTCGGCGCGCATGGCCTCGTCGAGCTGGTCGATGTCGATGCGCTGATGTCCATCGGTGCCGATCGAACGAACGCAGTGGCGGCCGAGTCCGAGGACGCCGGCGGCACGCAAGATGGTGTGATGCGCCTCTCGCGAGCAGTAGATGGCGACGGCGCGACCTCCCACGCCCTCGGCCGAGGCGTCGATGCCCACCTGCGCGAGGGCCCACTGGCGCGCCGCACCCAGGGCGACCAGATTGGCCACGGAGCCGCCGCTCGAATAGACGCCCTTCATGTTTGGGGCAAGTCCGCAGAGTTCGCCGAGCCAGTCGAGGGACAATTCTTCGAGGTGGTTGAAGGCCGTGAGGGTCGCGCGCTGGGGTGACGCCACGGTGGCCGCCAGTGACGCCGCGACGGGGATGGTCCCGGGCCCCACAGTGATCCAGCCCCAGAATCCCGCTTCGCTCATCCTCGTGCCGTTGGGGATGACGATGTCGGCGAGCTCGTCGAGAACACCGTCAGCGATGCCGCATTCGGGGAGGGGGCCCGCCAGGGAGTGTCGCCACTGATCGCGCCTCTCGTAGGCGTCGCCGCGGTCGTAGCGCAAGAAGTCTTCGAGGGCGTCACTCACGCGAGCGACGGCGTCGGACAGCGATGCGCGAACGTCATTGGTCACGCCACGATGCTAGCCAGCGTGTTGAAGACGCATCGTTCACGGCGTCGTGTCGATCACTGCGTCTCGGTGACACCACCCGCACGTCAACGAGACCTCGCGTTCGTGGCGGTTGCGCTCTGGCAGACCTTGTCGCCTACACGGCCGACCAACCGCTGTCGACGGGCAAGATCGCGCCGCTGATGTTGCTCGCGGCGTCTGAGGCGAGGAACACGATGGCGGCGGCGAGCTCGTCGGGTTGGGCGATACGTCCGACGTTGGCCGCGTAGGTACCAATGGCGGCGAGCCCCATCGCGTCCGTCTTCATATGGACCTCAAGATTCGTAGCCACGCCACCAGGAGCCACGGCGTTGACGCGGATGCCGTGCTCGCGGTAGATCACCGCGGCCGACTCGGTGAGGCCGATGACGCCGTGCTTGGACACCGTGTAGGCGGTCCCGGCGGCACTGCCACGCAGTCCCGCTTCGGAAGCGGTGTTGACGATCGCGCCCTTGCCCTGGGCGAGCATGTAGGGCACCACCGCGCGCGTCACGAGAAACGGGGCAGTGAGATTGACCCGCAGTACCCGTTCCCACACGGCGTCACTGACCTCGTGTGGTCCGCTCATGTCGTCCATGATGCCGGCATTATTGACCAGCACGTCGATCGAGCCGTAGGCGTCGACGGTCGCGCGGACCACGTGGTCCACCACGTTCTGATCGCTCACGTCGCCGATGACCGCCATGGCCGTGTCGCCCTGCGCGATGATCTCCGCGACGACGCTGCGGGCGGTCGTCTCGTGGAGGTCGGACACGACGACCTTGGCGCCACGAGCGGCCAGTTGGCGCGCGGTCGCACGACCGATGCCGGCGCCCGCTCCCGTGACGATCGCGGTCTTGCCTTCAAAATCCCTGACCATCATGGTTGCTCCTCGACGCACTCGCCCCCGACGCACTGACCGTAATCCTCAGCTCTTTCACGAACCAGAGAGGAAAGTCATTGATCCGCTCGGCGTCGTGGTGTGGCGACCATTCGCGCGGTCCCGTCGGGACTTTAGTAATTGCAGAATTTCTAAAGTCATTGATAGAGTGGCGAGGTGGACGAATCCGAGATCGACCTGCCGCTCTACGTGGCCAAGGCCCAGCTGTTCCGTTCGCTCGGCCATCCGGTGCGTATCCGCATTCTGGAACTCCTCGTGAACGCCGAGATGCCCGTGAGCGCTCTGCGCGACGAGATCGGGGTGGAAGCGTCCTCCTTATCCCAACACCTCAACGTCCTCAAGCAATCGGGGCTCGTGGTGTCGCGACGCCGCGGCAACGTGGTCTCCTACGCCATCACCGACAGTGCGGTCGCGCAATTCCTCGCCGCCGCGCGACGGGTCCTCGTCTCGACGATGGGTCGCACGAGGAGCACGTTGGAATATCTCGAAGCGCAGCCATGAAGGCGCCTCGATCCCCGCGAGGTTCCTCGGTGTTCCGCGCCCTGTGGCGACGTCCACTCACCGAGCCCTCGAGCGAACGTCGCGCGACGGTGACGGGCGTGAACCTACGCGGCTCGCTGCAACTTCGCCACGTCGACGTCGGTTCGTGCAACGGGTGCGAGGTGGAAGTGACCTCAGCCCTGGCCCCGCACTATGACGCCGGACGCTTCGGTATTCGCCTGGTGGCCTCGCCGCGCCACGCCGACGGACTACTCGTCACCGGAGTGGTCACCCACAACATGGAGGGTCCGCTGCGCCAGACGCTGGCCGCCTTACCTCGACCTTCGGTGATCGTGGCCTGCGGCGACTGCGCCGTCAACGGTGGCATCTTCGTGGGGGCACAAGGGGTGAGCGCGACGCTCGATCAGATCGTCGAGGTCGACGTGAGCATCCCCGGGTGCCCTCCGCATCCGCGCGACATCGTCGCAGCCCTTCGCACCCTCGGCGGGCGCTGACCCGTGGGTTGGTTCCTCGCCGCTCTGGTGCTGTGCGGTGCCGCGGCGCTGGTGGGCGCCGGACTGCCGCGGCGCGTTCGCGTGGCGGGGTCCGCTCTGCTCGGCGCGGCGGGCTGTCTGATCGCCCTCGCCGTGGCGCTGCGGACGCTCATCGCCGGTGACACGCTGACCTGGCACACCACCCAGATCCTGCCCTTCACCGGGCTCTCGCTGTCGCTTGATCCACTGGCCGCTTGGTTCATCCTGGCCAGTTCGTTCGTGGGCCTGGCCGCGTGTCTCTACAACGTGGGCTACGCCAAGGGGGCGATGGCGTCGCGCAGCGCCCAGAGCCTGTTCATGGTGTTCGTGCTGACGCTGATCGCGGTGCCGGCGGCGTCGAGCATCATGAGCCTGATGTTCTGGTGGGAATTGATGGCGCTGAGTTCCTTACTCCTCATCCTCACCGATCAGTCGCGCCACCGTGAGGCCCGCAGCGCGGCACTCTGGTACGGCGCGATGACGCAGATCGGGGCCGCGTCGATACTGATGGGCCTGCTCGTGATGACCAGTGGGGGAGCCGGGCAGAGTTTCGCCGACCTCCGCAGCCATTCGTCGTCCCTCTCGCCGCTCGCCCAATCCTTCGCCTTCGTCCTGGTGCTGCTGGGTTTCGCCTCCAAGGCCGGTGCTGTGCCCCTGCACGTGTGGCTGCCCAAGGCGCATCCCGAGGCACCGAGCCCGGTCTCGGCCCTGATGTCGAGCGCCATGGTGGCCATGGGCGTCTACGGCATCATCCGCGTGGGCGAGGACCTCTTGCACGGCGGGACGCCCTGGTGGTGGATCGCGGTCGCCCTGTTGGGTGTGGTCTCGGCCTTCTACGGGGCCCTGCACGCTACGACGAGCACCGACCTTAAGCGATTGCTGGCCTATTCGACCATCGACATCATCGGACTGGTGCTGATCGGCGTCGGGGCCGCGGGCGCGTTGAAGGACAACGGGCAACTCGGGGCCGCCCACGTGGCCCTGAGCGCGGCGTTGTTGTTGGTGGTGGCGCACGCGGCCTTCAAGGGCGCCTTGTTCTTAGGTGCCGGGGCGATCGAACGCGCCACCGGGACCCGGAATCTGGACCTGCTCGGCGGACTCATCCACGCCATGCCGGTGACGGCGCTCGTGGTGGCGATCAGCGCGGGCTCGATCATGGCGGTGCCCACCTTGAGCGGCTTCTCGGGTGAATGGCTGCTCCTGCAGGGTCTCTTGCACGGTTTCGCCACCACCTCGACCCCTACGGTGATCGTCATGTTGCTGGGGGTCATCGCCCTGGCGCTGACCGGTGGGCTGACCGCGGTGGCCTTCGTCAAGTCCTTCGGCATCGGGTTCCTCGGCCAGGCTCGTTCTTCGGGGGCGCGCGACGCCCGAGAGGTGGCGGTGTCGATGAGGTTGGCCATGTTGTTGCTGGTGGTGCCGAGCGTCGCCCTCGGCGTGGCGCCCGGACTCTTGGTGGCCATGCTCTCTCGAGCGACGACGTCGGCACTCGGGGGGAAGTTGGCGTCGCCGCTGGACGCCGGCACCGGACTGGTCCTCTCGCGACTGGGTGGGGCGATCGCGCCCGCCGCGTTGCTGGTGGGACTGGTGGCGGTGATGGCGCTGGCGTGGTTGCTCAACCAGACGCTCGCCCAACGTCGGGCACGACGCGTGGAGGCGTGGGGATGTGGGCGAGACCTCCAGACCTCGCGGATGCAGTACACCGCGACGTCCTTCGCCGAGCCGCTGCAGCGCGTCTTCGCTGACGTGCTGCGCCCCCAGTCCGACGTCGAAGTGACCCACGTGGCCGAATCGCGCTACTACGAGCAGTCCCTGATGTACGAGAACCGCGTGGTCGACGTCCTCGAGGCCCGCGGCTATCGCCCCCTCATCGCGGCCGCGCAGCGACTGGGTCGCGTGGCGCGCGGTCTGCAGAACGGCAGCATCCACCGTTACCTGGCCTTCGGATTCGTCGCGCTCGTGGTGATCTTGGTGGTGGTCGGATGATCGCGAACGTCGACTCGCTCTCCCAGGGCCTCGCGACGCTGCTGCAAGTCATCGTGGTGGCCCTCGGCGGACCGCTCCTGGTGGGACTGATGGCCAAGGTCAAGGCGAGGGCGGAAGGCCGCGTCGGCGCACCCATCTCCCAGCCCTTGCGCGATCTGCGCAAGCTCCTGGCCAAGGAGCGTCTGCACGCGCGTCACGCCAGCGTCGTCCTGCCCCTGGCGCCGATGGTGATCATGGCGACCTCGGTCGTGGCCGTCGCCATCACGCCGCTGGTGAGCACGCACCCCCTGTTGGGCTCGAGCGCCGACATCTTGGTCATCGTCTACCTGTTGTTGACCGGATCGGCGGCCGCGGCCCTGGCCGGCCTCGACCCGGGCACGGCCTTCGGAGGCATGGGTGCGAGCCGGGCGATGACCATCGGCGCTCTCGCCGAGCCGGCGCTGTTGGTGGCGGTCATCGCGCTGTCGATCCAGTCCGGGACCTCGAACCTGCCGGGCATCATGGCGAGCACGTTGGCGAACCCCCAGTGGGTGCTGGGACCGTCGCGGTTGTTGGCGCTGGGGGCGCTCTTGATCGTGGTGATCGCCGAGACCGGTCGCATCCCCGTGGACAACCCGTCGACGCACTTAGAGCTCACCATGGTGCACGAGGCGATGATCCTCGAGTACGCGGGGCCCGAACTGGCCCTGGTGAGCCTGGGTGAGGCGATGCGCGTGGGCCTGCTCTTCTCACTGGTGGCCAATCTCTTCTTACCCTGGGGGATCGCGACGCACGACACCGCGCTGGCGTTGGCTCTGGGCACGGTCGTCGTGGCGCTCAAGACGGCGTTCGTCGCCGTGGCCGTGGCGCTGATCGAGGTGCGCAGCGCCAAGTTGCGGCTCTTTCGACTGCCGGAGTTGCTGGCGGGCGGCTTCGTGATGTCGGTGCTCGCCGTGGTGACCGGTTTGGTGACGCGATGACTTCGACGTACATCGCCACGCTGGAACTCGCCGCCGGTGCCGTGTTGTTGTCGGCCGTGATGACGCTGTGGCGCCGTGGCGTTCGCTCGATCGTGTCGATGTTGAGCCTGCAAGGGGTGGCGCTCGCGGCGGTGGCCATGGTCCTGGGCCGGCACGAGCACGAGAACGCCCTGCTGGTCACGGGTGTCCTGGTGCTCGTGGTCAAGGGCCTCGTGGTGCCGACGCTGTTGCGCCGGGTGTCGCGACTCGATCCTCGCTCGCGCGAATCGCGTCCGCTGGTGAACGTGCCCGCGTCCTTGGTGTTCGCCGCCGCGCTGATCGTGCTGGCCTACGTGGTGGGCACGCGGATCACGGCGCTGTCGCCGACCAGTGCGACGCATCTGGCGCCCTTGGGTCTGGCGACGGTGTTGGTGGGCTACTTCATGTTGGTGACGCGACGGCGCGCGGTCTCCAAGATCGTGGGGCTGATCCTGGTGGACAACGGCATCGCGCTCGTCACGTTCTTGCTGACCTCGGGCGTGCCGCTCATCGTGGAGTTGGGTTCGTCACTGGACGTGCTGTTGGTGGTGGTGGTGCTGCAGTTCTTGATGGTGTCGATGCGCCGACACTCCGACACCGACCGCCTCACCGAGATGAAGGCGCTGCACGACTGATGCTGATCATCGCCATCCTCGCCGTGCCTCTGGCCATGACCCTCGTGGCCGCGGCGTTCGCGTGGCGCGCGTGGATCGGGTGGGCGAGCGCGGCCTCGAGTGCGACCTTCCTGGGCCTGGGCATCTGGTTGAGCGTGCGCACGCTCTCGGCACCCCAGTGGGCGCTGCACCATTCGTTGCGGGCTGATTCACTCAGCGCCTTCATGGTGGTCGTCATCGGGACGGTGTCGTTGCTGGCGACGCTGTTCACGCCGCGCACCATGCGCCAAGAGATCTCCTCGGGCGTCACCACGGCGCGCTACGCGCGTCACTACGTGGTGTTGATGCAGGTGTTCATCACGTGCATGCTGGTCGCGGTCCTGACCGCCAACCTGGGGGTGCTGTGGGTCAGCATCGAGGCAACGACCATCGCGACGACGTTCCTCGTGAGTCACCGGCGCACCGACGGCGCCTTCGAAGCGTCCTGGAAGTACGTGATCCTCTGTTCAGTGGGCATCGCCCTGGCCTTCTTGGGCACGGTGTTGATCTACTACGCCCAGTTGCACGCGTCGGGCAGCGCGCACAGCGCCTCGCTCGACTGGACGTCGGTGATGTCCCTCGCGCCCCACCTCGATCCCAACGTGACGCGACTGGCCTTCGCGCTGCTGGTGGTGGGCTACGGCACCAAGGTCGGTCTCGTTCCCATGCACAGCTGGCTGCCCGACGCCCACTCTCAGGCGCCCGCACCCGTCTCGGCGCTGATGTCGGGCGTCTTGTTGAGCGTCGCCTTCTACGCACTGTTGCGGTTCCGCGCGGTCGCCGAGGCCGCCCTGGGTCCCGCTTTCCCGCGCGCCCTGTTGCTCGTGGTCGGGATCGCATCGTTACTGCTGGCGACGCTGATGCTCATCGCCCAGCGCGACCTCAAGCGGATGTTGGCCTATTCGAGCATCGAGCACATGGGCCTGCTCGCCCTCGGGGCCGCGGTCGCCAGTCCCCTCGCGATCGCCGCGGTGCTGTTGCACGTCTTGGGTCACGGCATCACCAAATCCGTCCTCTTCTTGTCGTCGGGCGAGATCTACTCCCTCGAGGGCACGACCGAGATGGACAAGATCTCCGGGCTGCTGGCGCGCCGTCCGACGTTGGCGGGCATCTTCGGCTTCGCGGTGCTCTCCTTGGTGGCTCTGCCGCCCTTCAGCCTCTTCGTCAGTGAACTCACCATGGCCCGCGCCGAAGTGGACGCCGGCCTGTGGTGGGTGGTCGTCATCTCGCTGGTGTGCCTGAGCGTCATCTTCGCGGCGCTGGCGAGTCACACGCGCACGATGCTCATGGGCGCGGGCGCCGAGAGCGTCGCGCCCACCTCGTCGCCCGCGTCGATCACCGTGCCGCTCATCGGCGCCCTCGTGGCCTGCGTCGCGCTCGGGGCGTTCTCGTGGCCCCTGCAATCGCTCCTGCTCCACGCCGCCCAGGTGGTGATCCCGTGAGCCGCTCGCAGAGCGAACTCATCGACGAACGCGCGTTGCACGAGCGAGCGGCGGGGTACTTCGCCCAGGGTCACCGACTGGCGCTGGTGGCCGGGCACGACGACGGCGACGCCGTGCGCGCGGTGTACCTGTTCACCAGCGCCGTGGGTGACGAGCGGTGCGAACTGACGGTCCGCCTCGACGCGCACAACCCCGTGGTACCGACCTTGAGCGACCTCTCCTTCAGCGCCAGTCGTTTTGAACGCGAGATGCGCGACAATTTCGGGATCGAGCCGCTCGGTCACCCGTTCTTGCGGCCCCTGGTGCGCCATCAGCACTGGCCCGAGGAGTGGCGACCACTGCGCCGTGGGGCGGGAGCGATGCCCGCGCACCTCAGCGACGCCGCTCCGTATCCTTTCATCGAGGTGGCGGGTTCGGGGGTCTACGAGATCCCGGTCGGTCCGGTGCACGCCGGCCTCATCGAGCCCGGACACTTCCGCTTCTCAGTGGTGGGCGAAACGATCCTCAAGATGACCGCGCGCCTGTGGTACGTGCACCGGGGCATCGAGCGGATGTTCCAGGGCGTGGCGCCCGAGGACGGCATCGCCATCGCGCAGCGGATCTCGGGCGACAGCGCGGTCGCGCACTCCTTGGCCTACGTGATGGCCGTGGAGGACGCCCAGGGACTCGAGGTGTCCGCCGCGACGCGCCAGCGTCGTTCGCTGCTGCTCGAGATGGAGCGTCTCTACAACCACGTGGGCGACGTGGGCGCGCTGTGCAACGATGTCAGTTTCGCGGTGGCGAACGCGCGCGCCCTCGTGGTCCGTGAGAAGTTGCTTCGCCTCAACGAGGCGCTGACGGGGCATCGTCTGCTGCGCGGGGGAGTCGGTGTGGGGTGGACCCGTGTGCGTCAGCTGCCCGGCGACGACGAACTGCGCGAGATCGGCCACGAGTTCGACGACGTGGTCTCCCTGGCGATGTCCAATTCCGTGGTGGTGGACCGTTTTGAGGGGACCGCCGTCTTGTCCGCGGTTGACGCCGCCGCGATCGGGACCCTGGGCGTGGTCGCGCGGGCGTCGGGGCTCAACGTGGACGCGCGGCTCGCCCACCCCTTCGCGCGCGACGACTTCAGCCCGGTGGTGCAGGACGGCGGCGACGTCATGGCGCGCTTCAACCAACGCGTGCGTGAATTTCGCGCCTCTCTCGACATGGTGCGCCACCTCGTGCAAGAGCTTTCCACCGGCGACGCTGGTCCGACGAGGTCGAGCGCGCCGTCATCATCGGGCGTCGGCATCGTCGAGGGATGGCGCGGCTCCGTCGTGCACCGGGTGGAACTCGACCAGGGGGGCATGGTGTCGCGGGCGCGCACCGTCGACCCGTCGTTCTTCAACTGGCCGGCGCTGGCCATCGCCCTCAACGACACCATCGTGCCGGACTTCCCGCTCGCCAATAAGAGCTTCAATCTCTCCTACGCGGGCAACGACCTGTAATGCCGGCGCACACTCTGGGCTAGTTCGACGTGAGGTGAAGCGACGAATGTCGTGGACCCCGATGAGCGTGAGCGGTGCCGTCGTCGTGGGCGAACCTCGGTTGCCCCGCGGCGGAGAGTGCGCCAACGGTCTCGACGTCGGCGACTGGGTCACTCACCGATGACCGCGACGCGCCACGAGGGTGCCTCGAGGCTCTGACGGCGAAGAGCACCGAGGAGACGCTGAGGCCCACGACGCCCGCGAACATGAGGAGCAGTGCGATGACGTCAAGATCGATGCCAATGAGCTGTTGATCGAGCATGCGCCAGAAGATCGCTCCGAGGACGGCCGACACTGCGCTGAACCACATCACTCGTAATGTCATGTCGCACCACCTCTCTCGCTGACCCTGCGTCAGCTGAAAAGGATGCGCTGTCTGGACGTCCTGCAGGGCACCATAGCGGGACGGGCACGACGTCGAGCAGGTAATCCGTGGTGTCGTCGATCGACCGCGGCGCTCGCCGTCGCCGTTGGTGCCCTCACACTCGATTTCGCCTCGTGGGGGGCCGTGCGACAACCTCTTGACGACCGGCGCGGGCGCGTGGGCTCGGCGCAGGTGAGGGGAGGAATCGCTAACGTCGGGCTGTGAGAACCTCAGCGCGGGTCATCGATGCGGGATTCCGCGCCCTCAACCGCATTCATCGATTGGTGGTGCGCGTGAGTGGTGGGCGCATCGGCTCTCGCGCGTACGGACTTGACATGGTCGAACTCACCACCGTCGGGCGACGTACGGGACGACCCCACACCACCATGCTCCTTGTTCCCCTTACCGAAGGAACCGACCTGGTGATCGTCGCATCTAAGGGGGGCGACTCTCGCGACCCTGACTGGCTGAAGAACCTTCTCGTCACGCCAACGGTGCAGGTGAGGATGCGGGGACGCGCGACGAAGATGTTGGCGCGCGTCGCCACGCCCGATGAGCACGCAGTGTGGTGGCCGCGCGTCGTGACGCGCTACCGGCACTACGAGAGCTATCAGCGACGGGCGAATCGTGAGATCCCTCTGGTGATCTGTCGACTTATCGAGGGCGAGACCCGAAACGTCGATTGAACTCTTTTCAGGCGTAGTCGGAGAGTTGACGAGCTGAAGTGGCGCCAGTGAGTCACTTGATGTTGCGGCGGAGGAACCTTGATGCCGCCCGACGACAAATGACTCGCGAATGCACGGGTCCCTCGAAATGTCGACATGTCGGCGGCGTTGGTCGGCGCTGCGCACGCGTGACGTGGCGACGACGTGACGAGTGAGTGACGCCGAAAAAGCCAACCGTCGACGAGAATACCCTGCTAACTTGGCATTTTTAACGCGCACCTCGCTGGCCCGTGGTGGTGCCGCTTTGCAGACGACATCGTGACGTGGGGAGTGTGGAAATGTACCGACTCGCAACGACCTTGCGACTAGTGCTGTCCTTCGTCGTACTGGTCGCGGTCTCGAGTGCCGCGGTCACTGCGGCCACGCCGTCGGTCGCGTCGGCGAGCACTGGTGGCCCCGGTGCGCCATACGTCGTCTACGGCTCGGGGCCCTCTATCTACGACGCCACGTCGCATCCGACGGTCATCGGCGAGGCCCTCCTGGACACCCTGTGCGTAAACCCCGGCTCGTGGGCGCTCCCACCGGCTTACGCCGGCGATGCGATCTCCTACGCCTATCAGTGGCAGGAGTACATCGACTACGGATCGAACGCTGTCAACACCCCGATTGGTGGTGCCACGGGGGACTGCATCACCGCCCAGGGGAGTGCCCTGGGCGCGAAGGTCTATTACACCGCGACGGTCACGGCCAACAACAGTTCCGTCGACGAGTCCACGTCGGCGCAAACCTCTTACTCGGATGCTTTCGTCGCTGGCGTTCCCAACAACACCGTGCAACCGACGATCAGCGACATATCCGGTCATCTCCCCTACCAGGTGGGCGACACGTTTTGCGCCGATCCCGGCGTCTGGCCCGAGGTGTCGGCGGGATACCGGTACCAGTGGTACCTCGGTACGACACTCATTCCCCTCGACGTGGGGCCAACGTCGACCATCGCGACGTCGTCGGACCAACATTGCTTCACGGCCAGCGCGAACGTCATCAACGCCATCTACCCGGGCTCACCCAATGAGGCATCAAGCAACTTCACACTCAACGTCACCGTAGCCGCCGTGAACTTCTACGGTACCGGCAATGCCGTGTGGGCAAATGCCCCCACGTCGCCGATCGCTCCTTCAGGAAGCCCTCAGTTCACGGTGCCGTCGGCCGCGGCCACCGTGACGGAGGCGGCACCTCCGAACTACGCCACGACGGTGAGTTTCGCCCACCCGCGGCTCGAGGACCAGTTCTGTATCAATACGTCGTCGTGGACGACCTCAGGAGCCGACCCCACGACGGTGACCTATGGGTGGTACGACAAGACGTTGGGAAACTTTCTGACCTACCAGCAACGCAGCCAGCAATGTCTCGCCCCCTGGCAGGGTATCAACACCGATATCAATAATCACACGACCGGACCGCTGGGTTCCGATGTCGAAGCCATCGTCTACGCCACCAACGCTGAGGGTACGTCGCAGTACGTCATGGATCTGGGCACCATGGTGAATCCCATCGTTCAGGACCCCTCGACTGCCCAGGGACTCACTTTTCAGGGAACCCCGTATTCAGGGCAGCTCGCCATCACCGGTTCTCCGACTGGCGTCGTGTACAGCCAGAGCACCGGTGGTGCCAGCGTCACGGTGACGACCTCGGGAGCCATCACCTCGCTGACGTCGCTGGCGCCGGGAACCTATACCGCGACGGGCACGGCGACCGACGCCGCCGGAGACGAAGCGTATTGGTCCTTCACCCTGACCGTGGACGCGACGAATGGGCAACTCGTTCAGTCGCAGAACACGTCAGCTGACTCGACCGCCGCGGGCGGTCAGGTGGGTTTTCCTCTCAGCGTGGCCAATCCCAATACCGGAACCGTGACGTACACCGAGAACAGTGGGCAGCCGGATTTGACCCTCCGTACATCCTCGGGACAGACCTACATCGTTGTCAATAGCGGACTGGCCCCCGGTTACTACACCGCCTCGGGGACCGACAGTGACACCCCCGATGGATTTCAACCCGGTACCTGGACCTTCACGGTGCACATCGTACAAACGCTCGTGCAGAGCACGAATCCCACCCAGGTCGTGGTCGAAGGTGCGACGGTGCAGAGCACGCCGCTGGCACTGAGCAACACCGGCGTGACGGGGGTGACCTACAGCCTCACGTCCGCACCCATCGCGGGCATCTCCCTCGATCCTGCTGGCAACATCTTGACGACGTCGGCGGCAACTCCAGGTCTCTACCAGATCACCGGCAATGTCACCGATGCCAACGGAGACACCGGTTCATGGCAGATCAATCTCCAGGTCAAAGTCGTCCTCGCTCAGGCGAGCGCCAACACCACCGATACCGTGGCCGCCGGCACGGCGTACGCGGGCCAGCTGGTGGTGCCCAACGTCGTCGGCGCCCTCAGTGACAATCAACTAGTCGGTAATTCGACCGGCATCGTCGTCTCCTCCATAGGCGCCATCAGTGCACCGAACACTCTGGTTCCTGGCGTCTACACCGTCGGCGGCAACATGAGCGACGGCAATGGGGACCAGGGTAGTTGGACCTTCACCTTGACGGTGACCTTGGGACAAAGCAGCCCGACCACGATAACGGTGCCCTTCGGCACCGGCTACAGCAGTGCGATCGGAACCATCGATCCCACCGGCGCGGTGACGTTCACCGAGGACCCTTCGCCGGCGGCCAGCGAGGTCGTGGTCGACTCATCGGGCAACATCACTGCCGCGAGCACCCTGCCCCCCGGCACCTACGCCGTCACCGGGACGATGACCGACTCGGCGGGCACACCCCATAGCGGGCCGTGGCAGTTCACGTTGACGGTCACATCCAACGGGGTGCTCAACCAGAGCAGTTTGGCCCAGCACTTCATCGTGCCGCTCGGCACCACGGCGGTGGGGGCCATCACGACCGATAGCTCGAACACCGTGACGTACACCGAGGCGAGTTCACCGCTGTCGTCGCTCCTCGTCGTCGATTCCTCGGGGAACATCACCATCGATCCGAGTATGACGTCGGGCGTCTACACCGTGGTCGGGACGGACTACGACACGGCGGGCTACTCGGGCACGTGGGTCGTCACCGTCTCGATCCAATTCACGCAGACCTCGTCGGCGTCGGCGACGGTGGTCGACGGGGCGGGCTACTCGAGCGCTCTCACGTTCTCCGGCAACGCGGGGGCCTACAGCGTCGGCCAGTTCTCTCCCACCTACGGTATTACGGTGGATTCCACGGGCAATATCGTCGCGCCGACTTCCCTGGCACCTGGCACCTATCCGCTGTCGGGTTACGCTGGCGACTCCATTGGGAACTGGAGCTATTGGAACTTCACGCTTACGGTGGGCGCCGCTCCTACGCCTACCCCTCCGGCGGGAGTGCCGTCGGCAACCTTCGGGACGCCAAGCACCGGTCTGGTGACGCCGACGGCGCCGACGGTGGTCCAGCTCACGTCTGGTACGTCGAGCGCTGCCGTGACGGTGCCCGCGGGTGCGTTGCCGGTCGGCACGGCCCTGGACGTGTATCCGGTCACCAATGCATCGTCTCTCGCGGGTTCGATACCCTCGGGTCAAAGTTACGTGTTGAGCTTCGCCGTGGCGTGGCAGAGTCCTGGGGGAACCGTACCAACAGCGACCACGCCACTTTCCATGACGATCACCGACCCATCGATCGTGGCTGGCGACACCATTTATGAAGTGACCTCTTCGGGTGTCACCAAGGTCGGAACGGCGACGGTCAACGGCTCGGTCACTGTTACCTTCACCACCGACCCGACGTTCGTGCTCGCCAAATCCAATTCGTCGACGACGACTACGACGACGACTCCGGTCACGACCACGACGGTGCCGCCGACGCCGAGTGTTTCAATTGTGAGCGGCAAATTGCACGTCAAGAAGAATGCGGTGGCAATGTCGCTGCGGTGTACCAATGCGCCGTGCTCTGGTGTCGCCGAATTGGTGAAGGTCTCGAGCGTCAAAGTGAAGAACGGCAAGAAGGTGTCCACGAAGAAGGTCACTTCCATTCTCGCCAGGGCCGCGTACAGCGCGAAGGCGTCATCGACCATCACGGTGTCGTTGCACTTGATGTCAGCGGGTATCTCCGCCTTCGCTCACGCGAGCACTCGCGCGGTTTCGGTCACGGCGAGCGTCTCGCTAAGGGGTGGCGTGTCGAGGACGAAGGGTGTTTCGGTCGCTTAGATTCGTGTGGGGCACTGAAAGAATCGACGAAGAGAGATGCACGACGCTTACCAGGTCAGTCAATGGCACAGCCTCTACACCACCTTGGGCGGGTCGGCGGCGGCCCTTGCGGGTCTGTTGTTCATCGCGGTGTCCATTCAGATCGGCCAGATCGCCAATTCGGCGATCTTTCGCGCTCGGGCG
>Ga0209698_10003415_pt1 | contig 17761 bp, 14 predicted proteins | sample LitLauG_LLR_2012_FD_187203 | JGI IMG/M metagenome (GOLD analysis project Ga0209698, IMG submission 187203) | Freshwater sediment microbial communities from Pennsylvania, USA - Little Laurel Run_MetaG_LLR_2012 (SPAdes) (version 2) | ecosystem: Environmental > Aquatic > Freshwater > Creek >...
ATGGCTGGCCACGCGCACGGCGGTCTGCGGCTCGAGATCGAGGATGATGCGGCCCTCGATGTCGCCCGTCAAGGCAATCATGCCCGCCACGCCTTTGCGGCGATAGGCTTCCTCTTCCATGGTGAGATTTCCCACCTTGGTCGATCCCTGCAGGCCTTGCGACAACACGGCGTCGGCCGCATTGATGAAAGGCTGGATCAGTTCCATCTTCATCGATTAGGCTCCCGCTCCTGCGGCATTGGCGACAGCGCCATCTTCGCCCAGCACGTACTTGATGACTTCATAGAGCACTTCCGGCTTGACGGGTTTCTGCACGAAATGCCGTGCCCCGCGCTGCAGCGCCGCCACGATGTTCTCCTGGTATCCGACTGAGGAAACCATCACGATGCGCGCTTCCGGGTGCTGCTGCACGATCCGTTCGGCCGCTTCAATGCCTTCCATCTGCGGCATGGTGATATCCATGAGCACGATGTCGGGATGGGTGCGGTCGAACTCGCTGATAGCAGTGAGGCCGTCGCCGGCTTCGGCTGCCACCTGCCCGCCGAACGTTTCGATCATGCGGGCTAAGTTCTTACGGGCAAACACGGAATCGTCCACGATCAAATAGCGGACCGGTTGGCCGTCTTTGCTGCGTTTTACTGGTGCGAACTGCTCCATACAGACCTCCCCTTTCTACTGCTTATCATGGCCAGTCAGCCAGTACCAGATGACGCTGGTCATCATCACGCTGGTCATTACGCTGGACACAGGCGTTCCGTGCCCCCATCTCAGTTTCCGGCGCGTACCGCCCGGCCTGCCGCGCCGTATTCTCCGCGGCCACAAATGGCCTGGAGCGTTGAACCCATGGTGTCGAGCCCGACCACGCGAATGGCGTATCCCCGTTCGATCGCGGCCTTGGGCATGCCATAGACCACGCAGGATTCCTCGCTCTGCGCAATGGTCATGCCGCCTTCTTTCTTGATGGCTCCCAACCCTTCGGCGCCGTCGTCGCCCATGCCGGTCATCAGCACACCAATGGCGCTGGCCCGGAATTCCTCTGCCACGCTCTTCAGCAGCACGTCGACGCTCGGCCGGTGTCCGTTCACGCGAGGCTCATCGCTCAGCACCGCGATGTCGCCCAATGGAAGACGCTTTACTTTCATGTGGCGGCTGCCGGGACAGATCAGCACGCGGCCAGGAAGAAGCATGTCGCCGGATTGCGCTTCCTTCACGCGCAGCGGGCAGACTTCATCCAGACGCCGCGCGAACATGTCCGTGAACCCGTCCGGCATGTGCTGCACCACCGTGATCGCGCCGGGGAAATCCCCAGGCAGTTGCGACAAAACGAATTCCAGAGCCTGCGGGCCTCCGGTAGAGACCCCGATGGCGACGATCTTGTTGGGAGCTCCTGTGGGAGCGGGAGCCTTCTGCGGCTTGGGTTGAGAACCGGACAGAACCCGTGGCTTCAGTTTGCAGTCGGCCGCGGCCTTGACCTTGGCAATCAGTTCCCGCGCCGTTTCCGCCATGTGGGCGGAGGCGTCCTTGGGTTTCGTGACAAAGTCGAAAGCGCCGAGTCCCAGCGCCTTCATGGTGACGGTGGCGCCCTCGGTGCTATGCGAGCTGAATACGATCACAGGAACCGGCTGGCGGCGCATGATCTCCTTCAACGTGTCGATGCCGTTCATGCCCGGCATTTCCAGATCGAGCGTGACCACGCTGGGCTTGAGCTCTTCGATCTTCTTGAGGCAGAAGGAGCCATCCATTGCGGTGCCGACCACCTCGATGGATTCGTCCACCGCCAGCATCTGCGGGATCAGCTTGCGCATCAGGGCCGAATCGTCGACGACGAGGACGCGTACTTTTTTCATATGCGCCCTCCCACTTCCGGCGTCAAGGTGAGCCGCATCCGGTCCGTGTGGGTCAGCAGCAGACCCGAATTCGTGAGTCCCATTTCCTCAGGGCGGGCTTTGGCGACATGCTCCACGACGGCCGGCAGATTCAGGATCAGCACCACGCGGCCATCGCCCAGAATGGAGGCGCCCGAAACCAGATCGGTGGAGAATGTCTGGTCATCCAGGGCCTTGATCACCAATTCCTCTTCTCCTTCAAGAGAGTCGACGATGAGTCCATATTTTTTCTCTCCCGCCGTGATCACGAGCACGAAGAGCTTGGCGCGGCGTTCTCCGTCGAGTGCAGGACGACCCAGGCGCAGCAGCGGCAAAACCTGATTGCGCAATTGCAGCACCTCGTAGTTGTCGACCTGATGCACTTCACCCTCGAAGGTGCGCGCGATTTCCAGAACTGCGTTCAGGGGGATCGCATAGAGGCGCTGTTCCACCCAGAACAGCAACGCTTTGATGATGGCCAGCGTGAGCGGCAGTTTCAGCCGGAAGGTAGTGCCCTGGCCCAGACGGGTTTCCAGACTGACAGAGGCCTTCAGGCGGTGCAGAACGCTCTGCACCACGTCCATGCCTACGCCGCGTCCGGAAACCTCGGTGACCTGCTCGGCAGTGCTGAATCCCGGCCGGAAGATGAAGTTCAGGGTTTCCTGCTCGCTTATCTTGGAGGCTTCTTCGGGCGTCGTCAGCCCCATTTCGATTGCCTTGGCGCGTATCTTCTGGGCGTCGATGCCGCGTCCGTCGTCGCTGACCTCGACCACCACTTGATTTCCCTGGTGATACGCGTTCAGGCGGACGGTTCCTTGCGCTGGCTTGCCGTTTTTCCGGCGTTCTTCGGGAGACTCGATTCCGTGGCTGATGGCGTTGCGCACCAGGTGGGTCAAAGGTTCGGCGATGGAGTCCAGAATGCCCTTGTCGAGGTCGGTGTCCTGCCCGCTGACGACCAGTTCCACCTCGCGTCCACACTGGCGGGCGACATCACGCACCATGCGCGGGAAGCGCCGGAAGAGTTGATCGACCGGGACCATGCGGATTTTCATGACCGAACGCTGCAGGTCATTCAGAACGCGGGCCTGGAACGCCATGGCGTCGGCAAACTTGCCGCGCAGCAATTCTTTCGGAAAGCGCTTGGAGAATTCGTTGAGCGCCTGCTGCAGCATGGACTTGCCGATGATCAGTTCGCCCACCAGGTTCAGGACGTTGTCGATGCGCCCGGCGTCGACGCGCAGCAGGTTTTCCTGCGACGCCAGCACCATACCGGGTGCGGCCAGCGCAGCGACCGGCTCGGGAGATGCGGGTTCACTCTCAGCAGCAATCTCGGCCGGCGCGGGCTGGGCTGTTGTCAGCGAAGCCGGCTGTGGCGCGACGCTTGCCTGCAGCATGAGCTCGACCATCACCTCTTCGACGATTGTCGGGATCTTGCACTTTGCGGAAATCTGTTCCGGGGTCTGTGTGCTGGCCAGCACAAACTCAATCTGTTTCGTCGCTGCCGGCGATTTGGGGTCAGGACGTACGGCAATGACCGGCCCCATAGTGCCAATCGCATTGTGGACGAGCTGGCGGCCGGCAATCGGCATGGCACAATGCGGGTCGATCTTGACCGAGACGTGCAACACATCCTGGCCCTCAGCCTGCGCTTTGGTCATGGCCAGCGACTCGTACTCGGTCCACAGCGCCGCAGGGTTGTGGGAGGACTTGGCAGCCGTCTTGCGGGCGGCATTCGCCTGAGCGGACTTGCCTGTCACCTGCTTTGCACTGCGTGCCTTCGACGCTTTCGGTGCCGCGGTCAGTTCCTGAATTCTCTTGCTGAGGGCCCTGGTTACGGGCAGCTTCGTTCCTTTGCGGTAGGCCGCGATCATCTCGCTGAAGATGTCGGCGGTGGCAAAAGCGATCTCCGCCACAGCGGCATGGGACGCCGCGGTTTCCAGCGAGAGCGCATCCTCAAACTGGTGGGCCAGTTCGCTCAACTCGCGCAGGCCGCAGGCTGCGGAATCTCCCTTCAACGTGTGCACCGTACGCCGGATCGAACGCACGATCTCCTCGTCGCCGGGACTCTTCTCCAGCTTGAGCGCCTCTTCGTTCAGAGCCTGGACGAGTTCCTGGGAAGTCTCGTAGAAGAGCTCCCGCAGTTCCAGGCCACGCTCGTCGGGGGAATGGGTCATTACTCTCGCACCTCAAGCCGCTGGTAGGCCGTTCCGCTATCTTTGTGCACCATCTGGAATTTCTGGGTCAGGCCAAGCAGGCTTTCCGCGTGGCCGACAAAGAGATAGCCGTTCGGGTTCAAGCAGCGGTAGAACTTTTCGATCAGCCGCTTCTGCTCGGCTTCGTCGAAGTACATCATCACGTTGCGGCAGAAAATGACATCGTTGCGCTGCGGCAGGTACTCGGTTTTCAGATTGTGAAAGTCGAAGTGCACCAGCTCCTTCAGTGCCTTTTTGATGGCATAGCGTTCCGACACCTTGTCGAAGTAGCGGAGACGGTATCCGTAGTCGACCATCGACATCTGATGTTCGCTGTAGGCGCCCTCCTGCCCATGCCGCAGGACCGAGTAGCTGATATCACTGGCGAGGATTTCGACCCGCCACGGTGGAGGCACCAGCGGCTTGGGCAGCGGCGTCTCGATGGGCAGGGGATTACGCAGGTAGTAGTAGGCCAGGGCGTCGGTGACCAGCATGCCCAGCGTGTACGCTTCCTGTCCGGTGGAGCAGCCCGCGCTCCAGATGCGGATGGAATATTCGCGGCGGGCGCTTTTGTGCTTGAGGAGTTCTTCGAAAACGGTTTTCTGGAAAAGATCGAGTTGCGCCTTGTGACGGAAGAAGCTGGTCTCGTTGACCGTGAGATTTTCCAGCAGTTTGGCGAGCTCGTCCTTGCCTTGCGGGCTGATGAGCAGGCGGTAGTAAGCGTAGAAGGAATCGGCGCGGCACTCCTTCAGGCGGCGCAGGAGCCGGTCCTGGAGGAAATGGGTGCGGCGCTCGTCGAAGTGCATGCCGCACTCCTGGTAAATGAGTGCCTGCAACAGCTTCAGTTCGGCCTCGGTCAGTATGGGAGCGGGTGCCGCTCCGGATGTGCTCATGCGTTTTCTCGTCCCGCCTGCTGCTGAATTGAACGACCCACGATTACCGTGCCCCGGCCTTGGCTGCTGCTTTCTTTTCTGTTGATTCGGGTGCTACCAGGCTCGCGGGGGCCAACAACTTACTCATATCGAGCAGCACGACGAGGCGTCCGGCCACCTTCCCCAGCCCCGTCACACAGTTCAAACCGCCCTCCTGGAATACGGCAGGCGGCGCTTCCACGGCGTCGGCAGGAATCTTCAGAACTTCCGACGCCGAGTCAACGATCAGACCCGCCAACCGTCCGGCGTGCTCGACTACCAGGATGCGGTTGTTCTTTCTCACCGTGGCCTGCTTGTCTCCAAAGCGCTTGCGCAGGTCCATGACGGAGACGATTTTGCCGCGCAGATTGATGACGCCTTCCAGATAGTCAGGCGCATCGGGCACGGCGGTGATTTCCGGCACCCGCACGATCTCGTGCAGGGATGTGATGGGGACGCCATAGGTCTCGCGGCCCACCTGAAAACCGACAATATGCAATTCGCGGCTCATGATCTGGCTCCCGGCTTAGAATTGCGTTCCAGCGGCAGCCCGCTTGGCGCTGCGTCCGGCAGGCTCCGAGGGTTTCTCGCGTCCAGCTTCGGCCAGCGAGAAGCGGTCGATGAAGTCCAGCAGGCTGCGCGACATCTTCGACATCTGTTCCGACGATGCGGCCAGTTCTGTCGAACTCGAGGTCGACTGCTGCACCAGTTCGCGCATACGCTCCATCGCCTTGACCACGGCCTGTGCACCGGAAGCCTGTTCTTCCACCGCCGAGTTGATCTCGTGCGTGATTTCATTTAGCCGGGTGGTGGCGCGCGCGATCTGCGACGAACCATGCGACTGTTCGTTGGTGGCCGCCCCGATTTCCTGCGCGAATTTGTAGACTTCGGTGACAACGTTCGAGATCTTCTTTAAGGCGGAGTTCAGTTCCGAACCGAGCTCAAGTCCTTCGTTGACGATCGAGGTCGAGCGGTCCATGTTCTCTACCGCTTTGCGGGCTTCTTTCTGAATGCTTTGAATGAGTTCCGAGATTTCCTTGGTGGATTGCGCCGACTTTTCCGCCAGCTTGCGGACCTCATCGGCGACGACGGCGAATCCGAGCCCGTGTTCTCCGGCGCGGGCGGCTTCGATGGCGGCGTTCAGAGCCAGCAAGTTGGTCTGCTCGGCCAGGTCGTCGATCACTTCGATGATTTTGCCAATATCGTCGGCGCGCTGACCGAGTGCGCCGATGATCTCGCCCGACGAGGTGATCGTAGTGTTGATACGATTCAGGCCGTCGGTGGCCTTTTCCATAGTGCCGATGCCGCTGTGGACTTCCTCGCGCGAGCGGTTGGAAATGTCGAGCAGCACTTTGGCGGTATCGGCCACGCGCTGGATCGAGGCCACCATCTGATCGATCGAAGCCGAGGTCTCACTGACGCTGGACGCCTGCACTTGGGTGCTCTTCACCATGTTCTGCACGTTGACGCTCATCTCGTGCATGGTGCTGGTCACTTCATCGATTGCGGACGAAGCTTGCAGACCAATCTTGGCGGAGTCGTCGGAGGCACCAGCCACCTGATTGGAAGCGCTGGCAACTTGAGACGACGCATCACGGACACTGCGGACCAGCCCGGCCAGTCCTTCGACCATCTTGGCGAAGGCATTCCCCAGGGTGTCGTGGGAGGAGCGCGGCTTCACTTCGGTGGTCAGGTCGCCGCCGGCGATGGCTTCGGAAACCCCCGCCATCTCCTTGAGGTAGGTGACCATCTTGTGAAAGGTCCGGGCCAGTTCGCCGATCTCGTCGTCGCGGCTCAGATCGATGTTGTGCTCGAGATCTCCGGTGTTGCCGATGGCGCGAGCCACATTCATGAGGTTGGTGAGGGGCTCGGTGATCGACTTGGCGGTACGGAAGGCCACGATGATGCCAACCGCCAGAGCGAAGACCATGGTGAAGAATGAAATCCAGATCGTCCAACTGGCGGCGCTGTCGTCGGAATTGTGGCGCTCATCGACCACTTTCTTGTTTTCGCCATCCGCGACGTCGAGCGAGTCGGTGGAATTCTTGACCCACGAGGACGCATCTTTCTGCAGGTAGTAGATCTGCAGTTCGGCGACGGTCGCATTCCCGGAGTCGACATCTTTCCGTTTCTCAATCAGCGGTTGCGCGAACTCTTTCCCCCAGGACTGTTCCAACTGCTGTACCTTGCTCAGGGATGACTTGATCTGGTCGGAACTGGCGAGTGCCTTGCCCTGTTCGAGCTTCTCGTTCAGGATGCGGAGCCCTTCGTTCATGCGATCGACTTCGCGGGTGTCGCCGCTCAGCAAGTAGTTGCTCAGGTAGAGGCGGTTCTGCATCATCTGGAAGCGGACCGAATTCGTAGCCTCGGCTAGATCCTGGGATTGTTGCGACGCCTTCCTGGCGTCGTGCTCGCGCCTCACCGCTAACCAGTTCGCCAGGAACAGCGCTAACACCATGGTGAGGATGATGCCGAAATTGACATACAACTTCTTGCCGATTGTCATGCCCTGTCTCCTCCGCGGGACTCGACTACCGCGGCTCGAACTTGAACTCGATGACTCCAGAACTTTCCGCTCCTGCCGGTTCGAAGCGCCACTTCTTGGCCGCATCCAGAGCTGCCGATGCCAGCACCGGGTGTCCGCCCACGATTCTGGCTTCCTTCACCGTGCCGTTCGGCAGGACGGTGACCTCAATCTTGACCGTGCCTGTGATGTTCATCTTGCGTGCCAGCTCCGGATAAAACGGCTGGACCTTACTCTTTGCCCGCCGGACGATCTCATCGGTAGCCTGCGGGCTCTGGGCACGCGACACCTGTGGAAGCAGAACTCCCAGGATGGCTAAAACCGCAAGAACCGCAGCCGGGAATTTACGAGACACAGATCCTCCTCGATCCACAAGAAGCTGGCGTTGCCAAGCGTGCAACACCCGGGCCAACGGAACCTTCTTGAAAAAACGAAAGTAATAGGATCTAAACGACTGAAAAAGATAGGTTTAATTCGAGGTGCAAGGTGGCGGAAAAGCTCGTTTCTCAATTAGCCCTGTCTCATTCCGGAGAAACGGGGTACTGTTTCTCAGGGTGAGACGGAATCTCACTCCGAGTCGCGGGATTTCTTACAAAGGCACCCCTCAGCCCATTTCCCTTGACTCAATTTGAGATGAAGGTTAGTTTCCCATTAGATTCAAGCACTTGTGAATCGCGAACCCTATTCCCCGAGTATCGGTCCAGATGTTCGTGCTTCGGTCGGCAGTCCGATCGTTCCCTTGGCAATAGCTGGCAGTTCGTCCGGGTCCGATGAGGGCTTTCAGAAGCTGCTACTCCGCATTGCCTCTAAATCCGGGGAGAGACCCGATCCCGATACCCTGATTCGACTTTTTTGCGGGGCCACCCGCGAGTTTTTTGATGTCTCAGGAGTTTACTTCTGTCGCTGCAGTGCGGGCGATGAACTGGTGGGAGAGCAGGCCGACGGGAAGATGGCCCAGCGTTTTATCGGACTTCGCCTGCGTCCCTTGGAGAGCACGGTTACCGCCGAGGCGATTCGGCAGCGCCGAACCATTTTCGCGAATCACGTTCATGCGGCGGCTTTTCCTGCGGCCAAGGAATTTGAGGCGCGATCGCTGCTGGCTGCTCCTCTGGTGGTTTTCAACGAAGTGATTGGAGCCGTCACTTTCCTGCACGATTCGAACGAAGAGTGCTTCAATGAAGACTTCGCCGCCAAGGCGACGATCCTCGCCGGACAATTGGGAAGCCTGCTGGAAGCGGCGCGGCTGGGCGAGGTGTCGAGAGAAGAGCACCGCCGCGCCGAAATTCTTGCCGACGTTGCGCACGCGTTGCACGGAAGCCCCGATGTCAGTGCAGTCATTGAGGCCTTGGCCGACCGACTGCGGCTGCTCCTGCGCACTCGCCTGGTATGCGTTCTATTGCGCCGCGAGGGTCCTTTTGAACTGAAGGCGGTGTCGGCCGAGACTCCGCAACTGGCGACTTCGGCGCGGGCCCGGCATGACCGGCAGACGCTGCGTTTTGCGGCCGATCTGGCGCAGAGAGCGGTAGCGGCAGGAGAACCCCTGACGTTGTCGATTGGGGCCGACGTTCATTCGCTCGGCAATCTGGTGTCGCCCGGCATGCTGATCGCCGCACCGTTTCGCACGGCGCGAACCCAGGGAGCCATCCTCATTTATCCACGCCAGGACGGAATCTTTACCGCCGAGGAGCGTGCTTTGGTGGCGGCCATTGCGGGGTTCGGCGCCGTCGCAGTGGCGCATGCGGAACTGCACGCCACGGCTCATTCGCAGGCGCAGGAACTTCATCAACTGCTTGAAATTTCTCTGGAACTTGGCGCCAGCAGCGACCTGGACCAGTTTCTGCAGGCGTTTGTGATCCGCGCGTCGGGGTTTCTGGGATTTGGGCGTTGCTTCATCGCCTTGCTCGAGAACGATCAGTTCCAGGTCCGTTATGGGGTTGAGCGGGGGGAACCGCGGCGGGTGGATACGGCGTTTCCCGAAGGCATCGCCACCAAGGCATTGCGTTCGAAAGAAGTTTTCTGGACGGATGAGGCCAGCCGCACTCCCGGCGCGAACCTTGACGTGATTTCGAAATACAAAGTTCATCAGTTTCTGGCTGTGCCTTTGCTCGGCACCAGCGGGCGGTTGCTGGGAATGTTCGGCATGCTGGACCGTCTGGACGGAACAGGGATTTCGCAGGAAGACATTCGGCGAGCGCGAGCTCTTTCGAACCAGGCGGCCGTGATGCTGGAAGTGGCCAGCAACCTGCACCTTTCGGAGCAGCATCGACGGCGTGCGGAAGCTCTTATCGAACTGGCGCGCGATATCGATGGCACGCTGCGCCTGCCTGACTTCGCTGCGCGGTTTGTTGGACGCAGTATCGAACTGACCAGCTCGCGCGAGGGCCTTCTAGCAGTCCAGCAAGAGGCAAAATGGCAAGTCGTCGCTCTGCATCAGCCGCGGCCTGCGCTCCCGGCAGCAATTTCTGATGCAGCATCTCTAGCCATCGTTCCCTCTGTTTCCGTTTCTCAAAATGGAGAGCAGGCGGACCACAAACAATCCGGGTCAACTCCCGATCATGCCGTGCTGGATCGCGAAAGTGAAAAATCTCTCGGCGCCAGTCTGGCCGAATTTCTGTCGCGTCATCCGGAGAGAGTGGTTTCAGGGACTGCAGAGGCAGTGCTGGGTGCAGAGCCGGCAATGAAGTTGGGGTGGAAGGATTGCACCCTGGTTCGCTTGCCGGGCAGCAACGGGGAACTGGCGGGAATTCTGTGCCTCTCCGGCCGCCAAGGCGCGTGGAATCAGGAGGATCGTATCTTCCTGGAAACCATGGCCGGGCACGCTGCCATGGCTCTGGAGAACGCGCGGCTCTTCACCAGGATTGAGCAGTCGAACCGCCACTGGGTGGAGATCTTTGACGCCATTTCTGACTTCATCGTGGTGCACGATCAGAACGACAAAGTTCTTCGCGTCAATCGTTCGCTGGCGGCGATGATCGGGGTGGCGCCCGCGGAGTTGGTGGGTGTCAATATCCGCGCTCTGATGGCTCTGACCAGCGATTCTGCGTCCTATTCCTGCCCCTTCTGCCGGTCCAGCGGGGACGATCGGGATGAATTCGCCCATCCGGTATTCGATCGGACCTACCTGGTGTCCACGTCGCGCGTACACGGGGTCTCGGGGGAAGGGCTGCAGACGATCCATGTCCTTAAGGATATCTCCGATCGCAGCGAGGCGGAGCGCCGCTACCGGGAACTCTTCGACAATATCCAGGAAGGACTCTTCTTCAGCACGCCGAGCGGCCGTTTCGTAGAGGTGAACGACGCGATGGTCCGTATGCTGGGTTACGGCAGCCGGGAAGAACTTCTGCTCATTGATATTCCCACCCAGCTCTACATGACTCCGGAGCAGCGCCAGGGGCACGCACGTTTGATGGAGGAACAGGGGCACCTTCGGAACTATGAAGCGACGCTGCGTCGGAAGGACGGATCGCCGATTCATGTGCTGATCAATGCCTTTGGCATGTACGACAACACGGGCCAACTGCTGCAGATCCGCGGCCTGATGCTCGATGTGACCGGCTTGCGTACCTCCCAGTCGGAACTGCATCGCGAGCGGGATTTCTCGGGCAAGATTCTGAACAATACGCAGAGCCTGATCCTGGTGGCCGACACCGCCGGATTGATCAGCTATGCGAACCGTCGCTGGTACGATGCCGGCTTTGAGCAGCGTGAACTGCTGGGCCGTCCGCTGCTGGAACTGGCTGCACCGGGATTCGAGGCTTCGCTTGCCGACGCGCTGCAGAGTACGCTGGCCGGCCAGCAAGTCGACAACCTGGAACTGGAGATTGCGCGCCGCAAGGGCGGCGTCGGCAAGTTTTCGGCCAATCTCAGCCCGATGCGCGACGAACAGGGGACCGTGACCAGCATCGTGCTCGTATTGACCGATATCACGGACTCGGCGGTGTTGCGCGACAAATTAGTCCATGCCGAGAAGATGGCGGCGGTGGGGCAGCTGGTATCCGGCGTGGCCCACGAAGTGAACAATCCGCTGACGGCCATTCTGGGATTCGCCGATCTTCTGATGGAAAACTCTGAACTGCCGGAAGAGGCCCGGAAGGATCTGCGGGTCATTCTGCAAGAGGCGCAACGGACCAAGCAGATCGTGCAGAACCTGCTGAGCTTCGCGCGGCAGATGCCACCGCAGCGCAATCCGGTGCAACTCAACACGATTCTGCGGCGGACGATTCAATTGCGCTCCTACGATTTCAATAGTCACGGTGTGGAAGTCGTTGAGCATCTGGACGAAGGGCTCCCGGATGTGGTCGGAGATGCTCACCAGTTGCAGCAGGTTTTTCTTAATATTTTGAATAATGCCTACGATGCGGTGCGGGAAGTAGGGCGTCCCGCGCGCATCGAGATCATGTCAACCAAGTCTGGCGACTATGTCGAAGTTTCGTTTGCGGATAACGGCAATGGAATCTCCCATCCGGATCGTATCTTCGATCCTTTCTTCACAACGAAAGAGGTGGGAAAGGGAACGGGCCTTGGCCTGAGCATCTGCTACGGCATCGTGAAGGAGCATGGGGGCGAAATTCTTTGCCATAACAACATTGGAGGCAAAGGCGCGACGTTCACGGTCCGCCTGCCAGCGGTTTCGCACACTGCGTCGTTGGGTGTGGCCGCAGGAGTGACACAGCCATGAGCCTGCCAGCATTGAAACCTCAACCTCTTCCGGTCTTGCTCATCGAAGATGAGCCCGCGGTAATGGCCTACGTGCAAGCCGCGCTGGAGCGGAGCGGGTATCCCGTTGTCTGCTGCGAGTCCGGCGTCGATGCACTTCGATTGCTGGAAAACGGATCCTTTCTGGGTGTTGTTTCCGACATGCGCACACCGGGCGGCGTAGACGGCGGCCAGGTGCATGCCTGGATCACCCAGCACCGGCCGGATCTGGCCAACCGGTTGATTTTCATCACAGGTGACATCGCCAATGAAGAGACGGTAACCACCCTTCGCGAGACCGGGGCACCATGCGTAGAGAAACCGTTTCGAGTCCAGCAGTTTATTGACGTAGTCTCAAAAACGTTTGGGAAGGCTGAGTAGTGAATAACGCAAGCAAGGAAGATCTGCGCATCCGGCTGCTGATCGTCGACGACGAACAGACGATTCGTAAACTGTGCTCCACGGTGGGTGAGGCGCTGGGGTTTGTCTGCCTGGAGGCGGAAAGCGGCGAGTCTGCCCTCGCGCTGCTGGAAGAACAATCGGTGCACATGATTCTGACTGACATGGTGATGACTCACATGTCAGGGCTGGAATTCCTGGAGAGGGTCAAGAAACTTCTGCCGCGTACCGAAGTGGCGCTGATGACCGGGCATGGCTCCATCGAAACCGCCGTGCAGGCGATGAAGCTGGGAGCTTACGACTACATCACCAAGCCATTCTCGCCGCTGGAGGAATTGCGGCTGTTTCTGCGCCGCATGGCGGAGAAGGTACGTTTAGTGGAAGAGAACGAATTCCTGCGCCAGCGCACCGACTCGGAAACCGCGGTGCACGGGATTATCGGCTCCTCGACCAGGATTCAGGAAGTGCTGCGCCTGGTGGCGCGTTTGAAGGACACGCGTACACCGGTGCTGGTCTATGGCGAGAGCGGTACTGGAAAAGAGCTGGTCGCGCGTGCGATGCATTTTCGCGGCTCATTTGCCGGGCGGCCGTTTGTCGCGGTCGACTGCGGCTCACTCGTTCCCACGCTGATCGAGAGTGAGTTGTTCGGATACGAGAAAGGCGCATTCACGGGTGCGCTGAAGTCGAAGCAGGGATTATTCCAGGCAGCCGACGGCGGTACAATCTTCCTCGACGAGGTGGGAGAGTTGCCGTTGGAACTGCAGGCCAAGCTGCTGCGCGTGCTGCAGGAGAAAGAAGTCCGTCCGGTCGGCAGTAATCAGCGGGTGAAGGTAGACGTGCGCGTGATTGCCGCCACCAACCGCGATCTGGAGGCGGCTTACAAGAACGGAACCTTCCGCAAGGATCTTTATTTCCGGCTCAATGTGGTTACGCTGTATGTGCCTTCATTGCGGGAACGCCGCAGTGATATTCCGATGCTGGTGCATTGGTTTCTGGAGCGCTATGCGGCTGGACAGGAACTGCATGTCGCCAGCGCGACGATGAAGGCGCTGATGCAGTACGAGTGGCCTGGCAATGTCCGCGAACTGGAGAACTGCGTGGAGCGGGCGGTGGCCCTGGGAAACGGACAGGTCATCGATTTGGGCGATCTTCCTCCGGCAATCGCTGCCGGAGGGGGCGCAGCGCCTCGGCCCGTGGTGCATGCGGCGGCCAAGTCGGGGGTGCTCGACCCTGATCTGGCGGTAGCGGTAGACGTTGCTTTGGCAGAGTCGCCGCGAATGCTATCGACAACGGACCTGGAAGATATAGAACGCGCTACCATCCAGCGCGTGTTCGAGCAGGTGAACGGCGACAAAGCCCTTGCGGGACGCATGCTGGGGATCAGCCGCGCTACGCTTTACCGCAAACTGAAGCGGTACAACATCGGGATGGGCGGTGTTGTAAGGGAATCGAGTCACACGCTGCAATGACATAAGTGGCAGCGCCAGCCCTACTGGAAGCCGAACCTTCCCGCGTCTCAGTCCCACGAGCCAATTGCAATTCCGTCCGTCATCCGAGGTATAATTCCGCCTCTTCTCGCGGCCGCAAAGGGAACTTTCGGCTGCCGGACTTGGAGGCCTGCCATGGACATCGAAGCTTCCGTTGGCCGGGGCGGTACCAACCGTTTTCCGGACGTGCGGGTTGTGCAACAACTCCTGCAACAGAACATCACCCAACTCGGACCGGTGCTTCCTGTGCCGGTGAGCGGTATCTGCGATGACGCAACCATCGGCCTGATCGAAATGTTCCAGGCGAACGTTCTGGATATGAGCTCTCCGACGGGCCGGGTCGATCCCAGCAGCCCGACTCTATTCGGCCTGAATGGACAGTGTGGCCCCGCCGCTGCCGGCGCGGCCAACGATCCGATCCTGCAAGGGGCGCTGGATGCGCTGCGCACTGAATTCACGAACTTCGGTCAGCGCTTCATTCAGGACGCAGGGGTTCGAGCGGAGTACATGGAGAAGGCGAAGGCCGCTTCCGACGAGATTCTGGAATCGGTCATGAAGGGAGACTCGACGGCCGGCGAGGGTGCGCAGCAAGCCAACGCGATGCGGAATGGATTGCTGGACGCTGGCCGGCTGAAAAGCAGTGACGTTGGACGGGCTGTTGCTGAAGCGGAAAAAGCCAGCGGCCTGACCATGGAACAGCTGACCGCGAAGTACGCGCAAAGGCTGTTCCAGAAGGAGTTCAGCGCCCTGGGAACCGCCGAACAGGATGCGGTTTTCATCGAGATTATTCGGGCTTCCGGCAGACCGAATCCGGCTTTTAACCGCGTCGCAATGCAGTTGGGCAAGGCGGGGAAAGGGTTCATCATTATCAGTATCGCTTTTTCCGTCTACGCCGTGGCAGAGTCAGACCGTCCGGGGCGAGAAGCCGTGAAGCAGGGTACCGGAGCGGGCATGGGGTTCCTGGGCAGCCTGGCGGGAGGGGCGGCGGCGGGACTGGCGTGCGGTCCCGGAGCGCCGATCTGCGTCGGCGTCGGAGCTTTCGTGGGCGGACTCGTCTTCGTCATCGGAACGGATTTTGCGTTCGATGAGATTTGGGAGTGATGCGCACCGATGCAAGCGATCGACAAGTTCCGCATCGAACCGCTCGAAGGGGGAGAGCGCTCGCGGCTGGTTTTCGACGGAAGGGCGAGCATCGAGGTCGACGGCATCGTCCTGGAACGGCAATTCCAATGCTCCCGTGGTTATCTTGTGATCACGTCCGACGACGTTCCCCACGAAGAGATGCTGCATTTCTACTTTCTGAGCGAAGAGAGCGAGATCCTCGATGAACTGTCGCTTGGGCAGATCTACCAATCGGGAATTCTGAGAAATGTGGTTGTGCAAGCTGACGACCGACTTGAATTTTCATTCTTTGGAGCAGAACACTGGTTATTAACGATCCTCGATAGGCCTGTCACGCGACCGCCCAGCCTGTTTTCCAGTGTCAGGCGAAAAGGGTGGTTCCAGTCTCACTATCTCACTCTCGACAAAAGGGAGTAGGGCCTTCCCGCCAGGTTGAGACTCCAATCTCGAATTGAGACCGTCGGACCGGGTTGTCACATGATTCAGGCGGTCGATTTCTCCTTAAGCTACTGAAAAACCATTCCCCTCGGTGCTAGTCCTTCCGTTCGCGGAGTTGGTTCCCACCGTGCTCGAATTTCTGTCGAACCGCGGATACCGGCTCCCCAAAGCTCTTCCAAACCAGGAAGAGGGGGAGCCCGACCGCATTTCGTCGCGCCGGGCGATTTGTTTCTAAGAAAGATCTTAAACGTTAGGGGATTGTGAAAGTTGGCGCATCAGGCCACAGCACCGGGACGGGCATCGTATGACGGCAATGCCGTGGCCTCGCTGGCTCGTTTTTTCCCCGACGCGACCGCCATGCGTATGCCGGTTCAACTTGCGCGCTTGGTCGAGAGCGGCCAGTTGCCGGACTTCAGCGAGAGTACCGTGATTGAATTTGGCACGCCGCGCGAAGTCCTTTTCGCCTGCAAGACCCAGCTGGAGTTTGCCGATGATCTGCAGTTGCGCAACTCTGATGGTTCCCTTGATGAAGAAGTCCGTGTCGTCGCCGTGCAGTATCAGCCCGGCAAGGCTCTTGTGGCCGCGCGCTTCAAACGCGACGTGCCCAACTGGATCGTGAAACCATGACCCCAACCACACCCGTGCAGGATCTCGCCACGCAATGGAGCATTGCGCGCAAGCTATATCCCATCTACTTCGAAATGGCGCGCGAATTTGCCATCGAAGCCAAGCCTTGCCCCGAGCTTGAGGCCGGCGTGGAAACACCCGGCAAAGACACGGTGGAACAGGCGAATCACTGGATCGAGCACATGGACGGTGCGATCCAGGTGCACCAGTTGCGCCAGTTCCTGCAGACCAGTTCTCTCGTAAGCCAGGATGGGCTGGTGATCCTGCTGCAGCATTTCCTGGCAAAACAAGCCAAGAGCGACGCCATCCGCGACAAGATCGATTTCCTGCTGGTGCAGTACTTCAGCCAGATTGCGCCCGCCGGACTGATCGATGCGGAGGTAGATCTCGCGTATGTAGCGCAGGCGATGGAGACCGTATTGGGGCCGATCGAATTGAAGCCGCCCGTTTGGCTGAACGCGCTCGATCGGGTGCTGGACTCGGCTCGCAAGTGCAAGTCGCTCGATGAATTGCTGCACGGAGGCGTCCTCGAGCAGGGGCGCAAGGCCAAAGGGCTGGCCGGAGAATTGTTTTATCTGCCGGTGGCGCTGGCGGCCTTCACCCGTTTCGGATATCTGATGCGGCGGGCGTTCTTCCGCCTGATGCTGGGCGATCTGAACATAATCCTCGACGGTCTGACCGAACTGGAAGATAAGGGCATAACAACGCTGGACTGCCGCCGGGCGCAGTTTTCGGCGCAGGAGCCGATCGTCCGGCTGCGGATGATCTGTCAATCCTGGAAGGTGATGTTCCAGGCGGAGTATTCGTCGGGATCGCCGCTGCGTATGCTGGTCGACCTGCGCGCGTCGGTGGAGCACGCTCTCGGACGTGGCAAGGCCGAAGACACAAAGGCGAAGCCGGGAGCGGTGGCGAAACCCGCTGCGGCACCAGCGAAACCTGCGGCGGCTGCCCCGGCTAAGCCCGTGCCTGTAGCAACGGCAGCGAAAGCCGCTGCGGCATCGGCGACGCCAAAAGCCGCCAGCAAGCCTGTTGGCGCGCCGGCTGCCAAGGCGGTCAGACCCGCTGCTCCGCCGGCGGAAGCCCCCGAATTTGAAGTTTCGGGTGCACCAGGCTGGGATTCAGAGGGCAATGCGCGGCCGAAGAAGTGAACGACCGGGCATGAATCGTAGTTGGCGTGTGGTGCTGAAGAGGGAAGAAAAGAGAATTTTCGAACGTGGAAACGCCTACAGTCCTGATTATCTCTGACGAACCCGACTTCTCGCGGCGCATCACGGCGCGCTGGCAGATGGAGCGGAACGTCCCCACGTTCACACTTTTGAGCGGCGAGCTTTGGCCGCGCTTCGTAGTAGATGTTTTCGACGTCGCCATCGTGGGACCTGTGCGGCGCGACCTGCTGTCGGTCGTGTTGGAGCCTTTGCATTCCACGGGACAACCAATCTACTGCGTAGGCCAGGACGGCCCCACGGCGCAATTGGTTCGTGATCGCTGGCCTCGGGTTGCC
>Ga0209698_10003416_pt1 | contig 17761 bp, 10 predicted proteins | sample LitLauG_LLR_2012_FD_187203 | JGI IMG/M metagenome (GOLD analysis project Ga0209698, IMG submission 187203) | Freshwater sediment microbial communities from Pennsylvania, USA - Little Laurel Run_MetaG_LLR_2012 (SPAdes) (version 2) | ecosystem: Environmental > Aquatic > Freshwater > Creek >...
GGAATTCCTGAAGAAGCGAGTTGCGTATTACGTCATGGCAGCCGACGAATGGAAGTACGCCGACACGCTCGAAGGCATCTCGAATTCAACGCGAACTCTTTATCTCGACTCCGATGCTGGCCACGCTAACGATGTCGTCAATTCCGGACGCTTGAGTCAAGCGAAGCCCGGCGAGTCGAAGCCGGACCACTACGTGTACGATCCGCTGGATGTGCGGCCGGCAGAGTTGGAAAAGGACGAAATCAAAAACTATTTGACGGATCAGCGCTACGCCCTGAATCTCTACGGCAACGGCGTTGTTTATCACAGCGAGCCGTTTGCCGCGGACACCGAGATTTCCGGCTTTGTGAAGCTCACCACGTGGATCGCGATGGACACTCCCGACACAGACTTTGGGGCCAACCTCTATGAGATTCTGCCCGACGGCACGAGTGTCCAGCTGACCAGCGACCTGATCCGCGCCCGCTATCGTGAATCGCTGTCGCAGGAGAAATTTGTCAAGCCGGGAGAGATTAACCAATACGTTTTCGACGGCTTCACGTTTTTCTCCAGGCGCATCGCGAAGGGAAGTCGTCTGCGCCTGGTCCTGAACTGTCCCAACTCGATCAATCTGGAGAAGAACTACAACAGTGATGGCGTAGTCGCAGAAGAAACTGCAAAGGACGCTCGGACGGCACACGTAACGGTCTACCACGATGCGGCGCACCCAAGCGGTCTGGAACTGCCGATCGTACGGTAGCGCCGCTGCCCTCGGCTGTCGCGGGGGCGTGCGCCCCAGCCCCGAAAGCACCTGCTATCGAACGATGACGCCAGCGTACCCGACAACCAGATCGCGATCTCCGGAGACATCGCCTGAGGTCGCGTATTTGACCAGGTCTGCCGACTGGGCTCCTAACTGTCGCGCTGCGGTGAGCATGGCCACGGCCGGACCAAAACCGCACATGCTGATGTCCTGCTGCGTGACCACCTCGTGCAACCCACGCGGATCAAGAGACAGAATCCGTTCGATCGCGCGATGATCCTTGACGCGTGTCACCGCGTCAGACTCGTAATGATTCATGTCGCTGGAAGCCACAATCAGCACAGCGTCTTTCTGCCTCGCGATGACATCCGCTAACGCTTTTCCAAGTTCCTCCAGTACTTCCAGTTGGCCCGTGCCGAGCGCGATCGGTACGAAGGAAAGCTCCGGCTGCCGCATTTGAAGGAACGGAAGTTCGACCTCGGCGGCATGTTCGGCTTTGTGTGCCGCCGAATCCTCATTCAACGCAGGGAAACGCTCCTTGAGTGCCGTGGCAAGTTCGACATCGATGGGGACGTCTCCGAGAGGGGTTTCCCACGCTCCCTCGCTGAAGATCGCGAGTGCGCGACCCATGCCGGTGTGGTTCGGGCAGAGTACAAAACAACGCTTGGGAACTTCCACGCGCGCAAATACGGCTCCCGCCACATGTCCCGAGTACATGTAGCCCGCATGCGGAGCGATACACCCAACCGCCCGAACCGGGGATTGTCCTTTAACTGCTGCTTGCGAAAGATACGTTTCAACTTCCGCCCGCAACTCTTCGGGATGTCCGGGATAGAACCGTCCCGCGACTGCGGGATGACGAAGGATCGTGGTCGCCATGGGCCCTCCTTTCGGTGAAATGTGAAATGAAAGACCGGCAGCGGAGGAATACGCTTATCTTAAGAGTCGCTCTCGGCCCCGCGCAAGGCGCGATAGATGGCGGCGCTTTTCTCCAGACTCAAGGTTTCTGCGCGCGCCGTTGCCTTCACTTCCGCCGCCGCCAACGCTTGTTTTAATTGAGGCTCCCGATATTTCAATCGCAAGTTGTTCCACAAGGTTTTGCGCTTTTGCCCAAACGACTGGCGTAGAAACTCAACGAATCCGTCGCCTGCCACTCCCAATCGCTCCTGCTGTGGATCAATGGTTAACCGTAATACGGTCGAATGCACCTGGGGCGGAGGAACGAACGCCCCTGGCGGCAGCGTGAACAGCTTCTCGACCCGACCATAGAGTTGCGCCGTTGCCGACAGCATTCCATAATCGCGGCCTCCAGGTTCAGCCGCAATGCGGTCTGCCATCTCGCGCTGCACCATAATCACGATGCTCTCGAAATATTTCGAGAACTCAAACAATCGCAGCAGAATGTCGGACGTAATGTAGTAGGGAAGATTCCCGACGACTTTCACGGGATCGGGTTTGATCTCGATGCCAGGGCGCCCCAATCCCGGTTTGGGTCCAAAGAGGGAATCGAAGTCGATGGCCAGGATATCGGCTTCAATGATCTCCACGTTCCGTGCCATACCGAATTTCAACCGAAGCTGCGCGGCTAGGACGCGATCGAGTTCCACCGCGATCAATCGCTTCGTGCGCTTGGAGAGCAGGGAAGTCAGGACGCCTCGTCCGGGCCCGATCTCGAGCACAGTGCTCTGCGAGGTGTCGCCCAGAGTCTCGACAATACGCAGGGCCAAGTCTTCGCTCGCGAGGAAATGCTGTCCCAATTTGGGCTTTACCTTTGGACGATGCGTAGAAGCGGTCTTTGGCACGTTGACCCTCACCTTCTCGAGAAGTAGACTGGCCGGTTGGTCCTTTGCATCTTAGGTGCTGGACCGCAGGGTCCCAAGATTATGTATTCATCATAGCGTGGGCCGCACGAATCGTGCGCGCCATGGAGGTTCCGCACTCATGAACATCGCATTCGTTGCTTCCGAAGCCGTTCCATTTTCCAAGACTGGTGGATTGGCCGACGTCGTCGGCGCCCTGCCCCGGGCGCTAGCTGCGCTGGGACATCAGGTCAGCTTATATCTGCCTCGCTACCGCCAGACAAAGCTCGCCGATCCCGCGAAGGTGGTTCGCAGCATTACCGTTCCCTTTGACGACCGTTACCGTTTCTCATCGGTTGTCACTGGCGCCGGCCAGGGCAACATCAAATGTTACTTCATCGAATATCCGCAATATTTCGATCGGGATGCGCTCTACGGAACCCCAGCGGGAGACTACCCCGACAATGCCGAGCGGTTCGCGCTGTTCAGCCGGTCCGTGCTTGAAGCTTCAAAGATCCTGGGGGTCCCGCAGATCTTCCATTGCCACGACTGGCAGTCGGCGCTGGTACCCGTGTTGCTGCGCACGATCTACGCGGAAGATCCGGCCTTCAAAGATACCGGCACCGTTTTCACCATCCACAACATGGGCTACCAGGGCTTGTTCCCGCCCGACACCCTTCCGCTGCTCATGCTTCCGTGGGATCTCTTCACCATGTCGAAGATGGAGTTCTTCGGCCAGGTGAATTTCTTGAAGGGCGCGTTGACCTACTCCGACTACATCACCACGGTCAGCAAGAAATACAGCCAGGAGATTCAGACTTCGGAATATGGCTTCGGCCTTGAAGGCGTGCTCCGCGACCGCGCCGCGACGGTCACGGGAATTCTCAATGGCGTGGACTATGACGAATGGAGTCCGCAGACCGACAAATTCATCAATTCCAAGTACTCGCCGCAGGACCTCTCGGGCAAGACGAAAGACAAGCAGGATCTGCTGGCCGCGTTCGGGGTGCCCAATCCTGATCCGAAACTTCCCGTCATCGGGATCGTCTCGCGTTTCGCCGCGCAAAAAGGATTCGACCTGATCGCGCAGATTGCCGACCGTCTGGCGCGCGAAGAGATGATCATTGTTGCTCTTGGTGCTGGGGACAAAGCGTACGAAGAGATGTTCCAGCGGCTCAACAAACAGTTTCCGAACAAGATTGCCGTCAAAGTGGCGTATGACAATGCCATCGCGCACAAAATTGAGGCCGGCGCCGACATGTTCCTCATGCCATCGCGCTACGAACCCTGCGGCCTCAACCAGATCTATAGTTTGAAGTACGGCACCGTACCTATTGTTCGCGCCACTGGTGGCCTCGACGACACCATCGAGCCCTGGGATGCCCGCAGCGGCAAGGGAACAGGATTCAAATTCACCGAATACAACGGCGAGTCTCTGCTGCTGACGATCAAGCAGGCGCTGCAAGCCTATCGCGACCAAATGTCATGGCAGGTTCTCATGCGCAATGGCATGAACAAGGACTTCTCGTGGAACGCGTCGGCGCGCGAATACGGGAAGATCTACGAGCGCGTGAAACAAACGCACGCAGCGGCCCCTCCAAACGGCGAGAAAGTATTCGTCTAGCCTAGGTCTTGGCGTGTGCCGAGACCCTGCCGTTCGCCATAAAAAGAAACGCTGCGCCTGAACGGAGGCGCAGCGTACGATCCGACTCACCAGCCTGACTAATCCCAGAACATATAGTCGTAGGTATCGTTGGGGGTGAGATTCTTCTGGTTACTGCCATCGAGGCTCATCGAGTAAATGAGGTCGTGTCCGTCGCGCCAGGAGATGAATACGATCTTGTCGTTTACGAAAAGCGGGTCCCAATTGTTGCCATCCGTGGTGAGTTGCTTCAGGTTTGTCTTGTCAATGCCAATAGTGAAGATGTCTTCGCCTTGGCCGGATGTATAACGAGAAAAGGCGATGGTCTTTCCGTCGGGCGAAACGGACGGCATTTCGTCCCAGTCACTGCCCAGGTTTGTAATGGTCGTGATTCCGGATCCGTCGAGGTTCATCATGCTGATCGTCGCTCCGGAACTGGATTTGTTATATCCCTCAAACACGATGTGCTTCCCATCGGGTGTGAAGGTCGGGAAGTACACTTCCGTACTGGGAGTGGAAATCTGGGTTTCACTTCCGCCAGCGACCTTGACAGTGAACGCCTGCGAGATTTGTGCGCTGGTCCATTTGTAGTAAATAACGGTTGACCGGTCCGCGGAAAGTTGCGGGGCGATGTGGTTTTCCGGGGTACTGGTGAGTTGTTTTGGCTGAATGTTATTCAGGTTCGTGAGATCCGCATAGAAAACCTGCAGATAACCGTTGTCGTCTTCCTCCATGCTCACGCCTGCTTTTCCGTCGAGCGAAAGTTGGACCGATCCAACCATCGCCAGGTTGTTGGCGAGAACCTTTTCTCCGGTGCCATCGTTCTTCATTATTACCAGAGACTGATTGCCGCTGGAAACGTTTGGCATGCTTTGCCCAGAGAGACGAAGACTAAGGCGGTTGAACGGTAAAGAGTGCTGCTGGAGTCCGGCCGCTCCGCCGGCCCCGGCGCGGACAAATGCGAAGTTGGATGACACGGTTGGTAGCACTGTTTTGCTCGAACTGCCGCAGCCTGCGAACCAGGCAGCAGTGAGTAGGAGGATGAAAGAGGAGAGAAGAATCTTACGCATAAAGGGATCCCTTGGGAGGTGCGATCCCAGGCCTGCGGGACGAAGTGGGGGACCGGAGGCGACGGCCCAAGCTTCCCGTCGTGCGGCTTCGTGCAGGCAAGTGTCCGCCCTGGGAAAGCGGACCATTCACCTCACGCATGCCCCACTTATAGTCCCGAATCGGAAGTGGAAGCTATAGAAAATCGCAGACTAGTATAAAAAAATGATTGCATTTTTGCCGGTCATACAGTTCCACCTCTCGTTCAAAAAACTGACACGCGCTTCGCTGCTACAATCCGCTCATTGATGTCCGTCGCCCACCAACCCGCTTTTGCGCGCACTATTTTCCACGTGGACATGGATGCTTTCTTCGTCTCCGTCGAAGAATTATTTGATCCGACTCTGAAAGGAAAAGCCGTCGTCGTGGGCGGCCAGCGTGATGAGCGCGGCGTGGTATCGGCAGCATCGTACGAGGCTCGGAAATTTGGCGTGCACTCAGCCATGCCGCTGCGCACAGCCGCCAAGATGTGTCCGCACGCGATCTTTGTCGACGGGCATCCCGACCGCTACCGCGATTGCTCCGAGCGTGTCTACAAAATCCTGGGAACGTTCTCTCCCCAGGTCGAAATGGCCTCCATCGACGAAGCGTATCTCGACATGACGGGCACGGAGCGCCTGCATGGTCCACCTTTGAAGGCTGCGCATCTTCTGCATCAGCGCATTAAGTCTGAGACTTTGCTGAACTGCTCTGTTGGCATCGGCACCTCTCGACTCATTGCAAAGGTTTCTTCCGCGCAAGCCAAGCCGAACGGTGTGCTCTGGATTGTCCCTGGCGAAGAAGCTAAGTTCCTTGCGTCACTCGATGTCCGCGAGATTCCCGGCGTCGGTAAAGTCATGGAGAGTCACTTGCACGCCCTAGGGATAAAGAAGGTCGGGGATCTGGCGAAGCTTCCGGACTCCGAACTCGAAGAGCGCTTCGGCAAATGGGGTCTCGCCCTCGCCGGGAAGGCTCGCGGCGAAGATGCTGGGGGATGGTTCGATACCGAAGTGGCTTCCGATCTCGAGGCCAAGTCGATCAGCCACGAGCATACGTACAACGAAGACACGGCCAACGACACCCAGCTCGAAGCTACGCTCATGAGGCTCTCGGAGATGGTCGGCCGCCGCCTGCGCGAAGCCAACTACCACGCCCGGACGATTCAGTTGAAACTCCGGTATAAAGATTTCACCACGATCACGCGGGCCCACAGTCTTCCCGAGCCGACGCAGCTTGACACCGAAATCTTCGACCAGGCGCGGACCCTGTTCAGAAAGAACTGGAGGAGAGGAATCCTAGTCCGGCTTCTCGGAGTGCAGGCTTCTTCGTTTACGGACCACTCCTCTCAGATCAACTTACTCGATGGCGTGCGCCAGCGACGCTGGAAAGATGCTTTGGCCGCCGCCGACCGCCTGCGCGACAAGTTTGGAGAATCGAGCGTAAGCCTGGCGTCGGGCATGCGCGGCAATTTTCGTGAGCGCACGCACGAAAATCCTGCCGGCTTACCTGGCAAGAAGAAACGCGACAGTTAGCCGAGATCCCGAATCGTCAGGCTCGAATTCTTGTTATTGTTCTGCGTTCTGTTAGACCCCAGTTGACCACGCCACCAGCCCCGCACTAAGATTCCGCTTCGTCTAAAGTCTGCCAGGAGCCTCCATGCGCAAATTCGCCCTGCTGCTTTGTCTCGTCTTTTTCTGCACATTCCTTCAAATCTCAATCGCACAATCGAATCCGCCACTCCTTCTGCGCTTTCCCAGCGTAAGCAAGACGCAAATCGTCTTCACCTATGGCAATGACCTCTGGACCGTTCCCCGCGAAGGCGGTGACGCGCAGCATCTGACCTCCGGCATAGGCCAGGAGATTCTTCCATCCTTCTCGCCTGACGGTTCGACGATCGCCTTCACTGGCGAATACGACGGCAACCGCGACGTGTACGTGATCCCCGCGACTGGAGGCGTGCCCCGCCGCTTGACCTATCACCCGGCCGAGGAATATGTCGCCGGATGGACTCCGGACGGCAAAAGCATCCTCTTCAATTCCTGGGGCAACAGCTTCATGCACTTTGAAGATCAGCTCTACACGGTTCCGGTGTCCGGAGGGTTTCCAACGCAGTTGCCGATTCCAATCGGCGAAGCGGCCAGTTTCTCGCCAGACGGCACCCATATCGCTTACGTCCCGCATCCCAGGTGGCAGGCCGCGTGGAAGCGATATCACGGCGGCCAGACCACGCCCATCTGGATTCTCAATCTGAAAGATTCCACTGTCGAGAAGATCCCGCGAGAGAATTCCAACGACGATGATCCGATGTGGGTCGGCGATACGATCTATTTTCTATCCGACCGCAACGGTCCCGTCAGCCTATTCGCCTACGACACCAAAACCAAACAGGTCACGGAAGCTCTCCACAGCGATGGTCTGGACTTCAAAGGCGCCTCTGCTGGCCCCGATGCCATCGTCATCGAGCAATTCGGCGCCATTAAGCTCTACGACTTGAACACGCATCAAGCCAAGAACGTTTCGATCCATATCTCTGGCGACATTGAGGCGGTGCGCCCGCATTTCGCCAAGGTCGAACCCAAACGCATCGTGAACTTCAACATTTCGCCGACCGGGGCACGCGCCCTGTTCGAAGCCTGGGGAGAAATCTGGACCGTCCCCACCGACAAGGGAGACATTCGCGACATCACGCGCAGTCCGGCAGTCGCCGATCGCGATCCGGCATGGTCGCCCGATGGCAAATCGATCGCGTATTTCTCGGATGAGTCGGGAGAGTACGACTTGTCCCTCCGCGATCAGAACGGCCTCGGAACCGTTCGCCACATCAACCTGGGTAATCCGCCCTCGTTTTTCTACACCCCAACGTGGTCTCCCGACAGCAAGAAGATTGCGTACTCAGATAAGCGACTGCAGTTGTGGTACGTGGACTTGAGCAGTCCCGCGCCGAAATTAGTCGACACCGACTACTTTGGAGGCTTTGGGCAGACGCAGATGCAACAGACGTGGTCGCCCGATAGCAAGTGGATCGCGTACGTGCGCCAACTCCCCAGCGGACTCCATGCCGTATATGTCTACTCGATCGAGCAGGGCAAAACCACGCAGATCACCGACGGTATGAGTGACGCGCTTTATCCCGCGTGGGACAAGAACGGCAAGTATCTCTACTTCACGGCCTCGACCGACGTGGCTCTCACGACCGCAGGCCTGGATATGACCAGTCAGGAACATCGAGTCTCGCGCGCGGTTTATGTCGCCGTGCTGAGCAAAGACGAGAAATCTCCGCTGGCTCCGGAGAGTGATGAAGAGAAACCGAAAGAAGAGAAAAAGGCCGAGGCAGATAAGGACAAAGAAAAAGATAAGTCCAAGGATCAAGCCAAGGAAGAAAAGAGCAAAAAAGGAAAGACCGACGACAAGTCCGCTGACACGAGCAAGGACGACAAGGATAAAGACAAAGGGAAAGACAAGGACAAGAAAGAAGAACCCGTCGTTGTGAAAGTCGATCTCGACGGCATCGGACAGAGGATTCTCTCTCTGCCCATTCCCGCCAAGAACTATCTCAACATGATGCCGGGAAAAACCGGCATGCTGTTCCTCGCGGAAGGGCCTCAAGTCATTACCGAGGATGACTTCCCCAACATCGGCCAGACTATCCAGAAGTTCGATCTCAGCAAACGGAAAGTCGACAAGTTCATGGAGGACGTCAACGACTTCGTGGTTTCGTTCGATGGCGAGAAGATCCTCTATCGCAAAGGCGACACGTGGGCGACGGCTTCGCCCGACGACGGTGGTGGAGTCGGCGGTGGAGGCGGCGCGCCGCCGAAGCCCGGATTTGGCCCTCTGAAACTCGATGGCTGGGAAGTCTCCGTCGAGCCTCGCGCAATGTGGAAGCAGATCTACAACGAGACCTGGCGCATCGAGCGCGACTTTTTTTACGACCCGCACTATCACGGCCTCGACCTGGAAAAAGCCAAGAAGAAATACCAGCCTTACCTTGACGGCATCGCATCGCGCGCAGAACTCACTTATCTATTTGAAGAGTGCCTGGGCGAAATCACGGTGGGACACATGTTTGTGGGGGGCGGCGAAGCGCCCGAACCGAAGAAGCTTAAAGTCGGCCTGTTGGGCGTTGATTACAGCCTCGAGAACAATCGCTATCGCATCGCCAAGGTTTACAACGGCGAGAACTGGAATCCCGGCAATCAGGCGCCGCTTACGCAACCGGGCGTCAACGTGAAAGCAGGAGACTATGTCCTGGCCGTAAATGGACGGGATCTCCATGCCTCCGACAACATCTACAGCTTCTTTGAAGAGACAGCAGGGAAGCAGGTCGTGTTGAAGGTCGGTGCGAATCCCGACGGTAAAGATTCTCGCGATGTTACTGTTGTTCCGGTGGAGAGCGAAGAAAATCTTCGTCACCTCGCCTGGATCGAAAGCAATCGCCGTCATGTGGAAGAAGCGACGGGCGGCCGAGTCGCGTACGTGCACGTGCCGAATACTGCTGGCGCAGGCTATACGAGCTTCAATCGCTACTTCTTCTCGCAGGTCGGAAAAGATGGGGCCATCATCGACGAGCGCTTCAACGAAGGAGGTCAACTCGCTGACTACATCATTGATCACCTCAAGCGTCCCTTGTTGAGCAAAGTCGTCACGCGGGAAGGCCATGACTGGTCCAGCCCGACGGAAGCGATTTACGGTCCTAAGGTGATGATCATCAACGAAATGTCGGGATCCGGTGGTGATGCATTGCCTTGGTACTTCCGCAAGTCCGCGATCGGTCCCCTCGTCGGCAAGCGCACGTGGGGAGGCCTCGTAGGTATTGGCGGATACCCTCAATTGATCGACGGTGGCGGCGTCACTGCTCCACGCGCTGCAATCTATGGTCTGAATGGCGATTGGGAAGTCGAGAATCACGGCGTCCCGCCGGATGTTGAAGTCGATCTCGACCCTGCAGCCTGGCGTCAAGGGCGCGATGCCCAGCTCGATAAAGCGATCGAAGTCGAGCTCCAGTTGCTGAAAGAGCATCCACTGCCTGAGATCAAGAAGCCGCTGTATCCCAACTATCACGAGCACGACGACCTGGGAGCAAAATAAGCACATGTGGGGACAGCCACCTCGGCTGTCCCCGATTCAACCCCAATAAACTGTCATCCCGACCGCAGTGCGCCGGCGAGCGCAGCGCACCGGCGCACGGAGTGGAGGGACCTTGAGTCCCTGTGCGTCCAACGCATCTCATTCTCGGCTGTGAGCTCCCGCTCGTGAGTAACTCCGTGGTGAAAGCTTTTGACTTTCAACTCACCGCGCTCCTAACATCATGAGTCCGTCCAGCCCGTGAGGTACGCTCCGTGCCGGAATCTGTGGTTACCGACTCCGTCGTTTCGTTCCTGAAAAACGTGCCGCCGTTTCAATTCCTACCCGCGCCGGAACTTCGCCGCCTCGCGACGCACATGACGCTCGAATTCTTCCCCAAGGATACCGTGATCCTCCATGCCGGGCACCCTGCCTCGGAATCTCTCTACGTTGTTCATAAAGGAGGCGTCAAACTCGCCCTCCGCTCGCAAGTAGGGAAGCAACTCGTCCTGGACATGCGCAGCGAGGGAGAAATTTTCGGACTGCTCTCGCTGATGAGCAAAGACCTTGCCCGCCTCGATGTAACCGCCATCGAAGACACGCTCTGCTACCGCATTCCTGCCGAGCAAATGCAGAAGCTCATCGCCTCCAATGCCGACGTTTCGAACTACTTACTGCGCACCTCCGTGACGCGCTACATGGATCGCAGCCTGCAGGAACTCCGAACGCAGACCGGACTCATGGGCGACACTGAGCGCCTGCTTTATTCGCTCTCTGTGGGTGAGGTGCCCAGTCGCCCCGCGATCGTGTGCGAGCGGGACACAAGCATCCGCGCGGCCGCCCAGATGCTGGCGAACTCAAAGGCAACCTGCGTGTTCGTGATGAATGGAGAAGGGCATGCCGTGGGGATTGTGACCGATCGCGATTTTGCCGGCAAAGTTGTTGCGCCAGGATTGTCTCTCGAACACAAAGTTGATGAGATCATGAGCAGTCCGGTAGTGTCGGTAGAGTCGACAGACCACTTGTTTCAGGCGCTGCTCGCGATGGTCAGCCGGGACATTCACCACGTCCTGGTGACCGACCAGGGAAGGCCCGCGGGCGTCCTGACCGCTCACGACTTGATGGTGCTGCAAGGCAAGTCGCCGCTCAACGTCGTTCGTTTTATCGAAGCACAGACCAACATCAGGGATCTCGCCGCTGCGCAGACGCGAATTGCCGGCTTGTTGCCGCTGCTCTTGCGAGAAGGGGCGAAAGCCACTCACCTGACACGCGTTGTCGCCGAGATCAATGATCGGCTGATGGCAAAGATCCTGCAATTCGCCGAGGCAAAGCTTGGTCCGCCGCCCGTTCCTTACTGCTGGGTCGTCCTCGGTAGCGAAGGCCGCCGCGAGCAAACCTTCAAGACCGATCAAGACAATGCGCTGATTTACGCCGACGGGACTGACGACGCCTCCGTCGACGAATACTTTTCGCAACTTGCTGCTTTTGCTCAGGACGCCCTTTCCACTTGCGGTTACCCGCCGTGCCCGGGCAACTACATGGCAAGTAATCCGCGCTGGCGCCAGCCACTACGGGTATGGACGAACTATTTTCAGAACTGGATCCGAGAAGCCGAACTGCACGGCACCGAAGATGCGTTGATCTTCTTCGATATGCGCCCGGTCGCCGGAGAGCTCTCGCTGTACAAGCAACTCTCCGACGAGGTTCGGCCACAGTTGCAAGATGCTCGACTGTTCAAATCGATCCTGGCCTACTCTTCCACCACGCATAAGCCGCCCATCGGATTTTTTCGTAGCCTGGTGCTTGAGCGTAGCGGCGAGCACAAGAATCAACTCGATTTGAAGACGTTCGGGACGGGCCCTGTCGTGAATGCGGCGCGAGTATTCGCCCTGGATGCAGGCATCGCGCAGACCAACACGGCCGACCGGCTCTCCGCACTCGCAGCGATCGAGAAAGACGTATCGGTGTTTCAAGACTTAGCCGAAGCGTTTGAGTTCCTCACCTTGCTGCGGCTGGAGCACCAGCTTCAACAGGTCCGTAATGGGGACGTTCTCAGCAACTACATCGATCCTGAGAGCCTGACGCATCTGCAGCGAAGCCTGCTGAAAGAAACATTTCGCGCTGTGGTGCGCGGTCAGGCGTTAGTCGAAGAAAGATTCCGGACCGCCATCTGGTCCCAACTGGGGCGATGAATGCCGGGTTGGCTCAAACGCAAAACTGAAGCAAAGAATCTTACACCCTTGAACGACTCGATCCAGTCTGTGCGCTACGTCGTTCTCGACACCGAACTCACCTCGCTCGACCACCGCACAAACCGGCTGCTTTCTGTCGGAGCCATCGCGATGCGAGGGCCCAGCATTCAGCTTGGAGAGCAGCTCTATCGCGTTGTCAATCCGCAAGTATCCATCCCCTCGGAAACGGTGGTCATCCACAAGCTGCGCGCAGAAGACGTCAGCGAGGGAGAAGAACTGGAACCTGTTCTTAAGGAGTTTAGTCAATTCGTGGCTGATGCCGTGCTGGTCGGCCATTTCCTCGATATCGACTTGAAGGTTTTGCAAAAAGAAATGCGCTCGACGGGTCACACCCTCGACAACCCTGCCATCGATACGGCTCGAGTCCACACCTGGCTGCTGCGCCAGGGACCGTTCACGGAAGATTTGCCGGTCCGCCTCGGTAATCTCGACCTCGCCACGCTCGCAAAGTCTTACCATCTGGAGACCCAGGACGCACACCACGCGCTTTCTGATGCGTTCCTTACCGCCCGAGTATGGCAAAGAATGCTGCACTCACTGCAAGCGATGCGCGTCGATTCGCTTCGAAAACTGCTCCGAATTGGAGGAGCATGAAGCTCAGGAATTAGAGTGGACGTGCGCCGAAGGAGGGTTCGCACGTTCAGTTCACGGTGAATGTCCCCTTGCCGCCTGAGCCACCCACCGTCGTCACCGCAATGACTCCAGTCTTGGCTCCACTTGGCACCGCGGTCGTGATTTCGATTGCAGAGTTGACCGTAAAGCTTGTGGCTTTCACCCCGCCAAACGTCACCGCGGTTGCGCCCGTAAATCCTGTTCCCGTAATCGTCACCGGAGTGCCCACAGTTCCGCTGGTCCGCGATTGCGGGTGACGCACGTCCGCGGAATCCTGCGCATGGAATTGGAAGCGCGGCTGGGGCAAGCGGTCCTGTCAGGCCCGGCGTCGGCGCAGGCGCTGGCCGACCTTCAGAAGGAAGCCTCCCGGAATGCATTCCTGTTGATTGCGAGCCACGCCCAAGGCGCCAAGATTCAGCGCTGATCCGCACAAGAACGAAGGCCGGGTATCCCGGAAGGATTTTCCGGATCCCGGCCAACGTCTTACGTCAACTTGGAGTAGAAGTCTTGCTGTGAAGCTGCTACCGAGCGGTCTCAGTTTCCCGAGCCCGTATTGGCAGCGGTTGAGTTGGGCGTCACGCTCGGAGCATTCGCGCCGTAGCGAGCCAGCCGCGGATAGAACGGCGTGACTTCAAACGGCATCTTGTCGCGCGCCGAGGTAATCGCGACCGGAGCCGTCTTCACCATCTCCGCCTTGTCGTCCCATGGATTGATCTTTACGCGTCCACCCAGGGGCAGAGCCGCGATCTGATCGAGCTTGCTGTTGTCCAGTGCAGGACCCTGCGTGGACAATGCTGTCAAACGGGTGACCTGCCCAGCTTCGGCCAGAGGGTTCCCCAGGTGGGTCGTCAACAGCGCACCGAGTGCCGGGGCGCGCAGCTGCAGAGCCTTCAGGAACAGTCCAACGTTGTCGAGCTTTTGCGCATACGGCGAGTTTTTCAACAGGTCGATCGCCTTCTTGTCAGCCGCCTGCTCTTCTTCCGGAATGTGCTTGAAGCCCAGGTTTTCGTATGTGCCTTCGTCGGAGAACAGCATGCGGTCGTTGAACGCATACTTCGAGCCCAGGTTGTGCCCGAGCACGATGTGCGCCAGTTCGTGCGACAGAACGGCAGCCAGGCTGGCCTCGTCTGGAAGCACGTCAACCAAGCCACGGCTGATCACAATCGTGTTGCCCACGCTGAAGGTCTCGAGCGGCGCGGTCAACAGCACGCGCGTCCGGACCGGACGGGGCAGATCGATGTTGTTGGTGACCTCGAGGTTGTTGACCACGGTCTGCAGAATGTGGTCGACGTCGCCCTCGGGAGCGAGCAAGCCAGCGGCGGTCAGGCGCTCTACAACGTTGTCTTCGGCCTGTTGCTGCCACTCGCGCTCAGCCTGCAGCGGAGAAGCATCCTGCGCCGCAGAGCTTTCGTCCTTCACGCTGTCGACGCGGATCTGTGTCAACTCGTCGTCCTTGCCGCCCTTCTTCAAGTCGTATCCCCAGATGCGGGTCTGCGCCTTGAACGCCAGCTTGTTCTTTACGCCAGCGCTGAAGTCGCCTTCCTCGCTGTAGATGTAGGACGGAACCCAATAGCCGGGGATCAGGTTGAGCCGCCAGCTGTCCATGTGGAAGAAGTACGAGTTGCGCGGCGCCGGATAGTACGTACCGTTCAGGCGCACAATGTTGTACTGCTGATCTTCCACCCAGATGCGGCCGAGGAATCGCCCGCGGCCGGAACCCTTCTTCGGAGTGATATCGAATACCAGGCAGCGGATATCGCCCAGGAATTCACGACGGACATAGTGAAAGTCGTAGTGCTCGCGATCGAAGTCGGTGCGATCGGCGTACACCATCCACGAGAAGCCCATCGGCTGATACTGTACCTTGTAGAGCTTCTGGAATCCGCCGAGCAGCCGGGCCTGCATGCCCTTTTCTTCTTCCTTCAGATAATCCTTGCGGTCGACAGTTTCGCCCATGTCGAGGCGGCCAAGGAAGTAGTGGTCCTCGTTCGGGATCGGGCCCAGTTGAGGGTCCGAAGTCAGATTCTGCAGATAGGTCTCAACCACGGGCGTGCGGTTCGAGAGCATCTTGATCAACCCGTGCTCGCGCTGAATGAACAGGTTCACGACCTGGTCCATCGTGGTCGGAGCTGCCAATGTCGCCGGCGGCTCAATCGTCTGCGGAGCCGGGCTTTGCGAAGCCGGTGTCTGCGGCGCTTGCGCCGGTGCTTGCTGCTGCGTCGCCGCATCCGGCGAGGACTGCTGTGAAGGTTGAGCCGTCTGCGTCGCCTGCGGCGCTGCCGGTTGCGCGGATGCTTGCGAATCCGCCGCTTGTTGTGCGGCTGCGCTCAGCGTTGCCAGCAGAGCCGCTGTGACAAACCATTTTGAAGTACGCATGACTCTTCTCTCCAAGTTCTTACGACCCAGTTCTTTTCACCACCTCCGCCTGTCTCCAAGCGGACTCACTTCGCCAAAACTCAGTACGCCATCTGGAACACGACGTGGACCACGGCCGTGGAATCCACCGGCTGCCCGGCCCGTAAGGCAGGCTTGAAGCGCATCTTCTTCGCGGCCGACTGGGCAGCCTCATCCAATCCATGCCCCATGCCCCGCACGACGCGGTTGACTTGCAGCGTGCCATTCGCGAAGAAGGTGACCTCGAGCAGCACTTCGCCTTCAAGTTTCAAACTGCGGGCCTCATCCGTGTAAACCGGATTTGGCTTATAAGTAATCTCGACCGGAGTCGTCGGAGCGCCCGTGTCGGCTTGAGCGATTTTCGGACCCTGATGCGCAACCTGCTGCGATCCGAATCCGCCAGTCGAAACTCCCTGGCCGTTGCTGCGCCCGTCTCCGTGGCCACCCGTTGCGACCCCACTCCCAAAATCGGCGCTCGCCACCGTTCCCTTGATTCCCTTGGCCCCGCCTGATCCGTTGCCCTGCCCCGGACCCGCCGGCATATCAAACGATCCCAGCGAGGCCGCATACAACTTCGCCCCTTGCTTACCCGTTCCCGGCAAGCCGTTGGGATCTCCAAAGCCGCCCGTCTGAACCTTCTGCACCGGCGCATTCACCGTAGGCGTTTGCGAACTGCCGGTGGGTTGAAAGTCGCCCGTGTGCACGAGTTGTGGACGCGCTCCGCCAGCCGTCATCTTGATCTGCGGCGGCGCAAACTGATTTACAACCACCTTGGGCGCTTCTATCGGCTTCGGCGCCTCTCGCCGGACCTCATGCGGCACCACCAGCTTCGGCTGCTCGAATACCGGCTGCTTCACCGCTGGCAAAAGCTTTGGCTTCACCTTCGGGACTTCCGTCTTGATCGGCGGAGGCTCGGGCCGCAGCGACGGCATCGGAATCAATTCCGTCACGTGGTACGCGTGCAGTTGCAACTTGTCAGGAAACAGCCAGCCCAGGTTGATCAAGATCAGGATTGCCAGCACCACCAAACCGTAGCTGGTCGCGAGCGCACGCTTGTTAATTTTGCGTTCGGGCAGTAGTCCTAATTGAAATCCGCGGTAAGGTGTCGCCATTTGTACGTTCACTCCATTGGGACCCAGATGGGGAGGCATCCGGGGCTTGGAGTCTTAAAAATACGGGAGATAGGACAGGGGGTAAACGTGTCCACGGCTCTTGACCTTAGGTAACCGCCGTTCGTACCGGACCGGAACGGCAGCCCAGATTGGGCTATGGACAGGCGGTTTCGCGGTTTTGGCCCGTGTGCGGGCTGAGAAAACACGGAAAAACAAGGAAGACGTCAGGAGAAAGCCGGAAGACTTCCCCCGTGTTCCTCAGTGTCCCTTGTGGTGAGAATTCACGCGGTGCGTCGGCGTGCGAAGGCGAAGAAAACTGGAATTCCGGCCAAAATGACCAGCAATCCGTAGCCGGAATTCGGCCAATCATTGTTGAACGTATAGCAAAGAAGGGCGGTCGCTACGCCTACGAACACCGCAGGCACGACTGGATACCCCCACATTCGATAAGGACGCGCGGCCTGCGGATCGCGAGTGCGGAAGACAAAGATGGTGCTGCCCGCAATCATGTAGAAAAGCCACTCAGCAAAGATCGCTAGCGAAAAGAGCTGACGAAAATTGGCGCCCAACAGCAGCAAGAGGACTGACAATATGGCCTGCACAATGATCGCGACCGACGGCGTGTGAAATCGCGGATGCACTTCAGCCAGCGCCCGAAAGAAGTATCCATCGCGAGCCACGGCAAACGGCACGCGCGCCCCACTCATAATCGTTCCATTCAACGTCACCAGCATTGACAGCGCCATGCCAGCGGACACAATGCCCGCGCCCATCCGCCCCATGACCTGCGCCACAGCGTCCGACGCGGGCCTGGGCGACGCCGCGATCGCTTGCGCTGGGAGCACGTACTGCACTCCCGCGTTGACCAGGATGTAAAGCACGCCGACCGTAGCCACTCCCGCGATCAGCGCAATGGGGATGCTTCGCTCCGGCTGCTTTACTTCACCGGCCACCATGTTCAAGTCGTTCCATCCGTCGTAAGCCCAGAGCGCCGCAACCAGCGCCGCCATGAATCCGGCGACGCCACCCTTGGCCCCGGTGAATGTCCCTGCGAAATT
>Ga0209698_10003417_pt1 | contig 17760 bp, 37 predicted proteins | sample LitLauG_LLR_2012_FD_187203 | JGI IMG/M metagenome (GOLD analysis project Ga0209698, IMG submission 187203) | Freshwater sediment microbial communities from Pennsylvania, USA - Little Laurel Run_MetaG_LLR_2012 (SPAdes) (version 2) | ecosystem: Environmental > Aquatic > Freshwater > Creek >...
GTCTTCCCAGAACTCCTTCGGCATGCGGGAGTTGGCTGCGTACATACCGTACAGTATGTCAGCTACACGCTTGCTCTCCGCAGCGTTGATAAGGACTTCAGTTTGCGTAATAGAGCTAGAACCCTCATGCACGTCGCTGCCTTCGTGAACCATGACAGTAGCATGGGGATGTAAGTATCGCTCGTCGCATACGCACATTATCATCGTAGCAGCAGACATAAGTGCTCCACCGCCGAAGAACTTTACCTGACATGGGCATGCGAGAATCTCGTCGTACAGACGGAATGCGGCATATACATCACCACCCTCCGAATTCATATGTATCTCTATCGGCTTCCCTGGTGCGTCTATCGCCATCCTGTGGATCGCACGAACAGCGTATTCAACGGAGGCAGTAGAGAAACCAGATGAATCTCCCGCCTCCGCATCGCTCAGGTTGATGCCGAAGTAGATCCTACGGTTCTTTAAGTCAACTCCGTAGGCTAAAATATCAGTTAAGTCGGTCTTCTCAGTGACAGCCAAGGTTCTGCCTCTTTCATACGGTAAAATATAGAGATGCGTCTTGCTACCATTATACCGTATGAGGAACCACAATGACCCGCCATGATCTGGTAGGTCTCACTCTAGACCAGCTGCTTCGCAATTTTGCGTTGGGACCTGAGTGCTTCGACTTAGAAATAGCTGAGTCAAAAAGCTTCTCGGCAGGACCCAGCGACGCCATAATGTGGAAGCACAAGGTAGACAACGGCGGGTTGATGCAGGATCCTAACAATCCAAGTCGAACTGTAGTAATAATAAACAACAGAGCTACAGATACTATGCAGTGCTACATCTACTCCAGAGACATGATAAGCGCATCGAATGCTGTCAGTCACAAGAGCGATGCACAGGTTGAAGCTGGCTTCACCTTCTGGAAAAGGTTTGACTCTAACCACCGCAAGTTCATCAAGCTAAAGAAACTCATACAGCAGTACAACGCTTCGCGCGACAACAATACATTCCTGAGCAAACTGCACTCCGTATTCCCAGGAACCTTCGACGAGTACATCTTCGGTAAAAAGTAGATTTCTGATACAATCTCCCTTCATATTTGGAGGTTGAATGAAAAAGAAAGTGGAGTCTATTGAGGAGTTCCTCGCTAGAGGTGGAGTCATCACTGTGCTTCCGCCTGAAGCTAAGACTCTTAAAGAAAAGCCAACCAAGCAAGATAGCAACGGTGGTCCTGCCGTTATTCTAACACTTGACGAGTACGATACCTACTACGGTGAAGTCAAGACAAGTAAGAAGAAGCCGAAAAAACCCAAAGCTACACTCGATTTCAATGCTCTTCCTGAACACCTTCGGAAGAAACACGTGAAACGCATCCTTGAGGAAGCAGGACTAGATGAAGAAGACCTCCAAAGCTAAGAAGAAAGTTGAACCGAAAGTTGAAGAAGCTCTTAAGATATTACCTGAACTTGTTCCTGGAGCTGTCAACGTAGCATTTACACCTGATGAACTATCGAACTACGCCCAACTGCTTGGCATCATGTCGCAAGGATTGGAGCAGATGGCTCTCGATGCAGAAAAGCTCAATGACCCACAGGCTTTTGCTATTCTTAAGGCAAGATCACAGCTGAGTGCTGTTCTAGCCAACAAGCTTAGTGCTCACTACAATATGGGTGAAAGTCCGTCACGTGACGTACATTGATTCTGAAACTAATGATTTGTATCAACGGCCAAATGTTAACCATTTAGGAGGAGAAGAGTGAAACCAAGTCATATTCACACGATCTTAGATATCGCGATGCAGGCGCGTAAGATCAATCAGAGGTTCACACCCTTGTTTACAGGGGAAGCTGGACTAGGAAAATCAGAGATTGCCCAAGAGTGGGTAAGAAAGCAGATGAAGCGAAATCCTAACTTTGGATTCATCGACCTACGTCTTGCATATTACGAAGCTCCCGACGTTGTCGGTTTGCCTGAGTGCGAGGTCATCAACGAGAATGGTCAAGAATACAGGATCACGAAGCATTATCAGCCAGACTTCTGGCCACGTGATCAAGCTAGCGAAGGCTTGCTCCTGTTTGAAGAACCCAATCGCGCAACCTCAGGAACGATGAACTGTATGATGCAGATCTTGACTGACCGCAAGGTTGGAAAGACCATCATTCCTCCAGGTTGGATCATGGCTGGTTGCATCAATCCAGACTCGTCAGAGTACGATGTGAACACCATGGACGCAGCATTGAAGGATCGCTTCGAGATGTTCGAAGTTGAGTACGATGCAGTCACATTCCTGGACTTCATGGATGCCCAGAACTGGGATCCGAAGGTTCAGATGTTCATCGGCTCTGGTATTTGGACATACAAGACGACCAAAGAGATTGCTAAGGATGGAGTCTACATCAGTCCACGTACCTGGTCAAAAGTTAATGCAGCTGAGCTTGCCGGTGCTGGAAGCAATCGCGGTATTCATCGCATCATTGTTTGCTCAATTCTGGGCAAAGACATCGGCAACGAGTATCACAAGTTCTGCTTCGACCAAGCTCCGGTTACTGCGTCTGACATCTTGAAGGACAAGAAAGCAGCATTTAAGCGTCTCTTGGTTCAATCTGATCCCTCAACGTACCAAGGTGACATGATCGCAGCTACGGTTGAGAGCATCGAGAAGAACTATGGCGGCTTGAAGAAAGACTGCAAAGAGAACCAGATCGACGAGGATACGATGGCAGAAGTTGCCAAGATTATCCCGAGCGATCATGCTGTCAACCTCATCAAAGGTTGCGGCTACAAGCAATCCAAAGGTCAGATCACGGTCTTCTTCAAGGAGTTCGTCGGTCGTCACAAGGATCTTGTTGACGTTTTGAAAGATAACATCAAATTAAGTCGTGCTACTGGCGTTGATAAGAAGTAGCATACTGGGCTCACCTACATCCAACTCCTCCCGCGATGTAGGTGAGTTTTTTCTCTGGAGGAAAGATGCACGTTAGTGTTACTCTGGACGAAGATGCTTTTGATAAGCATAGACGTCTATGGAGGCTTATGTCTTTATTGAACATTAAGCACTTTAGATATCAGTCCATGAGTGTTGGTAACTACGACGGTTCGACTTTGTATAGAGTATACATATCTAGTTCAAATCCCGAACCTAAACACCGGTAATACCGGAGGTATTGATGTCATCTCGCATTCGTCCTAACATTCCTAAAGAGCTCTTAGAAAAAGAGCAAGTCTCGGTTGAGGATAAGAATAGGTCGTTGTATACAGCCATATATGAGCTTACAACGTCTCACCCGTTCATGGGTGCAGTTCTTCAGAGCTTGAACATCTCTTACTCCCACGTTATTCCAACTGCTGGGATCATGTTCAATACAGACGCTAAACGCTGGGATATGTTGGTAAATCCCTACTTCTTCTGCAAAAAGCTCAACGCACCACAGCGAAAAGCTGTCATGCTGCATGAGCTGTCTCATATCACACATAAACATCCACTGCGCGTACCATTCCTTAAGATCTCAGCTCGTAAGCGGATGCTCATGAATATCGCTGCAGATATGGCGATCAACCAGTTCATCAAAGATCTTCCTAAGGGATGTCAGCAATGTCCTCCACCTTTGAAACCTGAACCATGTCCAAATCCACTCTGCCCAGGCAGAGCGATCGATGTCAATGACTTCAAGGACATCGATGAGAAGACCGGTAAGCAGATCGATTGGCCTAAGAACCAAACAATGGAAGCATATTATGAACGACTCATCAAACGATTTGAAGACCCTGAAAACCCTGATGATGGAGACGGTGAAGGCGACGAAGGAGAAGGTGACGGGGACGGTCAAGGCGCGGGCAAACCGGGCCAAGGTCAACCGGGGCAAGATAAGGGTAAGGGCAAAGGTAAAGGGAAAGGCGACGGCAAAGGTAAGGGCAATGCAGGCGGAGGTGCTGATACCAGCGATCTTCCTCAAACCATAGACGAGCACATGTGGGACGGAGCTGCTGAAGAGAAAGACATGTTGGATGCTACAGAGGAGCTCGTTAAGCGTGCTATGGTTAAAGCTCGGTTATCTTACGATCAGCTTGATGCCCATGTCAAAGAACTCTTGGACGACATCAAAGCACGTCGTGCAGAGTTAAATTACAAAGCGCTCATCATGTCTGCGATGAAGAGGCATGCCTCTGGCCACAACCGCAAGTCTACTTGGACCCGCAAGTCCAAGCGCTTCGGTAACAAGGCTCCAGGCACAAAGGTAGGAGACTTACCAAGACTTGAAAATCACTTAGATACGTCTGGGTCTATCAGCGTTGAAGAGCTCAATGATTTCTTAGAGATCGTTGACCAGTTCTTGCGAGTTGGCTCGCGTAAGTGTAACATGTCCTTCTTCCATACTCAGTGTTATGGCAGACAGCAGTATAAGCTGGGTCAAAGGATTGACAGGAGTCAAATTCAGAGTGGTGGCACAGATTTGACGACTACTCTGGAAGACATCTTCAAGCGCAAGGGTGATTTGAACATTATCATCACAGATGGTTGCTATGGAAAAGTTGACTGGGAAAAATGGTTAAAACCAGGTCAACAACCTCCACAGATCTTGTGGATCATCAGCAGACAGGGAACAGCTGATCATCCTATGAAAGATCTTGGTGAAACAGTGAAAGTCCCTGATACGACGAAGAAGTAATGGAGCACTTAAAGATTACCGATGGTGACTGTTTGATAGTTACCGTCACTATGGAAGGTGGAGCAAAACAAGAGTTTCTTACCGGCATTAATAAAGGTATGAAAGCTTGGTGTGCTAAACGTGGTTTAAACGACGTGACCATATTAATGTATGGTCACACGGGTCCACACCTTGATATTGATATCAAGATACTGTCCGTTAACAACGTTTTTGAGAACGAGGTCTTGAGATGAGTAAGTTTGACAAGTTGTTCTTATATGCCTACGGCATAGGACTTTCTATCACTATCGGTGCGTTCGCAGGAACGCAGTGGCAGCAGCGACATGATTTCGCTGCATACAAGACCATAGTTCCTCACGATCTAAATGTAGCTCAGAATCGTGGGTATGTTATGGGATGTGAAGCCGCAATAAGAGGATTTGTAGGGATGCGAATGAGTGATCCCACTGAGCCAATGTGGACTGAGTGGTGCGTTAAAAGTGCGATAAGTTTCGCGAAGGAGACAAAATGAAGACAATAGCTTTGCTAACGTTAACAGCCTTGCTGTTAACAACAACTAACTGTACTCGCCGCAATAGCTACGGAGAGTGCATCGGCCTGCAGACGCAAGAGAATCCTAAACTCAACTATGAAGTATCATGGTGGAATGCTTTCGTCGGCATTTTCTTTTCTGAAACGATCGTCGTTCCGGTGATTGTTATTTTTGATGATATCAAATGTCCGTATGCGGACAAAACCTAAGGAGTAGAACGTGAAGATTAGTTTAACAAAGCGTCAAGTTATTCGTGCGTTACAAACTGAGCCACTTATGGCTGGTTCTTATATCCACGATGACGAGTACGACGACAATGGAGTCGCTCTTGCTCCGTACAAGAACAACACGGGTTGCGCTGTTTGCGCGGTCGGTTCTTTGCTGGACTGCTCTGTCGGTAAGAAGTTCAAGAAGAGCAACTTGCTCTCTGAGCTTGGTCAAATCGGTAGTGGTATCACCACTAGCGCAGTTCTTCATGACTCTGAGTCATGGATGAACGACGAAAATGGAACCAAAAGCTTCCATGAACTGAGCATTCGTGAGCTCACTGCTCTTGCTCGCAAAGAAGCAAAAGCTGGACGCTACTTGTCAGCGTTGTCTGGTCTGTTCGAAGCGATCTCCGACATCGATGGGTACACCACCAACCGTGGTCTTGCCAACTATCGCTTGGTGAACATCCTTGTGAACTTTGTGAAAGCTGAGTTTCCTGGCAAATTGGTGATCAACACTCGCAAGCAGTACTAACCAAGAGGTGCACGATGAAGCCTGTATTACATGGAAAAGTCTCAGTTGCTAAGTGGGGCGGAGTAGAAGCGGATTATCAAAAGATCCACGACTGGTTCGACCAAACGAAAGCTCACTTTCCTGACATGCGACATCGTGCAATTCTTCACTCAAGCTTTGGGATATTCTTATGCGAGCAGCAGTTCGGCGAAGGCATAACAAACAGCGACGGAAGACACGTGAGTGTCCGGGACATCGCGGAACAGCATGTGATCGACGACATGGGAAGAATCCCGACTGTCCAAGACTACTTGCAAGATATGCCCTTCTACAGTTGGTTGGGTGGTCCAAAGAAGAAGAAGTATAAGCTAGACATGGCAGACTAATGCATCCACAGATAGTTATTACTAGAGATAACATGTGTCTTGCTAACCTTATACGTTTCTTAATGATTCTAGGCGTGCATAACCGTGGTTATCCAGTTGACGAGGTCGATGATTACATCCGGTGGTTCGAGCAGTCAACTAACGCTAAACAGGTTGTTTTATAACAAAGGAGAGAACGTGTTCACTAAATTAGGCGATCTTTGTACAGAGGAGAAAGAGCTCCTTGCTAACCTTAAGAAAGCAGCTCAGAAGAGCGTTAAACCCGCTCTGAAAGAAGCTTTCAGTGACCTCAAAGAAATCATCCCCAATATCGTGGCGGTCAAGTGGGACCAATTCACTCCTCACTTCAACGATGGCGATACGTGTGAGTTTGGTGTTTACGATGCGCTCTTCAAAGTAGAAGGTTCAAATCAAGAAGAATCTGAGTACGAAGATGGTTTCAACGACGCCTACGGTGACGAGTGGAATAAGCTCGATGCCAAGCAGAGGAAAGCGTTCGAGACTTTCTCTAACAAGATTCAGAGTGTTGAGTCCATGCTTGAGAGCGCTTTCGGCGACCACGCGACTGTGACTTTGTCGTCAAAAGAAATTGAAGTTGAACATTGTGAGCACGACTAATGGAACAATACGGACCATACCTCACCTATGCAGAGTCTGAGGGCTACGATCAACCTTTACCTAAGAAAAAACCCAAAAAGACAAAAACCAAGAAACCGAGGAGAAAGAAATGACCACACTCACTAATCTTGCTAAGAAGCAAGAGGACATCCGCAACCAAGTGAAGCTCTTGGCACAAGAGAGTGTCAAGCCTGCTCTGAAAGAGGCTTTCGAAGAACTTAAGAAGAGTACACCGAATCTCACCGCTATTCGCTGGCAGCAGTTCACGCCGCACTTCAACGACGGCGAAGCCTGCGAATTCAGCGTCTACAGTCCTGACTTCCAGTTTGGCGTTGACGAAGATTTCGACGGTTTCTCAACTTGGGAAGGCTACTTCGACAAGGTCACTGGCCTTGACAAGCGTGGCTTCACCAAAGCTCAAGCAGAAGTGTTCGTTGAGTTCAGCAAGAACCTGAGCAACATCGAAGAGATGCTGCACGTTGCCTTCGACGACCATGCTCAGGTAACGGTTACCGCTGACAGCATTGAGGTTGAAGAATACGAGCATGACTAAAGAGGAAGTTGTTCCCTGGTACGATATTGCATCAGACTTAACCAATGAGGAGAAGCTGGAAGTACTTCAGATTATCCTCAATGGCCATCTGGCTTCCGGTAACTCGGAAGCCATAGCCATGGTAAAGGAGTGGGAGCGAATACTATCTGACCGCATAGCTGAGAAGGAACTCCTCGATGACATACAAGACGGATGAAATCTACGCGGTATCAGAGATGAATTTGGCCGACATAAGGTTTAAGTTCCCCGATGGGACAGTGGTCTCACTAAGAGAACTTATTGCTGACATCAACACTTTAAAGATCAAGGTCCTTCACCTAGAGAACGCCTATATGGAAAGCCAGCTTATGGGTAAAGCCGATGATGGCAAACATACCATTTAACAGTAAAGCTCTACCGCTCATCATGTTCCTTAGGCAACTAGGGATGTTTCAAGACTGCAAGTTCTATGGGAGCAACACTCACCTGCACATGGTAAGACAATAGCTCCTACTCTGGTATAATCTAGGGAATGAGCGACATCACCCCAGAAATTGAAGAGATCGACGAGAATATCACCCTGGAAGACCTGGGAGAGCTCTCTAAAGTCGACGAGACATACCTAGAAGAACTAGCCAAGAAGTGCCCTCGCTGTGGTGGACCTAGTGCTAATAAGAGCAATCCCAGCGGACGCTGTAAAGCATGTTTAAGCAAGCTTAAGACAGCCAAGAAGACACCGGGGCATTGGCAGAGAGCCCAAACCAAGGCCGATGACGCCTTAAGACGTCAGAAGGGCAAGAACGGGACAGCTCACAAGAAGAGCTCAGGTCTAGGAAGTCGTGACTCTATCGTTAAGCAGACTCAGAGCGCTGAGAAAAAGACCCATCAGAAATTATCCCCAGATAGGAAGAACAACGCCAAGGGCTATGCTTCGGGCAATACCCGCATGGTACCTGAGAAGCTGAACCGTGGTCGTCACCATGTTGACCCTAAGAAGCTCCGCAACTGGCAGAAGCGCGTCAAGAAGTCTGAGGTAGACGACTCGTTCCTGTACACCGCAGTGCTTGCTAAGGCTGTAGAAGATAACAACGAAGAAGCCCTGACACTGCTTCGAACTCTCGGCGAAGATGGATTTGCTTCCTATCTTTACGTATTCGACATAGAGTAATAGATTTCGTATAACCTGTAAATGCAGGTAATAAAATCACACAAAATTGTATACTTTGACGTGGACGATACTCTCATCCTGTGGAACTACGATCTCCACGAGACCAGCATATCTCATCTCGTAGCAATCACCGATCCTGACTCCGGCGTCTCTGAGTACGGTTTACCCCATCATCGCCACATAGATCTGATGCGAAAATTTAAAGCAAGGGGACATACCGTTGTGGTGTGGTCTCAAGGTGGATACGACTGGGCTCATCGTGCAGTGGTTGCTCTAGGTATTGAGCAGCTGGTGGACGTAGTGATGAGCAAGCCTGACTGGTATGTCGATGACTTACATGCATCTGCGTATATGGAAAGACCTATCTTCCTAGATCCAATGAATCCGCTTAAGGATAAGCGAAGCTGGGAGACTGACGATGAAAACTAAAAAGTTCAAGTTCAAGCTCAAGGGCGAATGGACAGAGAAGGAACTGAAGACAGTTGCGAGGTTCTTTAGGCAGTATCACCCATTCCTTAAAAGATGGATCAAAGCAACTATCAAGGGGAAACGATGAAAACAGTTGAAGAGATTCAAGCGATGCTAGATGGCGACATCAACCAAGCTATCGCAGCGCACAAAGGCAAGATCACAATTCTTGGTCGTTCAGATAGTATTGTCAACGTTGAGATGATCGGTGGTTGTCAAGGTTGTGCTGGTGCTCGCTATACCCTTAACTCTATTGTGAGCCAAGCGATCAAAGAATTTGATCCTACGGTGATCGCTATCATAGACGAAACTGATCATGCTGCAGGTCAAGCTCCTTTCTACAAGAAGACCAGCGATGGCAAAGAAGAGTAAAGAATTTGAGCGCGGCTTCATTAAAGCCTGCGAGCTAATAAGAACCATAAATTACAGATCGTGGGATTGGCACATCAAGACCTTTGGCGAGAACGGAGCTCATGCAGGCGACTACGCAAGTTGGGCTCGTAAGAAACTAAGGAGAATGAAGTAATGGAATGCCCAGAATGCGGTTTCGACATGGACGAGTGGGACGATCTAGAAGACGAGACCTATACCTGCCCAGAGTGCGGGTATGAGTTTGAGGACGAAGAGCCTGACCTAGAGTAGTGGTAAAATAAGCCTATGATACATAAGAACGGGCAGTGGTCGCTAGAAGCACCTCAAACTATTGAATCCTTTGCTAAATCTTACGTAGAGAAGTACAGCTCAGAGCTCTCTAAGACCGAGACCAGCTTGTTCAAGCGCTTCGAGGACAAGTACATTCTTCCTAAGATGCTGAAGGAAGATCTGCAAAAGACCCTCGCTAAGCACCTCACTCCTGACTACCCCGATAAGAAGACTAAGTACACTACAATGCGCTCGGTCTACTTTGACTCTGCCAACCTCGACATGATCAAGCATCACCTCTCTAAGGCCGTGAGCAGATTCAAGATTCGCACTCGCGAGTATGCTCCGAACGGAGAGCTTGCTAAGAGCGATTTCACATACTTAGAGGTTAAAGCCAAGCATGGAGAAGTTTCTGATAAGTTCCGCATCAAGGTTCCTAGCGACAGCATGGAGAAGTTCAAGTCTGGCTTGCCGCTGATACCAACTATGCGTCTAATTAAAGCTAACCCGCACATCGGCATAGGCGATCTAGTCGGTAGGTTGGCAGACATCAATGCTGCTCAGCAGACCTTCCAGATGAAGCCATCGTGCGAGATATCTTACAACCGCAGAGCTTACGCAGATACGGCGACAGACTCAGGACTAAGAGTTACATTCGACGACAGCATCAAGTTCAACATCTTAGACGTTATGCCCACTAACGTCAGCGATTCTCTGGCTAAGGAATCAAGTGGTGAAGACTCTTTGATGGGTATGGTTGCCGGCTATGATCCTAAGAACCACATCATCCTAGAAGTTAAGCACCAAGGAACAACACCAGACTGGCTTAACCAGTTCCTCAACGACCATAAGATAGTGAAGACTCCCTTCTCTAAGTATTGTTACTCTATGGGCTCACATTCGCTCCAGAAGAATGCTGGAAACAACATTGACAAAGCTAAGTATAAATTCAAACACGCGAAGACAGATGGCACTCATACCCATTATGATGTACATCATGAGGGTAGACTAGTCGGTCAGATGGCAGTGAACAATAAGAACAACACTCCGGAGCATGGTTATTTACAACCTGCGTTCCACCCTCACATGGAGCATGTCGGCTCGGCTGTCAAAGCGTTCCACATAGCTCGCAACACCAAAACTGATAATTAATCCGATCCTAAAATAGGACATGATTGATTGGCATCACACTCGAATAAATAAGATAAGACGTGATGTCAAAGTGCGTCATGCCTATGAGACCTACAGAGGACTTATATTATTGCTTTATGATATAGGTTTCATCAAGGACAAGATGTTCTGCATCTCTGCGCTGGAGATGGTTGACTGCTATCAAGGTGTAGCGCAGCAGAAGGCGAGTCAGCTATGATAAAAACCGATCACATGGTAACTATGCGACTCATAGGTTTTTTATGGGATATCTCTGCGATAAAAGATGTCGATAATTTTATAGCTATAGTACAGGTTCTTAACTCTAGAGTACTCCAGAAAAGGTGGATGGCGTGACACACGGAGCATATCTTCAGGCAATCAGGGATAAATCAGATGAGCTTGGAATCATAAGTGATGACGTCATGGATGATTTCGATGCTAAAGAGCTTGTTACTGTACTTCCAACTATTACACTTGAATATGTAATAAATAACCCCAATGGTGTTGGTCCCAAGCATAAATGGCATGAAGCCTGGCTCAGCATTTGCCAGGAAGAGTACATGCAGAGGATGCTCCTACTATGAGGACTCTACGTGATCAACGCTTTATGAGAAGGGTGTTGGGATTTCTAGTACAAATAGGTGTAATAACCTTTGAAGAGTATTGTCATTTACGCGAAAGCAATATGCTATGACTACGGCTCGTGTTGGCTATTATGGACAAAGAGCGTTTCACAACCTAATATGCTTCATGTACAAGATAGGAATGTGGGATACAAGTACTGCACAAGCTTACATAGACGAAAGTAGTGTGTGATGGGCATAATGCACGACGAGCACTCGCTGGAATTAAACAACATGATGCAGTTTAGCTCACTGCGTCAGCTTCTATTCCTATTGTGGGAACTTCGTATCATGGACGATTACATGGGCAATTACTTATTAGATGAAGTTGACTACATGTGGGGAACTCACAGTCGTAAAGCAGATAAATGCTTATGAGAAAACTAAGATTCCCTATGCACAGTCGTCCTAGACTTCATATGCGACATCTGATGATGCTGTTGTATAAACTAGATATAGTAGATCCAGAAGAATATAGAAGTGTAATTCGTAGGAGTGCCAAAGGTGACCGTAAATGAGTACTGGGAAAAGAGCACAGCAATCATGGAAGAGTTGGGCTTCAAAGAGTGGACGGACAATCCAACAGCTATAGTTAAGGCTTTTCCTACTGAGCTACTTGAATATGTAGTAGATGTAGTAGATGTAGTAGATGGACATGAAGCTGGACCAACACATAAAATAGGTTGGTCCCCAGAATGGATAACACTATGCAGCACGGAATACACAGAGCGAATGCTTCTAAAATAAGAGGCATCAGCGTAAAGAAAACAGGCAGCTTCAAGTGCCTAATGCGACTATTATGGCAGCTTAAGCTCCTAGAACCCGGTGCTTACTCTACTTCTTCTAGAAGAGCTAATAACGTAGACTACCTTAACCCTAGGGATAAAATCTTTCTCGCTTAATCCGAATCCATGGTATATTAGATATATGAAAACGCTTCTTTCGAAATCTTATTCGAACTTCTCTTTGAGATCCTTATCAGGATCAAATGCGTTTTCTTATTTTAGTTGCTCAAATTGCAACTAACTAAGTAAGCCCGCGAGGCGTTAAATCCAAAACAATTTATTCATTGAGTCGTAGCCAAGCAGGAAAGGCACCGAGCTGTTAACTCGACTATGCGTAGGTTCGATTCCTACCGACTCAGCCAACTTCCTATGGGTACAATTATTGTTAACCAGGAGATTGTATGCGAATATGTGTTGGATGTTCTAAAGAACATAAAGATATGAAAAGAAAGCTATGTGGATCGTGTAGAGTTCGCAATGCTAGACTGAAGATGAAGAAAAGAGCTATTGAGTATATGGGAGGAAAGTGTTCTAGATGTGGTTATGATAAGTGCAGTAAAGCATTACACTTTCACCATTTAGATCCAAAAGAAAAGGACTTCCAGATATCAGGTTCTAAGAATAGAAGTTGGGAAGTGATAGTTGAAGAATTAAAGAAATGTATCATGGTGTGTAGTAATTGCCATGCTGAGATACATGATGAATAACAAAGCCAGTTGAGCAGGTGTGGTCATTAGGCAGCGGTTTGAAACTCCGTATAACTAGGTTCGATTCCTAGAGCTGGCACCAAAACTAAGAGGTGTTCTGAATATAAAATTAAATGATCTGAAGAGGAGTAACGGGTTACCGCTCGACCGGCGCAATACCGGAGAGAGGAAAGTCGGAGCTGCAAAGAGTAACGTAGTGGTTAACGACCACCCATCGTAAGGTGAGTGACGGGAACAGAGACGAATCGGATGTGGAGCGCGTAAAGTGCTGAAAGGCATGTACAGTGTTCTTGTAGTCCGGGTGAAACGGCCGACAGCGTACGTGCAGCAACTGGGAATAGGATAGCGATGACCCTACTCGGGTAGTTATCGGGTTCCAGGCAAAGAGGTTAACGGTAACGTTAACTGAAGACAGATGGTGACACAAATACAGGACTCCGCTTATAGGTGCTCCTCTTCAGATCATCCTTTTAAAAATAGTGTGGAAGATTGGCAGAGTGGTTTATTGCACTTGTCTTGAAAACAAGAAGTTCCTCGTAAAGCCGAGGGCTCGTGGGTTCGAATCCTACATCTTCCTCCAAATGTAGCGTTGCGGGAATGGCTAACCGGTCGGTCTGTAACACCGAAGCACCTCACCATGGGTTGGAAGTTCGACTCTTCCACGCTACACCAAATTTATTAGTATAAGGGTTATAAGGAGAATAACCCATGATCAGAGAATGCAAGAAACATGGTCCAGTTGACCATTATGAAAGAAAAGGAAGATTAAACGGTTGGAAATGTAAAGAGTGCAATAAGGCGCAACAAAGAAAGTTTAAAGACAAGAAGAAAGATATGTTGCTCAGTATGGCAGGTGGTAAATGCAAAATATGCAGTTACTGCAAATGTAAAGATGCTCTGCATTTTCACCACCTAAGAGACAAGAAGTTTGAACTTCAAAAAGAGGTAATAGCAAGAATACCACTTGCAGTAGTTTTAGAAGAATATAATAAATGTGTTTTACTCTGTGCGAACTGTCATTCAGAGGTTCACGCAGGCGTTGCACAAATTCCCGCTTCTCTAGCCCAACTGGCAGAGGCAACGGACTTAAACCCCGTTCAGTAAAGGTTCGAATCCTTTGAGAAGCACCATGCTCCTCTAGCCCAACGGCAGAGGCGACGGTCTCAAAAGCCGTAAAGTGAAGGTTCGAATCCTTCGAGGAGCACCAATCTGATCTCATACAAAAATATGAGATTAATAAATGGCTGGTGGTTTGACTTTGATAAGATGCAGGCGAGTAGAGATGTTAACTGGCATCTCTATGATATCAAGAGTGATCGCAATATTGTAGATATCCAGTTTGACCGTGGATTAATGTGGAAGAAAGTTACAGACTATGCGTGGCGTGGTCACTTCTTCGACGATCCAGAGAGTCACTTTAATAAGGAGATTGAACGAGCCTACTCAGATTGGCTCTGTGAAAAGTTAATATTAAGATAATGCAGTCGTGGCTCGAGTGGATAGGCTCCAGTCTTCTAAGCTGTGACATGTAGGTTCGATTCCTACCGACTGTGCCAAAGTTCTCGTCCGCGGATGGATGGCAGTTTCCTAAACTTGCCTGATGGGGTTCAACTCCCTACGAGAACACCAAATGGAAGGTAAACTAGTCAGGTGACTGGGTAAGTTTGCTAAACTGATCGCTCCGGTAATACCGGGGTGAGTTTCGAGTACTCTGCCTTCCTCCATGCCCATTTAACATATGTATTAATGTAGCGGATTGCAACCCCGTTGAACCCGATGAGAACGCGGGAATGGGCTCCATTTCTGAAACAAATCTAATATGGATGTGTTGGTAACTTAAAGGTAAAGTAAGTGTCGACATCACCCTTGCGGTGGACATGGATCCCAAGTTCGAGTCTTGGCCACATCCTTTACTGGAGGAATTAATGGAAGGTCGAAAGCAGAAGTTCGTCAGACTTGAGGATAAGTATTATGAGGTGGTTATCACCGATAAGGGATTAGGTCTGCAGCCAGTCGATGCCATGGAGTATCTCAGAGCTTCCGTTGAGAAGACAGTGCTCGGAAGTGAAGTTCCTCAATTCCCAGAGGACGATGACAATATGATGCAAAAGGTTATCGATGAAGCAAGGAAGGAGCTTGAAGCTACCTTAAAGAACGGCATCAAGGAGACTGTCCTCGGTGTTCTCGGCTTTGAGAAAGACAACTGGGGCAGAAACACTGGGTTCAAGGTAGATCACTGCAACGGCAGGATGAGCGATATCACCCATCTCATAGCAGGACAGTTGAAGCAACAGCTCATTGCTACTCAACTTAATGTAGACTTCATCCTCTCGCCTGAGGAAAGGCAAGAATTACAGGAGAACATGCGCAAAGACTTTGCTAACCAATACGCTCAAGAGGTTAGAAGTCAAACGCGAAGCATGGCTAATCAACTAGCACATGATGATGTCAAGGAATACACCCGAGAACTCTTAGGCTCTAAGAAGAAAGAGATTGCTGACTCTGTGTTTGATGAGCTCATGCGCTCACGACCTAAACTCAAATCTGATACTAAGAAACAATAACAAAGGGAGGACGAAATGTCCAAAAAAGTAGTAAAGGCTGAAGTCATAAACGTACCGATCAAAGATCAGAACATTGATGCTTCGATTGATATGAAGCTCACTAAGCAAGACCTCATTGACGTGGTCATCGAAGAAACGCGTGAGCGTCTTGAGGCGCAAGTGCAAGCTGCTAATGATCTGAGCAACGAAGCTCGCGCAAAGATCGATACTGCGCTGAGAGAAGCAAACAAAACCTTCATGGATGCTGTTCGCGAAAAGCACAAAGCGGAATTTAAGTTGTTGAAAAGCCACGGCGGTGAAGAGCGTGACCCACAAATCGGGCATTACTATGCTATCACAGAACGAGGCATTCTCCTTCTGAATGACATTCAGCATAGAGGTTACAACCGCAATCAGCACACAAAGCCCACTCTCGAAGATAGCACTACGATCGAGCGCCAGTTTAAGATTCCATCCTTTGTTTCTGTCTCTAATAAAAGCAAAGACAACGGATACGGCAGGAACCACACTGAGGCTACTGCATCAATATCAATTGGTCTCACCTTCAACCTCTCAAAGACAGAGCTTGTTAAGCTCTTCGCGCCGATCGTATCCTTGGTTAAGGACTTTGACGAAAAGGAAAACAGTCTGCAAGACCTACAAAGTCAACTGCATAACGTTGACAAGATGGGCAAGAAAGCTAAGACTCAGCTTATCAAGCGCATCTTAGAAGGTTCTGAAGATGGTCAAGCGTTGCTCTCCAATATGGGAGCTATTAAAACCAATGTCGCTCAACTCCTGTTGGACGCAACAAAGAAGGAATAAATGCTATCATATCTGCTCTATATTGCACTGGGAATACTATCGACCGTAGGGTTCTTGTTCTTAGTGCTTATGCTGTGGCTGTACTTCAACGTTGAGTTCATGGAGCACGAGTGATGGAGCATTATCTTCTCAACTGGATGCACGCATACATCACTCACTTCGGTATGTGGATGTCGCTTATCGCGGGGTTTGCCATCTATAAAGATGGTATACCCAAGGTTCGGAAGATGTGGCAGCTGTTAAAGTCTATATTCGTCTTGTCAGCAGTTATGGCTACATTCAGTAGCCATAGCCAAACGCATATGGTCGAACATTTCTTAGCTAAAGAGGGAGTTACAAGTGAAAAAGGAAATCATTGAGTTGGGTACTTTCGAGGTTGTCTCTCCAGTTCTTCGCATCTCAGATCCTTGCTACGACAAGAAGACTTGGTGCGCTGGGGCGGTTAAGAACGTTAAGACTGGAACCTGGAAAGCACAGGTTCTAAAGGTCGATGAAGAAGATAACTGGGGAAACCGTCCGCGCAAGATCTGCGCAGTTCATGAGTCCTTCAATAAAGCTTCTTTTACGAAAGAAAAAGTAAAGTTTACTGTTGGTGTTGACTCTGGTCAGGCTGGTATCTTCGACGACAAGTTCTACAATATAGACTATGACGAAGACTACCTTCAAAAAGGTATGTGCGAGTACGACCAAGCCAACGATCTCTATCGTGCAGATGAGACCATCAAGATGTGCGAAGGAATGATGCAGCTAGAAAAGCAAGAACCAGCTCTAGCTGAGAGACTCAAGAACCCAGATTATTTTAAGCTTAGACTTGAAGAAGCCAAAGAAACCTTAGCTCGCGGCAAAAACTGGGATTACTCAGATGCTCAACCCACTAGAAAGTGGTATGACATTGCAAGCGACGTTACCTTCACTGACATTGGCGCCGGAGTTATCCGTAATGGAGTCTGCTCACGCTCTGGCTATGGTGATGGCTCCTATAGTGCTTATATCGCTAAAGACCTTAGCGGTAAGATAGTGGGCGTTAAGATCTTGTTTTGAGGTATAATTAAACTGTAGCACCTCAGTGAGAGGTGTGAAGAAAATATAGGAGTTGATCCTTGGATTACAGAGCCGCAGTTCTTATCGGGCGCTTTCAGCCCTTCCACAACAGTCATCTAGAAGTCGTACAGCAGGGTTTACTCCTTGCTGACAAAGTTATCATAGTTGTTGGCTCAGCTAAAGCTGCACCCAACATCAAGAACCCATGGAGCTTCGAGCAACGTAAGCAGATGATTCGCGATGCTCTCATGAAAGCTGGCATCTCAGCCTACAGGATTGAGATTGTTCCAGTTCGCGACTACTACAACAACGAGAACCTGTGGATAAGAGATATCCAGAATCAGGTCTCGGAGTACA
>Ga0209698_10003422_pt1 | contig 17742 bp, 22 predicted proteins | sample LitLauG_LLR_2012_FD_187203 | JGI IMG/M metagenome (GOLD analysis project Ga0209698, IMG submission 187203) | Freshwater sediment microbial communities from Pennsylvania, USA - Little Laurel Run_MetaG_LLR_2012 (SPAdes) (version 2) | ecosystem: Environmental > Aquatic > Freshwater > Creek >...
GCAACCGGGTATGACTAGGAGAAACTCTTCCCCACCGTAGCGACCGACTCCATCGTACTCGCGCACATTGGCAGTCAGCCGCTTCGCTATCTCCCGGAGAACGTAGTCGCCCGTTTCGTGTCCCAGTTCATCGTTGACTTTCTTGAAGTAGTCGACGTCGACCAGAATCACTCCAAGCGCTATGGACTCGCGCAGTGAGCGAGCGACCTCACGTTGCAGGAAAGCAATGATAGCGGCACGATTCCACAGTTTCGTGAGGAAGTCATGGGTGGCAGCATATTGCAAAGCACCGTTCGCAGAAACGAGCTTCTGCTGTAGTTCGACGATTCTTTTGCCAACCAGGAGGCGGGCTTTCAGTTCGGGCGGATCGAATGGCTTTGCCAGAAAGTCATCCGCGCCTGCGTCCATGGCTTCGAGCATCTCCTGCTTTTGGCTCTTGGCGGTAAGCAAGATCGTATAGGTGTAGGGTTCAGTCTCAGATCGGAGACGGAGTCGTCGACAAAGTTCCACACCATCCATCCCGGGCAGTACCCAGTCGAGCAGAGCGAGCCTGGGCGCGTCCGGTTTCGCAAGCACGTCCCACGCCTGGCGCCCGTCATTTGCGCAAATATAGTCGAAACCCCATTCAGCCAGATGGCCGGTGATCAGGTGCCGATAAAGCGCGGAATCCTCTGCCAGAAGGATCGTCATGCGACGCCCCCCTGTCCGCCGACTCCGACTTTAGTTGCCGCTGTTTCTGCGTCCGCAGCTACAGGGCTTTGCTGTCCTCCATGAGCGGCGAGTCCTTCGCCTGTACCGAGAATGCTTGCGACAGTTTGGACCAGGAGGTCGGCATTCTTTCCTAAGTCAAGCGACGATTTCTCAATGTATGCCGCGGCGCCAGCCTTTTTCAGCTTGGTCTCATTTGTTTTTGACAGTCCTGTCAACACGATTACCGGAATTTGAGACGTTGCGGCATCCTTCTTGAGTTCCTTCAAGACGCACGTACCCTCTAGACCTGGAAGCATCATGTCTAGAAGAATAAGTGCTGGGAGACTTTGGCGTGCCGCTAGCAAGGCTTCTCGGCCATCCGCTGTGGTAGTCACTTCGTGCCCGGCCTTGGCCAACGTTCTCTCAATTGCAGCGCGCAAGAAGCGACTATCTTCGACCACAAGGATTTTCATACCACAGTCTCCACTCTGTTATTGGTTAAGCGGGTTGAAGATGCGGATACCCGCTTCGGTGTTCGAGCACACACCAGCCGGATCGACGCGAACCACAGCATCTTCTTCAGCGCAGAAGCCACGAATGCCAGTCTGGTTGATCGTGATCGGCACCGCCTTCACCGTGTAGCCGACGTTGACGCCAATCGCCACTGTGCCCGCACCGGTGGTGAACAGGTAGCCGCTCTTGCCGCTGCCAGCCGGGTTGCCGTTGTTGGCCAGCACCGAGTCAATCAAGCAAGCCGTGGCTTGTGCAGGTACGCAAGCCGCGCCGAGCGCTCCACCCAGGCTCACCAGGTTCGCCGAAAAGCCGACCGTCGGATAGGTCGAGTTGTAGGTGACTTCGGCTGTGTTGATGGTACGGATCGACGCGACAGCAGACGACTCGTTGGCCGCCATGCGAGCGCGAAGCAAGTTCGGAATCGCGATTGCCGCGATGATCAGGATGATAGCCACCACGATCAGTAACTCAATCAATGAAAAGCCCCTCTCGTTGTGGTCAGGGTTATCCATGTGCTTTCCTCTCTAATTATGAATTCTTCCCTCGCAAGGAAAAGGTGGACTTCAGACAACTTGCAAACCGAGGGCCAACCTGGTATTGCTCCGAGAAATCTCCTTATTTGAGACGGTGTTGCACTGTCGTTGACTTCTTTGGGCGGGAGGCCGTCCACAGGGAAGACACATTTCCAGAATATGGAAACGTTTTCTTCCTCCAGCCGAGTGTGCGTAATGACGCCGAGTCTCAACATGTTGCGTCGATAGAACAGTAACAGAAGCTTGGCTGGACTGCGGCCTTAATCAAAGCGCGCGGAGAATGAAAAACATGGTGCTTCTAAGAGCCGGTAACCGAACACAAGTTGATGTCAGGTATTGCAGCTGTCGTCATTCTCTTGAGTTCAGCACCTGGCACCTTCCGTGAAATCACCCCTCGCTTCATGTTTGTGCAATGGTCTCGTGAATCCGGTGGAGCGCTCAGTGCACGTTGTCCCGCACGTCACCGGCAGGCATCTCTGCATTCTCCAGCTTGTTCAGTTCGCTCGCGAGCCATGTTTGAAGCACGGCAAGGTCTTCGTCCGGAATGAAAGAAAAGCGAACTCCGGCACGCCCTTTCCCATCCGCGTTGACGACCGCGCCGGATAGATAGATAAGGCTGGGAGTACCAGGAAGAGTAAAGAGGGCAGTAACGTTTTGACCGATTTCCAGTAATTCCCTGCTATGGAGAGCTACTCCACCGATACTGATGTCGCTGATTTTGGCTTCGAATCGAGCGCTCCCAACTACTCTCACAACCGCTGGGAGATCGACCGGGACTCGGGCCGCTCGACGGCGGTTTTGCAGCATGGTTCCATACGCTGCCCGCATACATCGTCGGGCGTGGTCCAGGTTCATTGGCTTGTGGATCATGAAATTAGCGCCTGCCAAAAGGGCAAACGCTTCCGAACTCTGGTCCACCATGGCGACAATAGTCGAGTTACTGTTCGGCGAAGACTTGCGCGCTGCCCGCACCACGCGATTTGGGTCGTGCACACCGTTCCAGTCGACGATGACCGCATCAAGCCGACGGTGTGTAACTGCATCAAGTGCCGAATCAAGCTCGCCACAAACCTCGGTCTTAATGGCAAAGTTATCCAGAATTTGGTTCATGACACTTAGAACTTGGGCGTCACTGGAAAATAGAAGTCCGTCGAGTCGAACTTGCTCGTTACTCATGACTCTTGACAGGCGAGCACGTTGATAACCAAACGCAACTGTGGGCAATAAGTTCTTAAATACCCATCGATTTGGCAGAACTGAGCGCATTCCATCTGCGTCGGAACGGGTCATATCGCAGAATAGTGTTCCCCGGGTGGACACGCCGTTGAGCACCAACGAGCACCTCCTGCATATCGCGACACTCCCGAAAGCGTAATTTCGAAGGCGTGCGTTCTTGGTCCACGCGGTCCCAATTCGCTAACTGCGGAAGCGCCCGTTTGTGATATATTTTGTGATATATATTGTGCAGCTAGCGCTTCCCCAGAAGGCTGCTGAATGTATGTTTGTGTGTCCGACCAGTTCGGCGACGAACTGAGCAGAAAGTTGTGTTCGCCGACAGCAGATGAGAGAGTCGATGGAACGCTGTCGTTGTTCCCGCGCATAATTTGGCCTTCAGAAAGGCGTGTTCGGGTCCAGTCGCGTCCTTATCCCCGCCCACCTCCCGCAGCACGTGATCCTGATCACATGCTGCGGTTCAAAAGAGAGCCAGTCTGAATCGTATCCCTAACCTTTGCCGGTGAATATCGAAGTATGAGAAAAGCCTCTCACGGCGGATGTGCCCAATGAGTAAGCCGAACAACTTCAAGTTGCTCGCTATCGATGACGATCCCCAGACTTTGTCGCTCATAGCAGATGCCCTCGGGGACGAAGGAATGGAGATACTGACGGCGGAGGATCCCGAAGCCGGTTTCCAACTGTTTAAGTCGCTGCGCCCCAAGGTCGTATTGCTCGATCTGCTGATGCCGAGACTGAGTGGGATGGACATGCTTGGGCGGATTGTAAGTTCTGACCCGGGTGCGAACGTGATTGTGATCTCGGGGCATTACTCGGCGGAATCGGCGATGGACGCAATTCAGCAAGGCGCGTGCGATTATATGACCAAGCCGATTGACTTTCAGAGACTCCGACATCGCATTGCCAGTTTCGTGGCAGAAGCGGAAATACGCCGGAGAACACTGATCCTGGATCAAGAACTGGTACAGGCCTGTCGGTTCGAGGGTATCGTTAGTCGCAGTCCCCTCATGCTCGAGGTCTTCGCAAAGATCCGTCGGGTCGCGCCGCACTTCAAAACCGTCCTTGTTGCTGGTGCCACAGGTACCGGGAAGGAATTGGTCGCACGGGCGCTACACCGGCTAAGTGCGGCCTCTCCGGGCCGGTTTGTCGCGTGCAATTGCTCTGCTTTGGTAGAAAGTCTGGTGGAAAGCGAGTTGTTTGGTTACGTGAAGGGTGCTTTCACCGGTGCGGTCCAGGACCGGTCTGGACTCTTTGAGAACGCGGATGGAGGGGTTATCTTTCTCGATGAAATTGGAGATCTTTCGCCGGGAGCTCAGGCAAAGTTGCTTCGCGTTTTGCAGGATCATCACGTTCGGAGGGTAGGCTCTTCAGTTTCGCGCAATGTGGATGTTCGCGTGATCGCTGCCACGAATCGCGATTTGAGAAAGATGGTACGCGAAGGTCAATTTCGCGAGGATCTCTATTACCGGTTGGCGGTCGTAGAGATCGTTCTGCCGCCACTGGCGAATCGACGGGAGGATCTGCCCCTTCTGCAGCGATACTTCGTGGAGCGGTTCGCGACGGAATACAAGAAACCGATCTCGGGTCTGACCAGGAGAGCGCAAGGTATAGTGGCGACTTATCCGTGGCCAGGAAACGTCAGGGAATTGGAGAACGTTATAGAAAATGCGTGCATGATGGTGGACGGCAAGTTCATCGACACCAACGATCTCCCCGAGCGGCTACGAGCCCCGCTGACTGGCGATGCGGTTATCGATGAAGGTCTTCTGTCGCTCGATGAAGTTCAGAGACGTCATATCATGCGAGTACTTGAGAGAGTCGGCGGCAACAAGGTGCGCGCAGCCGAAATCCTGGGCCTCGGCCGCGCGACGATCTACCAAATACTTTCACGGATGAAGATTGAAGGCAAAGACGTAAGCGCGTGATGCTACCGGTCCTCCGCGATCAGTCTCAATTCTTGGCACGTGCGTGTACCCGATCGTCACCAATTGAGCCCGTGCCCATTCACGGGTGAGAAGCCGAATATGCCTAGAACATGGAACTGACGTCCGGATTCCGGACATGCATTCCTCCCCAGTTTCATGCCAATCCTTTCAAGGAGCAACAGCCAGCGGCAGAAGAGTGTGGCCGTTAAAGTGCATCTGGGTCATCTCGTGAATCCTGGACCGGTTCGCCCGATTCAGAGAATCGTAAAGGCCAAACGTGATCGCACTGCCAGTTCAGATTTCTGCTGCGCATGGTTTGTTCCTAATACGTCGAGGTTGGAAATGACGTCGGATATGGCGTTTGAATGCTTGCTGGTTTCGCGGGATCCCAGCGTCGTCTGTACCGTGAACAAACTCCTCGAGAATCTATCGATCAGCACAAACATTTGCCTGACCGCCTCAAAGGCTCTAGATCAACTCTCGGAAGGCAGTACTGACTTGATAGTTATTGACATGGAAGAGGACTCCGTCGATCTCTTGGATAGCATCCAGAAATCAGGGAGGTGGCAGAAGCCTACGGTGGTTGCCGTATCTGCGGGGTACCGCCCGGTGCCTGGAGCGCATGTTGTGATGCGTAAGCCGGTAACCGAGGTATCAGCAGCCAGGTCGCTAAGAACGGCCTATTCCAGAATGCTGTATGACTATCGTCGCCACTCGAGGTACGCGTTGATAACCTCGGTCAAGGCGACAGGCGTGAAGAATCAGCCTGTGGATGTCACTATTACCGACATTGGCGACGGTGGCGTGGGGCTGAGTAGCAGAGAAGAATTTGCGATCGGAGATGTGTTGTCTTTTCACCTATTGTTACCCGGCACTGAACGAGCCATCTACATCGAAGCGAGGGTCCAGTGGGCCAGAAACTATGGAGCGCTTGGCTGCGAATATGTTCGCATCCCCCCAGTCGATCTCAACATTCTGCATGATTGGCTCAAGAGAAAGGCACAGGTCAAGAAACCACTGGTTGAGATATGAGGGAAGATCGGGCGTTCCTGGCTACCTTGCGATCACCTCCTTCTTGAGCAATGTCGCCTTTAGAGACTTAACAGATTGCACCAGGTGAACAAAGAACATCAACTCGTAAATGGTCCCGGACCTTCCGTATCTCGCATGCGGCAAGTTGAGGGCCGTGAATGGTGGCTGTGGGGATTCGCCGTCGCCGTTACCCTGGTCTTGACGTTCGGCATTCTTTCGTTGACCTTCCCGGGTTTTCATCTGCCCGTCGAAGGACCTTATGCCCTGACTTTGAAAGAATGGGTTCGCGGGCTGGCTGCCCTAGTCCTCGTGTTCGACATCTATACGGTGTATCAACACCTACAACTCCAGAGAATGCGCCGCCAATTAGCGGAGCGCGATCGGCTTTTTGAGCTCATTAGCGAAAACGCCGCGGACATGATCGCTGTCATCGACAAGACGGGTCATCGCCTCTATAACAGCCCAGCCTACGAAAAGATCCTTGGGTACAGCCAGGACGAACTGATCGCGACATCTCCCGCGGAGCAGATCCATCCCGACGACCGGGCTCGCGTGCTTGAAGCCGCGGAGAAGGCCAGACTCACGGGCCGCGGGGAGCGGCTGGAATATCGGATCCGACATAAAGACAGATCGTGGCGTGTTCTCGAATCCACTTCCAGTGTCATCCGCGGACCCAAGGGGGAAATGGAAGGGCTTGTCGTCGTAAACCGTGACATCACCGAGCGCAAGCGGGCCGAGGAGATGCTGGCGCACAACGCCTTTCACGACGGTTTGACCAACCTTGCCAACCGAACCCTTCTGCTCGACCGTCTCGGGCGAGCGCTCGCGGTTTCTCGGCGCCACGCCGATTTCAAATTCGCAGTGTTGTTCATCGACATCGACGGATTCAAGGTTTTCAATGACAGTCTCGGCCATGCTGCCGGTGATGCTCTTCTCATTCAGATCGCGCAGCGCCTGACGGCCTGCCTCCGTCGAGCCGATACCATTTCGCGACCAAGCCAAGGTGAAAACCAAGAATCCGCCTTCGGAGACAGCACGCTGGCCCGGCCCGGCGGTGACGAATTTGCGGTACTAGCCCAAGAACTGCGCGATCCCAGTGATGCCATCCGTATTGCCGAGCGTATCCAGGAGAGACTGGCGCTTCCCTTCAATTTGGATAGTCATGAAATTGTTGTTACGGCAAGCATTGGCATTGCGTTCAGCGGTGGTACCAGCTCCGAGGCCGAGGACGTGTTGCGCGACGCTGAGATCGCTATGTACCGAGCCAAACACAACGGGAAAGCACGCTGTGAGGTCTTCGACAATGCCATGCACGCCGGTGCGGTCAAACGTTTGCAGCTTGAGACAGACATGCGCAGGGCCGTCGAGCTAAGGGAATTCCGCGTTTACTACCAGCCAATTGTCTCCTTGGAAAACGGACAGATTGTGGGGTTTGAAGCTCTCACTCGCTGGCAGCGCTCTCAAGGTATCGTGATGCCGAACGATTTCATTCCGTTAGCGGATGAGACCGGCATCATCCTTTCGATCAACCGTCAATTGCTGCCCGAAGCCTGCCGGCAATTGCGATCCTGGCAGGAACTGTTCCCTTCCGACCCACCTCTCTCCCTCAGTGTCAACATCAGTCCTAAACAATTCTCACAGGCCGATCTTGCAGGTCAGATCGGCCAACTTCTTCAGCAGGGCGGCATGGATCCTCGCTGCATCGATCTCGAGATTACAGAAACCATTGCTATGGCCGACGCCGAAAGATCGGCACGTGTGCTGTCGGAGTTGAAAACACTCGGCGTGGGGCTAGACATCGACGACTTTGGCACTGGCTACTCTTCGCTCAGCCGCCTGCAGGGCTTCCGTGTCGATACTCTGAAGATAGACAGGGTTTTCGTCTCTCGCATGGACAGCAACACCGAGACCCACGAAATCGTACGAGTTATAGTAATGCTCGCCCACCATCTCGGCCTGGAAGTAGTCGCCGAGGGGGTGGAGACGCAAGCACAGCTGGATCTGCTCAGACATCTCGGCTGTGAGCGCGCCCAAGGGTACCTGTTCTCCAGACCTGTCGACCACGAAAGTATCCTGAAGCTTCTGGCAAACAACCGAGACGCAACCGTCCCCGGTGTCCGATCCGCGGCTGCCGGATCGACGGCTGGATGACCGATAGCCGGCCATGAAACGCGGCTGCGATATATCACGGACCTTAGTCTAGGGCAGTCCAACGATCAGAGCCTGTGCCCGCCCGCAATTCCTGCAGTCAACTGTCCGCAAAAATGTCAGCATTCCATTTATCAGACACTAAGTACCGAAGTCGTAATCCAGCAAGCGACGATGGAGGTCTGTTTCCAACAGGTTAGCACCCCTAATTTGTCGGCACGAAAGGGTAATTTGGACTTTCTCGTGCTCCCGAACGGATAACTGGCCCCAGCTGCGTCGCCCGACTAAGAGGTCGTTTGCCTTAGTTTAAGTTAAAGGGTCGTCAACAAGAGTAGCTCTCAGGGACGCACTTGAGGTCGGCATGCGGACAGGAATCGTATCGGTGGAGACGCGATGATCGAAGCTCGGCCTTCCCGGGACGGCAACGCTGTTCCGTCCCGCGAGCGCAGGCATTTTCCACGATTGCAGATCGCGGTTCAAATTGAACTGCGAGCCAAGGGCGATCCGGTCCCCATTCGTTCAAACACTGCGGATATTAGTGTTGGCGGTTGCTATATGGAAATGGCGGTCACCCTTGATCCCGGAACAGCTGTGGACATCATCCTTTGGCTTGATAACGAAAAGCTTCCGCTCGAAGGAAGAGTGGTGACGAGACATCCCCATTTTGGCAACGGAATTGAGTTTATTGATCTTACTCCAGAATCCGAGGCGCGACTGCGAACGTTTCTTAAGAACGCGGAAGGCAGCAAGCTGACATGAATATCTTAGCGATCGAAGACAACCGTATGCTCAGGCTTGTATTGGAAAGAACTCTCGTCAAAGCTAGGTATCACGTGACAGCGGTCGGAAACGGCCAGGAGGGCTTGCTTCTGGCGCAACAGATACATCCCGATCTGGCGCTCATACTAATCTGTTCAGTTTCCATTAGTCGCGCCCAACAACTATCGACTCCGGTTCGCGCAGGGGCGGTGTCCTTCGCGGGCGTTCAGGCTGAGTCCAGCTATGACAGCCTTCCGCTCATGTTTGAGGCCAACCAAGGTCAGGCCGATGCTCAGATCAGGTACGTGTCTCAGGGCCACGATTATTCCGTTTACTTGACAGCAACCGGGATGCTCCTTGCTCTTCACCCTCCCGAAGGAACTCCTTCTATACAAGATCCCAGGGCGCTAGCTTCCGTGCACAATCCCCGCTTTGCTTCTTCCATCCACCGGCAAGAGAAGACCGTCCGTGAGCGGAGGTCGACAATTCTGGCCATTAATCTCGTAGGAGCATCCCGTAGTGCCAAAGTTGTGGGGGAAGATCCTTTCGCGACTAGGGTCAACTATTTCATCGGCCGCGATCCGAGCAAATGGCTCCGGAATGTGTCTGCCTATCACAGAGTTCGGTGCTCCAATGTATACCCCGAAATTGATCTGGTTTACTACGGAAACAGTCACAAGGTTGAATGCGTCTTTGATGTGGCATGACGTTTCTGCTTTTCAAGTGAAACGCGGATGAGAGGTTCAGTAGAATGTCAGCAGGAGCAAAACCCGGTTACGTAAAAGGCTTTCGCCGGGAACACCGCATCGCAGGATGCAAGCCGGTGACGGTGCTCGGAAAAGACGCTCTCGGCAATCCTTTCTCACAAAACACCTTTACGGTTGAAATCAGTGCGACGGGAGCGCGACTGCGGGGACTGCCTCCGTTGGTGCGCGGCACGACTCTACTCTTAGAGTGCGGCAATGAGAGAGCACGTTATCGTGTCGTGTGGGTGGGGGAACGAGGGACCGCATATGAGGAACAGGTGGGCGTCCAGTGTGTCGATCCCGATAAGACTATCTTCGGCTTGGAGGTGCCAACAGCCGGCTCGTTCTATGACGAGTACAAACGAGTCGAAGCCGAGCTCCACCTGAGCGAGGAGCGATATAGAAACCTGTTCAACCACAGCTTGGGGTTAATCTGCACTCACGATTTGCATGGCGCGCTGCTCTCAGTCAATCCGGCTGCCGCCTTCGCTGTCGGATATCAGTTCGACACCGCGCCAGGAAAGAACCTCGCCGATTTCCTCGCTCCTTCGACGCGATCACAATTCCCAGAATATCTGCGAAAAATACGAGAGTGCGGCCAGGATTCTGGATACATGCTCGTGGTTGCGCGCAACCGCATGAAACGGGTGTGGTTCTATCGGAACTTACTTGTGCGTGAGCCGGGTACTCCCCCCTACGTGGTCGGTCACGCGATGGACATCACAGATCAAAAGAAAACTGAGCATGAGCTCCAGGCGACGCTCGCCGAGTTGCAGAAGGCGCTGGCTGAAGTCAGGACGCTGAAGGGGCTTCTCCCCATTTGCGCATGGTGCAAGAAGATCCGGACTGAGTCCGGGGAATGGATCGAACTAGAGTCTTATATCACCGCGAATTCGGAAGCTCACTTCAGTCATGGAGTCTGTTCGGAATGCCTTCCCAGACTCAGAACAGGTCATGAGAACAAGTGAATGGGCCTGTAGTCCTGGGAAGTTCTTCCGGGCATTTCTCGAACCAAATAAGGAGGATCGATGAAGTACAAGCGCTGCATGTCGTTCTCTCTCGTCTTCGTGGCTATCACGTCTTTTCTCGGCGGCATTTCGGTGGGCCAATCGCCTTTGGCGCACCTGAAAGTGACGAGCACCCGAAGGGCGACAGAAACCGAGCAGCCCCGAATGTCTGCCTATACAGCGGAAAAGTGGATCGTTCGATTCAGGCTAGAAATCTCAGCCGATCAAGGCGCGTATCTTCTCGTCCTTGGGCCGAAAGGATCCACCCCTCTCGGGTACGCTCTGGAGCGACTCTCCGGCAATATCGTATGGCAGGACACAGTGACTGGTCGCGGCCGGCCGGAGAGCCCAGGGATTGCGAGGCTCGCCAACGAACCTGGAGCCCGGTGGATCTTCCTGCCTCCATCGGCCGCTTACGAGTGGGAAATCGTAACCGAGTACCCAGAGACACAGGCAGATAAGTCCCGGAGCGTGTTCGTTAGGAAAGATATGACCTGCGCAGCAACCGAAGTCGTCTCTCCCTGGTACTCGCTTGATCGAAGGTAGATCGTAAGAGGGTATCGCAACCGCAGGAAAGGACTCCGTTAGTTCAAAAAGACCGCTGCTTCATCGAAATTGCCGACAAGATTCACAGTTTCGTTTCCTTCACTGGGACGCGTAAGACCCAGCCAGGGGTGCTTACTGTCAAAATGAAGCGATCTTCAGATTCGCTTGACTGATGCAGGCGCCACTCTGGCAGGCCTGCGACAGCACCATCAAGTCAGCAAGCGGAAGCTCGTGTGCGGTCACGATGGGAAGATTTCGGACCTTCCTCACCGTCAACATATAGGGCCCTTCCGTGAGATCACCGCAGGACGCCTCAGCTCTGCGCCATTGCTCCGATGAAGCCAAGCTGCCTTCGGACTACCTTTCGTACGATTCCTAGACGAATGATTGGCTGTTACGAAATCAGGACAACAGTCGATTCTTAAAGTCCAGCTACTGGAGTTGTGCTAATTGTCCATTATCCTCTTCCCCCAGAAGGACCAGTCACTTTTGTACATCATCCATGGCATGGAGGATGTTACTGACCTCCGGCAACTCCAGGATGGCAAAGACTCTCCCCTGCCCATCCAGCATTCTCCTCATTCTTTTCTCCCGTTGCTAGCCTTACTTGCCGCTATTTCGGCAGGTGTGCCGATGGCTCGGCGTCGCCATTCGCTAAGCGAGGATATCCACCGTTTGTTTTCATTAACTTCGATCAGCCTCAGACGGTTTGATGCATGCTCTACCTGATGTCAACATGGACGGCAATCAGAGCTTATACCTATACGTGAAGTCATTGATGGAAGAACGACAGCAAACCTTGCAGGAACTCGAGGGGCAGCATAGGCAAGGATTGCTTCCCACAGGTGATTACATGACTTGCCGAATGGCACTTTTGAGGGCGCTCGAAGAGCTGCAGAAATTATTACGAAGTATCGAAGAAGCAGAGCTTTCCTCTATAGGAGTGTGACGTGTCCGTAATTGTGAGTATGCATAAAACGGGCGAGTCTCAGACATCTAGACCGCAGTTTTCGCGCGACTCGTCGAGGATTCTTGTTGGGATCGCAGTCGCGACCATAATCTTGATTAGCTTTGAACTCGTCACTTGGTCGATCCAAGACCAAACTGAACTTTGGGAAATCCGAATACTCAGGATTGTGTTCGAAATCTGCCTGGCTGGCGTGATTGGTTCTATTTTTCTGGATCGGCAAAAGCATCTTTCGCTGGCGCTGAGAGAAGAAGCTGACATCCGGAAGTCAACCGCGCAACAAACATGGCTGCTGGCAGGCGCCCTCCAGGCGGCAGCTAATGCCATTGTGATTACAGACACCACAGGCTTGATTCTCTGGGTAAACCGCGCTTTTTGCGATCTGACCGGCTACAGCGAGGAAGAGAGTATCGGGAGAAATCCACGCCTGCTGAAATCCTGGGAGTACGATCAATCTTTCTACCAAAACCTGTGGTCCACCATTCTGTCCGGCAACGTGTGGCACGGAGAAATCAGGAATCGAAGGAAAAATGGGGCGCTCTACACCGAAGAAATGACGATTACGCCTCTCCGTTCAGCGTCAGGAGAGATCACTCACTTTATCGCCATTAAGCAGGACGTCACTGAAAAGAAGAAATTGGAATCTCAGTACAGACATGCTCAGAAAATGGAAGCCGTCGGTCGCTTGGCAGGCGGTGTTGCGCACGATTTCAATAATATGCTGAGTGTAATCAATGGCTACACGGAGCTTTCGTTGGAGAACGTCAGAGACGCGTACAAAACAACAAAATACCTACAAAACATCAAGACTGCGGTGAGCCGTGCAGCGTCTCTGACGAAGCAGTTGTTGGCTTTTAGCAGACAGCAGGTTGTTTTTCCGAAGGTTATAAACGTGAGTGATGTCATAACAAACGTTTTGGGCATGCTTCGGACAGCGGTCGGAGACGATGTATCGATGGTGTTTAAGCCGACGCCCTCACTGGGAGCGATCGAAGCGGATGTCGGGCAGCTTGAGCAAGTCCTGATGAACCTCGTCGTAAACGCACGAGACGCGATGCCCGGAGGGGGCGAGATCACTATCGAAACATGTGACGTGGACCTGGATGAAGCATATCAACGTCGGCACGAGCCGGTTCGTCCGGGGGCCTACGTGATGCTTTCAGTTTCAGATACCGGTTGTGGCATGGACGAAGCAATAAAGGCTCAGATATTCGAGCCGTTCTTTACGACAAAGCCAGTAGGAAAAGGCACGGGACTAGGACTTTCGACGGTGTACGGCATTATCAAACAGAGTGGAGGTTACATCTGGGTGTATAGCGAGCCAGACCAAGGAACGACTTTCAAACTCTTCTTTCCCCGGATTAACAAAATCCCTGAGAAACTGAATCGAGAGGTCAAAATAGAGTTGCCGCGGAACGGATCGGAGACAATTCTCGTAGTCGAAGATGATGAGGTTCTGCGGGAGCTCCTGGTCAGAACCTTGCACAGCGCAGGGTATAAAACCTTGCAGGCGAATGGTGCAGACGCCGCTACCGAATTGATTGCGGTGCATCAGGGAAAAGTTGAACTGCTCCTCACGGATGTTGTGATGCCGAAAATCAGCGGCCTCCGACTCGTTGAGTCGCTGCAGCAATCGTTTCCCAATCTGAAGGCTGTTTTCATGTCAGGTTACGCTGCCGAGATGTTATCTCGCCGGAATCTTCTTCCCAATAATGCTGTCTTTGTGGAGAAACCATTCAGCAAGGAGACGTTGTTAGCTACACTTTATTCGGTACTTCATGGGGACATTTAGTCCTGGTGAATCATTAAGAAGATCCTGCGCATCCTCTGGTTCCAGAGCGTCCTCGGTCTTGCAGCTCAAATACTTCTGTTGGTGGATGGTTGAGGTCTCGTGAGCCAGACAAGTCGAGTTGTCCGAAGGCGTCGTCCATGAATCGGGCGGTCTCTTCGGCGACGATACGTTCCTTAATACTGTGATCTAGCATGTGGTAATCCCTTGGCCTGTTAGAGGAAACCAGGCTCTCAATGTGAGCATTCGTACCTCTGGTGGCGGGCCAGGAGGGTCGAGGGAACAAAGGTTCGATTCTTCGGTTGACAGCCTAACCGACTGGGATGAGAATTGCCGCTATTAGAGTGGGACCGTGACGAGGACTGCAGGGTATGACCAAGCCGCCAAAGCTAAAACCGTCAACGTTTATCGTTCTCATAGGCGGACCAGGGAAGTTCGCTCCCTGCGACCGCGAACATGATGAGACCTGGACAAACTACATTGTCCCCATCCAGGTTGCGACGAAAGCGGACCAGCTTGATCTTTCACCCGGCGAGACACTCCAATGGTGGGTTTACGCCCCGGCTTACCGAGAGAGGTGGGAAGATGACACTACAGTCGTAAAGGACCCAAAACTTGACAAAGGCCGCAACCTCATCGACAGCAGACAGAAAGCGATAAACAAAGTAAAGTCCAGCGGGGCCACGGACTACTTGGACCGAATCAGGAACATGGCCGCCACTATGAAAGCTTCATTCAAGGCACTGGAGTCACCAGATGACTTCTGGAAGGAGTTGAACGCACTGCCGGAAAACTCAGTCAGTCGCTTGTGGTATATCGGACACGCGAGCTCGGACGGCTTAATGCTCAAACTCATACACGATGGCTCTTGCAGACCTGCCGCGAACACAAGCGACATGATCCTGGTTGAAGACATCGCGAAGAATGCGGGCACTGTCTCGAAGAAAATGAAAACCAAGGGGAAGCCATCGAAGTTCTATGGGTGCTTTACTGAAAAATTTGCGGAGCAGTGGAACACGGTCTTCGGTACCGCCGCTGAAGGCGCGATCGCCAAGATCGATTTTGGAGTGACTGACCGGCCCTCAAAAATTCCCCAGCTGCTGCCGCGCCTGGAACAGAGCAAACCCGACACCGGATGGACAAGGCTTCCAGCAAAGTAATGAAGTCTGCTAGGCAAAGAGCGCGACTGCTACTCCGATATTTGTCCCCCGGTCTGGGAGTGCTCATTTTGCTTTCTGGTCCTTGCCCTGCCAAAGAATATGGCACCGATGGACTCCGACAAGCCTTCTCAGAGCTGGGGTCCCTCGAGAATTACCTGGATTTCCCGTCTACCCCCGAAGGACTGAATGCTTGCTTTAAAGACAGCAACCCGCGCTGCTGGAATCTGTACGCTCGCCTCCGGAAGGCGTCAATGAAACTGTTTGAACAAGGTGCCGAAGTGGCCCTGCAGCGCACCCTGAAAGCGGTATCTGAAGAATGTAAAGCTCCCGCGAAAGATAAGGCGGACCTATTCTCACCATGGCAAAAATGCCGCGGAGCGGTTAGTTCCTTTTACTTCTTCTCCAGTGATCCCGAAGACCGTCAGATAATCGAATCCCTCCGAAAACTCGACCAATCCGTCTTGTGGAACATCTTCGTTGAAAGCAAAGGGTATTCAGGCGACTGGACGGCGAACAGGCCCAACAAGCAGCGCTGGATACAGTTCCTCAGCTCGCTGACAGTCTTGGATAAGGACACCGTCGGCAGAAGGGGCTACATTAACGTTTTCTCGTATCCGGCGAAACATCACACTGGAATCATGCTCTTGGATCCCCGGCTGAAGCTACCTCAGGACCAGGAAGAACGGGTTAAAGCTTTTCGAGAATAGTTCCCCTGAAAGTGCGTGTGGCGGAACCAGCGCCAGTGGGAGTTTGCTTTGCGGACTGCGGGGCTACGGTTCTAAATGGCATCCCAAGACCCTAAAACCACTTTCATCGAGGTTTAGCCCACCGCCTCGGTCCTGCGCGAAATTAGAAAAGTTAGAGGACATTTTGCGCTAGGTGCCCTGGCTTTAAACGAGTCCCCTGCCCAGCCGCTACGAGTTCCGCTCGCCGCTCAGGCGACAGCTTCCGCATCCTCTTGGCCTGGATTGCCGTGATTGCAGCCTTAGCCTGCTTGTGGTCAGACGGATCAAAGATCGTGGCACCTTCCTGGTCGCCGTTCTGAGCGATTGTCATCCCGAGTGCCTCGAACTTCTTACGCCTGCGCACCCAGAGGCCACGCCGCGGTGGTTCTGGACTGAGCATGACGCCGAGAGTGTCGTCGTCGTACTCGTAGATTTCTCCATACTTCCCAACGATGTTGTCGGTGTCGTCTTCACGCGAGCGCTTCACTCGTAGTGAGTGTTGCTCCGCGAACTGTTTCAACATCATGGCTTCTCCTTTTAGACACACTACGGCCATTCCCTGGTGAAATAGCTCTACGCCTCACCATCGATGCTGTCTCGCTGCAGCATGTCCCCAACCTACGCACTGCCTGGTGTACTGAATTTCACTGCGCGCCTACTGACTGTGGTTTTTGATATTTCACGTCGGACCGGGGCGTATGCTGATTGCAGGATCAAACCACCTGCGCGTTGCCCGGAAAACCTCTCACGAGGAATCACGTTTCGGTTGGTTGGAGATTGTTCTTACAGGTCCGTTGTTTGCGTTCGCCGGTTAGTCTGTGCCTGGAAGGTCCGGTCGTACTTCTTTGAACTGTGCGAGATTGAATTGTCTTGCGTCCTGCCGCTTCGAACTACCTGAAACGGCTACCTCAATCCATGGAGTCTCGGTCAGATCGCAAGGCAAACCTGTGTTCACTTTGCGGACAGATGGGCTGGGCAGGGATATTTCTCCCTTACTATCCTTATTCGTAAAAACCAGTTCTTCACGAAAGCTGGCCACAACTTTATTTTTCGTCTGTCTCAGGCTCTACTTGTCCCAAGCGCAGCCATGTGCCTCAAAGAATGGTTCCGCCGCTGGGCTGGGCGTCCCTTCAGGGCTTTCCTGGAAGACTTTGTATTCCGGACCTCGTTGCCGCCAGCTCCAGGAATATGCCCCTGACGGCAGGGTTCCCAGCATTCATTTCTCGTGCGATCGTGGCCTGGAATTTCCTCTTGTACTCGCGTGCCGACTGCAGCGTAACTCCACGCAGCCGTGCGATGGACTGGGTCACCAAATCGTCGTATCGCCGGGCTGATAAATGGTCAAGGTGCTCTGCATCGGCGAGGATGGCGCGAAAGCCGTCCAACAAATCGAGTTCTTCCATATTCTCAGCATTGATGGCGACCGCACAGAGCGCGTTCCTCACACACGCCAGAAAACTCCTCAAGGGCGATGCGCCGAGCTAGAGAAAGAAGGTGCATCTTGCCGCTCCGTGCCGAGGCAATCCAACAGGGTTGCCCCATCTTCTGTGACGGGGGCATTCAGCGAGATGTCACGAGGGTGTTGAATCTTCGCAGCGGTTTCGGCCGCGAAGTTCGTCGATGAAGCGGAGTTTACAGAGCCGACCAAGATAACGGAATTGGCCAGCGCCTGCGGCGGCGAAGAGTTCGTGTTGGGATTTGCCGTGGTAGCGGGCGAGGAACTTGAGCAACCATTCCTGAATCCATTCGCGCCGTTGCGTCGAGAGCCGCGCCTTCATCCCGACCGGTGTGATCCCTGCGGCGGCCATAAATGCTGTCAAACCGCGTTGAGAGAAAATTGCACGCTGGGCGTGTTGAATGCCGCCTTAAAACTAGTGTCCTGTTTCTAACGCTTCGTTACAATGTCTAACTTTGCGAGCGATCGAGCGAGCCGAGGCCGTCCACACGAACGGTTGCGGATTGTGGTTGC
>Ga0209698_10003423_pt1 | contig 17742 bp, 30 predicted proteins | sample LitLauG_LLR_2012_FD_187203 | JGI IMG/M metagenome (GOLD analysis project Ga0209698, IMG submission 187203) | Freshwater sediment microbial communities from Pennsylvania, USA - Little Laurel Run_MetaG_LLR_2012 (SPAdes) (version 2) | ecosystem: Environmental > Aquatic > Freshwater > Creek >...
AAATCATCTCAGAAACGCCCCTTCGCGCCGCCAAACGACAACCGCGCATAACAGGCGGAAAGCTGACAGGTCAGAAACCCGCTCTAAAAATGAAGGAAGTCTGGTCAATCCGCGCTCGGCTGGAATTGAAAAAGCGGGTGCGAGACTTGGCGCTCTTCAACCTCGCCATCGACAGCAAGCTGCGCGCTTGCGACCTAACGCGCTTGAAAGTGGGGGACGTTGCCGCCGGCGGTGAAGTGAAAGCGCGCGGCATCATTGTTCAGAAGAAGACAGGTCGCCCCGTTCAATTCGAAATCACCGAACAGACACGCAACGCTGTGCTGAATTTAATGCGGCGCCACTATTTATGTTCGAGCGACTACCTATTCCCTAGCCGCCTCGCGACCTCGCCTCACCTATCGACACGGCAATATGCGCGCATTGTTCAGGGCTGGGTGGCCTCGATCGGGCTGAACCCCGCCACTTACGGCACCCACTCGCTCCGGCGCACCAAGGCAGCGCTCATCTATCGCAAGACCGGCAATCTACGCGCCGTGCAGCTTCTCCTCGGCCACACCAAGCTTGAGAGCACGGTCCGCTATCTCGGCGTTGAAGTCGACGACGCCATCGCCATTTCCGAAGGCGTTGACCTCTGAATTTCAGAATGGCCGGTTTGGCTTTGGCCGGCCATTCCAAAGCCATTGCCGCTTCGTCCTAGCTTCGTCGGAGCGGCCGCCTGGCTGTTGCCAACGGTTATTCCGGAAGCCCCGCAAAACCGCATTACGGTGTGCCGAACTGGGTGCCAGACTTGGGGTCGGTCATGAATCTGAAAGGCACATGGACGCTGCGCGGATACGATACGTTCGCGGACGAATCCTACCCTTTTGAGGGTGAGTTCCCCACGCAGGCGGATGCGGAGCTCGCGGCGCACGAGCGTCTTCAGGAACTCGAGATTCAGCAACCATCCTCGTCCTCGGGTGGGCAGGCTGGCATGCAGGATCGAGTCTACATTATTAGACCAGACGGCACGGGGTATCGCTATTTGCCGGGGGATCGGACAACCGATTGAGAGCAGGGTCGATCCAATCCCGGACGGTGGAGTGCTTTTCCACAGCGCGATGACCTGCCCCACTCCCTAACCGGCTTATCCGCTCCGTTCGCGCCGTGGGCAATGTGCACGCGCGAAGGCTCGAATTCGTCGCTTTGAGACGTTCGCCAAGCGATTGGACAAAGCAGAGGGCCGCCTATTTGAAACGGCCCTGCTCTAAGTCCCTGGCAGTCGGCCCTAGGTGAGAATGATTCCTCGCCAAGCAGCGCGCGTGCGCCTGCGGCGTGTGGAATTGCCTGCAGGGATCAGGCGGCTCGTGTCGCCTCACGTCCGGCTCTGGCTGAGGCTGATGACGCGCCGTTGCCTGATCGGCGCAGATGCCGCTGCTACAATGGGGCATCAATGCGCTCGCAGGTGCGCTGCAAACCAAGGCTAAGACCGCGCTAAACGCGAAAACGGCGACGCGCATGGACGATGTTCCTTCACTACGGCGCCAATGGGCGCAAGGCAGCCCTTCTAGCGGTTCTGTCTCTGCTACCTAAACCTTACACGCTTCCCACGCCCAGCTGACAATAACGCGAGTTGTCGAGATTTAGCGCGCGACGGGCCCGCAGTTGCCCAAGTCGCCGCAATGTCGCTGGCGACGGCGCTCCAATCTGGTCATTCACGTAGCGCTCCCGAACCCGGCCGAAGATCGCCGACCTAGGCCATCAGTAAGGGTCAAACCCCTTTGTAAGAGACGTGGGTGTAATATTTCGGCCGGCTGTCGATGCGGACGTGAACCCATGGGACGCCTAAGCCCGAAGTGCTCACCCAAAAGGGTCGCCCTCTAGCAAGCCAGGTATCCGAAACCGACGCCACCTTCGCCCAAAGCAGGCGGATTTGCTCCTTTGGCGCGGTGCGCAAAAATGCAGCGAGTTGAGCATAGTCTGCCTCCGTCGCCGTATCACACGGCACGACCAAATCAGCGTCGCCACTTAGGTTCGCGAAGGCCACAACGCTATCGCGTCGGCCCACCTCAATGCGTTTCGTGAACGCTGTGGGATCGGCTTGCTGACACGCGAGGGCCGCAGAGGATGAAACGACACACTCAAACGGAAGCGCAAGCGAACCGGTAAGGCTTGCTGGCGTTTCCCAGAAATAAGCATCGAATGGCGACGCAGCCAGGTACTGTGAAAAGGCATCGCAAAACTTCTGGTCGGTCTTCCAAAGCTGCAGGATTTCCCCTCGCGTAAGAAATGTGCTCGTAGCGCCCTTGGCGGCGAACCGTAGCTTCGCAGCGGAAGGCCCCGCGGGCTCGGCGATCATCTCCCAGTCACTCATCATTGAAGTCTAGCAATTCGTCCGGTGCGGATACAGGCGGCGTCGAGCCAAAGCGACCGGTCGCGCAGCCCCGAGCAGTTGGCGGGTTGTCGCCGACAAACGAGATCGCCACGTATTCAAGCGAACTTGGAAGCAGCTTGCGCAAACGTCAGTACCGGCGCGACTATGGTACCGTCGCGCTCGGCGCGCCCTGTGGGGTCAATCAGAATCGTGCTGTTCAACCACGCGGGCAGTCGCCGTATCGTGCCAGGCACGTCATAGATACCGAGATCCAGCGTCATAGATCGATCCTCGAGAGCGCGCAGCCAATGCTGGTTTTCGCGTGCATCACTCATAGTGAGGATGTCGCCTGGTCGCAAAACGGCGTCGCGAACTGGCCTCAGCACAACCGCGTCGTCCAGATCTTCGAGACGGTCATGCGTCCGCGCGCGAAAACTACCGGAAACTACGAGATGCGCCGACACCATCCCGTTGTGGATGTGTGGCTGCAACCCGCCATCGCGACGCATCCCAAATGCACGGAAGAACCAGCCCTGCATCCCGGAGGTCCCAATAATTGCCGAAGGTAGTGGTGGATCGTCGAATTCTGCAAGGCGCGTCGCATAAGAAAAGCGCGACGCCATTTGGTCGATGTCCAGCCAATCCACGATATCGGACAAAGGTGTGCGCGTGTTGAGCTGCTCGATCCGAGTTTGCCAATCTGTCGCACTTATGTAGCCTGCCTTCAGCAAGTCCTTTAACGTGACCATTTCGCAGAGCCATGCGGTGACTGCGTTTGTGCTGCCAGCTGCGCGAGCGGTGCGGACCGATAAAACCGAAAACAACGCGGTGGCAAAATACGCGTTGACGAAATCACGCCGTCGCATGTCAGCTCACGCAAATTATTTCGCTTGATTTATTAGGGTCCAAAACCGGTCCGCCGGGGCCCGGACGGAACTCTGACCATTCTGAACGGCACAAATCACGTAGGGTGGGATCGGCGTGACAGAGTTTGATCTCGCCGGATGGCAAGGAAAACCAAAACTCGCCAGCGGGCGGGTGATAAGCCGAATTCGCCGCCGCTCGAACGGCTGCGCGCATGACCTCCGCATTCGCAGGGGGCGAGTTCAATGGACTCCAGGGGCGGCGATCGTCGCCCCCAATTCCGCAGGCCGCATTGAGGGTGGCTTCTCGCCACGCTGGGCTGGTGGCGCAGCTCGCGAGGGCAACGACCATCAGGGCGACTACAGCAACTAATGAGCGATGCATGGAGCCCCCGAACAAACGCATCGCACTATAACTACTCATGAGCCCCATGGCACACGCTCACGACAATTTGCGCAATCACACCCTATCCCATTGCAGCATTAGGCGACGCGACGCAGGCGGTCGATTGCGGCAATCGGGCTGGGTCGCTCAACAGCGGCCGTCGAAGCCTTGCCCGTCCAGGCGGCACCTGATCACCGATCTCGGCCATTTCGCTCTAGGCGAAGGGATCGGGGTTGGCCGCATACCGGTCGATCCGTCGATTTCGCGCGTGGATGAATTCGACGCTGCGGCGCCGATATTCCCTGTACGCATCCGCGTCGGCTGGGGTCGATGGCGAACTAAAGTGATCAAACGGCATAAAGAAATCGATTTCCGTACCTGTGGCGGAGACCAGATCCTGCAACAAGAAGAATTCGACATATCCACCGAGGTCATCGAACAGGGCGAAGAACTCGCGATATCGCGACAACGTTTCACCAAGGGGGCTGTTCTGACCCAGGTAATGCCGACGCATGCACTCTAGAGTGAGATCGAACCGGTCCGCGATCGACCGCGTGAAACCGCGGCGACGTTCATCGTTGGCTTGCCGTCGATGGGGTTCGCGGGGAAAACCATCATGCCGCCGATGGTGTAACCGATAGCTCGGAAACCTTCGTTCTCTTCCTCCGAGAACTGATCGACGATGTGCTTCATCGATCGCCACCTCGTGAACGTCGGAATGATAGAGTCGCTCGACAGTGCGAAGTCGCCCAGTGCGGATCGATGATGGAGATAGAAACCGGGGGTCTCGTCGGTCAGCATGAAGAGCCGCCCGCTTTGGTAATGACTTGCTCCAGAGGAGCTTGTGGTATCGCTTGAGCGTGGGGCTGTGAGCGTCGGGGTCCCTTCCGAGCGCGTCCCTTCTAAAGTCAAATGCAGTGTCGATCAGCATCCGCTATTGTACCGAAGTCGGTTGAAACCGCTCTCGGGGAGGATGGAAATGCTGGAACTGCTTATGAAATGGCTGGGAGACCACGTCCTCGGCTTACAAGGTGTGTCATATATCGTGACGATACTAGGCCTCCCCGTGTTTATCGTTCAGTACTACAGGAATAGCCGTCGCGAAAACATTGCGCGCACAGAAAAAATATATGAATCGGTTGATACGGCCTTCGTCGACTTCAACAAACTGATCGTCAACTATCCGCACTTGAACGTCACTTGGTATGATGTTGCGCCGCGCACCTTGTCGGACGATGAGAGTACGCAACGATATATCATATTTGATCTGCTAACAAATATGTTTGAGCGCGCCTTCCTTATCTACGCAGATGCGGCAAGCGACCAAAAAAAAGAGCCAGTGGAAAGGTTGGGAAGATTATATCGACCAGTACTGTGGAAAGCAGGCCTACCGGAATTGGTGGGTTGATGCACTCAAACGGTTGGGCGGAAGACAGACACTGACCTTCGACAAATCGTTTGAGAAATTTATACGGTCGAGGCTATCCCTGGAAAGTCCAAGGGCGTTTAGCGCAGATGGACCATCTTGAAATCATCCATCCGACGCGAGGCGGTCAGGGTTGCCGCTGGCCTGACAGTCGGCAGAAGCAACCTGCGTCCACGAGGGGCCACCGAAGGCCGGGCCGCAATAATTCGCGACCGGCTTGGTCGCCTAGTTCGTGACGCTGATCACATTCTCCGGCTACGGCTTTCCCTCGCCGAACAGCGTCACTCCGTCGACTGCCCTGCCGCCAACTCGACAATGACAACTTGGCCGGGCCTTAGCGTGGCGAGCGCGGCGACGATCTGAGTTGCAAGCGGGCCGACCGATTCCAGTCTGTTAGACGGGGCCCGCAAAACGACAATTCCGAACGGCAGATTTGAAAGAGGTTTTGGGCGGGAAGGTTTCTGTCAACGGTTATAAACGCATCGAAATTGCCGCTGATCCGACGCAGCAGCGTCCCGTTCGCAAGGCCGGCCAAACCAGCTTTGGGGACCGTCACCACGTCGTGGCCAGCAATCAAAGCTGAAAGTCGACGTGGAAGACATTCATCAAGTAAGACGCGCACGCGCGCTCACTCGGCTGCCGTGACCAACTGATCGCGAGCTTGCTCCAGAAATTCAATCACCTGCGCTTTTTCGACCGTTGGGAAATCATCGAGAAACACGTCGATGGAATCGCCCGCTTCTAAATAATCAGTCAGCGCTTTGACGGGAACTCGCGTGCCGGCAAACACAGGCGTGCCGCCAAGCACCGCGGGGTCAACGGAGACAATTCTTGGGCCCATTTAAATACATTCCATCGGGCTAGAGCCCGCGAATTTCAATATAAGGGAATTCGTTGCGCCCACCAAGGGCAGCCTTCCCTCACAGGGGAAAGGCCCGCGATGTCGTCCACCACAGCATCCCCCACGCTGCATTAGGGACCCAAACAAAGGGTGGCAGACCGCCGCAAGCCGGCAGATTGGGGCCACCGAGAGCCGTGGCTCAATACTTCGCGACTGGCTTAGTCGCCCAATTGGTGACGCCCATCACAATCCTCGGGCACCGGCGCGCTATCGCCGTTTCACGCCGCCCAAGCGCTCTTGACATCTGTAGCCGATCGGCTACATTGCTTAATAGTGACGATCATCAAGTCCGACGCGTTCGCGGAATGGATCGACAATCTGCGCGACCGCGCCGGGGCCGCCCAGGTGCTTCGCCGTCTTTGGCGCTTGGAGCACGGCAATCCTGGCAGTGTCGCACCCGTTGGCGATGGCGTGAGCGAACTAAAGATAGATTTCGGGCCGGGCTATCGCGTTTACTACGGACGGCGCGGTGAGGACTTGGTGGTCATTCTCGGCGGCGGCGACAAATCTAGCCAGGACCGGGACGTCAAGGCGGCGAAAAAGCTATGGGGAGAATGGAAGGATCAAAACCAATGACGAAAGCTAAGTTCTCGCCCTTCGACGTGGCGGACCACATCAAGACCGCAGATGATGCGGCCCATTATCTCGACGCCGTGCTAGCGGATGGCGACGCCAGCGAAATTGCCGAAGCACTCGGCGTAGTGGCGCGCTCTCAAGGGATGGCCACGATCGCAGAGGAAAGCGGTCTTTCGCGAGAAACGCTTTATCGAACTCTGAGCGACGCTGGCAATCCGAGGCTCGCGACACTCATCGGCGTACTACGCGCCATGGGTCTTCGACTCTCCGTCGCCGCTGCGTAATTCGGATCCCGAGTGCCTGGCGCGCTCCAATCCAGTCGCTCGCGCACTGCCCGTCAAACCGGCATATTCATAGCCGGAAGTTGTCATCCATCAAGGCTCTGGCCCGTCAATAATCCAATCCGGCGAGACTTGATTTGTGAGCCCTTCCATTGATGGCATCCCGCCCCTTAGAGCAGCCGCGCGCCGGCGCAACACTACTTCACCCGCGGCATCAACCCCACGGGCTTGGAATACTGATCTCGCAATGTCCAACCCGATCGTAACGGCCTACATTTGGGACTCTCCTCCGGCTCGACCCAGCAGCTTATGCTGCCGGTGGGGTGGAGAGCCGTCCACAGCATCGGGAGCGGACCATCGCCCTGAGAGCACATTCCCGTTGGCGCACTCCTGGACTGGCGCAATACTAGGGACCGGCTGAGGGGGTCGAGGCACGACAATCGACGATCACGAGGTGAGGAGGCCGAGAGCGATGTCTTTGCGTACACGCCGCATTCACGCATTCGCGTCGCGCGCGATGTGGAGACTGGTCGCCTCTCTCCTGGTCGCCGTGTGCGGACTGGCGATTTTCTCGCCAAGTGTGCGCGGGCAAGAAACGCCGGAACCTGGGAGCCAAGCAGCAGGCTGCATGCTTTCAGGCGTCTGCAACAACAACTCGAATCGCGGGTCCGTACCCGGAGGCGCCGTCCGGCTGGCTCCCGATCCATGCTTCGTGGCACAGAACGCAATGCGACCTTGTCCGGCAGCGCCCAGCCGCCCGCTAAGGGCAGGTGTCGAGCCGCGGCTAGTAGGAACTTGGGTGGCAGTGGTGAATGGCGGTCGCTGGGTTTGGGAGATCGACCGCAACGGCGCCTACAGGTTCCACAGCGAGGCGGGGGACGGCGCCCCCTCCCACCGGGGCATTATGTCGGCGCATGCCGGACATTGGAGCTTGCAAGCGACAAGCGGTCTGCCGGGTTGGACGGACGGCGGCAGCTATACCTTTCATCCCCCGGCGACCATGAACGCTACAGGCAGACTTGGTTCTGGCGTTTGGCTGCGTGCCAACGTAGCGAAAAACTAGTTACGTACCCGACGATCTTGAGGCAGCGCTGCAAGACTCACAAGCGCCGAGCGGCAGGCTCGCTACTCCCAACTTCTTTTCAGCGACTAGATCGTCGGCGAATGCGACACGAGCCAGCAGCGAGCCGATTCGAAAGGGCGAACCACGAATTCGTCTAACAGATGCTAGTGCCAGCTGGTGCGGGACCGGCGTGACGCGGTGAAACTCGTGACGGCGAAACCCTGGAAGCTCGACATCTTACAGGGTTGAGTCAGATAATATCGACGGGATACAGACGGTGGCCGCGCCTGATCCGATAAGTTTCAAAGTCGTTGCGGTCCAGCGTGAAGATCTTGCGCGTACCCAATGTTTCAGCAGCCGCGATGACCGAACCGTCGGCTAGATCCATTGGATGATCTGCATAGGTCTCCATCAGTTCAAATGCTCGCAGCATCTCGTCGTGAGAGCTAAAGTGAACTCCCAACCCGGCCTCGGCGATGAAGCTTCGCAAAGCTTGCGACCCCAGCGTTTCGGGCCCCAAAATGTGAAAGGCCTCTGTCAGAACCGGCAGCGTTGTCACCAGCGGCGACCGAAAGGCGGACAAGGTTCGTCGACAAGTAGCGTGCTGCCCCTCCTTTGGATCGAATAGGGCCACAAGCGGCCCAGTATCGATAAGAATCATTTCTTGTGCTTACGAAGAATGGCCTCACGTGCGGCTTCACGCGATCGGGAGGCGCCTCCACGTGCATAACCGCCCGGCCCAAGATCCAGACGAGAATAGACTTCGAAGGCCGCGTTAGTCGGCGCGCGCGCCAGCGATTCCTCAAGCAGCCGCACGCCTTCCTTCAACACGTCCGAGACCGTCCAGCCCGTTCTACGCCGGATACGCTCCAAACGAGCCTCATCCTCGGAATCCATCCGTAGAGTTTTTGTGGCCACAACTCACCCAATTGGCTGTATTACGAAGTGTAATACAGCCGCGGAACGGAGTCAAGTCCGGCGTCGTGGCTTATGGTCGACCCGAAGTATTCTCCACGAATGTCGGAAAGGGGCCGGCTGGGGCCGCGACCCAATAATTCGCGACCGGCTTGGTCGCCTGTTTAGTGACATTAAGCACACTGCACCGCCTACGGCCGGACCTCGCCGAAAGCAGCCAGATATTGACCTATTTTGCATCTATGGCATATTCTGCCATTCGGAGTTCTTGTGATGTCAACGCGCAACGTTGTCCTGACAGAGCGTCAGGACGAGCTCATCGACACCCTGGTCGAAACCGGGCGCTACCAGAACGCAAGCGAAGTGTTGCGCGAAGGGCTGCGCCTTATCGAACAGCGCGAAGCTGAAGACGCCGCGAAACTCGCCGCACTTCGCGAAGCGGCGCGCATCGGCATGGCGGATTTTGACGCCGGCCGGTTTAGCTCTTTCTCGGATGCCGGCGAAATGCGCAAGCACCTGCGCTCGCGCGCGGCGAAGGTTATAGCTAAGACCAAGCGTAGCTAATGCGCGGGAACCGCAGCGTCTCCTTAGCGACGGCAGCCCAAACCGATCTCGACAATATCGCGGCCTGGACCACGGGGAATTTCGGCCCTACCCAGGCTGAGACCTATATTGAGGCCATTCTAGACACAATCGCTGAACTCACGGCGCCTACGTCGCCCCCAAGAAGCGTTGCACGCGACGAGATCGCAAAGGGCGTGCGAACCCTTCACATGCGCAAGCGCGGCCGTCGTGGTCGTCACTTCATTCTATATTCCGAGACTGCGGACGAGGTCAGAATTCAACGCGTCCTCCATGACAGTATGGAACTTTCGCGCCACCTAGCGGCCGACGATGGTTGAGCGCTCGTCCAGTATCGCCCCCAGCTCTCGCCCACACAAACACTTTGGAGTGCCCAGGCTTTCATGGACACGATAGTTTCAGCCCGCATTGCGAGCTGGAGATGGAAAAATGTCCAGTCGTTCGAAGATTGGGCAGGTTCGGCGTGTGTACGAATTCATCAAAGGCCATCGCGACGAATATGACGTGACCACGATGTGCCGCGCGCTCGACGTCGCACGCGCCGGCTATTACGCATGGCTACGAGAGCCGCTATCCAACAGAGCCAAAGGGGATGTGCGGTTGTTGCGGCTGATCCGAGTCTCGTACAAGGCCAGCCACGGCGTATATGGGGCGCGCCGCATTTTTCTTGATCTGCGGGAAGCTGGAGAAACCTGTAGCAAGCACCGCGTTGAACGGCTGATGCGGCAGAACGGCATCAAAGCGCTTCACGGCTATCGAACGCGGTATCAAGCCGCATCGAAGCCTTCAGCGACGATGCCAGATCTCGTCAAACGAAACTTCGACGTCATCCGTCCGAACAAGGTCTGGGTCACCGATATTACTTACGTTCGAACATGGGAGGGCTGGCTCTATTTAGCCGTTGTGATGGACCTCTTCTCGCGCAAGATTATTGGCTGGGCCGTCACACCCACCCTCCATCGCGAACTTGTGCTGAATGCCGTGATCAAAGCGGTCCGCTCCCGGCGCGCAAAGCAGACCGTGATCCGTTCCGATCAGGGATCTCAGTACGGCAGCGACGACTGGCGCCGGTTCTGCCAGCGAAATCGCCTCGAACCCAGCATGAGCAGGCGCGGCAATTGTTGGGACAACGCGGTCGCCGAATCTTTTTTCGCGAGCCTAAAGAAGGAGCGGATCAGGAAACGCATCTACATAAACCGCACGTCGGCCACTGAGGACGTGCGCGACTACATCGATCTGTTCTACAATCCAATCAGGCGTCACCGCCACCTCGGCGGTGTCAGTCCTGATGTATTTGAGGCCAAGGCAAAGCGCGCCTAACTTCGTGTCTACAAATTCCTGGGCACTCCAATCCATGATTGCGTTCGAGGGCAACGACTTCCAGCTCCATCTCAACCGCGACTGGATGCAAATACCAAACGACGACCCTGAACGTTTCAACTTTGCCTCTAACGAAATGCGGACGGCGATAGTGATTTCAACTATGCCAGCGCGCTTGTCGCGCAGTCGGCTTCTGGAAGCGGCGGAACGCCTCGCGGAGGCGCGGCGCAAAGCGGAGCAATCTGTTCCCGGACGTAAGGTGACGTTTGGCGACAATTGGGTTGAATTGAAGGAGAATGGCGAGCTGGGTCACGTTGCCTACGCTGGCTACGATGACCAGGGGAACATATTCCGTTTCATGGGCTGGGTGACTGAGATGAAGATTCTCAGCCTCTGGGTGTCGACCGAAACGACCGACAACGCACTTTCAAAGCGGGTCTTCGATGAAGTGTTCGCCGGCTTCCGCTTCTACGTGCCGTAGCCGGGAGGTGCACGAAACATTTGGCCATGCCTCGACCAGTTGAGATCCCGGCCGCTTCCGGTCATTCGCGCGTCGGAGCGTTCAACTGACTTAAGGCTGTGGATCAGACGGAGATCGGATATTAGACAGGCTGCAGATCTTTGTTAAAGTGAATATATGCGCAAGAAACTCTCAGGCGGTCTTGTACATGAAATACCCGACGACTTGGCCAATACTTTGGCTGGAACAAAGCGAATTATTGATCTTTGGCAAAGCCTGACGCCTATCGCCAGAAACGAGTTTATTTGTTGGGTTGAAGATGCCAAACAAGTAAAGACCCGCGCGAGGCGGATCGCGCGAACGGTAGAGGAGCTTCTCGACGGGCGGAAGCGCCCATGCTGTTGGGCAGGCTGCATACATCGTACTGACAAGCGACCCAGCAACTGGCAGCAAGCTGTGCTGATAGACAAAAAGGCGCGCACTCGCGCAGCGAAGCTCAAGACCGAATGAGGCGTCCGGCTTAGTCACTCCGGAGCAGCCGCTCCGCATAACCTACTACTCACGCCGCGGTCTCGCAGACATCAGCCGTTGCCCCCTCAGCTCACCTATGCTCGGTTCAGCCAGAGGGGACGAAGATGCTGCCGAAAGTGAGCCAAACGGCGAACGTCGAGGAGATCCGTGATGGCGGCTCATGGGCAGCGGTTTTTTTAGACCCGTCCGGCCATCAGTATGTCCTGTTCCTGCAGGTCAAGCACACGGAACAGGGCGGATTTCTCACGCCCAAGCAACATCTAGCGCCTGTAATCATCGACGGTGATCCGTCGACAAGACCTACACCAAACCACAGCGTGCTTGCAGGCCTCAAAACGCCAATAACTTGGGAGCAAGCTCGCAATTTGCTAAGTGATATGGCCGCCAACAAACCTAGCGAAGTCGACCCGCGAAGAAGCTTCCGTTTCGACGATTGGCTGCGCGAGATGACGGAAGTGGCGAACCGCGAGGGTGCGCCCGTTTCCGACAAGCAATAGCTGCTGGAATAATTTCACGACGGCGAAGTCAGCAATTCGCGACGTTGATCACGTGGGCGGCCCGCGGCTCGATCTCGCCGTAAGAGGCCATTCGGGTCAGCTTATTGGGGCGGCCAAGGCTGAGGCCACGAACCGCAGCACCGATTGAAGTAAGTCGTGCAGTTCGGCTGAGCTGCGGCGCAACGATTGTAAGCCACTGTACAGCGATGGAGCAGCGCCGGATTATTTACACAGCGCCCGACCGGAGTTGGTCCGTGACGCCTCGCGTCGGGTACTGGCTGAGGTTGGTGAGCCCCCGCCGCGATCTTGGCTGCATCTTTAGAAGCAGCGTCCGTTGCGCTCGACGGTGAAGTGCTGAGAGCCGTCGCAACGGCGCCTATGATGATGATCAACGAGAGTATGGGTGCGGTTGCACGCATGGCAGCCCTCCTAGAGAGCAAGATGATTTGCTTGTTTCGGCGCGCCGTTTGTGGACCATCTTGGTTGACGGCGCGCAGCGCTCGGTCACATAGCCACCGTTATCGTTGCTGTTCAATTCTTACGCGCGTCCCACGCAGACCTGACAACGCTGAAAGTTCGCGTGCAGAGCGCCAACTCGCCAACAGCGAATGTCGGATTGGGGGCAGCCCTCGCCGCTCGCCATTTTTCGCGACCGGCGGTCTCGCTCAATTCGCGTCGTCGGTAATGCTGCGCGCACTCTGCCCCGCTCCATTCGTGTCCTAGATCACATTCTGCCGGGTACGGCGTGGTGTCGCCGGAGTCAGTCAGTCGCCAGAGCCTTTGGATGGTCACCGCCCTCGCAGAACGGCGGCTCTACTTCACCGTCTTCGAGTTTCCTTCCGTACCAGCGACCAACGCGTCGACCACATGTGAGGCACAGTACCTCGCTCACTCCGTCGTAGTAATACGGTGAGCCCTCGTCGTATTCCATTCCCACAACATTATGGTCTTCGCCGTTTTCGCACCGCTTCATACCCTCAATCTTCCATGGCGGCGGCCGACTCAAGTACCGCCATTCGGCAGCCGCCCGCAATCAGGACGTAGATCGCCGAAGGATGCCGCTACCCGCCCGACAGGGCTATCTGCCGAGAAATGTCGCTCAGCCTAATGTGGCGGACGAGGCTGAGGGCTGGTTGGGTTGCAACATCTGTCCCACTCAGTTCTGCACACGTTGGGATTCGACGCCACACGATGCATGCACAAGTGGAATGCGGTTGTGCACCGTTGTCGAATTCCTGGGTGTGTGGTGCACATCCCAACTGCAGCTGGGGTCGACGGCTGGGAATCGCTTTGCGCTAGGGTTGACTGCTTCACAGTGAACCCCACCAGTGTAGCTTGTGGGCTTGGTTCACTTGCCGCGGAGAACCCCAGTCCCGCACAGATTAAAGTGGCGGCGAGCGCGAGCGCCTGAAACATAGCATTGCGCATAGGCGATGCTCCTTCAAACAAGGCGCCGCAATCGTAAGGCAGCCCTATCAATCGACCTTATCATTGCAACCCAATCCTTACACACTTCCCAAGCCCACCTTACAACGGCGCTAGTTGTGAGCTTGGTGAGCCGCCGTTTGTGCCACCGCGCGCCGATAGCCACACTTCGCGACCGGCTCGGCCGCTCAATTCCAGCCACCGGCAATGCTGTGTGAGCTAAGGTCAGCGATCGCCGTTAACGGCCATTCCGCCAACAGCCTGAATCTTTACGGCGCCCGAACCCCGATTGCTTCAAGCCTTCCGGCTTGGCATGGTGCGATAATTGTAGGTACCACGCCCTTGAAGGACCCGCCGCTAGAGTCGAGCGTCGACGGAGCGCAGCTGCGTCCCGTCAAGGTCGGCAATCACTGGCTCGACGCGATCGGTGCGATAGCGGCGATCCTTATTTCGGTTATTTCTTTGTTCGTTGCCATTCAAAACAGCCAAACCGAACACCAGCTTGTGGCGTCGAGTTCGTGGCCTTTTCTCCGAGAAATTCTGAGCAACGAATATGACGACCATGCAGAGGTCGCGCTTGGCGTCTCAAATGGCGGCGTCGGTCCGGCCAAGATCAAGACGTTTGAGCTTTTCTATGATGGCGCGCCGATGGCTTCTGGCCTCGACCTGCTGCGTCATTGCTGTGGCTTGGGTCCGTCGGAGGCCGATATTCGACGTCAACTCCCGCACGGTTATCAATTCTCCATCGTTGACGACACAGTGCTGCGACCCGGCGAAGACAATGTCGTATTTGGAGTCCATCCAGCGCCGGAGGAACCTGAGATACCCGCTCAGCTCATCGCGCATTTGAATCGCGTGAGCTTCCGGGCCTGCTATTGCTCTGTGTTAGATGAGTGCTGGATCAGCAACCTGCAAAGCACGCGAGTGACGCCTGTCAACATCTGTGCACCCGCTGCCCACCCCTACTTGCCGAACGGGAGGTAATTGGCCTCCCGACTTCGAACCACTCCGCAACTCAGCCGATACGGCCGCTGCGGGCCAGCGCGCGCCGACCTGCCCTATTTCGCGACCGACTTAGGCGACCCGATCCTGTCGTCCGCAATGGTGCACAAGCTAAGGCACTAAGTCGCCGGAAGTGGTCACTTCGGCCGAGGGTTAGGAGTTGGCCGCGCTCCATCGGCGCGCGCCCTGCACTATGCGTATCCGGCCATCGCCGGCAACGAGAACTTTCGGAGCGTGTGACCTCATCGCTGGGTGATCTCGTTCAACGTCCAGATCGCTATCGCGAGAGGCACGGCGATCACGAGGCCCCAACGCGCGAGTGCGAATTCGGTGGCGATGCGGGTTCTCAATCGCAATCACCAGGGAAGAGGACGACCGTCGAGCGATCTGTGGAAGAGCGCCGCGAGCCAATCCGGATGGTATGTGAGAAGCCACCAAAAACCGGCGACAGAGAGCACCAGCGAGAGCACGCTCGAAATGCGCCGCGCGCGCGCTTCGCGCCGGCGTTCCTCCCGTTCCGCTTCCTCCCCAGGTGTCATTTCTTGAGCTTCTTCTTTACGCCGGGACCATAGCCCTCCGCTCATACGCCGGCAAAAGTCGTTCGAGATTGCGCGGCGGCATCTTATTCCGCCGGCAACGTAAAAGGCGGCCCAAGAACACGGGCAACACGGGCGTTTAGATAAACTGGTCTTCGGAACGGCGTAAGCGGTGGCTTTAGACCACTTCGGCGCGCTTGACGTAATTCCAGGGCAGCAAATCGTCGAGCCGGCTCATCGGCCAGCTGTCGGCGATCTTGGCCAGCACGTCGCTCAAATAGGCGAAGGGCTCGACGCCATTGAGTTTGCAGGTTTCGATCAGCGAGGCGACGACGCCCCAGGCTACGCCGCCTTCATCGGAGCCGGCAAAGAGTGCGTTTTTGCGGCTGAGCGCGATCGGGCGGATCGCGCGTTCGACGATGTTGGAATCGATCTCGATGCGGCCGTCATCGACAAAGCGGGTGAAGCCCTCCCAGCGGGTAAGCCCGTAGCGGATCTTTTCGGCAATGGTCCCGCTTTTAGCGACGACGTCGAGCTTCTGCTCAAGCCAGAGTTTGAAGGCATCAAGCAGCGGCTTGCTTTCCAGCTGGCGCATAGCACGGCGCTGGTCGGCGCTTTGCCCGCGGATGCGGTCCTCGATCGCATAGAGCTGAGCGATGCGTTGCAAAGCCTCGCTGGCGATCGGTGCGTTGCCCTTTTCAGCGATCTCAAAGAAGTCGCGCCGCCAATGCGCCCAGCAAAAGGCGAGCGCTATTTCGTTGCCACGCGCCAGAGCATTATAGCCGCCATAGGCGTCGACCTGCAGCACGCCGTTGAAGCCTTTGAGCATTGCGCTCGCGTGCTCGCCGCCGCGGCCGGGCGCGTAAGTGTAGACAACACCGGGTGGGCCATGCCCGCCCCAAGGTCGCTCATCGCGCGCCACCGCCCAGAGATAGCCGGTCTTGGTGCGCCCGCGGCCGGGATCGAGCACTGGCGCACGGGTTTCATCGCAGAAGAGTTTCTCCGATCGTTTCAAATGCTCGAGCATGCGCGCTGCGATTGGCTTTAACGCCCAGGCGCCGCGTCCCGCCCAGTCCGACAGGATCGAGCGGTCGATTTCGATGCCTTGCCGGCTAAGGATCTGCCATTGCCGATAAAGCGGCAAATGATCAGCGTATTTCGACACCAGCACGTGGGCGATCATCGCCTCGGACGGCAGTCCGCCTTCGATCAGATGTGCTGGCGCCGGGGCTTGGACGACACCGTCTTCGCAGGCCCGGCAGGCATATCTTGGCCGGCGCGTCACCAGCACGCGATGTTGAGCGGGGATTACATCCAGCCGCTCAGCTCGGTCCTCGCCAATCACATGGAGAGCGCCGCCGCAGCAGGGGCAGGATTTGTCCTCGATGTCGACCACCACCTCGATGCGCGGCAGGTGCGCCGGCAGCTCGGTGCGCCGTTGAGGCGCCCGTGGCTTGCGCAGTGTGACCGGTGTTGCCGCCTCCGCTTCGGCTTCCGCCTCCGCCAGCGCCATTTCCAGATCTTCAAACGCCAGGTTCAGCTGATCGGGCGTCAGCCGTTCCGAGCTCTTGCCGAATTGGCTGCGCTGCAGCTTCTTGATGATGCTCTTTAGGCGTTCGAGTTCGGCATCGCGGGTGGCGAGTGCTTCGCTCAGACGCGCAATCATCGCATGCGCGGCGGCCAAATCCTGCGGCAGGGACTCAGGCGAATTCACCCGCCAAATAAATCACAAATCGCCGGCTTTGAGGCGCCCCTGCGTGCGCGGCGAGTCAGTCTGTCGCAGCTATTGCACCTCCTGCGGGGCCTGGATGCGGCGTCCATGCACGCGCGTCCAATCGAGGCCTTCGATGAGCGCACCAAATTGCGCCGGCGTCAGCCGCATCAAGCCATCCTCGATTCTAGGCCAGCGGAATCGACCTTCGCCCAAGCGCTTCGACACCATCACTGTGCCGGTGCCGTCCCAGAAGATCAGCTTCACGCGATTGGAGCGCCTGGCGCGAAACACATAGATGACGCCGCTGAACGGGTCGGTTTTCAGCTCCTCTTTCACCAAAGCCGCCAGGCCATCCATGCCCTTTCTGAAGTCGACAGGTTTGGTCGCCATCAGCACGCGGATCGGGCCCCCGGGTAGGATCACTCGCGCAGCGCCCGCACGATGGCGCCCACCAATTTGACGTCGACAGCGCCGAGGATGCGTATCGAGACGCCAGCGGCATCGATCTCGATTGCGCTCGTGTTAGGCGGCGATGCCCGTCGCGGCCGCGCAGCTTTGGGCTCCGCCACAACAATCGGCGCGAAGCGTAAGCTCGCGACCTCTGCCGGCAGCACCAGCCGCCCCTCCCGCGCATCTTTACGCCAACCGTGGACCTGGGAACCGCGCGCCCCGTAGCGTCGTGCGATCTCCGCGACCGGCAACGCATCGTCAGCGTAGCTCTCGGCGACAATCTTGGCTTTTAGCTCCGTAGACCAGCGACGGTGGCCTTTGCCGGTCAAGATCTCCAGCCGACGCGGGGTCTCGACTCTCAAACTGTCACTTTGGACATCCATTTGGTGCTCTCGAGACTGTCTCGAGGCGACTATGGACAATCTCACAAGCTAGCGACATGTGGGCAGACGCCATCGCTTACGG